>Ga0207687_10000370_pt1 | contig 30057 bp, 41 predicted proteins | sample KBSM54metaG_FD_184399 | JGI IMG/M metagenome (GOLD analysis project Ga0207687, IMG submission 184399) | Miscanthus rhizosphere microbial communities from Kellogg Biological Station, Michigan, USA - KBS M5-4 metaG (SPAdes) (version 2) | ecosystem: Host-associated > Plants > Roots > Rhizosphere >...
ACTGACTATGAGCCATCGGTGCGCCCATTCCTGCGCAGGCTTAAAGCAGAGGGACGGCTCGCCAGTGACCGCACGCGCGTCTATGAGCGGAGGTATCGTCCGTGAGTGTGAACAAATTGCCCATGATCGATTTCACTGACATTCGCCCCTTCGAGGGATTAGGGAAAATATTGTTCATCCTCTGGCTGGTGCTGCTCGGCGGCAACTACGCGCTCTATCTGGTGGCGCTACCGATCCGAATTGCCCATCATCTGATCATCACCTTCGTGTTGGTCTACTGGCTATGGAAGTATGGCCTCCCAAAGACACGCCTCAATTGGGCACTGCTGGCCTCCAATGGAATTGTGTTCATCTCTGCTCTCACCGCCATCGATCAGCGGATGGCGCTGGAGAATGCCTGGTTCTGGCTGACGAATACCCTCCTGTTTTTGTTGTTCGTCGATTGGGTGCAGCGCGGGCATACCGAGAAGATGATGCGAGCGCATTTCATCGCCGGGGCGCTGCTGGTGATTGGCGGCCTGGTCGAGTATGCCGTGCATCCGGGTGAGCGCATCGCCAGCCTGCTGCTGATTATCAGCACCACCGGCGCGTATGCGGCTCCGCTCGTCGTGCTGCTCGCCGGATGGTTGCTAAAGAATCGAACCAACCGATATGTGAAACTCTATTCGCTTCTGCTGATCGGTCTAGGCATCCTAGTGCTGATGAACAATAGCAGGGGTGCAATCGTCTCTCTGGCAATTGGCATGACAGTGCTGGCAACTTTAGAACTGAACAATAAAGCCAGATGGCTGAAGATTTGCTTCCTGGCTGCCCTGGTGATCGCCAGCGTGATCATTCTCGTGACGAGCCTCCTGCCAGGTCGCATTACGGGCGATGAATACCGGGCTGATCTCTGGCGCGCAGCGGCTTACATGACAAACGATTATCCGCTGCATGGCGTCGGTCCGGGCTTGTTCGGTCTAAGCTACAACACGGTTTACACGGATCGCGCAGAGCAGTACGCCCAGGGAGCGCACAACTTCCTGCTCAACACTGCCGCAGAACTCGGTGTCCCTGGATTCGTGGCAGCGATCCTGATTGGCTTTCTCTTTTTACAGCAGCTTCCAAAGCAACGAACTACTCTACAGAATGCGGCGCTGGCTGCCCTTATGGGCATCGCCGTTCATTCGCTGACAGACAATTTCAGCGACACTAGCTTTGTCTCGCTGGCGCTGCTGCTGGCTGCCATGCTCACAGAGACCCAGCCTCGCGGTGTCGTAATAGAGCGCTGGCGCAGCCAGGGGCGGCTGGCGCTGGTCGGCGGCCTGCTCATCTGCGCTGGCCTGCTGCTGCGATCTGACTTTGCCCAAAACTATTATGACCTGAGCATTATGTATGGAAGTCTGCCCGCTGCGCAGATCGCCGCGCAAATGGATGCGGGGATGCATCTCTATGATTTACAGGTCGAACGGCTTGCCGTTGGCGCACCGCCGCTGCTCTCAACCGATTTTGCGATGGTGGGCTATGCGCGCTACTGGCGTTAAGACTGGCTTCCCAAGATTGAATGCAAGATGGTGGCTGGGTTTGCTTTTAGTTTCCGGGTGGATCATTCCGCGCATCATTGGGACGGTGACTTTTCTGGCAGCCCCTACCGTGCCGGGTATGATCGGGCTGATATTCTGGTGGACAGCAATCCCACTGGCATGGAAGATTCTACGCTGGAGGCAAAATCTTATTGGTGGATGGATTATAGTTCTGGTATTAACTGCTCTCGGCTATTCATCGCTCATTATCCTGATGCCGATGCAGTGGCTTCTGCGAACGATCCGCACCTTAACAACTGAGCGACTGTAAACGCTTTACAGTCAAGGTTTCCATACTAAGAGAAGATCGATCACAAGGCCGAAGCCATAGAAGAAAATACCTAACATAATGGGGAAGAATAATCCGGCCAGAGCCGCGAGGAAGCTGTTGCTAAAAGCAAAGAATAGATTGCTAATGCAAATGAGGATCATGGCAACAACAAACACAAATACGCCACCAAGTTTCATTATGAAGCTGACCAAGCGTAGTTTGCGTTCCAGAGCGGAGCTACCTGCGTTCACTCCCCTCTGCACATATATCGCTGCCAACAGACCTACAGCCAACAATAACAGTGTTCCGCAAACGGGGAATATATATGCGAGTCTCATATATTACATTCCAATGAGGTCATTATCGCACCAAAACAAATGTACCTATTTTCGGTTAATTTCGTAAATTTTCCCCCTCAAATTTAGAAAATATGTTTCAATGGGTTGTACTATTACTTTCACTTACAGGATTAATCATTTTTGCCAAGCACTTCCCTGAGTTTGATTTCTTTGAAAGTATCAACCGCAGCTTTATAGAGTTCCACTTGCTGCTGTGGTTTGAGTGAATTTAAAAGCTGAGTTATATTGATTGATATATTTTCAATATCAGCACCGAGAAGAGCAATCGGACGAGGATCATTTGTCCGCCCTAGAATATAGTCAGTCGAGGTATTAAAGATATTGGCAAATGCTAAAATCTCGTCAACGTTTGGCGCTGCGGCCCCTCTTTCTAAATCCGAGATACGCCCCTGCCCCATATTAAGAGCATTTGCGAGATCGATTTGCCTCCACTTTCTTAGCTTACGCGCGCGTCTTACATTGGACAAAGGAGGGAAGTGTGCCATTCCGCCCTGACTATTATTGTGGAGGATAAAGTTGTCTCATTTTACGCGATTTCGGCGGAAAGACTTACAATTGTTTGACTTTATCCGCTAACGGCTATATCATCATTGATCAGACACCGAAAACAGACTATATTAGGTTCAGATGGGAACACCAGGCGCTTACAAAGAAATCGAATTGAGATATGGGAAGAAGATGGCGATCCTACTTCCCGAAATCTTCGAGCGGCTGGGCAGCCAGAAACTCGTTTGCGAAGAATTGGACGTGAATCGGGTAACACTCAATGGCTGGCTTAAAGATTTAAATATGAGGGGATGGACGGTCTTACGACCGAGACAAGCTAAAGAGCATGATGACATATAAAAAACATTGCCCGGTGTTTCTCTAAGTGGTTGTGGCGCAACCACCTAGAGATACCGGGCAAAAACAAAAGCAAGACTGAGTTCTAAGGTAGAGCCTGGGGGCAGGTTCAAGAACTCAATCTCAGTGAAAGCTCGATTCAATGATAGTTGTAATGCGGCCTGCGGTCAAGTATCGCAGGTTAACCTTTGTTAATATCGTAAAGACAGCGGCATCCGCATGAACTTGTTGGATGCTGCCCTCGGTTACGCCACGCTGGGTTTCAGCGTGATTCCCCTGCGGGGCAAGATTCCCGCGATTTCAACATGGCGAAAGTACCAGCACAGCAAGCCGTCAGCGCAGGAGCTGCGCACCTGGTTTGAAATTGAGCAGCATCCGGGGCTGGGCATCCTGACGGGCCTCGCATCGGGCATGATCGCGCTCGACCTCGACGATGCAGTCCTGCGCAGTCAGTTCGCCGCTGCCCTGCCCCACCTGGTTAACACACGCACTATCAAAACGCGGCGAGGCGTTCACTACCTATACGCCGTCAGCTTGCCAGTTCGATCCCGCCGCTGGCGGGGCGCGGACTGGCAAGCTGACGGGGTGTATGTAGTCGCGCCGCCTTCGCCGGGTTATCAGGTGATCGACGACCGCGAGCCGCTTGCGCTTGACCCTCCAGCGCTCAGGGTGCTGATCGAATTTTTCGAAGGGCTTGCGCAGATCACGACTGAGGACTATCCGGCTCCGGCGCTGCTGCTTACACCCTCCAGCGCCATGAACAGCTACGAGCTGCGCGCCACCCAGATCGGCAGCCGCAATCATGCCTTGTTCATGACCGCCTGCGCGCTGCGGGATCGCGGCGCATCTGTCGGATGGGTAGAGGGTGCGCTCGCGCATGTTCATGCCGCAGCGCCTGCGCTCAACGATCATCTGGCAGAGCCATACCAGGATCGCCTGCGTGAAGCGACTGCGACGATCCGCAGCGCCTTCAAGCGCCCGGCGCGACCGGCCCGGCTCATCCGCTTCGAGAGTACGTTTACCGACGGTAAACGAATCGCGTTCGGTGACAACGGCGCACGGGAGCAGATGCTTCAGCGCGATCCGGTACAGGCCACCGGGTTCTGGCGCTGCTACGATGCCTTGACACTCAGCGGCTTTACCGGCGGGGAGTCCTTCACGTTTGCAGGCATCTACAAAAAGATCGCACCGCTGGGCGTTGGCCGTCGCGCGCTCGACCATTTCATCAATGCACTTTCGCCCGACGGTGAGTTTTTAATTTTAAGGGAATCCCCTCCCTCTCGGCACTCCCACCATGCGGAGACTGAAATCGAGTCAGATCAGCCCGATCTGAAGAGTCAAACTGCGTTTGTCCACACGACAAAGCGATCAGAATTAATTCGAGGGAAGAAACCCCGGATTTTCACTTTCCCATCGTTGGACGATCTATGCGCCAAACTTGGCTTACGGCGTGCCGTCGGTGATCCGATCAGCGATGAGGACGTGCGAACGCCGCGCCGCTATCGCACTGCCCTGGAGCGCGAGTTCATTCGCCGCAAGCCAGGCCGCTACAGCCTCGGAATCCTTGCCCAACGTATCGGCGTAAGCAAGCGCGCGATTCAACGCTACCACGCCCTTGCAGGCGTCGAATCGATGCCCACGTTTGATGAACTCAGCCAGATTGTTTTAGAGACTTTAGACGCCATCCCACAAATTGAGCGCGGCGTATCAACTCCTTACTATCTGCGCGATGATTCCGGCAAGCGCTATCCTGCGCAGGCCAGCACAGCGACGTGGCTCATCCAATCCGGGCGGCGCGTCTTCCTAATGAAGCGTGGCTTCAATTACTACTGGATTGGCGATCCGCCTGCGGAGATCAGCCCTACCCTACCCCACCAAAACGCGCCGCTCCTCGATGATGAGGAGCGATTCCGCGAGGCAGGCGAACGCATCGGCGCGCTGCTGGCGGAGCGGGAACTCCAACAAGAGATCGGCATTATCCGCCCCTACAAGCTGCGCCCACTGGAGCAGCTTGCCCTGCCCTATCAAGAACCGCCACCCATACACGAAACACCTGCACCGCCCGTCAAGCGCCCGCGCCGCAGCAAGCGCTACTTCCGTTCCGAACTGCCGAACGAATATGATGAGCGACTTGCGCAGCGCCTGCACGACTTCACCACCAGCGCGAGCCGCGCGCATGGCCTCGCCATCTACAACGCGCGTCGTATCGTTGAGATGTACGGCGCTCGCGCCGTACACCGCGCGCTCAGTCGCATTCAATGGCTTCAGACTACCCCATACGAAATGACCAATCCCACCGGGCTGCTCATCAGCACTGCGCGCACTTATTGGCGCGAACTGCACCCCGGACAAAGTACCCCGCAATTCAAAGCTGAAAAGAAGCGGAAAGGACGCAGCCGATATGACGTGACTCAGGATGCCTACTGGCATTATCTCAAGTGGCTCATCGTCGAGACCGACGATCAGATTCAGCAGTGGCGCGCACAGGCCGGGCTGGAGCCGCCCGATGGCCTCGCGGCAACATTCGACAACCTACCCTATTAGAAAGGATTGCTATGAAAGGCTTATATCCGAAATATACCATCACGAATAACGAAACAGGCGAGGAAGTTAGGGGCGCATTCATCCTGAAACCAGAGAATGACCCTCATGCCCGCACCGCCCTCGCTGCCTATGCCACATCGATTCAGGAAGCGAACCCAATTCTCGGAAAGCAGATTAGGGAATGGATGGCGCAACTGAATGAAGGCCCGACTCGCTTCAATCTGAAGCTGTCTTCAGATAAGCCCGCCTCTACCGAAGATGGGATCGGCAAAGTAGCTTACACCGATGGCTTCATGACAATTTCCGTTTTGTCAGAAGACCTTGACGATGACACGCTCGATTCTCTTGAGGGCATGTGCAAGCTCATCGCCGACGATCTTTCCGCGAAGGGTGTCAGCTTCGGTTACAAGATTCAGAACGATGAATTCACAACCCTACGATCCTCCGATAGTTATCACCGAAATGCAAAAGGAGAGGAGCCATCCAATGACTGAGGTGCGGCCACGCCGATTAGATGCCCTACCCTTCAAAGAATACCGGGCGCTTTGCGAGCAGCTTATCAATGCCGGGCTGGTGGAAGCATCGAACGACGACGGCGATCTCTATGTGACGCCGCTGGGCGAGGATTACATCAGCGCTGAAGTAGAAGACTTCGAAATGGATAGCCAGGAAAGGTAACGAGATGAACCAGGTAGTACAGGAACCAACTTTCGCCCATTGGTGCATCGTCGAACTCATGGGCCACCAGCGCATCGCCGGGATGGTGACAGAGGAAACTCTGTTCGGCTCGGCGTTGATGCGCGTCGATGTACCAGCGGTCGAGGCCAAGCACCGGCCCGGCTTCACCAAATACTGTGGAGCCAGCGCGATCTACGCCATCACGCCGGTGGAGGAGCAGATCGCACGGGCCGTCGCAGAAGCCTATGACAATCGCCCCGTTGAGGAATGGCGGCTGGAACGGCTGCTCACCCCGCCCGATGATGACTACAGCGGCCAGGGCGCGGACTTCGTTGATACCAGCGCTCTGCAACGCGACGATGACGAGGATTGAATAATATGGCTCTCGCATTTCCCCTTGTATATGAAGAGTCGATCCCGCGTCACACCCTCCATGAGAAGATTGGCAGCGGCCCTACGCTCCCCTGCCCTGATTATCCATATTCGACTGTTCAGCCGCACGTCAGCCGAAAATGGATAGACGAGCGCGCAGATTACTGGAGCGACCGAGGCTATCAGATCGATTGGCCGAGCGATTGGCAAGACTGGTTCATTGCCACCAAGAAAGGTGAGCCGACGATTTTCGTGACACTTCAACAACATCGACCGCAGATTGACTCAGCATAGTCCATCCGATTAAGACACGAGGCAACCAACATGACTAGCTATACCCACAAGATCATCAGCATGGAACGAGGACAGACCAAAGGGAGCAGCAGCCCGATGTGGCGCTGCCTGACGGAAGACGGTGAAAGGGTTAACGTCTTCAAACACACGCTGCCTGAGCGCGACTCGGCGCGTCTGTTTGAGAATGCGGGTTATTGGCCGTTCATGGAGCCGATGCTCCCAGGCGATCAAATCACTTGGAATGAATTTCCCATCGGCGTGACGATGGCGAAGAAAGGCGAGTGGTGGGAGATCACCGATGTGCAGCTTTGCGAGGATGCCCGCCCGGATGAGCGCCTGCTCCCAGACAAGCAGCAATATCAACTGGCGACGATCCGTTGGGCGCAGGGCCTGCTGCGCATGAACAATGTGGTTGTCTGGGATACCGAGACCACCGGACTCAGCAAAGAGGATGAGATTGTTTCTATCGGCGTGATCAATCTGGCCGGGGATACTCTGGTTAATCTGAAGCTGCGCCCCGTCTATATCGAGCGCGTGCAGCGCGTCACCGCTGTGAATGGCTTCGCGCCGGAAGACCTGGAACACTGCCCTGGCCTGTGGGAGTCCTGGCCGAATATCTACAAGTGGCTCTCCTCTAGCACCTGGGCGATTTTCAATGCCAGCTTCGATACCGAGATGCTGGAATATGGTTGCCGTCGTGCTGGCCTGCAACCCATCTTCCCCAACGCCAGCGTCGATGTCATGGAGATGTTCGCTCGCTTCTACGGTGACTATGATCAGCAGCGCCAGGCATTCAAGCCGAAAACGCTTTCCTTCGCAGCGGAATATTTTGCCATCGACCAGACTGCCGCCCATACCGCCATTGACGATGCGCTGACCACATTGAAGGTTGTCCGCGCGCTGGCGACTGCGGAGGCTGGAATATGAGCGAGGACATCAAGCTCGAATTGATCGATACCGAGTCCGGCACACAAAGCCGCGAGAAGCCGCTTGATTACAACACGGTCGATAAGTATGCAGAGCGGATGATCGAGGGTGATCAGTTCCCTCCCATTGATCTCTACTTCGATGGCAAACGCTATTATCCGTCAGATGGGCATCAGCGTATCGCGGCTCGTCGGAAAGCCTACAGCAAAACTCACTTCACTGAGTTCGAAACGATCCCCGCGAATGTCACTAAGGGAACCAAGCGTGATGCCATTCTCGCATCCACCGCTGCAAATCTGGATCACGGCCTCGGACGTACCGGCGCGGACATCCGGCACGCAGTTGAGACACTTCTACGCGATGAGGAATGGGCAAAGTTCAGTGACCGCGAGATTGGCCGCCGCGTCAAAATGTCCAATGTCTACGTCGGCAATATTCGCAAGGAACTCTCAGCGACTGTAAAGCATTTACAGTCAACCGTTCGCATCGGCGCGGACGGCAGAGAAATCGATACTGCCAGCATTGGGAGGCAAGCCAAACATTGGGGAGAGACAGCAGCCTCTTTTTGGGCAAAGGTCAGTGAGCTTAATCTCGACAAACACTCTATCCTTGAGAAGATTCAACCAGGCGCTGCTCAACTCACCGACTTGACGATGACCAAAGATGAGGCAATGGCAGCGCTCGATCAGATTGCAACGGAGCCGCTTGTAGCTGCCTTCCCTGTGGGTTCATTCGTTTACCACAAAGGCATTGATGTGGTTTACGAAATCACAGGCCATCGTCCCAGGATACTCTATGGCCTTGATCTCCAATCGCGGAATGAAAAAGAGGCGACGGCAATGCTGGCCGAGGGCTGCACCATCGCCACGCAGGAGCAGATCGACGCCTACACACATCCGCCCTTCCCCGTTGATACGCCGGTGCTCGTCGTTGGGAACAACACGCCGGGAAAGGTCGTCGCTGTAAAGGCCACGCAGGTGCTCGTCAGCCGAAAGAACACGAACGACAGGGAAAACAATTTCCATTGGGCGAAGCTGGAGGATGTCAGTCTATCGGTAGAAGGAGAGCCTTCAGAATCAAATGAGAATGAACTCTCGTCCGGTGGAAATCTGGCATTCACAGATCCGACGACTCTCTATAATGTGGAACCGTCTGACGATCCGAATGTGGAACGCGCCCGACAGATTGCGCTTGCGGCAATTGGCGAAACCATGTCTGATGCGGAACGCAGAATGCACGGAAGTTCGAGTAGCAGTTCATCTCAACAAACTGTGTCCTTTGGTGGCGGCGCAGAATGGCTTGACTGGAAAACGCAGAAATCGCGCCGTTTAAAATTCTCCACCGATCAGGTTGCAGTCACCTTGAAACTGGAGGACGGCGAACACTTCTACCGCTTCAATGTTGTCCGCTTGATGCGATGGAAACTCGACCAAGCAGAGAAAAAGGAGAGTGTATCTACAGAGTTCAAAACTGACGATTGGGTACGGACAAGCAACGGCTTCGAGACCCAAATTGCAAACATCGAAGGCAAAACGATCTGGTTGAAGGTTGGCAATCTGAAGACTTGGAACGGAAGCGTTGTCGCTACCGAGGCTTGGGAGCTGACTAAGATCGACCCGCCGCCGCAGGAAGCCCCCGTATGCGATGCAAATGGCGTACAGCTTGCCATCGGAGATACGGTCATCAACTCCTACGGGCAACATGGCGTCATTCGCAAACTGAAGGGGAGTCTGGTTTACATGGAAGGCCAGGCCGACACTGCGGCGATGCTAGGTGGGTTCTGGACGAAGGTTGACTCGGTTCAGCCTGGCGACGATCAAGCGACTGATGACGAGCTGGACATCGACGAGCAGCTTGCAAGCCAAGTCATTAATGAGGACAAAGCGGTCGACGATAGTGTTGTCAACATCGTCCATTCGTTTCACCTCAGCGATCCAGACCTTCAGAAACTCATGGATCGTTTCACACAGCGCTTCCTAGAAGGAAGCACCGGGGATGCAGAAACTCTTCTCAGCGATATTCAGGACTGCATGAGTTACCTGCGCGGCTGCCAAGAAACACTTAATTTGGAAATTGAGGGGCGCGGGCAGGTGCAGCGATGACTCCCCTACTCTTTCGACAACTGAGCCGCGCGCTCGTGCTGGGCATCTCACTCTCATCGATCCTGCTGGCCCTGATGCTGATGGCAATGCTCACACGATATTCCAAAGATGTCAACGAGGTGATCGCCACATGGGAATATATTGAGCGGATGCTAGTGATTGGCATTGTTGGAATAGCAGCCTGTTTCAGCCAGCGCAAGCCAGCGCGAACATGATCAACCTACAGCGGGACTCGCAATCCTATTGGCTGGGGAGGCTGGAGGAAGCTGACGCCGCAATCGCTTTCTTGCTGAAGTGCAAGAGTAAGCGGATGAGAAAGCGGCTAACGGAAGCGGAGCGACTGCGCTTCGAGGCGCTGCGCGAAATTAAGCGACTGGCCCGGTCATAACAAAAGGCGCGGGGAAAAGCGCTCAATGCTTTCCCCCGCGCAGGTCATTACACCCGATAAAATTGTAGCATGAAGTGAGACATAGGCAACGAATATGATGACGAACGAATTCCTAGACATCGATGTAGATCACACGCTCCAGCTTAACCCTGACAACCTGGTTGGGCAGCGCATCGCCGTGCTGGGTGTATCCGGTTCTGGCAAGTCGAACACAACCGCCGTGCTCCTAGAGGAAGCGCTGGAGCGTGGCATCCCGCTGACCATTGTCGATATGGAGGGGGAATACCTCTCGCTGACAGCACGCTATCCGCTGGTGATCGCCGGGCGCAAACCCGCTGACATCGATGAGGAAGATGGCCCGCCCATCGATCTGGAGATACGGCTTGACCAGGCGAAGCAACTTGCAGAGCTATCATTTACCCGCCCGGTCTCGCTCATCCTCGATTTGAGCGACTTCGATCTGGAGGAGGCAAACGCTTTCCTACTCTCCTACTTTCAGCAGCTATGGAAGCTCATCCGGGTCAAGCGACGGCCCTATCTGGTTGTCATGGAGGAAGCGAGCGAGGTCATCCCGCAAAGCGGCGGCGATGCTGCGCTGAAGAGCATCATCAAGACCCTGGCCGCACGGGGCCGCAAGAAAGGCTTAACCCTCGTGGTCGTGAATCAGCGAGCGACTAACATTGAAAAGAACATCCTCACCCAAGCGACAATGTTGTTTCTGCATTACGTCAGCTATCCGACGGATATAAAAGTCTATCAGGAGATCATCCCCCTGCCCTCGCGCGAGGTCGAGTCAATGGTGCGCCAGCTTGCGCCGGGGGATGCCCTATTCTATTTCAACCGCAAGGTGCAGCTCATCCACGTCCGCACGCGGCACACCTTTCACAGCGCCTCCACGCCCGGCCTGCGCGATGGCGAGCATCATCAGGCCCATGAGGTTAATGAGAAGCTGCTCGACGAGCTACGCGCTGCGCTGGGCATCAAGGCGGACTATCGGGCGAACTTGTTACGGATAGGCATTATTCGTAACGCAGAGCCAATAACCGTAACGTATGACAAGTGCCTCGTCTGCGGCAATGATCTGACAGGAAAACGTGCAGGCGCGAAATTCTGTAGTGACGCTTGCAAGCAGAAACATTATCGTGAGGAAAAGGCTTTGCAGAACTGAGCGCCAAGAAAAGAAGTTATCTCAACTATGAGGAATCACTGATGACACAAGCGATGAAATTCTTCGATCCGCCGCCTGTTCGCTACTTTGGTTCAAAGTGGCAGCTTGCTGAATGGATTATTGCTCAAATGCCGCCGCATGAAGTTTATGTTGAACCCTACTGTGGCGGTGCATCGGTCTTTTTCCGTAAAGAACCGTCTGCGCTGGAGGCGCTCAACGATCTCAACGGGGATGTTCTCAATTTCTTTGATGTGCTGCGCTCGCGAGAGGCAGAACTAATCCGTGCGATTGATTTGACGCCCTACAGTCTAGCGGAATTCAAACGCGCCGGAGAGCCATCAGAGGATGAACTTGAACGGGCGCGCCGCTTCTACGTTCGCGCTTATCAAAGTGTTGGCGGTGGCGGCGCAGGCCGTCGCGCTGGTGGGTGGCGACGTGTCTACGATCTGAAGCGTGGAAGCACGCCAGGGCATGACTGGAGTCGGCTTGAGGGTCTTTATAAAGCGGCGCAGCGCTTGAAAGAAGCACAACTTGAATGTGAGGATGCGCTCGATGTGATCAAGCGCTACGACAGTCCCGACACGTTGTTCTATGTCGATCCGCCCTATGTGATGGATTCATGCAAAGACAAGCGAAACGTCTACGTTCACGAGATTGACGATGAACAGCAGCGCCAGCTGGCAGATGTGCTGCACCACATAAAAGGGATGGTGTTGTTGTCTGGCTACGACTCTCCGTTATATCAGGAACTCTACAGCGATTGGACGGTGGCCACCAAAACAAATACGACGAACGGCAATAGTCAATCGGTTGAATATCTGTGGTCTTCACCGAACGCTACAAGAATGGATCGTCTTCCGTTGTTCGCCGGGTTATAGAAAGAAGTTACTAGGAAGCGAGGGTCAGATGCGTGAATTACGGCAGCAATATGTCGAACAGATGCATGAAATATTGGAGGCGCTCGATCCTGATACGCTGGCGAAACTCCATATCATCGGTGGGCAAATCATGGGGTTGGTCTACGAATACGATCTGAACTCTGTGCCGGAATATGATGCTGCAATCTATAACGGCGTGCCGCTGCCCTATGAGCATCCCGATGAATGGCTCTCGCTGAGCGATTTCTTTGTGATGGCCTTCGAAACTGGTGCGCTGGCGGGCGACGGATCATAGAAAGGGGATGATAGACAGCGGGGGATCACCCTCCCCCGCCGTCCGCCTTCAGCCGCCCTTCCCGCCAGAACCTCAATTCCGTTTCAGCCGCCGACAACTTCGACTCCAATGTAGCAATCTCGCGCAGGTAGCGCTCATCATTCCCGCGCCGCTCTGCCAGTTCTGCATTTGCTTTATCGAGTTGGTCATTCAGTAGCTCAATCTCGCGCAGATCCCCGCTGCGCTGCAAACGCATGGCAACATCAGCGGCCTGCGTGGGTATCACCGGCACGTTGGCGCTTTGCTGGGCATCCGGCAGATCGGGCAGCCCTTCCCACTCACTGCGCCGTAATTGCTGTAGCTCCTGATGGATTTGCGCAGCAGGTGTATTGCTTTCCTTGCGCAGCTTGATCAGATACATCACACGAATATCCTGCTCGGTGAATGCTCGATTCCCTCCGCCGCCCTGCGCGCCCGGCGTGAAGTATTGTTTGAAGTCGTTGTTCGTCCACAGAGTGACCGTAGACCGTGCGATGCCTAAGAAGGTTGCGACTGCACCGGGTTTCATGTCCTGCCCTTTCGTGTTAACTTGCTATGACCTGCCATATCTTATTATATCTATATTGTGCTAATCTGTGCTATGCTATATAGTATATAGCACGGTATGGTATATAGCATCAAGAAAGTGCATCTGATGGGCGGAGCCGCCAAAGGTCAGAACGGAACCGGAGACAGAATCCTCATTCGGTTTGATGATCCTAACGATGCCACCGACATGCGCGCGTTGGCTGGCGCGCAAATACTTGCGCAGAAACACGGGCGACGACGGCAAGCCATTGTCGCGATGCTGGAAGCAATTTACATTCGCTATGAGGCCACCGGCGAGCTGCTGTCTGCCTCGCAGATCAGCGCGGCGCTCACGGGCGTAGGGGGCGGCGCGCCCGCATTGCCAGCACCGAGGCCAGCGCCAGCAATCCAGCGAAACAACCTGATTCAATTGACCGCAGGGAAGAGCGCCAGCAAAGAAGAAATTGCGGCAAACTTTATTGCCAGCGCTGGCGCTGCATTTAGTTGGGACTAACACATTCAATCTGAGAAGGAAGGGGAGATCATGAAACCATTAAGTGAATGGGATGCCGATGAAGTTAGAGTCGTTCGAGAAGGAGCCGCGCGGTATCAAGAATTGCATTTGGCACTGGAGAATTATCTCAGCGCCAACAGTCGAATGCCGGAGGCTGAATTTCAGGAATTACAAGGTCTCCAAAACTATTTGGCGAATGCCTCTATACGTTTACTCGGCATCATCGACCATTACATTAAATAGGGAAACAGCGGGCGGCCTGCCTCAGCCGCAAGCCGCCCGATCTCTCCAATCCGTGTATACAACGAACAGGAGTTAAACCAATGGTAGCACGATTTTTAGACGACAGTTTCATCAGCACCGACGCGGGGAACGGCTGGGCAGCCTGTTATCGCCTGGTCAATGGCAAGGTCAAAACGCACGGCATCCCGCACGCTCGTGCGCGCGTGACCGGCGCAAAGCTCAACAGTGATATGGGCGCGCAGAACGTCGCTGAGTATGCCGACTTCGCCGGGCAGCGCTATGGCTATGGCGATGGCATTTGGAATCTGAGCGATGCGCCCATCGACCTACACCAGAACACCAGCCGACGTTATGGCGCAAACATGCACATCTTCCTCATCATGGTCAACCTAGCGGAGATGGGCGTGAAGTCGGGCAGCGAACTCTCATTGATCATCCCAGCGCCGCCCGGACTGCTGAATGAGGTCAGCCCGCAAATCAAGAAGGCCATTCTCGGAGGCGAGAAGGGCGATGGCAGCGGCGAATGGACAATCCAGTTACGGCGCGATAAGAAGCCGCGCACATACGTCTTTAAGCGCGTCATCACAGTTGCTGAAGGTGCAGGAGCTTACGCCGCCTATCGCTTCGATCAGGACGGCGATCCAGCAACGCTCTCGGACGGGCAGGGCGGGGATATGATGGCCGGGCGCGTGGTCGTGCTCGACCTGGGCGCGGGAACGGGAGATACCTATACGATCCAGAATGGCAATCTCAACCCAGACAGCATCGCTCATGCCACCGATGATAAAGCCGGGGTAATTCACAACATCCTCAAGCCGCTGCTCAGCGATGTGATCGCCGCCGTACCGCAGGCCACCCACCTGACGACTGCACACATGGACAGCATCCTGCGCCGATATGTACTGAATCAGCAGCCAGAGAATGCGACGCTGCGAGTGAGCGGAAAGAACATCAACCTGGAAAAAAGCATACTCGACAACTGCGAGCGCTATGCTGCCTGGATTGCAGCGAACAAGATCGATCCACTCTGGTCAGCCGGGGCGGACGCCATCATCGAAGCGGGCGGGGGATGGCTCTACATCGATAGCTGGATTCGCCAATGGTATGCAGACCGGCTGATTCTCATTCCCTCACAGTTCGCACACACCAAGCAGATTCCGCTATTCGATTTGAATGGGGTAGGGCAGCTTCGACTCGCGGCTGCCGTTATGAAAGCGAAGGCGGTCTGAGAATGACAGAGCGACCGCGACAGACGCCTAAACACAAAGCCGCAACGATTGCAGCAGTTCATCTACGTCTGGACGGGCCACTGGAAGCAGTCTATAGCCAACACGATGAGCTTTACTCACGTTTGCATAGAAGGGGGTTCTACTGGAATTCCTATCTGAGATTATGGAAAAAGGGAGACTGGCAGATAAGCTCTAATGCGGAGTATTTGATACTGTCCATCAAAGGAAATAGCACTGTAGATGTTCAGGCACGATTGTCATCTGCATTCGCTGAGTACCATATCTTTGAGGTTTTCACCGTCGAGTCTCACGCCTATCTTCTCGTGCGAAAGGCCGTTTAGTTTTCGTTTGGGCGGGATGTTCGAAGCATCCCGCCCAACGTAGAGCAATGCCGGGTGTTAGGAGCACCCAACATCATGAACAATATTATCATGTCTCAATGGGACGTTGTGCTGTATTTCCGCACAAGCGCCCACAGCTTCATCGTGCTGGCGCAGGATGAGGAAGCCGCCATCAAAGAGGCACTTTCCATCTACAACCAGGAGCGCAGCAGTGTCTTCAGCATTACCCAGCTTGTGGATTTTGATGTCACGCGGATCGTCGAGAAGGATATAGAGTAATCCAAACCTCCTCGAATATATCCCGGCTTTCAACCACCACTTTCATAAATATGCAATCAGCCCGGTCAACGACCGGGCTTTTTATTTGACCCTTTATTGACACACTGTATCAAGAAAGGTTACTTACTCCCAGCGTATCGCCTCAACCGCCTGCTGTAAATCTGCCTGCGTCGGCTTGACATAAATCCGCGTGGTGTTGATGTCACTGTGGCCCATCAAATCTGCGAGGACATGCAGGGGCGTGGTCTTTGCCATCCGGTAGCCAAAGCGATGGCGCAGATCGTGCGGACTGACGTGCGCGATCCGGGCGAGGTCTCCGTACTTTTCAACCATATAACCCAACGTGCGCAGCTCCAACGGTTTGCCATCTGCGCGCCCAGGAAACACATACTCCCACTTGCCAACATCGTTCATATATTCCTGGAGGGCTTTCCGCGCAGTGATGTTGAGCGGCACACGGCGCTGCTTATTCCCTTTGCCAGCGCGCACGAGTACGGAGCCGCTGCGGGGCTTGATCTCTACATCGCTTTGCCGCAGCGCCAGCAGTTCAGATGCGCGCAGGCCAGTCATAAGCAGGGTGGTGATCATCACTTGATCGCGCTGTGTACCGTACCGCTCGACTGCGGCCATGAGCGCGGATTCTTCATGGTCGCTGAGTTCGCGCGGTGGGGTAGGGACTTTATCGACCTGCTTGACGACGTGCGCCGGATCGCGCTGGAGATGCCCGGCCTCAACTGCCCAGGCAAAATAGCGCTTCACCGAAACGAGTCGTCGATTGATGGTGGCCGGTGCGCGCTCGTCAGTCTGCATGTCCGCGCGCCAGGCCGTGATCGTCGGAGTGGCAATCTCGTCGATAGAGTACGGCAGTTGACTCCAGCTTTCATACCAGGCGGTGAAGCTGCGCAGGTCAGCGAGGTAGCCACGCAGAGTATTCGAGGAGAGGTCTTGCTGCTGGAGAAGGTAAAGTTCAAATAGGTCGATCATTCTTCATCTCGGATTATCAGAAGTCAGAAACGAGGCTTAGCAGTTCGCCACGACAGAATTACTACGAGAAGGGCAGCGCGCGCAACTTCTGATAATCTGTATTATACGAAGTTTATCGACGATGAACAGGACTAGGCTTAGGCGTCTTTCGATGAAGGATGTAAATCAACGTCAGCAGCGGTAGAAAGGTAATCATCCCACCGATAGCTGAAGCCAGTAGAGGAAATACTTCAGGAGTTGGCTGGTGGATTAAAACGACGAAAACAATGAAATAGGGAATAGCTTCAGGCAGAATCACGACACACCAAAAGAACGGAACCACCAGACCAAAGCCAAGCGTCCACAGAATTTCCTCAAACTGATCTCGCTTGGCTTCCAATGCTGCAATGAAGATCAGCAATATCAAAACTGCCCAGGCGTAATTCATGAGTTCTTGAGAGACTATAGGAGCGTGTGTCATTCGTTTATTCCTTCACAGGCAAACGCTATGCCCGGCAGATTTGCAATCCATCATCTCCCGGATGAACTTGAAAAGTTCGGGGAAAGAAACGTGTGAGGCGAATATCAGCAGCCCCAAAATTGCGCAGACCGCCAAGCCGCCAAACACCTGATCGACGATCCCGCCCGTTCGCCAATTGGCGAACCTGAAGCGCCTTTCACTCGGATAGAGTAGGGGAATGCCTTGAGGATTGAGCGCATCAAGCAGCAGGTGCGAACCGTAGCCCGCAACGATTACCGTGCTGGGCAGCGCAGGCAGGAAGTACCAGCAGGCCAAGCCGAGCAGCGCCAGCGCCAGCGGGCTGTGTAGAAAGCCGCGATGGTGGAAGACCAGCGCGCCCACCATCACACGGCGGCCTAGCGTCGATTTGGGATGATCAATATCCGGGGCAAGCGCGGCGATCCCAGCGACAGCCGCCAGGCCCAGAATAGCGAGCATCGGCTGATGGGCATTGATGGCGAGCGCCGCGCCCAGCGCCACACCAGCGCTGCTATGTGTCGAACCCATCATGACTGTAAACCGTTTACAGTCATTCGAAAGTCGGCTGCAAAACAATCACGGGTCTGGGTTTCTCATCACGCTTGCCTGCGCGCGGCGGCTCCATCAAAATAATCTCAGGATGTTTCGCGCTTCCCTCAAGCGCAATAGCATCCGGGAATTCTGCCAGCACTCTTTTGATCTCGCTTAGGCGCGGCTCAATTTCCTGCCGATTAGCCTTCCTACAGGTTAGGACAATATCTCCTCCAAACCATTTCACATCAGCATGGGTGCTGATTGCGAGTTCGCGCTGGAGAAGGCGTTTACATTCACGCGCCATTTTCATTCGGGGGTTAATTAACCCGCGAATGAGACGTATTTCGTAATAGGCGATGCAGATACCTAAACTCAATCCGACGACAATTGACAGGAAACTGATGATCGAATCAGGTGACATTTGATACTCCTCTTATTTAGATAGTTAGCTACGGCGCTGAGTCCGCAGGCGATCAAGGTGGCGAGCTTCATCGTCCGTTAGCAGGGCGGCTCGGCGGCGCATTAAACCAACGGATGTGCGCCCGACTGCCAAGAACGCGAACGGAGATAAGCACAGATAGGCCAGCATCCCCAACGGCTGATTCACCAGGAGGCCGATTACAAAGAGGCTAATCAGTATCAGCGCTCCGATAATGGCAATTACAAAACTTGGCTTCATTTAGAACTCCTCAACATAGTTAGTTGCAGCCTAGTTACACAGTTAGAGAGATTAGTTTCACGACCCATAGACACATTCTTTCCCGTGCAACTACGGAACTAAGCTCCAATACCCACAGCCGTCTCAATAAGCTGGAGCTGATAAAAATTACCCTTTTGCTTCACAGGCTGATAAAGTTCGCCTTCGTATTCAACCTGCTCTTTGTCAACAATTTGAGCGACCAACTTCTCAATTTGGCTCAGAGAAGCGAGCTTATCGAGTTTGACAAGATCGAAGATCGGGCGGACTTTCAGAGCACCCTGGAAGCGTCCCATCGCAATGTCGAGTAAATCAATCTCTGTAAAGCTGGGCTTCCCCAAAATCTTCATGTCCTGGGTTTCTTCCTCATCAACCTCTTTACCTAAATCTGCAAAGAGATCAAGGGCAGGGCCATAACGCACGCCAGCAGCCACAGCCTCGGCAATGTCAGCGTCAGAAATGAAAGGGGTTTGCACTTTGATCATCTCGGAACCAATCGCGATCATCATTCGCCCTGGAATGCGTTCCAGTTTCTTGGCGTCATACGAGTCGAGTACCGTCATACTGGCGGAGCCGCTAGGCATCGCACCGCTAATACGCACTGCGAGGTTGGCCTTAATTGAACCGGGCAGCACATCGATATTGCTGTACTGCGTGCAGAGCACCATATGAATTCCGACAGCGCGGCCCATATTCGTGAGTTGACGGATTGCGCCGTGAATGTCTTTCGTAAGCTGGCCTTGATCTAAAATCGTCGCCAGCTCGTCGATAAAGACTACGATGCGAGGCCAGGGCAGTTCCGAAACCGCGCTGTTGTATGCAGAGAATTTTTTCTGCTGGGCAGCTTCAAGCTGAGCTAGGCGGCGAAACATCAGCTTGATTACTTTTTGGAGAGCAGGCAAAACATCATCAACCGTTTTGATGATGTCTCCAAGTTTGTGAGGGATGGCTCGGTAGTGAGTGAACTCCACACCATATTTGCAATCGATTAAAAGCAGGCGGGCTTCATCCGGGCTGTTCATCTGAACAATGTTACTGATAATACAGTTAACCAGATTCGACTTACCCGACTGACTCGACCCAGCGATTAGAATGTGGGGTAGCTCGTCAAAGTTTTTCCAGAGCGTCTTACGATTTTCGGTAACACCGACAGGCCAGGGCAGCAGGGCATGATCGGCTTCAGGATAGTAGTCAAACATCTGGCGGTAATAAAACTTTCGAGGGAGTCCATCCGGGCTGTCTAATCGATTGACGACGAAATAAATTTTGGTGTTACTTTTATCCCGACGAACTTCCACCTGGCGACCACAGGCAACCGAATAATTATCGAGCGACTTTTCGCTCGTCAAAGTTTCCATGATGACACCATAGGGCAGGAGATGACTCCAGCCGATAATCCCTTTCCTGCTCGCCTCCAGCGGAAACCAGATGGCATCCTGCATAACGATGGGGCGACCCAGACGCGGAATCTGCAAATGGCGTTTACCCCTGCGATCATGGTAGACATGATGGCATCCGGGGGTATTGGCAAACGAGTTGCGCAACAACCGCGCCAGATGTTTCACCTCCTGGACAAACTTCTTTTCGTCTTCGAGCTGCTCACGCCGGAGCTTGAGATACTTATCACTCGCCTCAATGCGATCCATCGCTTCACGATATTGCTGATAGACCGGGGCAAGCTGCGCAAGCATGGCTTTCTGCGGGCGGCCAATCGCTTGCAGGCCAGCGGCCCGGCTCCGTGCCTGTTTATACTGAGGCAGGAGCACGGGCAGCACCAGGAAAACTAGACCGACGAGCAGCCGCTCATATTCGGTGATGCGCCGAAGATCGGGCATCAACCCAACAATCAAGTTGGGGGCGATCCGCATAGTCAGGTCGATCACAATCGGGTATTCACTGGCAAGCTGTTCAGCGCATCCTTTGACCGCCTCGCGCAGCGCTACATAATCACGCGCTGCCGTTTGATATTCCTCCCAGCAGCGATGATGTTCCAGAATGAGATCGTTGTAGTGTGCTTTCAACAGCCGCTTACGCAGCCCATTAGCGCGTGTGGCAAGCCGTCGCCGCTCCATGCGTCCTAACGGCTTGAAGACCTCAAGACGCTGCTGTAAGAGTAGCGCCTGATTTTCGGGTGCAATCTTTTTGGTGGTGAATATCTCAAGGGGCGCGGGGGGAGCATCATAAAGCGTGGAGAGGTCACTGCTCATCGAGCACCTCTATATCTGCGCCGCCTCTACCATACTTCGAACCGTGACGCTTGATTTGACCCGCACCTTCCAGCCGGGTGATGATCGCCGCGCCCGTATTGAAATGACAGCCCAATTCGAGCGACAGTTGTTTCACCGTGATTTGAGAGCGCTTCGTATTGGGATTCATTCTGGAGCGCAGAATCGCCAGCGCTCGCTGATCACGTAAATGCATGTCGGTTTGGTCTATTCTTCGCAGCACGGTAGTTAGTCCACGACCATCATAATTACATCAGCTTCTATTATATTCACAATGTTTGTGAGATTAGCGAAAACTCATCAACATTGTGAGTTTAATTCTGACTCTTTCCTTTATCCTCAATTGTGGGAGGCTTCTATGCGCAGACTAATGCTTGGGTTATTGCTGTTTATTTCGTGGGCTTTGCCTGGAGCTGTGCTACGGGGGCAGGACAATGGCTGGTGTGGGTACGCTTTGATCGAAGGCTTGCCACTTCTCACCAACCAGCTCGCACCCCTAGAGAGTATCACCCCCGACAAGAGCAGCAGCATCAATCCGTCAGAACTATTTCAATATCGATTTTCGCTCGACCATAGCAAGGTCATCATCGAGGGATGCTGGCAAACCGATCTCACACGCGATCTCGTCATTAGCTTGCTGAGCCAAACGATTCAATTCGATCAAAAAGCAATGGCTCCCCAAGTCGATGCCGCTATACAGCAAGCCGTCATGACGGGCGATCAGGTGACAGCGGATGATGTGGTGCGCGATTATGTAGATGCCAATCTCACCTTTACCATTTTCGATGGCAAGACGCGCGACGAAAGCGCCACAATGGTGCGGGATTACATCGAATCCCATTTGGACGAATGGGAAGGCCCGAACGGATGAAGCGATTCGCGCCTATATTCCTGCTGGTGTTGTTTGCCAGCGCCTATGTCGTTAGTCCCGCGCGTGCCGATTGCAGCAGCCCAACACCGACGCCGCCGCCAAGCTATAGCAGCATCGTGCTCGGCACGCAGAGCGCGCACTTGCTGGGCTACTGGCAGCTCAATGAAACGGGCGGCACAGCGGCAACAGATTCATCCGGGCATAGCCGCGACGGAAGTTATTCAGGCCCCACACTGAATGGAACGACCTTCACTGATGGGTCGCCTGCTCCGACCTTTGATGGGGTGAATGATTTTGTCAATCTTTACAGCACTTCACTGGCATCGGTATTTAACTGGAATCAGGGAACTCTCAGCATCTGGATCAAACCGGATGCGACGTTTTTAGCTTCAGCCACGTCGGGCGAAATTACCGTATTCTCCGATGCTGGCTTTAGCAACGTTATACAGGTGTTTAAGTCAGGATCGGCGAATACCTTCTTTTTTCGGCGCATGGAAGCCGGGACAGCGCACACCGTCACCGTCACAAATTCGAGTTCTGCCTGGGCGCATTATGTGTTTACGTGGAATGTGACCAGCAACGCGATCACGGCCTTTATCAATGGCAGTAGTGTGGGCACGCCGACGACTGCGGGCAGCATTACGGCAACGTTGGGATCGAGCCGCGCTGCGCTTGGTTCCGTTTCGACAAGCGGAACTATCCCCTGGAAAGGTGCGCTCGCGCAGGCCGCGCTCTGGGATACAGTGTTGACCGGCAGCGAGATTACCGCGCTGGCAGCATCGCCAAGCCCGACGCCAACGCCTGCACCGACCTGTACACCGACAGCCACATTTACACCATCCCCAACGCTCACACCGACGATCACGCCCAGCCAATCCCCGACGCCAACGCTCACACCTTCTCCGACATTCACGGCCAGCCCGACACTTAGCTTTGATGTTTTCATCACCCTACCACCGCCAGATTCAACAGGTACGCCGCAGCCAGGGCAGTCTGCTGTTTTTGGCTATCGATTTACAGCGGGACAGATGGGGATTGTGATTGTAGAGGTGATGATCCTGTTTTCCATATGGATCATTTTTGTAGTCATCGTTTTGGTTTACAGGCGTAGAAAAGCTCCTAAGCCAACTAATAATATAAACTCACAAACGTTGTGAATTTAATTATGACTAATCTATTATATTCTTACAGTGACGGGGGCGTTATGCGCTATGTCGTGATTGTTGTACTGCTATTTCTAGGTATTGGATTTGGAAAGCCCTCGGCGGTATTTGCAAGCACCAGCACGCCGACACCAAGCCCAACACCCACGATCACAGCGACAGCAACGCCCGACGTAAACCAGTACGTAACATTGCCAGCCGTGACCGACGAAGCAGGGACGCAGATCGCTCCATCTCAGGGGGCTGCCTTCAGCTATGCAGCTAACACAGGAGACGTAGCCATCGCGCTGATCGCGGGAATGATTGTCTTTTCGGTCTGGATAATGTTCGTAATTTGGGCGGTCTTTCTAAGGGAGAAGAGCTAATGGGGGAGGTGATCGCTTTATTCATTCCAGGGGTCATTGCGGTCGCGGTCGTGATGGGTGTCATGGTTGCTCCGATGGTGATGGGAGCAGTCGTAGAAATCATCAGGGACGCGATGGAATGATTGACGCCGGAAATGCGCTGGTCTTCATCTACGAAGTTCTTGGGCAGCCGTTCATCTATGCCGCTGCCTTCGTCGGGGCATTCTTTCTGGTGCTAATGCTTATTCTTTTGCTCATCGACCAACTTGATTTATGAGGACTTCTCTCATGCTTAGCCGCATCAAATTCAACCGCCTCCAGAGCGGTGCAGCTCGTCTCAAGACCGGGGCGCGGTACGCCGTCGCCAACTTTGACCGGCGTCGGTTTGTACGCCAGGCCGCAGCCGTATTCGTCGCCACGCTGATCTTCGCCATCTCGATGTTCCAGCAACACGCGGCGCACGCGGCCAGCCTGACCCTCAACCTGGATATGCAGCCGCTGTTCGATGGCATCAACACCTACCTGCCGATCTTCTTTCTCATCTTCGCCATTCCGGGCGGCATCGTCATTGCGATGCTGATCGCCAAACTGGTCATCAACAGTGTCCGGGCGGCCTTCGAAGGAGGCCGGATTTAACGCCGGGCTGCGCAGCAGTCTCATCGTCCTGATTGACTGATTGAGGATTCTACTTTGTTCAAGCGTCCGGTCTACGGCATACAGCACGCCGTCCGCAATTTCAACTGGCGTCAATTCGGACGCCAATCGGTCAGCGTAATGGCAGCAACGTTGATCGCTGCCATTGCGCTCTTTCAGCAAGCTCCTGCTCATGCCGCCAGCCTCTCGCTCAGCATCAACATGCAGCCGCTGTTCGATGGCATCAACACCTACCTGCCGATCTTCTTTCTCATTTTCGCCATTCCAGGCGGAATTGTGATTGCGATGCTGATCGCCCGGTTGGTCATCAACAGCGTCAAGGCGGCTTTCGAGGGCGGCGCTATTTAACCCATACTATCGGGGCGCGCCTTCTCTTCCGCGCCCCGCAATTCCTTTGAGGTGCTATGCGTCGTTTGCTGCTCGTGCTCCCGCTGCTAATCTTCATTTCCTTGATGAGTATTCCGTATGTCGCCGTTTTTGCTGACTGTACCTGGTCGCAAATCTTTGATTTCACAACCTCGGACTATTCATCATTTACGTTCTCCGGGCGTGTGGGTTCGTATGTGGGCGGAGTCGGCTGGCAGTCGGAAGACGATCCGATTGATGGCCGTTACAGCGATTTAATAAAGCTGCTCACGCTTTCCTATCCGAGTGGTCATATCGCCAGCACCATCACTTATGAGGAGATACATATTTCAAGCCCTGGCGGATGGGATCCAGTCCCAGGGGGATTTATTGCAGTTACTATTCCAAGCAACGCGACAGGCGATCAGACCTACACTTGGACGGAAACCGCCCCAGGGGATTTCACGATTCCCAGCGGGGCATGGTCGGCACAATATGGCGCGAATATAGGTGGTCATCAGAACGATCACCGACATAATCTCTGGACTTATTGGCGGATTGATGGCACAGGCTACGATCCTTTTACTGCAACCGACTGCGGTGCAGGCGCACCGACAGCAGCATTTACTTTCGACCCTCCAGGTGGAGGCACATCCCCGCTCGGCGTGGACTTCACCGACACGTCATCAGATAATGGCGACGCGATTACCGCCTGGGCGTGGGACTTCGATGATGCGGGTGCTACGAGCAGTTCTCAAAATCCCAGCCATACGTTTACCGATCCGGGGGATTACGATGTCAGCCTGACCGTCACCAACCCGGAAGGCTCAGACACAATCCACCATACCGTGAGCGTGATTCCTCCCACCGGGACGCCCGGCGGAGAGCTTTATAAGCCGCTCACGGACGCTGACATCAACCATCATTACTATGATGGTATCTTTGACACTTCCGACATCGACCTACTTAATCGCCCAACCCTTTATGACATCGACCCAGCTTTAACAGTTGCAACCAGCAACACACCGGGGAATGATGTTTATGCGGTTGCTGATGGCACAGTTATATCGGTTGCCGCCCCTGGCAAGTTCACCTGCGCTAATGCTGGACTCTCAGATTTCCTCCTGGGCGGTTGTATATTTGCTTTCAACGCACATGGAAATGTCAATCCTAGTATCGCTGGAGTAGATTACTATCGGATCGACATCTCCAACGCTTATTTGGTGACATTGACCTTTGGCGATACCGAAGAAATTCAATATCTTGTCGCAGGCGCGCAAGAGTACGTCTACCCCGGCCTGACACTTCATGCAGGCTGCATCGTCGGCAAAACGCTTACTCTGGGTGGGGTTTTAGGCTCCATTAGTCTTCCGGGCATTTCATTCTCCTCACCGTTCCCAGACATCGGTGTAACTTTCCTTCAATTATTTCCTGATTACACCTTGACGCCTCCGCTGGAGTCGCTATTCCCCAACCTGACTGTATCAGTCGATCCCGGCAAAGCCTGTAATGCCGATCCTGAATTTGCCACCTGTATGGGAGCCGATCCCCATTTTAGAAACGGCGGCTGGACAATCAGTGCTGGCAGCGCTTTCTTTGGTGATGCCGGTGGTGTTTACCTGAATCCAGGCGCAGAAGTCTCTATGGAAATGAATCTTGATCCCGAAGTCGAATATACGCTGACGGCTGCCGGTATCCAAACGGCAAGTCCCGGCTCGCTCTTCCTGCGCATTGGGACAGCTTCCCAGAGCCTGAATGTTGATAATACGACGGAACGGGTAGCCCTAGAAAGCGTCTCCCCAGCAGGAGCTTTAGGGGATGGCTTTTACGAAATCGGGCTGAAGAACACCGGCAATTTTTTGATCTATGTCGATTACGCCTGCGTCAGCGCCGGAGCTTCTCCAACGAATCCAACGGTATGTTACTTTGCCAATAACTCATTCGATCAGGATGGTCAGCACTGGACAGCCGGGGGCAACATCTTCTTTCCGGGAGATGGCACAGCAGTCATGGCAGATGCCAGCGACGGCACGCTGTCTCAGGCCGTCAATCTTCCTGCTGGCGACTATATCCTGAGTGCGAGCGTTCGAGCTTATTTTAATGTTGCCCTCAGCGAGATTACATCTCCAGCCGCCAATGTGACTCTTCATTACACCTTAGCTGGAGGTAGCGAACAAGATTTCACCACCTATGATTTTTCCGGGGCTTTTCCCGTTTTCAACGTGATCACCAGCAGCTTCACGCTTTCAGATACCACCAGCGGCAACATGATTTTCTATCTGGACATCAACAGTGGATCGGCAGAACTGCAAGGGCTGAATATCACTAGCTTCTGTCTTCAGAAAGAAGGCGGCAATCCCCCGCCAACGACAGGAACACCTCCAGCGTCAATTCCCTCGAACTGCGAAGTCATTGCCAATCCGATTACGACTGATGTTCCTTCATGGATCAACTGGCAATGGGCGCAGTTTAATCGTTTCTTTACCTGCACCCTCACGGTGCTCCTGAATAAAATGCTGGCGGGTATCAACAGCGGTATTACCTTTATGCGCTGGCAGATGCTTTATTGGCAAACCTACATACGAGGGGCCACCATATGGATCAATAACAACTTGATTCCCTGGCTGGCCGGGCATCTGGCAAATATCGCCCAGGGACGCACCACAACCATTGTCCAAGTTGGTGGAACGGACTGCCATGATATTTTCTGTGTGATTACGAGCGGCTTCACGCAGGTGATCACACCGCTTTTCAATATCGCTCAAACCATCCTCAATACGGTCATTGGCTATCTGAATATTGCGGTGAGTTTGCTGCTGTCTGCTATCCAGCTTATTTTGAGCATCTTCACCTTTTTAGCCACGCAGTTTTTCAACCTGTTTAATACTTTAACAAGCACGATTAGCCAGCTTATTTCAGGCTGGCAAAATGCTACTCCGACTGCGATCCCCGGCTTGCCCGAATGTCAGATCGATCCAAAGAGCAGTTTTCCCTGCATGATTTTCTGGGTGATGGATAACACAATTTTTTCCGGGCGCGGCGCACTGATTATTCCGTTACTCATCGGCATCGCCTCGGTGCATCTACTCCTATGGACAATCGGAATATTTAGACGCGAACTGACTCATGCAGCGGAGGCATCGTGAAACGTTTGTTGATGATCCTCTTCCTGCTCTTTATCCTGAGCACGCCAATCTATGCCGACTGTCAACAGGGTTTACCGTGTGGGCCTGTTCCCTGGAATGTTCCTTCATTTGGGCAGCTTGCCAGCCCTACGCCATACCCAACCGTCATTGTGAATCTCACCAGCACACCGACACAGACGGCCACGCCGGGGCCGGGAACCGCATCTGCGCCCACTGCTACACCGCAGCTTGATACGAGCGGAATCAACAACCAGGTTGGCACACTCCAGTCAATCATTCAACAGACGCCAGTCGCAACTTTTGCGCCGAGCTTTGGCGCGCAGAATTTGAGCACCAACTCCCAGACATTTTTCGGATATGTCCTCGGTCTGGGAAATGTTCATTTCGGGCCGCTCACTCCGCTGCTGACTTTCTTTCTGTTTAGCTTTCTCTATGTACTCGGTGTGAAGCTGGCTTTAATCCTGCTGCCCCTTCTGGCCGCGCTCTTCGGTTTCTTCCGTAATATCGTCAGCCTCATTCTGGAGTTCCTGCCATTTTGAGCACACCTACGCCCGTACCACCCAGCCCCACACCGGCTATCACGCCCTGGTTTACACCAACTCCCTGGCCTACTGCGAACCCAGCCAATATCCCGATCCATTTGTCTATGACAGATATTCAGGGTTCCTTTGTCAGCATGTCCGAATACAGCGTACAAGCATGGCAGGCTGCCAATCAGACCGGCCAGATTGATGCTGTCATGACCGCCGTTATTTTGCTGATGGTGATTTTTGGCATTATCAGCATTCGCAAACGAATCGAGAATCTTTAAATGGCTGTAGACTTTGTTCCACCAGGCTATGACCCAACCATCAATCGTGTGCCTCATGGCGCGGTCGATTGCCGCAAGCTGGTCATGATTGGGCTAGGTCTATTGGTGCTTTGCGGGCTGCTCACAACCGGCATTGCCTATGGCGCTGCAACGCTCCTGAGCAAACCCAAACCTTCCATAGAGACCATCGCCCCCACGAATACAGTGGACGCCTGGAGCGCGACTGGTACAGCGCTGGCGATCATCACGCCGACTCAACTGCCCAGCGAAACACCGACGCCAACAGAAACCAGCACACTCGATCCCTGGAGTGAAACCGGCACAGCGATAGCGCTCTCGACGGCGACGGCAACCTTTACTCCGACTTCGATCTTTACCGCCTCCCCCACCGCCGATTACTGCGGCTTTCTCACACCTACGATCCCGCCCAGCCCAACACCAATTCAGGTAACACCGGATCAATGGAGTATGACTGGGACGGCGTTCTTTATTGCCACCAGCACGCTCACCCCCACGCCATCGGCCACGCCCACGACGCCGCGCGCCTGGTGCGATCAATACAATCCCGCGCAGCAGCTTCTCGCTGTCACAGAGGAAAGCACCGCTGAAGTCTTTCCCACCCTGCCGCTGATGTCACCACCTCCGACATGGACAGACCAGCCCGCAGCCGCCGCGCCCGCTGCCCAGGGCCAGCATCAGCAGCAGCCACAGGTGATCTATGTGACCGTGCCGGTGCAGGTCACAGGCAATGCCCCTGATAACCAGCAGCCGATCATCGTCATCACGCAGGTCAGGCTGATCGTGACTGCGACACCAACAGCAACGAGCAGACCCAGCAGCACACCGACCAACACAGCGACGGCCACCAATACCGACACACCGACCTCAACGGAAACCAGCACGTCTACAGCAACCTTTACTGATACTGCGACGGCCACGAGCACGGATACACCGACGCTGACGCCAACGGAGACCTATACAGCAACCTTTACCGCGACGGCCACATTTACGGATACCGAGACAGACACACCAACATTCACGCCGACGTTCACCGAGACGCCGACTGAAACACCTACACCAACTGAGACAGAAGGAGATCAATCATGAATACCGTTTCAAAACTGGTCAACGGCAAGATCATAGACATCGACCGTCTTATTATGGGAATCCTTCTCCTAGTGGGGGCAACAATCATTGGATGCTTCACTGTGCCACATGATGTTGAGACACTGAGTTCAGGGATGCTCATCAGCGCAACCATCGCATTGATCGGCGCAGGTGTGATTATGGACTCCCTCTTTAAAGCCGTTGTGTTTCTTTTCCTGTTTTCACTTTTCGAAACTAGCTTCGTCATCTCGCCCAGCATTATCTTTGATTCAGGAATATTCGCGCCCGGCGTCGTGCAAATCTATTTCCAAGCACTGATCGCAAATTGCATCTTTGGCTGTCTCATCGGCGGATTGCTATTTATGTTTGTCTCTGCAAAACAAGCCGTCGATGCAATGAGTCCTCGGATTAAGACATTTATGCAGCAGCGAAAGAAGGCCGCATGAAGCTCGCCAAAGTTCGCCGCCACTTTTTCGGGATGAAAACGAAAGATCGGCTGGCTCGCCTGCCCAGGCTGCTGAGCACTGAATACGATCCGCGCCAGCTCGACAGGGACACGATCCGGCTGATGAACAAAACCCATGTCCGCAGCCCGGAAGGAATACGAGTCCTGCTGCGGCGCAATCAGGTTGAAACCGTCGATGAGCTGATCGCGCTGCTGCCCCATAACTACAAGCGACGCGATGTGCGCCAGCGGTTCTATCTTTGGTTGCAGCATCTGTTTGGTGTGACTGACTATGAGCCATCGGTGCGCCCATTCCTGCGCAGGCTTAAAGCAGAGGGACGGCTCGCCAGTGACCGCACGCGCGTCTATGAGCGGAGGTATCGTCCGTGAGTGTGAACAAATTGCCCATGAACGATTTCA
>Ga0207687_10000383_pt1 | contig 29809 bp, 20 predicted proteins | sample KBSM54metaG_FD_184399 | JGI IMG/M metagenome (GOLD analysis project Ga0207687, IMG submission 184399) | Miscanthus rhizosphere microbial communities from Kellogg Biological Station, Michigan, USA - KBS M5-4 metaG (SPAdes) (version 2) | ecosystem: Host-associated > Plants > Roots > Rhizosphere >...
GGTCTCGGTGATCGCGAGGCGCGTGCCGGTCGGGATCTCGGAGAGCGCGAGCGTCACCGTCGTGTAGGGCTCTTTGCTGTAGTCGTAGTCCGGATCGATCGCGTACGGCCGCCAGCGAAACACGAGCGTGTGCGTGCGCGGATCGACGCGGTCGACGTGAAACTCGGCGCGGACATGCTCGTAGCCCTTCACGGTGATGTGGCCCGCGCAGGTCTTGCCCGGCGTGAACGGCGTCTCGAGCGCGACGCCGAACCAGCTGCCGAATTCCCGGGAGTCGCTGAGCGCGCGCCACACGCGAGCGATCGGAGCGCGCAGGTCGGCGTGCTTTTCGATGGTGTTGGTGGAAGACATGAGCAACCTTTCGGTTGCCAATCTATCGCGGCCGCGCCGAAATGCAACCCCTTCGTTGCACGACGTTTGATACCCTCGCGTCATGAGGATGTGGATGTGGTGGATCGCGATCGCGTTGGTGGTGGCGTGTGACAAGGGCGCGGGTGGTGGCGCCGGGAGCGGAAGTGGCGCGCCTTCGGGTTCTGCCGCGGCGCCGACCGCTGCACCTGCTCCGGCTCCGGCGCCGGCTCCTGCTCCGCCTCCGCCGACGGGCGTTGCGCCGACGCCGCCCGTGGCAGCCGGTGCGCCCGCGGTTCCACCACCACCGCCTGCGACGATCGCTTGGAAGCAGGGCGATCGGATCCAGGGCCAGTGGAGCGACGGCCGCTGGTACAACGGCAAGATCAGCGCGGTCAACGGCGACGGGACCTACAACCTCGCGTACGACGACGGCGATGTCGCGAACCACCTCGCTGCGAAGCACGTGCGGGCGCGCGGCACGGTCAGCTCGGGCGGCGGCCATTCGTCGTCGTCCTCGTCCTCTGCGAATGCGCCCTGCCCCGGTCCCGGCATCACGCGGCGATGCGGCGGCGTGTGCGTGAACCTCCAGGAAGACAACAACAACTGCGGCTCGTGCGGGAACCGCTGCCCCTCGGGTAAACACTGCGACGGCCACCTGTTCTGCCGCGACGCCGACGGCAACCTCTAGCCTTGCCAGGCCGGCGACCCCGGGTGCTAAGGTCCCCCCGTGGTGAACCGTCCCGTCGCGATCGCCCCGTACAAACCGCAGCATCACGTCCGCGTCGTCACTGCGGCGTCTCTGTTCGACGGCCACGATGCGGCGATCAACGTGATGCGCCGGATCATGCAAGCCGCCGGCGCCGAAGTGATCCACCTCGGCCACAACCGGTCGGTCGCCGAGATCGTGGACTGCGCGATCCAGGAAGACGTCCAGGGCATCGCGATCACGAGCTACCAGGGCGGCCACGTCGAGTACTTCAAGTACATGATCGACCTGCTGCGCGAGCGCGGCGCGAACATCAAGGTGTTCGGCGGCGGCGGCGGCACCATCCTTCCGGCAGAGATCGCCGAGCTCCACGAGTACGGGGTGGCCAGGATCTATTCGCCCGACGACGGCCGCGCGATGGGCCTCCAGGGCATGATCAACGACCTGCTCCGCCAGTGCGACTTCGAGAAGACGCCGCCGGTGGTCGCGAAGACGCTGCCGCACCTGCCGGAGCGCACGCCTGCGGTGATCGGCGGCCTCATCACGGCGGCGGAGAATCATCCAGAGGCCGGTGACGAGCTAAAGAAGGCCCTAGAGCCGATCCTCGCGAAAGGAACCAAGGTGCCAGTGCTCGGCGTGACCGGCACGGGCGGCGCCGGCAAGTCGAGCCTCGTCGACGAGCTCGTCCGGCGGTTCCTGCGCGACTTCCCCGACAAGACGATCGCCGTGATCTCGGTCGATCCGTCGAAGCGCAAGTCGGGCGGCGCGCTGCTCGGCGATCGGATCCGGATGAACGCGATCGACGATCCGCGCGTGTACATGCGCTCGCTCGCGACCCGGCAGTCGAACATGTCGCTGTCGAAGCACGTCCGCGAGTCGATCGAGATCTGCCGCGCGGCGCGGTTCGATCTCGTGATCGTCGAGACCTCCGGCATCGGCCAGAGCGATACCGAGATCACGGAACACGCCGATGTCTCGCTCTACGTGATGACCGCGGAGTACGGCGCGGCGACCCAGCTCGAGAAGATCGACATGCTCGACTTCGCCGATGCGATCGCGATCAACAAGTTCGACAAGCGCGGTTCGCTCGATGCACTGCGCGACGTCCGCAAGCAGTACAAGCGCAACCACAACGCGTTCGCGAAGGCCGACGAGGAATTGCCGGTCTACGGCACGATGGCCGCGCAGTTCAACGACCCGGGCATGAACACGCTGTATCGCGCGCTCATGGATCTGATCGTCGCGCGCACCGGCGCGCCGCTGCACTCGCACTTCGAGCTCAGCGAAGGGATGAGCGAGAAGAAATGGATCATCCCACCGGATCGCACGCGCTACCTCGCGGAGATCGCCGAGGTCAGCGACACGAACGACGCGCACGTCAAGAGCCAGGCCGCGATCGCGCGCCGGATGTACCAGCTCCACGGCACGATCGAGGCGCTGCGCGCGAACGTCGGCAAGAAGAAGCTCGAGATCGTCGAGAGCTCGGATGTCGTGCAAGTCACGCAGGTCGTCGAGGGCGAGCCCGCGTACGTCGGCGAGCTCGTCGCGCTCTACAAGGATCTCGAGACCCGGCTGTCGGCCGAGTCGCGCGCGCTGCTCGCCGAGTGGCCCGCGATGAAGCGGCGCTACGCGGCTGCGAAGTATCAGTTCCAGGTCCGCGACAAGGTGATCGAGCTCGACCTCACGAGCGAGTCGCTGTCGCACCTGAAGATTCCGAAGGTCACGCTGCCGCACTACGAGGACTGGGGCGACATCTTGACCTGGCTGCTGCGCGAGGCGCCGCCCGGGCAGTTCCCGTTCACCGCCGGCGTGTTCCCGCTCAAGCGCGAGGGCGAGGATCCGGCGCGGATGTTCGCCGGTGAAGGCGGACCGGAGCGCACGAACAAGCGGTTCCACTACGTGTCGCGCGGCCTGCCGGCGAAGCGGCTGTCGACGGCGTTCGACTCGGTCACGCTCTACGGCGAGGACCCCGACATCCGGCCGGATATCTACGGCAAGGTCGGCAACTCGGGCGTGTCGATCGCGAACGTCGACGACGCGAAGAAGCTGTACAGCGGGTTCGACCTCGCCGATCCGTCGACCTCGGTATCGATGACGATCAACGGCCCCGCACCGATGCTGCTCGGGTTCTTCCTCAACGCGGCGATCGATCAGCAGTGCGAGAAGTGGATCAAGCAGAACGGCAAGCTGGCCGAGGTCGACGCGAAGATCGCGAAGCTGTACGCCGATCGCGGCGTGCCGCGCCCGCGCTATCAGGGCGACATTCCCGACGGCAACGACGGGCTCGGGCTCCTCTTGCTCGGCGTGTCGGGCGACGAGGTCCTGCCGCGCGAGACCTACGAGAAGATCAAGGCGTCGACGCTGTCGCAGGTCCGCGGCACGGTCCAGGCCGACATCCTCAAGGAGGATCAGGCGCAGAACACCTGCATCTTCTCGACGGAGTTCGCCTTGCGCCTGATGGGCGACATCCAGTCCTACTTCATCCAGAAGAAGGTCCGGAACTTCTACTCGGTCTCGATCAGCGGCTATCACATCGCCGAAGCCGGCGCGAACCCGATCAGTCAGCTCGCGTTCACGCTCGCGAACGGGTTCACGTTCGTCGAGTACTACCTGTCGCGCGGGATGAACATCGACGACTTCGCGCCGAATCTGTCGTTCTTCTTCTCGAACGGCATGGACCCGGAGTACGCGGTGCTCGGCCGGGTCGCTCGACGGATCTGGGCGCGCGCGATCCGCGACAAGTACGGCGGCAACGACCGCTCGCAGAAGCTGAAGTATCACATCCAAACTTCGGGCCGGTCGCTGCACGCCCAGGAGATCGCGTTCAACGACATCCGCACGACGCTGCAGGCGCTGCTCGCGCTCAACGACAACTGCAACTCGCTCCACACGAACGCGTACGACGAGGCGATCACGACGCCGACCGAGGAATCGGTGCGCCGCGCGCTCGCGATCCAGCTCGTGATCAACAAGGAGTTCGGCCTCTCGAAGAACGAGAACCCGAACCAAGGCTCGTTCATCATCGAGCAGCTGACCGACATGGTCGAGGCTGCGGTGCTCGCCGAGTTCCGTTCGATCAGCGAGCGCGGCGGGGTGCTCGGCGCGATGGAGCGGATGTACCAGCGCTCGAAGATCCAGGAAGAATCGCTGTACTACGAGACGCTGAAGCACGACGGCACGCTGCCGATCATCGGCGTCAACACGTTCCTCGATCCGAAGGGCAGCCCGACCGTCGCGCCACCCGAGGTGATCCGGGCGACGACCGAGGAGAAGCACTACGCGATCGCCGCGCGCGACGCGTTCTGGAAACGCAATGCCGCGACCGCACCGGCCGCACTGGCGGAGGTTCAGCGAGCGGCGCTCGATAACGAGAACGTGTTCGACGCGCTGATGGCCGCCTGCAAGGTGTGCACGCTCGGCCAGCTGTCCAAGGCGCTCTACGAGGTCGGCGGGCAGTACCGGCGCAACATGTGAGGTAAGGTCCCGCCGTCGTGACCGACCTCACCGCCTGGCGCGCACAAGTAGACAAAGAGCTCGCGGGAGCTTCGTTCGAGAGGCTCGTGACGAAGACCCCCGAGGGGCTCGCGATCCAGCCGCTGTACACGGAGAGGATCGACGTTGCTCCGCCGGGCGTCGCGCCGTTCGTGCGCGGTGCGAGCGCGGAGGCCGTGCCGTTCGCGATCTGCATGCACGCGGATCCGGCAGCGCTCGAAGAAGATCTGGCCGGCGGTGCCGACGCGCTGTGGGTGAAGGCCGGCGATCGCGCGTCGCTCGACGCCGCGCTCGGTCACGGGCTCGGCGTCGTGCTCGATGCCAATGGCCCAGCGAAGATCGACGACGCGGTGAAGAAGGCGCGGTTCGCGTGGCTCGGCTTCGATCCGATCGACGAGCTCTCGCGCGGTGCGCTCGCCGCGAGCGCCCTGCCCGACCGGTTGCGCGAGCTCGCCGGGTCGAACGTGCGCGCGATCCGGGTGTCGAGCCTCGGCTATCACCAGGCCGGCGCGGATGCCGCCGACGAGATCGCGCTCGTGCTCGCAACCGTCGCCGAGTACCTGCGCGCAGGGCTCGACGTTGCCGACGCCGCGCGCGCGATGTGGGCCCAGATCGCGGTCGGCCGCGACACGTTCGGAGAGGTGTGCAAGCTGCGCGCGCTCCGCCTCGTGTGGTGGAAGCTGTTCGCGGCGGCCGGCGTCGCCGACGCGGCACTCCAGCTCCACGCGGTGTGCTCGCCGCGAACCCAGACGCTGCGAGATCCGTGGGTCAACATGCTGCGCGTGACAACCGAGGTGTTCGCCGCCGTGCTCGGCGGCGCGCAGGTCGTGACGCCCGCGGCCTTCGACGCTGCGTTCGGCGCGGCCTCGTCGCTCGGCCGGCGGACCGCGCGCAACACCGCACTCGTGCTGCGCGAAGAGAGTCACCTCGGTCGCGTGCTCGACGCCGGCGGCGGCTCGTACTACCTCGAGGCGCGCACCGATGCGCTCGCGCGCGAGGCGTGGTCGCGGTTCACCGCGATCGAACGCGCCGGCGGCATCGTCGCGCAGTTGCCGGCGATCCACGCGCGCCTCGCAGAAGCGTGGAAGGTCCGCGCCGCCGCGATCGCGAAGCGCAAGGAGCCGGTGCTCGGCGTCTCGGAGTTCGCGAACCTCGGCGAGAAGCTGCCCAGCAAGCTGCCCGCGACTGTCCCCGGGCATCGCGATGGCGAACAGTTCGAAGCACTGCGCGCGCGGGTCGAAGGCTCGCGCGATGTGGTCCTCGTGACCCTCGGCGAGCCCGCCGAGCATCGCGCGCGCGCCGGCTATGCCCAGGCGTTCTTCGCGACCGCCGGGCTCGCGACGCGCGAGGTCGCGTGGGACGCGACGCTGCCGTTGCCGTTACCGAATGCGATCGCGTGCCTGTGCGGCAGCGACGATCGCTACGCGCTCGAAGCGGTCGCCGCGGCGGCGCGGCTGCGCGAAGCCGGCTATCGCGTCGTCCTCGCAGGCCGGCCCGGTGCGCTCGAGGCCAACCTGAAAGCCGCTGGCGTCACGTGCATCTTCATCGGTTGCGACGTGCTCGCGACGCTCGAGGAGCTGACCCGATGAAGCTCCCCGATTTTGGCTCGCTCGAGTTCGACGCGATCGCGGCGCCCACCAGTGCCGCACCGCCGGCCGGAGCCACGTGGGACACGCCCGAGGCGATTCCTCACCGCGCGCTCTACACCGCCGCGGATCTCGCGAGCGTCGCGCACCTCGACTCGTTGCCGGGGTTCGCCCCGTTCGTGCGCGGGCCGTACCCCACGATGTACGTCCAGAAGCCGTGGACCGTGCGCCAGTACGCGGGGTTCTCGACGGCCGAGGACTCGAACGCGTTCTACCGGCGCAACCTCGCCGCGGGCCAGATGGGCCTGTCGATCGCGTTCGACCTCGCGACCCATCGCGGCTACGACAGCGATCACCCACGCGTCGTCGGCGACGTCGGCATGGCCGGCGTCGCGATCGATTCGATCCTCGACATGCAGATCCTGTTCGACCGGATCCCGCTCGACAAGATGTCGGTGTCGATGACGATGAATGGCGCGGTCCTGCCGATCCTCGCGCTCTACATCGTCGCCGCGGAGGAGCAAGGCGTGAAACCCGCGCAGCTCACCGGCACGATCCAGAACGACATCCTCAAAGAGTACATGGTGCGGAACACCTATATTTATCCGCCCGCACCGTCGATGAAGATCATCGCCGACATCTTCGCGTTCACGTCGAAGGAGATGCCGAAGTTCAACTCGATCTCGATCAGCGGTTATCACATGCAGGAGGCCGGCGCGACCGCCGACCTCGAGCTCGGCTACACGCTCGCCGACGGCGTCGAGTACGTGCGCACCGGCGTCGCGTCGGGGATGAACGTCGACGCGTTCGCGCCGCGGCTATCGTTCTTCTTCGCGATCGGCATGAACTTCTTCATGGAGGTCGCGAAGCTCCGCGCCGCGCGCCTCCTGTGGGCCGAGCTGATGGCCAAGTTCTCGCCGAAGTCGGCCAAGTCGCTCGCGCTGCGCACGCACTGCCAGACCTCGGGCTGGTCGCTGACCGCGCAGGACGTCTACAACAACGTCGTCCGCACGTGCATCGAGGCGATGGCGGCGACGCAGGGCCACACCCAGAGCCTGCACACGAACTCGCTCGACGAAGCGCTCGCGTTGCCGACCGACTTCTCGGCGCGGATCGCGCGCAACACCCAGCTGCAATTGCAACTCGAGTCGGGCACGACCCGGCCGGTCGATCCGTGGGGCGGCAGCTACTACGTCGAGTGGCTGACCGACCAGCTCGCTCGCCGCGCGCGCGAGCACATCGCGGAGGTCGAGTCGCTCGGCGGCATGGTCAAGGCGATCGAAGCCGGCGTGCCGAAGCTGCGGATAGAAGAAGCCGCGGCGCGGACCCAGGCGCGGATCGATGCGGGCCGCCAGAAGATCATCGGCGTGAATTGCTTCCGGCCGACCCGCGAGGCGCCGGTGCCGGTGCTGAAGGTCGACAACGCGGCCGTCCGCAAGACCCAGATCGAGCGGCTCGCGAAGCTGCGCGCCGAGCGCGACAACACGGTCACCCAGCGCGCGCTCGCCGCGTTGACCGCATGCGCCGAGACCGGCCAGGGCAACCTGCTCGCGTGCGCGATCGATGCGGCGCGGGCGCGCGCCACCGTCGGCGAAATCTCGCTCGCGCTCGAAAACGTGTGGGGCCGGCACCGCGCCGAGATCCACGCCATCTCCGGCGTGTACAGTGGAGAGGTGGGCGAGACGTCTGCCACCGTCGGCGAGCTGAGAGCGCGCACCGCCGCGTTCCTCGAGCGCGAAGGCCGGCGGCCGCGCATCCTGATCGCGAAGATGGGCCAGGACGGCCACGATCGCGGCCAGAAGGTGATCGCGTCGGCGTTCGCGGATCTCGGCTTCGACGTCGACATCGGCCCGCTGTTCCAGACGCCCGAAGAGACGGCGCGCGCGGCGGTCGAGGCTGACGTCCACGTCGTCGGTGCAAGCTCGCTCGCGGCCGGTCACCTGACGCTCGTGCCCGCGCTGCGCGACGCGCTCGCCGCGCTCGGTCGCAGCGATATCTTGATCGTCGCCGGCGGCGTGATTCCGCCGGATGACTACGCCGCGCTACGCGCCGCCGGTGCCGCCGAGATCTTCGGCCCGGGCACCGTGATCCCGGATGCAGCGCGCTCGCTGCTCGATCGGCTGGAGCAGTGAGCAGCAAAGCTCCGCGCCTGTCGCTCGATGACTACGAGCGCGGCGTGCTCGCGTGCGATCGCGGCGTGCTCGCGCGTGCGGTCACGCTGATCGAGAGCCGCGAGCCGAGCGATACGGCACTCGCGCAGGAGCTGCTGCAACGGCTGTTGCCCCACACCGGCAACGCGACGCGCGTCGGCATCACCGGCGTGCCCGGCGTCGGCAAGTCGACGTTCATCGACGAGCTCGGAACGAAGTTGATCGCCGGCGGACATCGGGTCGCGGTGCTCGCGATCGATCCGACGAGCCAGCTCTCCGGCGGCTCGATCCTCGGCGACAAGACGCGGATGCAGCGCCTCGCGGTCGCGCCCGAGGCATTCATCCGGCCGTCGCCATCGGGGCTGTCGCCGGGCGGTGTCGCGCGGCGTACGCGCGAGACCATGCTGGTGTGCGAGGCCGCGGGGTTCGACACGATCCTCGTCGAGACCGTCGGCGTCGGTCAGGGCGAGACCGCGGTCGCCGACATGGTCGACTTCTTCCTCGTGCTCGTGCTCCCCGGTGCGGGCGACGAGCTCCAGGGCATCAAGAAGGGCGTGTTCGAGCTCGCCGACGCGCTCGCGGTCAACAAGGCCGACGGCGATGGTGCACAGCGCGCGAAGCTCGCGCTCTCGGATCTGCGCGCCGCACTCCGCTACCTGCCCCACCGCCGCGCGAGCTGGCAGCCGCGCGCGCTCGCGATCTCCGGACTCACCGGACTCGGGCTCGACGAGCTGTGGGCCATGATCGAGGAGCATCGCGCGTTGCTCGCGACGAGCGGCGAGCTCGCCGGGCTGCGCGCCGATCAACAGCGGATCTGGATGTGGTCGCTGATCCGGGAGCGGCTCGAGAGCGTGTTTCGCGCGACTCCCGCGGTCTCCGCATTGCTCGCACGTCTCGAGGCAGAGGTCGCGGCCGGTACGGTCACGTCGACGGCAGCGGCCGATCAGTTGCTCGCTGCGTTTCGCGCTACCCTCGCGCCGTGACCATCACGCTCTATCATCATCCGTTTTCGCGCGCGGCAGGCACCGTATGGGCACTCGAGGAGGTCGGGCAGCCGTACGAGCTGAAGTTCCTCGATCTCATGAAGGGCGCGCACAAGGCGCCCGAGGTCCTCGCGCTCAATCCGATGGGCAAGCTGCCGATCCTCAGCGACGGCGACACCGTCGTGACCGAGGCCGCGGCGATCGCGCTCTACCTCGCCGATCGCTACTCGTCGGGGAAGCTCGCCCCGCCGCTCGATGACCCGCGCCGCGGCACGTATCTGCGGTGGAGCTTGTTCGCTCCGTCGGTGATCGAGCCCGGCTCGCTCGCACAGCGCGCGAAGTGGGAGTTCAAGGCGTCGCAAGCGGGCTGGGGCGACTACACCGCGATGCTCGACGCGATGGAGTTCGCGCTCGCCGGCAAGGACTTCATCCTCGGCGACACGTTCTCGATGGCGGACGTGATCTTCGGCGGAACCGTCCGCTACATGCTGATGTTCAAGACGATCGAGGAGCGCCCCGCGTTCAAGGCGTACTCCGAGCGCCTCGCGCAGCGCCCCGCGCTCCAACGTGCCGATGCAAAGAACATCGCCGTGATGCAGGCGCAGGGCCTGAAGCTGCCCGGGACCTAGCGCACGGACAGGCTGCGGATCCGCTTCTCGATCAGCGCGACGTCCTTCGCGGTCGGCGCGAGCTTGACGTAGATCTTGAAGGCATCGACCGCGGAGCCCTTGTTGCCCTGCTGCGCGAACGCGAGGCCGAGGCCGCGATAGCCGGCCACGTAGTTCGGATACGCGGCGAGCGCCTGGCGATACGACACGATCGCCGCGGCGGTCTCGCCGGCAAACAGGTGGCGATTGCCGGCCGCGTAGTCGGCACGCGCGCGGGTCAGCGCCTCGTCTTGCTCCGGCGTCGGGTCCGGCTTCTTGTCGTAGTCGACGACGACCGGCTTCTTGCCGCGCGAGATCCGGCGCTTCGCGACGATCGGCTTCTTCGCCGGCGGATTTGTCGTCGGCGTCGGGGTCGGTGCCGCCGCGGGCTCGGAGGTCGCGACCGTCGCCGCAGCGGCTGCAGTCGTGGTCGGCGTTGCAGGCGCCGGCATCGCGGGAGACGCGGGCGACTCGGCCGGCGTCGCGCGCTTCGCCGTCGCGACGGTCGGTTCCGTCGTCGCCTTCGCGGAGCCACCGGTCGCGAACAGGACGACCACGAGGATCGCGGCGAACGCACCGGCGGCGATCAACAGGCCTCGCTTGCGGCTTTTCGGCGTCGGGAACACGCTCGCGAGCAACGAGCGGCGATCGATCCGCGGCTCGGTCGGCTCGTGCCGCGCCGGTACCGGAATCTCCGGCGCACTGCCCTGCGCGCGACCGTAGTCGAGCCCTGCAGCACTCGGCCATTGCGGCGCGGGCTCGGGAGGCGGTGCAGCGAGGGGAAGCGGCGTGTGCCACGCGCTTGCCGCATTCGACGCCTCCACGAGTCCTGCCGGCATCGCCGGGCTCGTCGGCTTCTCCGAGCGCGCCGCGATCGGCAGCGCGGGGCTCGTCGGCCGCTCTGTCGAAATCACTGGCGAGATCGCCGGCGCGACCTGTGCGGCGATCGGTTGCGCGACCGTCGGCATCACGAACGCACCCGACGTCGCCGTGCCTTGCTCGCTCGTGATCGGAGCACTCTGCGCGCGAGCGAGCTTTGGCTTCTCGGTCTTCGGTTCGGCGTTCAGATCGACGATCACCGAGTCTTCGCCGGGCGCGCGCGGCGGTTGCGGCCGCTCCTGGGTACCGACGGACGTCGCGCCGCCGAGCTCGTCCCAATCTTCGAAGTCTCGCTTCGCAGCGACGGGTACAGGCGGCCAGGCCGGCAGCTCGAGTGCCGAGGGCGCGCGCGCCGGTGCTTCGACCGCGGCGAGTCGCGCAGCGATCGCTTCACCCGCGGGCTTGGAGAGCACGTCGGGCACGCGCGATGGCTTCGCCGGCGTTGCATCGGCGCGGACCGGCTTTGCTTCGGGCGTTGGCGCTGCGGGCTTCGCGGCGACTGGAGCGGGCGTCGCGTCGGTGCGCACCGGCTTTGCGGGCGTCGGGGCGGCAGGAACGGGTTCGACAGGCTTCGCCGCGACCGCAGGCTTCGCCGGCGTCGCATCAGCGCGTACCGGTTTCGGCGGAGGCGTCGCATCGGTGCGCGCGGCCTTGGGTGCAGGCGTCGCTTCGGTCCGCGCGGGTGCTGGCTCGTTCCCGAATGGCGAGAACGTGGGCGCCGCAGCAACGACAGGCGCGACGCCGGTCGCGGTGGTCTTCGTCGGCGACTTCGGCGGCGTCGCCGGCTTTGCCGGCGCAGCAACGGGTGCCGCTGCGACCACCGGCGTCACGCCGGTCGCGGTCGTCTTCGTCGGCGACTTCGCCGGTGCTGCAGCGACCACCGGCGTCACACCGGTCGCGGTCGTCTTCGTCGGCGACTTCGCCGCGGGCTTCGCGGGCGTGGCAGGCGTTGCCGCGGCAACCACCGGCGTCACGCCGGTCGCGGTCGTCTTCGTCGGCGACTTCGCCGCGGGCTTCGCTTCTGGTTTCTGAGCGACAGCCGCCGGCTTCACCGCGACGGTCGGCAACGCCATCGTCTTGTGGACCTTGCTCGGCATCGCCGGTGCGGCCCCCGTGCGGCGCATCGTGTTCGTGGTCGTGCGCGGCTTGTCGACGACCACCGGTTCTTCCTTGGTGGTCGCCGTGTCCCAGCCCGCATCGAGCCCGCTCTTCTTCACGAGCTCGGCGAGGTTCGATTCGGCGTGGACAGGCGTGTGCTGCTCGCTGTCCCATTCCTCGACGGCGATCGCGTCGATCTCGACGATCTTCTCTGCGCTCATCGCGTCACCTCGGAGACCAAGCCATCGAGCCCGGCGACCGCTGCGGCGGTGGTCGCGTACGTGTGCTCGACGGTCTTCGGTTGTTTCGACGCGCCATCGAACAACGTGACCGAGACTTTCGGCTTCGCGCCGTCGACATCGATCTGTGCAAACAACAGCTTGTTCGCCGCGAGCGACTTCGCCGCAGCCTCGTAGCACTGCGCCGTCGGATCGACACATTCGATCGAGAGCTGGACGACTTCGATCGAAACCTTCGAGGTCGCCTGTTCGTCGACACCCGCGACCTTCGCGTGCGTGAGTGCCGACGTCGCGGCCTTCGCGAGATCCGGAAACGCATCGCTCTCCGCGGGCAGCGTGAGCAACTTGATTTTCGGCGCAGGTGTGACCGTGCTCGGATGAGAATGAGCACAGCCCACGACCAACATCACGACCCCAAGAAGCAGCGCCCGCACGTTAGAACCACGGTAACACGCGGCGAGCACTTGGTAGTTCGTCGTCGGAGAATGCTATCCGGTGCGTACCCGAGCTACAGCACGCAGGAAGACCTACAGCGATGTTTGACCACCTCGCGGATCGTCGCGAATTCGCTGCTAGTCGATCTGGAGCGGTCGGACGAAGCACGCCGGCCCTCCTGCATAGGGGGTGAACCGGAACGCGCGGAGGTCGCGGATCAGGATCTCTCCGAGCCAGGCCGGCGTGCTCGCGAGGAGCTTGACCGAGCTGACGCCGCCCCGCGCATCGATGCACAGGACCGCCGAAAGCTTCTTCGGTCCACCATCGCGCTCGACCCGACGACCGTCGATCCGTTCGATCTCGCCGCTCGTCCGGCGCACTTCATCGGGGCGGATCATCGTCGGGCCACTCGCACGCGGCGCGGGCAGTGGCGCGATGACAACCGGCTCCGCGACGACTTCGATCGCCGCGGGCGTGACCGGCGCGATCGGCGCGGCGGTGATCGCCGCCATCGGTTTCGCGGGCTCTTCTTCATGCGGCGGGCGCGGTATGTGATGAACGCGCGTGATGTTCACCGGCGCGACGCGCGGTGCTGCGATCCGGAGCGCGACTGGAACAGGCGCGACGACGGGCTGAACCGCCGGTTCGATCGCCGTGACGGTCATCGCGACAGGTCCGTGCACCGGCTCGCTCGTCTTGCCGCGCGCGGCGAGTGCGATCGGCCCGGCGACGATCGCCACGGCCAACACCACCGCGCGCGACCACGACACCGGTGCGCGCGAGCGCAGCGATGGAATCCGCCACACGAACGGCGCCGGCTTCGGGCTCGCCGCCTGCCACGCGAACGGCGTCGGCGTGTTGTCCTTGCGCGGCACCGTCGCGAGGTCGTCGTCACCGCTCGGCGTGGGCTCGAGCACGCTCGCGAGCTCGGCACCGATCTCCGCTGGCGTCTCGACCCGCGTCGGCTCGGTCACCGCCATCGCATCGAGCCCGGTCTCCGCCAGCCAGCGCGCCACCATCGACGAGCGAACCTCCACGTCGCACGCGCGCATCACGATCTCGAGCTGGTCGCGCAGGATCGCCGCCGACGCGGTCCGCTTGTCGGGGCTCTTCGCGAGCGCCTCGAGCACGAGGCTATCGAGCATCGGCGGCGAGCCCTTGCGATGGGCCGACGGCGGCTGCGGTCCCGCGAACAACACCTCGCGCATCGTCGTCTCGTCATCGGCCGCGGTGAACAGCCGCTTGCCCGCGAGCAGCTCCCACGCGATCACGCCGATCGCGAACACGTCGGCACGGGCATCGCTGTCGCGGCCGCGGATCACCTCGGGCGCCATATAGGAAGGCTTGCCGCAGATCCGGCCGTCGTCTGCGCAAAGGCCGGGTGCGGTCGCGATCCCGAAATCGATCAACTTCAGATGTCCCGATCGCGTGACGAACAGGTTTCCGAGGCTGAGATCGCGATGGACGATGCCGAGCGGGGTGCCATCACGACCGCACCGGGTGTGGACGTGATCGAGCGCGTCGCACAGCTCGTGGAGGATCGACAGCACGACGCCGAGCGGCACCGGGATGCCGGCGGCGACCGCGGTCGCGACGATCCGCAGCAGCGACCAACCCTCCAGATACTCCATCGCGATGAACGTGTCGGTCGCGTCGTAGACCTGGACGATGTTCGCGTGCGCGAGCGCACCCACGATCTGCGCCTCGCGCGTGAACCGCTCGCGAAACTCCGCGCGATCCGCGAGCTGCGGCTGGATCTGTTTGATCGCGACGATCCGATCGAAGCCCGCCAGCCGCTGGCGCGCACGATGGATCACCGCCATACCGCCTGAACCGATCCGATCGAGGAGCTCGTAGTTCGCCACGCGGCTCGCTCCAGCAACCCGCGTACCGGCGCAACTCGCGTGAACCACAGAACCGGGTTGGACCGCGCCGGTACAACGCGGTCCGCGTCGGTTCAATGGCGGTCCAACGCGAAGATCTCGATCGCCGCAAGTGCGCGTCGCGCAACGGATCGCGAGCTGGCCGCGCCGTTGCAGAAGCGGCCGACCATGAAAATCACCACCCTCCTGTTCGCATCGTCTCTTCTTACCGGCTGCGTGATCGGCGACCAGGGCGGCGGCTCTGGCGAGAACGACGGCGACATCCTGTTCGGCGCCGCGGATCCCGGCGATCCGGCGGTCGGGATGATCCGCAACGTCTCCGACATCCAGCTGAGCGGCGCGCCCGCCGCGTTCAACGGCTGCAGCGCCACGCTGATCACGCCGCAGATCATGCTCACCGCCGGTCACTGCGCGTCGCAAGGATTCCTGTGGACCGACGTCACGTTCGATCCGGCACCGGCGGATCTGTTCGCGCCCGAGAACACCGGTGGCTTCTCCGGCGCCTACGTCCTCGCCGACCCGCAATACAACGGCGATGGCACGCAAGGTCACGACGTCGCGCTCGTGTTCCTCTCGCAGCCGAACTACAACGTCGCGCCGATCGCGCGCGGCCCACTGCCGGCGATCGGCTCGAACATCACCGCGGTCGGCTACGGCGATACCAACTACGACCTCAGCGGGTTCGGAACGAAGCGGTTCGGCAACCTCACCGTGACCGCCGAGAACCAGCACGAGATCGCGGCCGGTCGCGAGGGCAACAACGTGTGCCACGGCGACTCCGGCGGCCCGGTCCTCCAGAACGGCGTCCAGGTCGGCGTGTCGTCGTACGTCGATACCGCGGACTGCCACGGCGGCGGTCACTTCATGCGGATCGACGACAGCCTCGACTTCATCCACACCTACGTGCCGAACTACTGATGAAGCTCGCGCTCGTCATCGCGGTCCTCGCCACCGGCATCGCTCACGCGAACAGCGTGCGCGGCACCGTCGTCGCGACGCGCGCCCACTGGTCGGGCGACACGATCGTCACCGAGGCCGACGTCCGCGCGGCGGACGGTTCGATCACCACCGCAGTTCAGCTCGGCGGCGCCATCGGCGGCATCGGCATGACGTACTCCCACGTCCCTGCCCTCGTCCGCGCCGGCGACGCCGTCGAGCTGTTCGGCACCGCGAAGCGCACGCTCGCCGGTGCCCCGCGCTGGGACGTCTCCGACGTGGCGCACGTCGCCGCGGCCGCACCTGGAAGTGCGGTCTACGGCATCCAGCGCACGACGATCAGCGGCCACCCGCTGTATCGCGATAGCGGCTGCATCCACGTCGTCTACGACGCGAGCTCGATCACGCCCGAAGCGGCGACCGTGCTCGACGAGGCGTACGGTGCGTGGACCGCCGCGACGGCGACCTGCGGCGGCCTCGCGATCACGCGCGGCTACGAGTCGAACGTGCCGACCGCGAGCGATGGCCTGACGAGCGTGCACATTCGCCACGACGCGTGGTGCCGCCCCGCGACCGCGACCGATCCGGAGCTGTGTTATCCGCCGGGCGCGGTCGCGGTCACGCGGCTCGTGTTCACCGACAACAAGTTCGATCCCGAGGACGGCAAGATCATCGAGGCCGACATGGACATCAACGAGGTCGGCTTCGATCTGTTGCTGCCGACCGATCCGATTCCGACCGCGCCGACGAAGCCCGCGCTGTTTCTCCGCGCGGTGACCACGCACGAGTTCGGTCACCTGATCGGGCTCGCGCACGATTGCGGCACCGGCACCGAAACCTGGCCGACCGACCTCACCGGCACCGCGGTCGCGCCGTGCGAGCAGGCGCCGATGCCGATCCAGGCGTCGACGATGTTCTACGCGGTCGGCGCGCTCGACGACGGGCCGAGCACGCTGTCACCGGATGACATCACCGGTGCGTGCGCGATCGCCGCGCAACTCACCTGCGACGCCGACACGACCGCGGGCTGTCGAGCGAGCTCTCCGTCGACGCTGTGGCCCGCACTCGCGCTCGCCGGCCTCGTCGTGCGACGCAGGAGGCGTGCTTGATGTGGTGAGCGCGATGCGAGCATACTGGGTACCGGGCGTGGCAACTGCACCGACCATCACCACGATCGGGAGACCGCGGGAGCGCGAGCTCCCGAAGGCGGGCGTCCGCGTCGGCCGTTACACCGTGCTCGAGCAACTCGGCGCCGGTGCGATGGGCGCGGTGTTCCTCGCATCGGATCCCGAGCTCGGCCGGCGCGTCGCGATCAAGGTGCTGTCGTCGCGCGGCGGCGACGAGGCGCGCCTGCTCGACGAGGCGCGTGCGCTCGCGAAGCTCCAGCATCCGAATGTCGTCGCGATCCACGACGTCGGTCGGTGGGACGATCGCGTCTACATCGCGATGGAGCATGTCGCCGGCCGCTCGCTCGATCGCTGGCTCGACGAGCACTCCGATTGGCACGATCGGCTGGACGCGTTTCGCCAGGCCGCTCTCGGCCTCGCTGCCGCGCATCGCGCCGGCATCGTTCATCACGACGTCAAGCCGTCGAACATCATGGCCGGCGATGACGGCCGCGTGCGGCTCGTCGATTTCGGCCTCGCGCGCTCGAGCACGCCCGACGGTGGAAGTGGTTCGGGTGGCGGCACGCCGCGCTACATGTCGCCGGAGCAGCGCCGCGGCGCGCCCGCGGATGCGCGCACCGATCAGTTCTCGCTGTGCGTCGCGATGTACGAGGCGCTGTTCGCAGGCCATCCGTTCGAGGGCAACACACCCGAGGAGCGCCACGACTCGGTGCTCGCCGGGCGGATCCGGTTGCCCGCACCGAACGACGTGCCCGCCGCGACACGCGACGCGATCCTGCGAGGGCTCGCGAACGATCCGGCGGATCGCCATCCGTCGATGGACGACCTCCTCGACGCGATCTCGCCGCCGCCACCGCCCTCGCACCGGCCCTGGTTGATCGGCGCGACCGTCGCGTTCGCGGCGATCGCCGGCGTCGGCGCCGCGTTCGGCATGCGCCCGCATCACACGGTTACCGCGCCGGCTCCGGCGAAGGGCAAGTACGATGCGATCCTCACAGCGTCGCATCTCCAGCCCGAGCTGAAGCAACCGCTGCCGAACGACGTCATCGGCGTCACCGTTCATCACCTGGCGAACGGACTCACCGTCTACATCAGCCCGAACCACGACGTCCCGCGACTCCACGCCTCGATCCGGGTGCGCGCAGGCAATGGCGATGCGCCCGGCATCGCGATGCTCGCGATGGGCATGATGCGTCGCGGGACAGAGAAGATCGGGACGACGGACTGGGCGAAGGAGAAGCCGCTGCTCGATCAGATCCGTGCGGACTACGTGAAGCGCGACGCGACGACGGATCCGGCGCAGCGCACCGCGATCGACGCCGACATCGCGAAGCTGTCGACCGACGCGTCGCAATACGAGATCCTCGGCGAGCAAGATCGGGTGATCAAAGACTTCGGGATGCAGTTCAACGGTGCAGCGACCCAGCGCGACGCGACGGTGTTCCTCGTCGACATCCCGTCGAACCGGTTCGCCGCATGGGCCGACCTGATCGCCGATCGGTTCGCACACCCCGTGATGCGCCAGTTCCGGATGCTCGTCGCCGAGACCGCGCAGTACGCCCAAGAAGAGGACAACGATCCGTACTCGATGCTCGAGGACGTCGCGCTGCCGATCATCTTCGACCACGAGGGCCTCGGCTTCGACTTCGCGAAGATGCGGCAGAACATCGAGACCGAGCCGTATCTCGCGACCGAGAAGTTCATCCGCGACTACTACGCGCCGAACAACACGGACATCGTCCTATCGGGTGACGTCGATCCGGTGACCGCGCTACCGGTCCTCGAGCGCGCTTTCGCCCAGTGGGAGCCGCGGCCGGTTCCAGAGCGCAAGCTGCCCGACCTCCATCCGGTGAAGGCACAGACGATCGAGGTTCCGACCACCGGCTATCGCGGGGTCTCGTACCAATGGGCGCTCGGCCGGGCGGCCGAGGACGATCCCGCACTGCTGACGGTGAAGTTCATGCTCTCCCGCGAGCTCCAGCTGTTGAAGAACCGCCAGGACCAGGTCTCGCCCTTCATCGGTGGATTCCAGATCACCGTCGACGCGTTGCCGAGCGAGTCGCTCGCCGAGACCCAGCAGGTCATCGATCGCGCGCTCGCAAAGATCGTCGATGGCACGTATACGGACGCGGACCTCGAGTCGGCGGATCGCGACATGCGCGTGTTCAATGCGACGATCGGCCGCGAGAACGGTACCCGCGACCTCGCGATCCGCAACACCCGCGTGCCGCTCCATCCTCCGGCGTGGGCGGCCGAGGTCGCGCGCCGTGACGCAGAGGGCAAGGTCACGCGCGCCGACATCGCGAGGCTCGTGACCGAGCTGTTCGAGACGCCGCACCTCACGCTCCGCGCCGACAAGGGCGCGATCGAGCGTCCGCCGCTGAAGAGCCTACCGGTTCCCGACACCCACTTCCCGAACGCGCAGAGCAAAGCCGCGATCGCGCTCGTCGATCGCGAAGTCGTCCAGGTCCAGCCGAAGTACTTGATGGCGGGCGCCGACTACAAAGAGCGAGATACCGAAGGCGGTCACCTGATCGTCAAGCAAGACAAGAAGGCGACGCTGTTCGAGCTCGAGGTGTTTTGGCCGGTCGGGACGGACGCCCTGCCGCTCGTCTGCGCGAACATGCTGTCGCGCGCGACCGATCTGACGAGCCGGTGGTACCGGGACGCGTTCCTGAGCGTGGTGCCGACGTGCGAGTCTCGCTACATCGTGCTCCGGCTGATGGGCACCGACGAGCAGCTGCCGGAGGCGCTCGACTACATCTACGCGCGGTTCGATCAGCCATCGCTCGAGGCGTGGGAGAACAACAAGAAGGATCTCGACCGTACGCTCGCCGTCGCGAGCGGTACGAGCAGCTGGATCCAGAACGTCTCGGAAGAGGTCGCTTTGTTCGGCGGCCAGAGCATCTCGAAGCTCGATCGCTGGCAGCTCGTCGGCAAGACGCCCGAAGATGGTGCGCGCGCGGGCGAGTTGCTTCGCCACGTACCGCGGTTTGTCGGTTACACCGGTCCTCGGTCGATCGACGAGGTCGAGAAGGTGCTACCGAAGCTCGTCACGACCGGCAAGGTTCCGCAGCAGAAGCAGAAGGTCCTGCTCCACGAACCGCGGGTCATCCTCGTCGACGCCCACAACCAGACCGACAACACGAACGTGTCGCTGCTCTACGGTGTCGATCGCGTGAACGACCTGGCGCAGCAGCTGCGGCTCAACCTGCTCACGGCATACTGGGCGAGCGACCTCCAGCCACTCACCGAGAAGCTGCGCGGCAACACCCTGTTCGCCAGCGACATCGTCGGAAGTCACGGCGCGAACGATCCAGGAGCGATCGTGTTCCGGTTGAAGACCACACCGAAAGACGCACCGGTCGCGATCGCGAACACGCTCCACGCCGTGTTCGACGCCGCGCACGATCCGACGGTGCTCGCCCGCGCGATGCAGGCGCGCGACGAAGGCCAGCGCACCGATTGGATCGGTGCCGACGAGGTCGTCAACCGTCTCATCCTGTGGCGCACCCTCGGCGAGACCGGCGACCCGCGCATCGAATTCCACGAGAAGTGGGCGAAGCTCGGCATGCCGGATCTCGACAAGGCGACCGCCGACCTCCGCCACGCCCCGCATACGATCGTGGTGTGGGGCAACCTCGCGGGCCTCGATCGCGCGGCGCTCGCGAAGTACGGCAAGATCGAAGACATCTCGCAGGCCCAGCTGCTCGACGCCCATCATCAGTTCGGCGCCGCGACCGCGAACGCAAAAAAGCCCGCACGTGGCGGGCATGTCGCGAAGCGGAAGAAGTAGCTCCTAGAAGCCGCAGCAGTCGGGCGTCGGTGCGCCGATCGAGCAATCCTGCGTCGGCTCGCTGCACGTGCCGACGAGGTTGCCGTTGACCCGGCACTCGCAGGTCGAAGCGCCGGTGCCATCCGCCTTGCAGCTGATCGCCTCGGTCTGGCCGTTGACCGACGACAGCGACGAGCACGTGCTCGAATTCTGGCCGCCGCCGTTGTTGTAGGTGATGTCGATGATGCCGTCGCAGTTGATGTCGAGCCCGTCCGGCGTGCCGTCGCCGTTGGTATCGATCTGCTGCGGCTGACAGAACGTGAAGTCAGCGCTACCGGTGCCGGTACCGCCGCCTTCATCGCCGATCGTACAGGCGCCGAGGGTGGAGAACACGAGGAATGCGAGGGTGAGTTTGGTCATGACGGTCGCTACAGCAAGTGCTCTGCCAGCCGCGACACCTTCGAGAATGCGAACGGACGCGATGTGATCACGTGCGAGCAGCCGACGCGGTCCATGTTGTACCGGCGCGGTCCAACCCGACCGGGCAACGACATATACTGGCGTCGTGACGCGAGGACGACGGACGCTGCTGGTGACGCATCGCGCGCGCACCTCCGCGTTCGAGCTGCCCGAGCAAGGCCAGCTCGTGATCGGGCGGTCGCAGAGCTGCGACGTGTTCCTCGACGATCAACAAGTCTCGCGCCGTCACGCGGTGCTCCACGTCGAGCCGACCGGCATCCGGGTCGAAGACCTCGGCAGCCACAACGGCACCGTGCTGCTCGGTTCGACCGAGACGCTGTCGCAGTCGCGCGCGCGGTCCGACGAGACCCAGACCGGCGGGACGAACGAGCTGCGGCTGCCTCCGAACGTGCCGACCGGAATCTCGAACGACGCGCTGATCCAAATCGGGTCGGCGCTCCTGACGCTCAACGTCACGACCGCGCGACCGCGTCTACAGAGCGAGGCCGGGATTCCCGGGTTCGTCGTGGTCGATGCCGCGATGCAGCGCGTGCTCGACCTCGCGGATCGGGCCGCGCCGACGAACCTCACGGTGCTGCTGCTCGGCGAGAGCGGCAGTGGCAAGGAGATGCTCGCGCGCTATGTCCACCACCGGTCGCCGCGCGCGGCCAAGCGGATGGTCAGCCTGAACTGCGGTGCACTGCCGGAGAACTTGCTCGAGAGCGAGCTGTTCGGTCACGAGAAGGGCGCGTTCACCGGCGCCACGGCCGCGAAGCAGGGCCTGTTCGAGGCGGCCGAGGGCAGCACGCTGTTCCTCGACGAGGTCGGCGAGCTCTCGCTCGCGTTGCAAGTCAAGCTGCTCCGCGTGCTCGAGGATCGCCAGGTCTTGCGGGTCGGTGCGCTCGAGCCGCGCCACGTCGACGTCCGCTTTGTCGCCGCGACGAATCGCGATCTCGAGGGTCAGGTCAAGGCCGGCAAGTTCCGCGAGGATCTGTTCTACCGGCTCTACGGGATCGCGCTGCACTTGCCGTCCTTGCGCGAACGCCGCGACGACATCCTCGCGCTCGCCGATCGCTTTCTCGACGACCTCGCCGAGCCGGGCAAGCCCCGCCCTACCCTGACCGAGGCCGCGCGCGCGAAGCTCCGCGACTACGACTGGCCCGGCAACGTGCGCGAGCTGAAGAACGTGATCCATCGCGCGCTCGTGATGGCGCACGGCTCGCACATCGACGCCGACGACCTCGAGGTCGCGCGCCGCGACTCGAAGCCGAGCGTCTCGGCGCCGCTGTTCCTCGACGAAGCACCGGATCAGCTGCGCGCTCGCGCCGAAGAGGTCGAGAAGAAGCGGATCCTCGACGCGCTCGATCAATGCGCGGGCAACCAGACCCGCGCCGCCGAGCTGCTCGGTATCACTCGGCGCGTGCTGGTCCGCCGGCTCGAGAAGTTCAACCTGCCGCGACCGCGGCGCGATTCGCGAATCGATGGCGACGACGACGGAACCTGAGAGGAGTCATGATGGGAGTCAGCAGGTGGAAGGCGCTGGTGCTCGCGATCGTACTCGCCGGCTGCAATGGCCGCGCGACCAAGTCGAGCGACCCGCCGGCGAGTGCACCGGCCTCGGGTGCCGAGGCAGTCGAGGGGCAGTGGTCTCGGGTCGACAAGCCAGACGATCGGCTCGAGATCGTCCGCCACGGCGATGACTACCAGGTGCGCTCCGTGCGGTTCAACTTGTTCATCCACACCAAGCTTCGCGCCGGCGTCCTGCACGCGGAGCCCGCATGGATCGGCGCCGACCTGAGCATCAGCGGCGCGGAGTTGCTCCTCAATACGCCGCGCGGTCACTACCGTTACCACCGCGTCGCGGCGGGAGCGTGAACGCATGAAGTGCATGCTGTACGTCGCGTTCGCGCTCGTGATCCTGGGCCGCACGACCGCCGCTCAAGAGTGGACGCCACCCGGATACCTCGGGCCTGACTCTCTGCGCGCGATCGATTCGATGCGCGACGCGATCGAGAGCAACGACGCGATCGGAGGCCTCATCCTCGGTGGCGCGCTGCTGCAATCGGCCGACGTCCCGAGTGGCGATCCGTCGTACGTTCCAGCCTCCGGCGCGGTCGAAGGGGCGAGGCAGGGATGGAACTGGTTCGGGCCGTCGCAGACGCCGGGCGACGTCGCGGACCTCGCCCATCAAGCTCTCCACGGCTTGCCCGACATCACGCGCGACGAGATCAACAACACCGCGAATCTCCAGTGCATGGACGCGTTCACCGACGGCTGCAACGACCGCGAGCGCGAGTTCTGGGACAACATGCGCGACCTGCTGAATGGCGACCAGGCGTTCAACGGTCTCGACGGGCTCCTCACCGCGGCTGGAGATCCTCACCTCCGCTCGGCGGACGGCGTTCTCTACGATCTGCAGATCGCCGGCGAGGTCACGTTCGTCCGCTCGCTCGACGATAGCTTCGAGATCCAGTTGCGGCTCGAGCCATGGACCCACGGCATCGGGGTCACCTCGGTCACCGCCGTGGCCGTGAAAGCCGGCCGCCAGAACGTCATGGTGGACTCCAGTCCGATCCGCGCGCGCGTCGACGGTGAGATCAAAGCGGGTCGCTCCGCCGTGCTCGACGACGGGACCGTCCTGACGTGCGCGGACAATTCGTGCGCGCTGGTGACGCCGCGCGGTGACCGCATCCAGATCCTGTCGACCGATCCGCAGCTCCTTCACGTCGCGGTCAACCTCGCGCCGAGTCGGAAGGGCAAGATCGAGGGCCTCGGCGGCAACTTCAACGGAAGCGCCAAGGACGACGCGCTGCCGCGTGGTGCTGCCAAGGCCGAAGCCGTCGACCGCCTGCTGCGCGATTGCGCGTGGACGCACGAGGTTTTCGGCAACAGCTGGCGGGTCGATCCCAAGGCCAGCCTGTTCACCTATCAGCCGGGACACGGTCCCGGATCGTTCGCGGCTCCAACGTTCCCCAGCTGCGGGCCTCATGCGACGGCTCTCGACGCCAAGAAGCTCCGCGAGCTAACGGCGCGCTGTGCGGCAGCAGGATTGTCGGGGCCGCTCCGCGAGAGCTGTATCCGAGACATGAGGTTGACCGGTCTCGCCGACATGGCCGCCGCGTACGGACCGGCGAAGCGCGCGGGTGCGTGTGGCGATGGAATCATCGATCTGTTCTCCGCCGAATCGTGCGACGACGGAAATCAGAAACGAGGGGACGGCTGCGACGACCATTGTCGTGTCGAAGCGGGCGCAGCATGCAGCGGCATGCCCAGCGTTTGTGGGCCCAAGGCGTCGACGGTTCCGTTCGACCCCGCGCGCGAGATGCCCGCGCACTCGCTGACGTCGAATGCGGATCTCGCGCTCGCCGCGACTGCGACGGTGATCGTGGACGCGCGCTCCGATATCTTCTCGTCAGCGCTGCGCGAGGCGGACCCGGGGCGCGGCGGCGTGCTTCCCGCACGCATCACGCTGAAGCCCGGCGGAGGATCGCTGACGTTCGACGATGTACGCGGTGCGATCGGATGTGAAGGCAACGCGTCGTTTGGCGCCGATGGCGGCACGTGCGCGGGTCCACGAACGGATCTGTCGAGCGTGGGGCCGATCAGCGGAATCGTCGCCGAGGGAAGAACGCTGTTTCTCGTCGGCGTTTTCACGTCCGAGACCGCCGGGAAAGCCCCGAAAATCCTGAAGCTCGAGAATCCCGCTGCCTTCGGATTCAGCGAGATGAATCCCGCGATCGGGCAGACGTTCTTCATCGGAGACGGCTTGACCGGGACCGGCACGGGCGCGGTCCAGCGGTTCAAGATCCCGCCCGGCGCGACGCGGCTCTATCTCGGGTTTGCCGACGGCTTCGGCTTTGTCGGAGCGCCGGGCGCCTACGGCGACAATCGCGGCGCGCTTTCGGTCCGCGTCGGCGAGCACTAGTTCGCACACTGCCATGGTTGTCAGGATTTCGGGCGCAACCCGGGCATATGCTCCGGGCCCATGGCTCGCCTCGATCCGCACTCCTATGCCGATGACACCCAGCCGCAGACCGCCTCGTTCGCGCTGAAAGCGCGCGTCGATTTCGCGACCCACACGCTCGCGGCCGAGGTCGTGCTGCGGTTCGCCGAGGCGAAGAGCGGAACGCTGGATCTAGACACCCGCGACCTCGCGATCGATGCGGTCGAAGACGCCTCCGGTCGCGCGCTCGCATTCGAGCTCCACCCGCCCGAGCCATTCCTCGGCGCGCGCCTGGCGATCGAGATTCCGGCGCCGACGCCAGCGATCACGATCCGCTATGCGACCTCGCCGGAAGCCTCGGCGCTGCAGTGGCTCGCCCCGGCGCAGACCCGCGGTGGCGTCCACCCGTATCTGTTCTCGCAGTGCCAGGCGATCCACGCGCGCTCGCTCGTCCCGCTCCAGGACACGCCGCGCCTCCGCGTTCGCTACACGGCGGAGCTCACGATCCCGAAGTCGCTGCGCGCCGTGATGGCCGCCGCGGATCGCGGCCGGACCGAGACCGGCGATACCGCGATCCACTCGTTCGAGATGCCTCAGCCGATTCCGCCGTACCTGTTCGCGTTTGCGGTCGGCGACCTCGCATCGCGCGATCTATCGCCCCGCGTGCGCGTGTGGGCCGAGCCGTCGGTCGTCGAGGCCGCGGCGTGGGAGTTCGCCGACGCCGAACAGATGATCGGCGCGGCCGAAGCGCTGTTCGGCCCGTACGACTGGGAGCGGTTCGACATCCTGACGATGCCACCGTCGTTCCCGTACGGCGGGATGGAGAACCCGCGGCTCACGTTCATCACGCCGACCGTGCTCGCCGGCGATCGCTCGCTCGTCTCGGTGATCGCGCACGAGCTGGCGCACTCGTGGACCGGCAACCTCGTCACGAACGCGAACGCGGAGCACTTCTGGTTGAACGAGGGCTTCACGATGTACGCGGAGCGCCGGATCACCGAGGCGCTCGAAGGCGCCGACATGGCGGTGCTGTCGGCCGCGCTCGGCCGGCGCGAGCTCGACGAGTCGATCGAGCGGTTCAAGGACACGCCCGCGATGACGAAGCTGCGCACACACCTCGACGGCATCGATCCCGACGAGTGCTACTCGCTGATCCCGTACGAGAAGGGCTACCTGTTCCTCACCGCGATCGAAGCGGCGGTCGGTCGCCCGGCGTTCTCGGCGTGGCTGCGCACGTACCTCGACGCGTTCCGGTTCGGCGCGATCACGACCGAAGACTTCCTCGCGCATATCGAGAAGGGCCTGCCCGGCGCGCTCGCGAAGGTCGATGCGAAGGCGTGGCTCGACGGCGAAGGCCTGCCCTCGAATGCGGTCACCGCGCGGTCATCGCGGCTCGCCGCGATCGAAGAGCTCGGCTCGCACCTCCCGCCGGCCGGCGTGAAGTGGTCCGCGACCGAGTGGGCGCTGTACATCGAGAACTATCCGCGACCCGCGCCGCACGATGCGCTGCGCCAGCTCGATCATCAATTCCAGCTGACCGACAGCACGAACTACGACGTCCTCGTCCCATGGCTGACGCTCGCGCTGAAGTCGGGATACCTCGCAGTGCTGCCGCGCGTCGAGCGCGTCGTCGCCGAGGTCGGCCGGATGAAGTACCTGCGTCCGATGTACACGGCGCTGGCCGCCGATCCGCAGACGCGCGCCGAGGGTGAGGCGTGGTTCGCGCGAAATCGCGCGGGCTATCATCCGATCGCGCGCCAGATGGTCGAAGGCGTGCAGGCGCGATACCGTTCGGCATGACGGATGTAGCGAAAGGCGACCACATCAAGCGGGTCGCGCTGATCTTCTCCGGCGGTCCGGCGCCCGCCGCAAACGCCGTGATCTCGTCGGCCGCGATGTCGTTCCTGTCGGACGATCGCTCGGTGCTCGGGTTCTTCCACGGCTACTCGAACCTCGAGGACTATCACCCGGTCACCCATCGCCTGCTGCCCGACGAGCACTACCGGATCTTCGAGGAGAGCGACCTCTCCGGGATGCGGAACTCGCGCGGCATCGTGATCGGCACGGCGCGCACGAACCCGGGCGCGGGCATCGTCAAGGCCGCCGACCTCGACGATCCGGCGAAGACCAAGAAGCTGCGCAACATCTACAACGCGCTGGTCGATCTCGACATCGACGCGCTGATCTCGATCGGCGGCGACGACACGCTGAAGACGGCGAACTTTCTCTACGAGTTCCAGCGCCGGCTCCCCGCCGGTGCGAAGCGCGTCCAGGTCATTCACCTGCCGAAGACGATCGACAACGACTATCCCGGCATCGACTTCACGTTCGGGTTCTTCACGGCTGTCGACGTGATGGCGAAGGAGATCCAGAACCTCCGCGCCGACGCGATCGCGACCTCGAGCTACTTCGTCGTCGAGACGATGGGCCGCAAGGCCGGCTGGCTGTCGTACGGCGTCGCGATCGCGGGCGAGGCGAACCTCGTGATCGCGGTGGAAGATGTACACGGCAAGCTGCTCGCGGAACCGACGAAGGAAGAGCCCGGCCCGCGGCTGTCGCTCGATGCGCTCGTCGATCGGATCGTCGAGCTGATCATGCAGCGCGAGAAGCGCGGCAAGCACTACGGCACGGTCGTCCTCGCCGAGGGCCTCGCCGAGATGCTGCCGAGCTCGCAGACCAAGGATCTGCCGCGCGACGAGCACGGCCACATGTCGCTCGGCCGCGTCGATTTCGGCAAGCACGTCGCGGGGCTCGTCCAGAAGCGCTACTCGGAGCTCGGCAAGCGCAAGAAGAAGGTCACCGGGCTCCAGCTCGGCTACGAGTCGCGCTGCGCGCCGCCGCACGCGTTCGACGTCATGCTCGGCAGCCAGCTCGGCATCGGCGCGTATCGCGCGCTCGTCGAAGAGAACCTCGATGGCCACATGGTCTCGGTCGAGGGTCAGCTCGAGCTGATGTACGTGCCGTTCAAGCAGATCGTCGATGCGAATACGCTGAAGACCGAGGTCCGCTTGATCAAGGTCGGCAGCGACTACCACCGGCTCGCCCGGTTCCTCGAGGCGCGCACCGACAAGATGCTCGGGTGGGCGCTCGGCCGCCGCCGCGAGAGTTAGTGCAGCTGAAGAAGCACTTGATCGGCGCGTGGCTCGTCGTCGGGCTCGCGCTGTTCGCGTACGTGCTGACCCGTACGCCGCTCGCCGACATCGCCGGCGCGGTCGGCGACATGGGGCCGCTCGTGATCGTGTCGCCGGTGATCGCGGCGACCTGGTTCGCGACGCGGACGAGCGCGCTGTCGACGATCATCAGCGGCGTCGCTCCGTGGCCGACGCTCTACGGCCTGCGCTGGATCGGCGATGGCTACAACGGCGTCATCCCGCTCGCGGGCCTCGGCGGCGAGCCGTTCAAGCTGCGGATCCTCGGCCGCTATCTATCCGTCGAGCAGGGCCTGACCGCGCTCGTCCGCGATCGCCTGATCGACAACGGGCTCGGCTTCGTCGTGTCGGCCGCGTGCTGCGCGCTCGGCGTCGCCGCGCTGACGGTACCCGCGCCACACGCGTGGCTGGTCTACGCCGCGGTCGCGCTGCCGCTCGGCGGCGTGCTGCTCGCGCTGATGGTCTCGCGCGTGCCGGGCCGGCTCGGCGTGGTCGTCGGTCGCGCGTTCGCCGGGCACGATGCAGAGCCCGCGCCCCTACCCTTTCGCACGTTCGCGCGCGCGGTGATCTGGTTCGCGCTCACCCGCGTCCTCCAGGCGTGCGAGACCGCGCTGTTGCTCTCGCTGATCTCCGCGCCGACCGACCTCGCGAACGTGATCTTCGTCGACGGCACGCTGAATGCCGCGGGCTTTCTCGGCTTCATGTTGCCGCAAGGGCTCGGCGTCGTCGAAGGCACTGCCGCATACGTGTTGACCGGGCTCGGCGTGCCGCTGCCCGCCGCGACCGCGTTCGCGCTCGTGCGCCGCGGCCGGGTGCTGTCGTGCGGCGCGATCGCGGTGATCGTCCACGCGGCGACCGCTGCATACCGGCGGCGCATGCAGAGTGCTATCTAGTCGCGGTGCCGACGCTGTTCTTGCTCTCGCCCGCGCGCTGCGGCGGCGTGCGTGCGGGTCAACTCGCGCGATCGAGCGGCGAGCTCGGCGAGCAACTGCGCGCGGGCACCGCGCAGCTCGGCGAAGTGATGGCGTGGCTGTCGGCGCTGTACTTCCGCGGCAAGCTCGCCTACGCGCGCGCGTTCGCCGATCCGTCGCCGGGCGCTGCGAGTGCGCTCGTGATGGCGCCCGGACTCGGGTTGCATCCGCCCGAAGCGCGGATCGGGGTCGTGCACCTCGAAGCGATGGGCAGCGTCGAGGTCGAGAGCGAGCCGTTCGTGACGCGCCTGCGCCGCGACGCGAACCAGATCAAGAAAGAGCTCCGCGCCGATACCGAGATCGTGCTGCTCGGCAGCATCGCGAGCGGCAAGTACGTCGACACGCTGATCGACGTGTTCGGCGCCCGCCTCGTGTTCCCGGCGGAGTTCGTCGGCCGCGGCGACATGAGCCGAGGCGGGATGATGCTGCGCGCCGCCCGCGCCGGAGAGCCGCTCGCCTACGCGATGGTCGCCGGCACGCCCCGGCGAGGTAAGCGCCCGCCGAAGCTCGGAAAACTCCCGCGAAAATAATGCGCCGTTCGACGCGCTCGTGCGTGTGATCGGGGTGCGCTCGCTGATCCTGCTGCTCCTCGCCACCGGCACTGCATCGGCGCACCCGGTCTACATCGCGCACGATCCGCCGCCGGAGCCGGTCGAATGGCGGACCACCCCGGCGATCCTCGAATGGTCGACCTGGATCGGCTTCGGCGCGGGCATCGCCTCGTCGCCACCGACCACGCTCGCGCGCGGTGCACTCGAAGCCAACGACCTCCATACAGCCTGGACGTTCTCCGCCGGTGTCGACGCGACGCTGCCGATCACGCACTCGATCCGGCTCGGCCCGTGGCTCGGCTTGCACGATCTAGAACCGATGGCCGGCGCCGAGCTCGAGGTCACGCGCAATCCCGCATCGCTCGATCTGTTCTGGTACGACGGCGAAGGCGCGTGGACGCTGCGCGCCGGCGGCGGCCGCGACCACATGACCGCCGCGATCACGTGGG
>Ga0207687_10000384_pt1 | contig 29806 bp, 28 predicted proteins | sample KBSM54metaG_FD_184399 | JGI IMG/M metagenome (GOLD analysis project Ga0207687, IMG submission 184399) | Miscanthus rhizosphere microbial communities from Kellogg Biological Station, Michigan, USA - KBS M5-4 metaG (SPAdes) (version 2) | ecosystem: Host-associated > Plants > Roots > Rhizosphere >...
ACGTACCACATGACCCACGGCGTCGTGACGTCGTGCGACATCGACAACCCGTCGTGGTCGTTCCGCGTCGGCGACGGCACGATTCGTCTCGACGACTACGCGCACATGGGCGACGTCGAGATCCGCGCGCACAAGCTCCCGATCTTCTGGCTGCCGCGGCTCGTGTGGCCGACGAAGCGCGATCGCGCGCAGGGCTTTCTCATTCCGCGCATCCTGTTCTCGAACACGTTCGGCACGCGCCTCGAGCTCGGCTACTTCCTGCCGTTCGGCGACTCCGTCGACTCCACGATCTACGCCGACATCAACACGAAAAACTTCAACGGCATCGGCGTGAATGTCCGCTATCTGCCGTCGGACAACGTGAAGATCGGCGAGCTGAGTGCGACCACGGTTCACAATCCCGATCCGAATCCGCTCACGACCGGCGAGCCGGCGCGGCAGGAGTGGCGCTACGAATACAAGCACGCGCAGGACAACCTGCCCGGCGGTTTCCGAGGAGTCGTGGACGTGCAGGATTTCTCGAACCTCGACTTCTTCCGCCGCTACGATCGCGATCCGCGGCTGCACACGATCTCGAACATCTATTCGTCGGCGTACCTGTCGAAGAACCGGCCGACTTACTCCCTCAACATCCTCACCGATCGCCGCGACATCTTCCTCGGCACCTTCGCGGCGAGCGGCGAAGGAGCGGAACAGCGTCAGCGATTCGAGCAGCTGCCGTCCGTGCAGTTCCGCATGTATCCGCAGCGCATTCTCAATTCGCCGCTTTACTTCTCGCTGGAGTCGTCGGCGTCGCACCTTGTCACGAGCGGGTTGATCAACGGACCGAACGCGAACTTCTATCGCACTGACATTTTCCCGACGCTCTCGCTGCAGATGAAAACGCCGGCATGGCTGTCGATCCGTCCGCAGATTTCCGTGCGCGAGACGTATTACTCGCAGCAGCTCGACGACGCGTCGGTCGCGAATCCATTCGGCAGCAAAACCACGATCGATGAAGCGCTGCGCCGCTTCTACGCGCAGGGACAGGTCGAGATGGTCGGTCCGTCGTTCTCGAAGGTGTTCAACGAGAAGATCGGCGGCTTCACGAAGTTCAAGCACGTGATCGAGCCGCGCATCCGCTACGTCTACACGACCGACGTACCGGAGCAGAATCGCGTGATCCGATTCGACACCGTCGACTCGCCGTTCCTGCCGATCGTGCAGGACTCGGTCGAGTACTCGCTCACACAGCGCGTGATCGGCCGCGAAGCCGATCCGAATTCGTCGCCGCGCGAAGTGCTGTCGTTCGCGTTGCGGCAAAGCGTGTCGCTCTCGAAGCCGTTCTCCAGCGCGACCGGCGGCAATCTGCCGGGATCGACGGCGACGTCGCAGGGAAAGTTCACGCCGCTCGTCGCGAGCCTGCACGTGAATCCGTATCAGTCGATCACATTCGACGCGAACGCGACTTACGGCAACGTCTCGCATCAGATCGATCAGACGAGCGTGTCGGCGAATCTGGTCGGCACCGGCGATCGCGCCGACAAGTACCTGCGCTTCACCTGGTTCTCGATCTTCAGCTCGCCGGTCGTCGGATCGACGACGCAGTCGACGGGCTCGAGCCAAATGCTCATCAACACCGGATCGTGGCTGATTCATGATCGCGTGCATGCCGACGTGCAGCTCAACTACGACGCGAAACTCGGCCGCTTCCTTGAGCAGCGTTACCTGATCGGCGGCACGGCGTCCTGCTGGGGACTGGCCGGCGAGTTCCGCCGCTATCTGACGTTCGGACTGAGCAACAAAGCGATCACGTCGTACGGCATCGCAGTGACGCTGAAGAACGTCGGGACGATCGGCACGCATTGAGACGACTCTCGGTCATCGCGTTGTGCGTGACGTTCGCGTGCGCGAAGCATGATGATGGTCCCGCGATGAAGAATGCACTCACATCGATGCGGGGAGCGATCGCGATGTATCGCTCGAAACATCATCAGTATCCGCATGCGCTGCAGGATCTCGTGCGCGACGGCGAGCTGCGCAAGATTCCTGATGATCCGATCACTCACGCACCAACGTGGCGCACGACGATCGAAGAAACCGTGGTGACGAACGATTTCGGTCCCAGTGGGGCGGCGGCGCCCCCGCCGCCGCAAGGCATCGTCAACATCCACAGCGGCGCTTCCGGCAAAGACTCGCGTGGCCGCGCGTGGTCGGATTACTGAGATGTCGAACGTCTACAACTTCAAGGATTTCGAAGGCAGCAGCCATCGCATCCTCATCGAGTTGATCCGCCGCTTCGCCAAACCTCGCGGCCGCCTCCTCGACCTCGGCGCCTCCACCGGCCAGCTCGGCGCGGCCGTGCGCGATCACTTCGCACGCACGATCGGATTCGAATACGAGATCGCCTGCATCGAGTCGCTGCATGAGTCGTTCGACGCCGCGACGATCTGCGACCTCGAAAAGCTCGGGCGCCTTCCGGCGAATCTCGATGCGATCGTGCTCGCCGACGTGATCGAACATCTCCGCGACGCGCCGGCGATCCTTCGCCTCGTCAAAGCGTCGCTTGCATCGAACGGCCGCGTCTTCATCTCCGTCCCGAACATCGCCAACATCACGGTGCGCATCGGCCTGCTCTTCGGAATCTTCGAATACCGCGACCGCGGCATCCTCGACAACACACACCTGCGCTTCTACACGCTGCGCACGATCAAGCGCGACATCGAAGGCGCCGGCTTCCGCGTGATCGCGATGCGCGGATCATCGGTTCCGATTCGCCTGATCATCGGCTCGTTCACGCCCGAGTTCCTGCTCCGAATCGGCGAGCGAATCCTCACGATCGTGACGCGAATGTGGAAGTCGCTGTTCGCGTATCAGATCATCCTCGTCGCAGAGCCTCGATGATCCCAATCGCCGCGAACGCGATCGCGCCGGCGATCGTCGCCCACCACCATCCCCGCCCGATGCGGCGCTCGAACGCGACGCGGTGAACGCCCGCCGGCACTTCGACGCCGGCGAAGAGCGCGTTGATGCCCACCGCACGCGCGGCGCGCCCGTCGATCGTGATGCGCAGTTCCGGCGTCAGCTTCTCCGATGACGCGAGGAAGAACGGCGCTGGCGACTCGGTGCGCAGGCGCTGCTTCATGACGTGAATTTGTGGGCCAGACATTCCTGTCTGGCCGGCGCAGGCCGGACAAGAATGTCCGGCCCACACAGGATCCGTGATCGCCGTTGTCTCATTGAAATCGATGTCGCGACGCGCGAGCAGCTCGTCGTTCGTCATCTTCACGACCTGCCTCGCGACGCGGAAACGCGGCACTTCGCCGATGTTCAGGAACAAACGTCCGTCGGGGAGCTGGCGATCGAACACGATCGGCGTCTCCACGCGCGCGTAGAAAATCTGCGACTCGCCCGCGTCGGCCACGCCTTTCAGAAATCGCGCGCTGAGGCCGGCCGCTTGGACGCGCAGCGTCACACTTTCGCCGAGACGCGCGTACGGACGCATGGGAATGTAGACCTTGCCCATCACCGCCGCGTCGGCCGGCGTAAACGCGCGCTCCCACGCCACCGCGCCAAACCTGAGAAGTTGCACCACGAGGCGCGGATCGCGGCCCGTCGCGTTTTCGATCGAGACCGGCAACTCGATCGCGTAGAACGGTTCCTCGATCACGCGAATCGTTCGTTGTCCGACCGCGCCGGGTTTCAAGATGAACGGCGCGTCCTTCAGCTCATCGACCGCGGGCCGCGTGTTCTTGAAGACCGACCACTTGATGATGTCGATGTCGTTCTGCTCGATGAGATAGCGCACGCCGAGGAGTCCGACGAACGGATCGTCGAAGTTGAAGTGCAGGCTGTTGAATTGGATGACCGTCGACGTCCCGCTCCACGACGACGGATCCACGCGCTGCAGCATCTTTCGATAAATCGCTTCGGAACTGAAGTGGCTGCGGATGTCTTCGATGCGGAACAGCTCCGACGTATTCGGCCACAAGTAGAGAAAAAACGGCGCGACGCGGAACGGTCCCGGCTGCGCGTGCAGATAGTCGATCATCGGCGTCGACGGAATCGTTGCGACCTTCGGCTCGATGTATGGATGAAAGCGTCCGGCGAAGAGCGCGAGATCGAATGCGCAGGCGACCGCGATCGTCGCCGCGATCACGTCACGCCATCGACGACGCGACAGCCACGACGCGCCGCACGCTGCGAGATATCCGATCGGCAACGGAAGAAGCATCGACGTTCGCGCGAGCGGCGAATATTTGAATCCCGGAATGCGTCCGAGCACCTGAACGATCGGCATCACGCCGAACATCGCGCCGAGGATGACGAGCGCGGTGGCGATCCAGAACCAACGCGAACGCGATCGTCGAAATGTGCCGATCCACGCGAGCGGCAACGCGACGATGCCGAGGTAGATCGTCGCTTCGAAATAGTTGTTGAGCGGGCCGAGCGCCGGATCGCCGTGCCAGTCTTTGTACGCGTTGCTGCCGAGGCGCTGCGGGTTGAGAAAGCTCCAGAGATGATGCGGCGGATAGAAGACGGTGAGGCTGAGGTTCTGGCGGACGCCGAGATAGCCGCTGCGTTGGATGAATTGGATGAAGGTGGCGAGGAAGGGGGCGGCGATCATGAGGGCGATCACGATGGCGGCGATCGCTTGGATGATTCGTTTCGCCGGCGAGGGCGCCGGCGCCCCACTGAGAGCCAAAAACACGAAGTAGGCGATCGCTAGATATGCGCCGTAGGCCATCGCGGCGGGGAATCCTGCTAGTGCGAATGACAGCGCGATCACGATCATCACCGCGGTCGAATTGCTCTTTCGCCGCACGAGCCACAGCAGCGCGGGATAGAGCGCGGTCGCATTTGTCATCTGCCACAGCCATCGCACTGCGTAGATGCCCGATCCCGCGATGATGATCGCGCCGACGGCGGCGCCGCGGCGGCTGATGCGTTCTTCGCGCAGCCACGCGTACGCGAACACGAACGCGACGTTCAGTTTCAGAAAAACGAGGAGCGTGTAGAACCACGTCAGCGGAACGGCGAACGTCGCGATGAGGATGAACGGCGAGATCAATGCCGCCCAACCCACTCCCGGAATCCCGCTCGCGACGTACGGATCCCAATGAAACGCGCCGCCTTCGCGGAGCAGCGAGACCTGCGTCAGGAGCGACGTCGGCGGATCGTTGAGCAGCGAGTTCTGGACGTGCGGATGCGGCAGCGCCAGCCACGGATCGAAGTTGAAGTAGACGTCGTTCGGCGAGAGCACGCGGCCCAGGAAAAGGAGCGGAAAGAAGAGGACGAAGTTGTACGCGGCTGCCGCGATGAGCGCGTGGCGATGCTTGCGGATCAAGTGTGGCAAGTTTATACAACCCGAATGAAAAGCGTTTTCATCGCTTCCGACGTGGAGCGGAGTCTCGTCGACGCCTTGAGCAACGATGCGCGGTTCACGATCGTCAATACGCTTGCCGTGGCCGAGGTGTTGATCACGCGGACGGTGAACCGCGTGACGCGCGAGATGATCGACGGTGCGCCGAAGCTCGAGCTGCTCGCCCAGGGGACGAGCGGCATCGACAACATCGACGTCGATGCGCTCCGCGATCGAGGCGTGACGCTCGTGCATCTTCCCGGCGTGAACGCGAACGCGGTCGCGGAACTAGTCATCGGCCAGATCATCAGCCTCACGCGCACGATGCCGCAGTATTCGCGGGAGATGTCTCGCGGCATCTGGGATCGCAGCGACTGCAACTCCCGACACGAGCTTCGCCACTACCTCCTCGGCATCGTCGGCCTCGGCAACGTCGGATCGCGCGTGGCGTGGCTCGCGAATGCGGTCGGCATGAACACGATTGCGTACGATCCGTACGTCGCCGCGGCGCGTTGCTCGTCGCTCGGTGAGCTGCTCGCGCAATCCGACATCGTCACGCTTCACGTTCCGCTCACGAGCGAGACGCGGAACATGATCGACGTCCAGTCGATGAAGCGCGGCGCGATTCTGATCAACGCGTCGCGCGGCGAAGTGCTCGACCTCGATGCCGCGCTGCAAGCGCTCGCTTCGAATCAGCTTTCCGGACTCGCGCTCGACGTGTTCGAGAACGAGCCGATGCAACGCGAGTGGCCCGACGATCCGCGGCTGATTCTCACGCCGCACATCGCCGGATGCACGGCCGAGGCGAAGAACGCGGCGGCGGCGATGCTGTACGACAAGATCGTCGCGTTCTACGCGACGCGCTGACCGTCGCGAAACACGGCGCTCACCAGATTCACGCCGAAGTGATAGACGAGGTGCAGGTAGTTCGGGGCGTCGATGAGAACGATGTCCGCGCGCTTTCCCGGCTCGATCGAGCCGATCTCTTCATGCATGCGGACGGAGAACGCGCCGTTGAGCGTGGCCGCGGTGAGCGATTCTTCGACGGTCATCTTCATCTGCAACGTCGCGAGCTGGATCACCATCTGCATCGACTCGGTCATCGACGATCCGGGATTGCAGTCGGTGGACAGCGACACGATCGCGCCGGCGTCGATGAGTTTTCGCGCGGGCGCGTAGCGATCGGACATCAGGAAGAAGCTCGTCGCCGGAAGGAGGTTCGCGACGGTCTCGGATTTCGCGATCGCTTCGATGCCGCGATCGGAGACGTGCATCAGATGATCCGCGGACGCAGCGCCGAGCGATGCAGCGAGCGCGGCGCCGTCGGTGTCGGACAGCTCGTCGGCGTGCAGACGCGGCATCATGCCGAGGCGCTGGCCGGCGCGGAGAACGATTTCGCCTTGTTCGCGCGTGAAGACGCCTTTTTCCACGAAGGCATCGCAGAACGTTGCGAGTTTCGCGGCGGCGGGGAGGATGTGATCGACGACGTCGGCCGTGTAACTCGGATACGGCATCTCGTGCGCGGCGAGGCACGTCGCGACCAATCGCACCGGCGACTTTGCGTTCTTGATCGCGCGAAGCTGCTTCAGCTCATCTTCGACATTGAGTCCGTATCCGCTCTTCGCTTCTGCCGTCGTCGTGCCGTAGCGCGCCATCGTCTTCGTGCGTGCTTCGACGTTCGCGATCAACTCCTCTTCGGACGCAGCGCGCGTCGAGCGAACGGTCGACGCGATGCCGCCGCCGCTCTCCGCGATCTGCGTGTACGTCTCACCTTGCAGGCGGCGGTTGAACTCCGACTCGCGATATCCGGCGAACGGGATGTGCGTGTGCGTATCGACGAAGCCGGGGATCGCGCAGGCGCCCCGCGCGTCGAAGTCGTCATCGATCGGATGCGGGTTGTCTTTCTCATCGCCGACGTACGCGATGCGCTCGCCGTCGATGACGATCACCGCGTTTTCATAGACGCGCAGATCGCGCAAGGCCGCGCCGCGCTTCGGCTCGGAGCCGATGGGCGTGGCGATCTGCGACAGATTCCGAATGAGAAGCACTATTCGTTGCGCTTGCGGAACAACGCCGTGATCGGCTGCTCGGTCGACTCTTCCTCGGCATCGAGGGCGAGCATCTGGTGCACGGTGTCGAGCGTCGACTGCAGTTTGTGGCGCGCGTTCACGCGCTCCAGCTTCAGGTCCTGAATGGCGCGCTCGATGTCGGACATCCGCATCATCGCCTGCGCCACAACGCGCTCGGCGAGGAGCTCGGCGTCCTTCACGATCAGCTCCGCTTCCTTGCGCGCGTTTGCCTTCACGTCTTCGGAGACCTTCTGCGCGGAGAGCAGCGTGTCTTTGAGAATGCGCTCGCGCTGCGAATGCTCGTCGAGCTCTTCGCGCAGCATGGCGTTCTCACGCGCGAAGCGATCGACGTCGCGGAGCAAACGCTCGATCTCCTCGGCCACGAGCGAGAGGTATGCGCGCACCTCGTCCGCGTTGTACCCCTTGAGAACCCGCGAGAACTGCTGCTTCTGAATCTCGAGCGGTGTGAGGTCTTGCATGCTCCCTCCCGTCACATCACGTCACGGGACGAGTATATCGAGCAGGCCCCGGATCAGGAAAATGAACAAGAGCAGCAGCATCGGCGACCAGTCGATGCCCGCGGTGTCGACGCGCCGAAGCAGGCGCCGGAACGGCCGCAGGAACGGATACGTCATGCGCGTGAAGATGTCGTTGATCTGCTCGAGAAGGTGATACGCGCCGCGATTGCGCCAGCGGAACGACGTCTGCGAAGCGAAGAAGAGAATCCACGAAAGGATGACCCAGACGAAGACGGTCCACTGGATGATCTCGAGGACGAGAGAGATGACGCCGACGAATACGTGGACGACTTTCATCTACCCTCTCGCTCCGAAAATCGCGCGGCCGACGCGCACGATCGTCGATCCTTCTTCGATCGCGATCTCGTAGTCTTCGCTCATTCCCATCGACAGCTCTTCCAATCCGAGGTCGCGCTGAATCATGCGCATCTCGCGGAACCATTTTCGCGGATTGTCGTCATCGGGCGGAATGGTCATCAGTCCGCGAAGCAAGAGCGAATCCATCGATGCGATCGATTTCGCGAACGCGGCCGCTTCGCTCGGATCGGCGCCGCTCTTCTGCGCTTCGCTTCCGATGTTGATCTGTAGCAGCACTTCCTGGCGCTTCCCTTCCGCCTCCGCGGCGCGCGCAATTCTTTCCGCGAGCGCGAGCGAGTCCACCGTTTCGATCACGTCGAACAACTTCACGGCGTCTTTCGCTTTGTTCGATTGGAGATGTCCGATGAGATGCCACTTGGCACTTCCGCGCACGAGCGGTTTCTTGTCGCGCGTTTCCTGGACGCGGTTTTCGCCGACGTCGGTGATGCCGGCCGCGATCGCATGTTCCACCGCTTCGGCGGGGAACGTTTTGGAAACGGCGACGAGGGTGACGGCGTGCGAGGCCGCGGCTTCGATGCGCGCTTTCACCGCGGCGATGTTCGCGCGAATCTCGTCACGACTCAGCACGATGTCTCTCGACGGATTTTCCGTGCGCGCGATCGACGGCGACGTTCGCGAGCCGGTCCGCGTCCTTGTTTCCCGCGCGCAGCGTGTGGCGGATCGAGAAGCGCACGAACTGCCGCGCCATCGCTCGCGCTCGCTCGAAGAGCGGAACGAGATTCGGATGCTTCACGCGGTACTTGCCGAGCATCTGCTGCACGAGCAGGAGCGAGTCGGAGATGATCTCGACGTCCGTCGCCCCTTCCGCCTTCGCCGCCGACAGCGCTTCGAGCAGTCCCGAATACTCGGCGACGTTGTTCGTGGTCGTGCCGAGGAAGCCGGCGATCTCGATGATGTCGCCGTGCTCCGTCGTCATGAAGACTCCGTAGCCTGACGGACCGGGATTGCCGCGCGATGCGCCGTCGACGTACGCGGTGACCTTCAGGATGTGGGACGCTCCAGATACAGAATGCGATAGCACCCTTCGCAATGTACGAGCTCGCCGCGCTTGAGTTGCTGCGCGAGCGCGGGACGTACGCGCGTGCGGCACGCGCTGCAGGTGTCGCCGACGATGCGCGCGACGCCGATGCCGCCGCGGCCCTTGGCAATCTGCCAGAACTCGCGCCGTTGCTTCTCCGGGATCTTCGCTTCGATCTGCTCCTGCTTCGCGCGCAGCTTCTCGATCTCGTCGCGCAGATCGCCGAGCGACGATTGCCAGGCGTGATGCGCGGCGTCGTAGCGCGACTTCAAGTCGTCGAATCCTTCGCGGCGGTCATCCAACTGCTTCTGCACCACCTCGGCTTCGCTCATCGACTTGAGCACGGAGTCCTCGAGCTCTTTCACGTGCTTGCGCGTCGCGTCGATCTCTTTCCACGCCGCGGCGTACTGCTGCTGATTCTTCACCTGCATCAGGTTGCCCTGGTACTTCTTGAGGAGCTCCTGCTGATCGGAAAGCTCGCCGTCGACGCGGCGCCGCTCCTTCGACATGGTGTCGAGCGATTCCTGCAGCCGCTGCATCTCTTCATTGACGGCCTGGTACTCGCGATCGACCACGGCGAAGTCTTCCGGTTTTACGTTCAGGAGCCGCTCTCGTTCCGTGAGCTCCGTGAGAACCTGTTGCAGTTCCCAGAGTTGTGAAGCCTCGTCGTTCAACGGCACCTCCAGAGACAGAAAAGGCGTTCCACGGTCGGAACGCCTGTGCGAAACGTTGCGATTGAACAGTGCTTGGGACAGTGTCGAGCCATCTTCTCCACTTGGTGGGTCCACCAGGATTCGAACCTGGGACCTGCCGGTTATGAGCCGGTAGCTCTAACCGCTGAGCTATGGACCCGGAACGCGCGATTCTACACGATGTGCTTCATCGCGCTTCCACGTAATCGCCGACGACCATGTTGCGCCGCATGGCCACGACGCGCGCCGTGGCGGTGTGACTCTCCGTCGTCAGGACGCCGATCTCACCGAGAACCTGCCGCGGCTGTCCGGGCTCCGGACTGTCGCGATAAACGGTGAGGAAGTCGCCGGGTTGAAGTTGATCGTCGCGGCCGAGGTTGATCTGAAGCAGCTCGCCCACGCCGATGATCATCTGGAAACCCTTGGATTGAACGATGTAGCCGCTCGACTTGCCGGTGAACGGATCGCAGAACGCCGGAATCTCCGGCACGCGCGCGATCGGAATCGCCAGCTGCGGCATCGGCTTCAGACGCGCGCCGCGCGGAATCTCGCGGCACGACTGCGTGACGATCGCGCGCGAATGCGCTTCTTCGGCGCAGAGGATGCGCACCTGACCGATGTAGTCGTAGTGGCGGCCGATGGTGTCGTTCGTGCGCGGATGCGTGACGATGTCGCCCGGGACGACGACGAGATACGTCTCGCCCGGCACGAGGCCGGTCGACGTGCCGCCGTCGATGAAAATGAGATCGCCGATCGACACGGTGTCCGACTGTTCGAGCACGTGCTGGTGATACGTCATCTCGACGTCTTCGAACGACGAGACCTGATTCGGCATCGACTCGTGCGGATCGCCGATGTATCCGTAGCAATAGAGATCTGCTTCAGTCGCGAGCGGAACCGGGGTTGAAGCGGCGGAGATGTTCGCGACCGGGAATCCTCCGCCGGTCGGAGTCGGCGTCGGTTGCTGGGTCAGCGACGACGAGCCGAGGCTGGTCGATGAGGAGTTGCTGCTGCCGGTCGCCGACGTGTTCGCGCTCGCGGAGGTTTCGCCTTCGACGAGGAGCGTGTCGCCCGGATAGATCCAGTGCGCGTCGGTGATCCAGGTGTTCGCTTCCCACAACTGCGGCCAGAGGTAGGCGTTGTTGTAGAACTGCTGCGCGAGCGCCCAGAGCGTGTCGCCGCTCTTGATCGTGTAAGTCTTCGCGCCCGGCGCGTACGTCGACGGATCGGGCGGGTTGTAAGGAGTGTAGTGATCGCCTACGCGATGAAGCTCGCGCGGCGGATGCGTTGATGACTTCGGCGTCGTCTTTCCGATCGCCGGCAGCGTCATCGCCAGCAGGAGAATGGGAGCCACCCTACGCACACTGACCATGATCCCCTCCCAGGTCGGGATAAGTTACCGCAAATGGAAGGGGTTGGTCAAAGAGGCCGCGACTAGCGGAGCGTCATCTCGCCTTCGGCGTTCCGTTCGGCGCCGAACTTCTTCAGCTCTTCGCTGCGCTTCTCGTAGTTGTGAAGCACGCGTTTCACGTACGTCTGCGTCTCGCGGAAAGGCGGGATCCCGCCGTAGCGCTTCACGTTTCCTTCGCCGGCGTTGTACGCGGCGATCGTCTGATTCACGTTGCCGTGGAAGCGCTTCTGGAGGTACTTGATGTACTTCACGCCGGCGTCGAGGTTCTGCTCGGGATCGTAGAGATCGCGCGCGCCGAGCCAGCGGCCGGTGCGCGGCATGAGCTGCATCAGTCCGCGCGCGCCGACTTGCGAGCGAGCGGTGCGATGGAACTTCGACTCCTGCTCGACGACCGCGGCGACGAGCGCGGGATCGACGTCGTACTTCAACGCCTTCTCATGAATGATGTCGCCATAAGGCATCGCGTTCGCGAAGAACTCGAGGCGGATCGCGTTGTTGATGCGCGCCATCTCTTCGTGGAACACGTCGCGCTTCGCGACCGGCATTTTCGAAGAATGAGGAAGCCACGCCTCGTCGAAGAGCGCGTTGCGGCGCGTGACGAGGCTCTCGGGAAATGCGCGAGAGAGTTTGAAGAGCGAGTTCGCGGCGAAGCTGTCGTGGAGGTTCGCGACGACGGTTGAATGCTCGTCGTTCTCCCGCAGCACGCGAACGGAATCGAGGTCTTTCTGAACGACGAAATGAACGCCGCTGACAGCGTCAGTGAGGCCACCGACGGAAAGCGCGGCACCAAGAAACACGGCCGCCGTTCCCCGCGCGCCGAGGATGCGGAATGCGCGGCTCTTTTCCGACTTGCGGCGGACTCGCGCGGCGCGAGAAGACATCGAATCGACGAGGGAGCGTTTTGTCATAATAAGTACGATCCTCGAATCGCGCCTTAGAACGACTCAGCCCCCAGGAATATGCCTCGGCAGGGCCCGCTCAGCGGCTAAGTTCTTCTTCGCCAAAGACTTCGGCGGAGAACTTTTCGAGCTTCGCGTCGGCGGAGCGCCATGCGTCGGGAGGCAATCCGGCCTTCACGGACGTCTGGCGGAGGAAGGTGTCGCGGTCCCAACCGTAGTCGGTGGCGACCTGAGGCAGGAGAAGTCCGGCATTCGCGCCGCGGGTGACGATCAATCCGTCGCGGCCGACGACGATGTCGTCAACGTTCGTCACGCGCTCGATCGGTCCCATGACCGAGATCTCGATCTTCAGCTTCTCGAGCTCACCGGGACGAACGGGATAGAAGCGCGGATCGCGAAACGCCGCATTGATCGCGCTCGTGAAGACGGCCTGGAAGAGCGGCGCGCGCGCTTCGATCGATCCGATGCAGCCGCGCAGTTCGTCGTCGTGCGTCGTGAGGGTGACGAAGGCGCCGGACGGTTTGCGCAGCGCTTCGTCGAAATCGCCTGCGTTCACCTCCGGCGTCTTGCCGGCGAGCACCGCCGCGATCGTTTCACGCGCCAGTGTGAGGAGCTGCCTCCGCTGCTGTTCGTTGAGCATGGCGATGAATCAACATCAAGTTTCGTGCATAGACGATGAGACCGGGCGCCTGACCGAGGATGATGACGGGATCGCGGCGAAGGACGCCGTAGATGGTCATGAGGATTCCGCCGCCGAGCGAGAGCCACCAGAATCCGACGGGAACGTGGCTCATCTTCTTTCGCTCCGACGAGATCCATTGAATGATGAAGCGCGCCGCGAAGAGCGCCTGCGCGAGGAAGCCGAACGCGGCGAGAAGATCCCAGTGCCACGTACGCGGGTCGATGGCGATCATGATTCCTCGCGCACGTTGTACTTCAGCATCCGCTTCCCCATCCATCGCACAGCCATGCAGTCGACGAGTCCGCGAAACGCGCGGTTCATTGCGCCGTACTTCGACACACCGAATTTTCGCGCGCGGTGATTCACCGGCATCTCCGCGACTTTGTATCCCTGCATGCGCACGAGCGTCGGGAGGAAACGGTGCATGCCGGTGTAGAGCTTCACGCGGTCGATCGCCTCGCGGCGGACGAGTTTGAGCGAGCAGCCGGTGTCGGTGATCTGATCGTTGGTCAGCCAGTTGCGAACGCCGTTGCCGATCTTCGACTGCATGCGCCGCGACCACGTGTCGTGACGGTTCACGCGCACGCCGATGATCATGTCGACGCGGCGCTCGTCGAGCGACTGCATCATCTTCGGGATATCGGCCGGATCGTTTTGCAGATCGGCGTCGAGCGACACGACGTATGTCCCGCGCGCCGCGCGCCACGCGGCATCGAGTGCCGCCGTCTGTCCGCTGTTCTTCTCGAACTTCAGGATGCGCAGCGTCGGATGTTTGGCGCGTTGCTCGTGAAGCACCGCGAGGCTGCGATCGCTCGATCCGTCGTCGACGGCGATGATCTCGTACGACCATCCGCGTCCTTCGAGCGCGCTCGCGATCTCGTCGAGCAGGATCGGGAGGTTCTCTTCCTCGTTGTAGACGGGGAAGACGACGGAGAGATCAGGCGTATTCACGAGCATCGTCTGCACTTGTCATCCTGAGCCGCGAAGACGGCGAAGGATCCCCTCGCTCGTGCGCTCATCGCTCTTGCCGGGGGATTCCTCGCCGTCTTCGCGGCTCGGAATGACAGAAAATTACCGCGGCAGTGTAACTGCAAATGCCGCTTCGAAATTTGCGGTCGTCCGCTCCGCGACGTACTCGATCGGCTTGCTCCAAAGCGACGCGAGAAGCTCCGCGATTTTGATGACGAACGCGGGCTCGTTGTCCTTGCCCCGGAACGGAACGGGCGCGAGATACGGCGTGTCGGTCTCGATGAGCACGCGATCGTGCGGCAGCGAGCGCGCGACGTCGCGAAGCGACTCCGCGCTGCGAAACGTGACGATGCCGGAGAAGGAGATGTAGTAGCCGGCATCGATGAAGGTCTTGGCGACGTCGAGCGACTCCGTGTACGAGTGCAGCACGCCGCGCGCGCCGGCGCGCGACAGGATCTCGACCATGTCATCCGTCGACTCGCGGTTGTGAATAATCACCGGCTTGTCGAGCCGCTTGGCAAGATCGATGTGGCGCTCGAGCACCGCGCGCTGCATCTCGCGCGGCGAATGCATGTAGTGGTAGTCGAGCCCGCACTCGCCGATGGCCACGACCTTCTCGCCCTTCGCCAGTTGCTCGATCGTCGCGAACGCCGCGTCGTCGCAGTCTTTCGCCTCATGCGGATGAAAGCCGACCGCGCACCAGACGTCGTCGTTCGCATTGGCGATGTCGACGGATTGCTGCGCGTCATCGAGCTTCGTCGCGGGAACGACGTAGCCGCGCACGCCTTGCTCGCGCGCGCGGCCCAACGCAGCGTTCGCGTCGGCCATCGTGAGGTGGCAGTGAGAGTCGGTGAAGTTCACGCACGCTCCACAAGCATCGACAGTCCCATTCCTCCGCTGATGCAGAGCGTGGCGAGGCCGAGTTTCTTATCGTGCTTGCGCAGCGCGTGAAGGAGCGTGGTCGTGATGCGCGCGCCGGTCGCGCCGATCGGATGACCGAGCGCGATCGCACCGCCGTGCACGTTCAGCTTCGCGCGATCGAAGTGCAGATCGCGCTCGCAGGCGATCACTTGCGCGGCGAACGCTTCGTTCAACTCGATGAGATCGATGTCGTCGAGTGACTTGCCCGTTTCGTCGAGCAGTTTCTTCGTCGCGGGGACGGGACCGATGCCCATGATCTTCGGATCGACGCCGGCCTGCGCGTAGCCGGCGATGCGCGCCAGCGGATCGAGGTTGTGTTTCTTCACGGCGTCGCTGCTTGCGACGATCATCGACGACGCTCCGTCGGTCACGCCGCTCGAGTTGCCGGCGTGCACCGTTCCGTTCTTGCGAAACACAGGCTGCAGTTTCGCGAGCGAGCCGAGGTCGGTGTCGAAGCGGGGGTGCTCATCGTGATCGAGTTGCGCCAGCGGCACGATCTCGCCGTCGAAGTTCGCGCGCGACGCTTTCTGCTGCGATTCGAGTGCAAACTGGTCCTGTTCGTCGCGCGTGATGTTGTAGCGATCGGCGAGCGTCTCCGCGGTCGCGCCCATCATCTCGTCGGCGAGCGGGCAGAGGAATCCGTCGCGATACATTCCGTCGACGAGCTCACCGTGTCCCATCCGCATCCCCCATCGCGCGCGCGGCACGAGATACGGCGTGTTCGACATCGACTCCGTTCCGCCCGCGAGCACGACGCTCGCGTGACCGAGGCGGATCTGATCGGCGGCGTTCATGATGGCGCGCAGTCCGGAGCCGCAGGCTTGATTGACCGTGTACGCGGGAACTTCGTGCCGCAATCCGCTGCGGATCGCGATCTGCCGCGCGACGTTCGGTCCGACGCCGGCCTGCCGCGCGTTGCCGAAGATCACTTCATCGATCGCGTTCGGATCGATGCCGCTGCGCGCGATCGTCGCCTTCGCCGACTCGACGCCGAGATCGGCGGCGGTCAGCTTCGCGAGCGCGCCGCCGAATTTTCCGATCGGCGTGCGGAGGGCGGCGCAGAGGTAGATGGCTTCGTTCAGCTTCGGCATAGCGTCGTCACGGTCGACACGTACGTCTCCACCGCATCCAACAATTCCCTCTTCCCGATCTTCTCGTTCGCGCCGTGCGCGTCGAGGATCGAGCCAGGGCCGAAGAGCAGCGGCGTTCCGAGATTCGACAGCCACGGCACGTCGGTGTTGAACGCGACGACGCTCGACGGCGCGCCTTCGGGCACGAACATGTGCTGCGGCGGATTGCCGCGCGAGACGGTGATCGTGCCGTTGTGGTTCGCAAGAATCGCCTCGAGCCGCGCGTGATCGAAATCGCCGGCGAGGCGGAAGATCATCTCGCACTCCGCGGAGCCGGCGATGATGTTCGGCTTCTCGCCGCCGCGCACGACGCCGACGTTCACCGTCGTCGCGCCGAGGAGTTCGTCGGAACCCCAGTCGGTGACGTTGATCTCGGCGATCGCGTTCACCATCTTGTTGATGGCCGAGTCGCCGCGCTCGGGATATGCGGAATGGCCGGCGACGCCGTCGAATCGGACGAACGCCGTCAGCGCGCCCTTCGACGCGCGCGCGAACTTCGACTCCGTCGGCTCACCGACGAGCACGTACTCCGATCCGAGATCCTTGAATGCTTCGTTCGCGGTCTTCGCGCCGACCGAGTCGGTCTCTTCGCCGACGACGAAGAGAAACGCGAAGTCGTTCACGTTCTGCGCGCGAAGCTGCTCGCCGGCGGCGATCATCGCGGCGATGACGCCTTTCGTGTCGCACGCGCCGCGGCCGTAGAGATGTTCGTCGTCTTCACGCGCAGCGAACCACGGCGGAACGGTATCGATGTGTGAATTGATGACGACGCGCGGACGCCCGCCCGCGCTCGCGAGGACGTTGAATCGTTCGTTCGTCACCGCCTGGCGTTGCACAGTGAAGCCGAGTCGCGTGAGCTCGCGATCGAGCAGCTCGGCGATGGCGCGCTCGTTCTCGGTGGTCGAGGGAACGTCGATGAGTTGCCGCGCGAGCGCGATAGCGTCGATCACGGGCGATGCCGCCGCCCGCCGCCGCGCGGATGCGGAAACTCGGGTCCGGTGAGAGTGATGAATGGATACTCGCGGGCGAAGGCGTTGAGATCGGGATCGTCGGGTGCGCGTTGGAAGAGCGCGTGCGCGATGCGATTCGCTTCGAACCGGCGGTTCGTCGCAATCGCAAATCCGAGGTCGGTGAGGACGCGCTCGCGGTCGTTGAGGGAAGTCGAGTCGCGGAGGGCGAGCTCGAATTCGTCGCGAGCGCGGAAGAGATCGTGATTGAGCAACGCGTCGCGACCTGCATGAAAGTGATCGGGAGGTTTTTCGGCGCTCCGTGGGGCGGCGGCGCCCTCGCCGCCGCTTTCGGTGGCGATTGTCGTTATCGGCTGCGGCGGCGGGGGCGCCGCCGCCCCACTGAGCACCGGTTTCTTCTCTTCTTCGACGACGGGTGGCGGTGCGGTCACCGTCAGTTCCGGCGCTTTCTTTGGCGGCGCGGCGGCGGCAACGACGTGCACCGGCTCCGGTTCCCGCCGGCGGCTCATGATCACCGCGCCGGCGATCACTGCGATCAACAACGCCGCGAACGCCCAAAACCACGGCGACGTTCGAGGCTTGTGCGCCACCGTCCGTTCCGTCGGCGGCGCGACCGCTCGGATCGCCGTCACCGCTTGCGTCATCGGCGACGTGCTCGCGGCGCCGAGCTGCTGATCGAGCGCGTTCGACAGCGCCGACGCGTTTTCGAATCGCTCTTCGCGTTGCTTGCGCAGACACTTTTGAATGATCGCGTTCAAGCCCGGCGAGATCGTCGCGTTGATGCGAATCGGATCGACCGGCTCGTCGCGGACGATTTGCGTGATCGTCTCCGTCAACGTCTCGCCGCGAAACGGCAGGCGTCCCGTCGCCGCTTCGTAGAGCACAATGCCGAGCGAGAAAATATCGGTGCGGCGGTCCACGCTCTTGCCGAGGGCCTGCTCGGGCGACATGTAGTTGATGGTGCCGAGGATCATGCCTTGCTGCGTGATGAAGCCGGTCGTCGAATCGGGCGTCGTCGTTTCGAGGCCGACCTGTTTGGCGATTCCGAAGTCGAGGACCTTCACGCGATTGCCGTTGACGATGATGTTGTCCGGCTTGATGTCGCGATGCACGATCCCTTTCTCGTGCGCTTCCGCTAAAGCGTCAGCAACGCCGCGGCCGATGCGGCAGACGTCCGCTTCCGTCAACGCGTGTTTATGAATCAGATTCGTGAGCGGCTCGCCGGCGACGTACTCCATGACGATGAACAGCTGGCCGTCCGCTTCTTCGAATGAATGAATCGTGGCGATGTTCGCGTGATAGAGCTGCGCCGCGGTGCGCGCTTCGCGTCGCATGCGCGCGATCGCCTCGGTATCCGCGGCCACGGCCTGCGGAAGAATCTTGATCGCGACGGTGCGTCCGAGGCGCGTGTCGTCGGCTTTCCAGACCTCGCCCATGCCGCCGGCGCCGATCTTCTCGATCAGCTTGTACGCGCCGAGCATCTGGTCTGGAGCGGCCATGCGGGGAATTGTAGTTTCGAAATAGCGGCGCGATGACGAGCCGTTCAACAGGGACGATGACGCTGGCGGCTTTCCTTCTCTTGACCGCGCTGAAGTTCGTGACGCCGCTCGAAGGCTCGCAAGCCATCGGACCGCAATGGCTCGAGGTGGCGACGGACGCCACGGACGTCGACCGCGTCGACTTCACGATCGACGGTGTGCTCGCCGGCGTCGCGCGCAAGGCGCCGTGGAAGATCGCGCACGACTTCGGAACGTCGATGGCGTCGCACACGATCAGCGCGAAGCTTTGGCGGAACGGCTACAAGACGACGGAAGTCGCGTCGGTGAAGACCGCCGCGCTCACCGGCGGCGAGATGCTGAACGTCGATCTCGTCGAAGTGCTGATGCGCGCGCGCTCCGATCAGAAGTTGCAGCCGAAGGATGTGAAACTGCGCGAGAACGGCGTCGCGCAGACGGTGCGCGACATCAGGCCGGAGCGCGGACCGGCGCACTTCGCGTTCGTCGTCGACCGATCGCTGAGCATGGGCGACGGCAGACTGGCCGCGGCGCTGAAGGCGATCGACGACGAGTTGCACATGTTGCGTCCCGACGACACGGCGTCGATCGTTCTCTTCAATCACAACGTCGGACGCGAGCACACGATCGCGCGCGGCGAGAAGATGGCGGCGATGTTCAACGACGTCATTCCGTCGGGCGGAACGTCGATGTACGACGCGCTGTCGTCGATCATCAGCGCCGATCGCACGTACGCGATCGTCATCACCGACGGCGGCGATCGCAACAGCGAGCTGTCGTCGGAAGACGCGCTGCGACGCATCAGCAACACGCACACCGTCGTCGACGCCATCGTCCTCGGCGACGGCAGCCGCTTCCTCGATCGCGCCGCGTCGAACACCGGCGGCGAAGTCGTCGAAGCAACACGCGAGACGATCGACAGCAAGCTGCACGATCTCATCGCCGACATCAATAGCCGCTATCTGCTCATCTATCAGAGCCACGGCACGAAACGCGGCTGGCGCACGATCGACATTAAGCCGGCCGCGCGTGGCATCGCCATCCTCAACGCGCGCAAGGGATACTTCGCCGAATGAAGCGACTCCTCGCGATGCTCGCGTTCGCAGCGCCGCTCCTCGCGCAGCAACCGCGTATGGCGTCGGACTACGAGATCCGCGAGATGCAGATGCAGGCCGCAAGCGCGAAGGATTTCTCGTCGCAGGTCTCCGCGCACCTCAACCTCGGCGACCTCCGCGCGACGCGCAACGAGAGAGAGCTGGCGACGCAGGAGTACTCGACGGCGCGCCAGGCCGCGGAGCGCGAGCGGAAATCGTCGCGCGAAGACTCGGAGCTCGGCAGGTACGCGACGGCGACGATGTTCGCGGGATTGGCCGAAGCAAAGATGGGACATCAAGCGGCGGCGTTCGAGCTGCTCGAGGATGGGATTCGCTTCGCGGAAGACAACGCGCAGCTGTGGAACGTCTACTCGAGCGCGATGGCGTCGATGCACATGTCGGGGAAGGCGATCAGCGCGGCGCGCAACGCGGTGGCGCTCGAGCATTCGCCGCTCGATCTCGCCGTCGATCGGTTTTCGCTCGCGCTCGCGCTCGATGAAGCGGGACAGAGTACCGAAGCGACGCAGCTGCTCGAAAAAGTGGTGACGTCGCTGCGCTCGAGCCAGTTCGACGCATTGCGCCGCGAGGTCGTGCGCAGCGAGTCGTTCCAGGAGTACTCGACGATCCGCACCGACGTCGCCGCGTACGTCACGATTCTCATTCGCGGGCAGCAGCAGCTCGCGAACCTCTACGAGCGCGCAGGCAACCCGGAGCGCGCGCGCAAGATGTACGAGGAAGTGCTGAAGACGCGCACCGACGATCCAATCGCGCTCACGGAGCTGGCGCGATTGACGAACTCGCCGGAGGGATACGCGGAGGCGTTCGATGCGAATCCGTTCTCGTTGGATCTCATCCGCGAGTACCGCGAGTTCGCGCGCAAGCGAAAGCTCAACACCGAAGGGACGTCGAACGGCGCGCAGATGCGCCGCGCGATCGAGCAGATCGGGCGCGGCGAAGATCTCGCGGCGCGGCGCACGCTCGAAGCGCTCGCGACGAAGTTTCCGCAGAACGGCGCGATCGTTTCGCTGCTGAAAGAAATCGACACGCGCAGCGCGGGCGACTTCCTGAAGGACCTGCGCGCGACGTTGACGATGCTCGCGCAGGATCGCGTCACGCCGGAGCAGCGCGCGCAACTCGACAAGACCACGTTGACCGGAGCGGCGATCTTCGATGCGCTGCCGTTCGAGTCGGGAACGATCGACGGCATTCCGTTTCGCTTCTCCGAGCCGATGACGTTCAACGGAACGTTCGCCGCGAAAACGCCGCTGCGACTCACCTACCGCATCCTCGGCGCGACCGAGTCGAACGGCGCGAGCGCCCTGCTGCTCGAGCCGGTGAAAGTGGAGGTGGTGCGGTGAGGCGCCTCGCGCTGCTGCTCTTCATCGCGACGCCGCTCGTCGCGCAGAGCGTCGCCGTCACGAAGCAGGGCATCGTCGTCGCGCACGATGGCGTCGTCGATCTCTACGACGCGAAAACGATGAAGCGCGTCATGCAGACCGAAGGCGTCGAATACTCCGGCGAGATCGTCGCCGACGAGGAAGACGTCGCCGTTCTCGATCCGATTCACAACGTCGCGCAGATCGTCGGCGGCGCGCGGCTACGCACGCGCGAGACGCCGATCGGCGGCGTGTTCGTCAATCACGAGCTCTTCATCCTCGAGCGCGACGCGCGCACGCTCTCGCACCGCAACCAGTCGATCAAGACCGGCGCCGGCGCGCAGTTCGTGCGCGCGGCGAAGGGGAAGATCTACGTCTACTCCGTCGTCGACGGACTCCTCCAAGAGATCACGCCGTCGCCGTTCGCGGTGACGCGCGAGCTGGCGTGCGCGGAGTCCGCGACCGACTTCGAGACCGACGGCCGCGTCGCGTATCTCGCCTATCCGCAGAAGGGCGAGCTTCGCGTCATCGACATCGAGAAGATGGCGGAAGTCGGAAAAGAACAAGTCGGCGCCGTGCCGGTCGATCTCGAGTTCGCCGCGAACGCGACCTCGCTCACCGCGCGGCTCATCGCCGTCGCCGATCCATCGTCGAAGCGCGTGTGGACGATCGAGGGAGAACAGTCGCAACTCGCTGCGTTCGGCCGCGGCGCGATCCGCGGAATGCTCGGTGTCGGTCTCTTCGGCGGACGCAACTCCGCGTTTCCAACCGGAGTCGACCGCGTGAAGGGGCACGGCAACGACTGGGTCGCTTACGACTCATCGACCGGCACGCTGTACAGCATCATCAAGAAGAAGAGCGCCGTCGTCGCGCAGGGCGTCGGACCGCATGCATTCGCCGTGGGCGACGGAGTCACTTACATCTGGCAGAACGGTACGTTGGTTGCACAAAAGCGGCTGAGTGAGCGACCGTAAGACATGCGTCAAGTGCGGGCGAAGCATCGATCAGTACGCCAGGATCTGCCCGTTCTGTAATTGGGATCAGAGCGCGCCGCTGCGCGCGCAGGCACCAGCGCCGCAAGTTGGCGCACTCCCGACCTACGTACCGCCGAGTGAGACGCGCTGGCGCAAGCCGGTCTTCAGCGCGATCGGCGGATTGCTCGGCGTCATCATCGCCTTCGTCATCGGCGTTCAACTCCTCGGCCACAAACATCCCGTCGTCATTCCAGGAAAAGAGCCGGCGCCGGTGGTGCAGGAATCGCGAACTCCGCACGCGAACGTGACGCTCGTACCGGACGACGGCGCGCCGCCGTCCGTCGAACAACCGATCACGAGCGCGCCGGTTACGCAGCCCGCGCAAGGCGTGCCGAATGAATTGCAGCGCACCGACGCCACTGCAGTTTCCTCCGATGAATACGCGCAGATGGCGCAGCGCGCGAAAGCAGAAAAGAAGAAGATCGCGACGCTCGTCGATCCGCGATCGATCAGCGGCGCCGCATACGACATGGGCGCTGAACCGCGACGCGCGTCCGCTCCGCAATCGCCGCCGCCGATGTATTCGTCGCAACCGGAGCACATCGCGCGCACGCCGCCGCGACCGGAGTCGCAGCCGCTTCCTCGATTTCGCATTCGCAATTCGATGGTGGCGCGCCTGAACCTGATGATCGGCGCGGATGGACGTGTGGCAAACGTGAACGTCGTCAACGGCGCCGGCGATCAGACCGGCATCCTCGTCGCCGCCGTGCAGCGCTGGCGATTCAAACCGGCGACGCTGAACGGGACGCCGATCGCCGCGCCGTTCGCAGTCGAACTATCATTCAACGCCAATGAGTAGCGGCGCGGTCTGTGTGGCCTGCAGGCATTCGATCGATGCGTCTGCGCGTCTGTGTCCGTACTGCGGCGCGAACCCCGCGACCGGCGAAAAAGTCGATACCACCGCCATCGTGCAGGAGGTGTTCAAGGCGAAGCCGATGACGACGTCGGAGAGCGTGCTCGAATACGCACGCCACCGCCAGGGGATCGTGCTCGCGCTCGGACTCGCGGCCGCATTTCTCATCCTCGCCGGATTGCATCAATACGCGACGATGCGAAACAACACGGCAGTCGCGAACGGTCCGGCCGTGCCGCTCAGCGACGTCGCCGACTTGAGCGACCAGCCGAAGGAAGAGCAGCTGCCGATGCCGTCGCTCACGTTTCAGTTCGACGGTCACGCGCAGACGATGCGCACCTACATCGTCGAGCCGGCTGCGGTGACGCCGCCGCCTCAAAATGTCGCGCCGCCGGCACCAGCGCCGGCACCGCCGGCCGCAGTTCACCATTGAACGTCGCCATCCTCATCGCCGCCACTATCTTCATCGTCTGGCTCGTGCTCTACATGCGCGCGCAGAAGCCGGCCGATGAGAATCTCGTCCGCGGTGAAGCGCTGAAGATGCAGGGCGACTTCGCAGAAGCGATCGACTTCTATCACCGCTCGAACGATCCCGCTGCGCGCGAAGCGCTGGCGCTCTCGCTCGCGCACGCCGGCCGCGATCTCGATCGCGCGAAGCAGCTGATGGAGGAGACGATCGCGCTCCATCCGCAGATCCAGGAGTTTCAGGCGCTCGCGCTCGCGTACATCCAGCTGAAGCGCGGCGATCGCGATGACGCGCTGCGCATCTATCGCGACAACGTCGAGCTGCTCGAGACGCGATTCCGCGACGACTACACCGATCCCGATCCGCAGCTCGCCGAGACGCTCTTCATGTACGCGGCGCTCGCCGGAGCGAATGGAGAGAGCGAGCGCGCCGCGGAACTGCGCGCAAAAGCGGCCGCCTGGGCACCGGGCAGCGTCTGGTCGCGGTAGAATCCGCGTCCAGGCCTCCATGAAACGGTTTCTCCTTTCCCTCTCTCTCCTTCTCGCGTCGAATCTTCTCGCCGGCACGTCGCGGTACATCGTCTTGATGCCGCACCACGGGCACGCGCGCGTCATCAATGAAAGCGTCGAGCACGAAGTGCGGACGTTCCAGACGCTCGACGCCTTCGCGGCGAATCTGAATGAAAGCGAAGTCGCGGAGCTGCGCGCGTCAGGCGCGGTGATCGAGACGATCAAGGAGCGGCACATCAGTGATGGGAATCCCGTGGAGGACAGGCGCCCTCGCCTGTCCGGACAGGCGGGGCGCCTGTCCTCCACCGGACAAGACATTCCTTACGGTGTGAACCTCATTCACGCTCCCTCCGTCTGGCCGGTCGCGCGCGGCGAGAACATCAACGTCGCCATCATCGACACCGGCATCGACGTCGCGCATCCCGATCTCATCGCCAACTACGCGGGCGGCTACAACACGTACACGCTCGGCGACGTCCCACTCGACGATAAAGGACACGGCACGCACGTCGCCGGAATCATCGGCGCTGTCGACAACAACATCGGCGTCATTGGCGTCGCGCCGCACGCGCGCATCTGGTCCGTGAAAGTTCTCGACAACAAGGGATTCGGCGACAACGAGCACATCGCCGCCGGCATCGATTGGGTCATCGCCAAGAAGCGCGCCATCGCCGGCAACTGGATCATCAGCATGTCCCTCGGCGGCGATCAGCAATCCGACATCGAAGAAGCGGCCGTCAAGCGCGCGAGCGCGGAAGGCATCCTTCTCGTCGCCGCCGCCGGCAATCGCTCGTGGCCGTACTCCGATTTCCCCGCCGCCTATCCGCAGGTGATGGCGGTGTCGGCGATCGACGCCGACAAGAATCTCGCGACGTTCACGAGCGGCGGCAACACGCTCTCCGTCGCAGCGCCCGGCGTCGACGTTCTCTCCAGCGTTCCGGTCGGCAGCGCGCTCGTCGCCGACGTCCGCACGAGCGTCGGCGATCTCTTCCCCGCCGCGCCGCTCTTCGCATCATCGCTCGGCGACATCAGCGGCGACTTCGTCTTCTGCGGCTACGGGAAACCGGAAGACTTTCCGGCGAACGTCGCCGGGAAAATCGCGGTCATCCGCCGCGGTGCGCAAGTGCCGTTCGGCGAAAAGGCGCGCAACGCAAAAGCAGCGGGCGCGAAAGCGGTGATCGTCCTCAACGGCAAAGACGACACGGAGCGCATCGACAACTGGACGCTCATCCGCAAGATCTGCGACGGACTCAATTGTCAGGACAATCCCGTCGATCTTACCTATGACTGGCCGGTCGCTGTCGCGATGACGTACGCGGACGGCGAAAAGCTGCTCGCGATGATGGGCAAGGCGACGATCACCGAGAGCTATCGCGCCGACGACTACATGCGCATGAGCGGAACGTCGATGGCGACGCCGCACGTGAGCGCGGTCGCCGCGCTGGTGTGGTCGATTGATCCGATGCTCACCGCGAGCGATGTGCGTCACGCGATCGAGACGACGGCGGAAGACAAAGGCGCTCCCGGCACCGACAACTACTACGGCCACGGCGTCATCGACGCGCTCGCCGCAGCGGAGCGCATCGCGCCCGAGAAGTTCGGATTGACGCCGATTCCGCCACGCCGGCGCGCCAGCGGACATTGACGCGCTAGAATGCGCGCCGCGCGACGCTTCGCGCCACGGAGTTCACGATGCGCATCGGTGTACCGGCCGAGATCAAAGACAACGAATATCGCGTGGGCATGACGCCGTCCGGCGCTCGTGACCTCACCGCCGACGGACATCAGGTCCTCGTGCAGAAAGGCGCGGGCAACGGCAGCGGGTTCTCCGACGCCGAATACGAAGCAGCGGGTGCGCGCATTCTTCCCGACGCCGACGCGGTCTACTCCGATGCGGACATGATCGTGAAGGTCAAGGAGCCGATCGATCGGGATCTGAAGCGCCTCAAGGACGAACAACTCCTCTTCACGTATCTTCACCTCGCGCCGGTTCCCGATCTGACGAAGTCGCTCCTCGACAAGAAGATCACCGGCATCGCCTACGAGACGATCACCGACGAGCGCGGGCGAACGCTTCCGCTGCTCACGCCGATGTCCGAAGTCGCGGGCCGCATGTCCGTGCACGTCGGCGCGTACTACCTCCACAAGCCGAACGGCGGACGCGGCGTGCTCCTCGGCGGCGTTCCGGGCGTGCTGCCGAGCGACGTCGTCATCATCGGCGGCGGAGTCGTCGGCACTAACGCGGCGAAGATGGCCGTCGGTCTCGGCGCGCGCGTCACGATCCTCGACAACAACCTCGATCGCCTTCGCCAGCTCGATGACATTTTCCGAGGAACGGTGCAAACGCTGGCGTCGAGCTTTGCGCATATTGCGGAGGCGGTGACGCACGCCGATCTCCTCATCGGCGGAGTGCTCATTCCCGGCGCAGCGGCGCCGAAGCTCGTCACGCGCGGGATGATCAAAGAGATGAAAAAGGGATCCGTGATCGTCGACGTCGCCATCGATCAGGGCGGATGCGTCGAGACCGCGCACGCGACGACGCATTCGAATCCCGTCTACGAAGTCGACGGCGTCATTCACTACTGCGTCGCGAACATGCCCGGCGCGGTTCCGCGCACGTCGACGATCGCGCTCACGAACGCAACGCTGCCGTACACGCGCATGCTCGCGAACCACGGCTTCGAGAAGGCCATGCGCGCGAACAAGGGGCTCGCAGAGGGTTTGAACACCTACAAAGGAGCGATCACTTACAAAGCGGTCGCCGATTCGCAGGGACGGACGTACACAGCCCTCGATCAAATGCTTTAAGGCAGTGACGCCTTCCCCGGGAATGACGTGTGCTATGGTCGATTCGCTGCTCTCTCTCTCGGGAAGGAACTTTGATGTCTTATCGCTTCCGGGTCGTTCTCCGTTGTCTGATTATTTGCACCCTCGCCCTTCCGCTCTTCGCTGACAGCGATATCAGCGTCTTGAAGGACGGCCCGTCGACTTTCGCCGCAGGAAGCGACGTGACCTACACGATCACGGTCACGAATGGCGGTCCGGACGACACCCTGGCCACGACGACACTCGCCGACAACATTCCGGCTGGCATGTCGTTCGTGAGCTTCACGCAGAATTCGGGACCGACATTCAACTGCACGACCGGCCAGACGATCTCGTGCAACATCGCCAGTCTCACCAATGGTGCGGTCGCGACGTTCTCGCTCGTTGTCAACGTTGCTCCCGATGCCGCGCCCGGAACGTTCTTCACGAACATCGCGACAGTGTCGAATCCCGAGGATCCCGATGACGAGAACAATTCGTCAGCTTCGACCGGATCGACGCCACAGCCTCCGTCCGCCGATCTGCTCATCGGCAAGACCGGACCTTCGGGTGCGGCCGCCAACACCGACGTCTCGTTCACAATCAACGTCGGCAACGCCGGACCAAACACCGCCGTCAACGTGACGACGACGGACACGCTTCCGGGCACGATGACGTTCGTTTCTCTCTCCCCCGTTGCGGGATTCGCCTGCACGACTCCCGCGGTCGGATCCGGAGGAACGATCACCTGCACGAATCCTTCGTTTGCAGCGAGCTCGAACGTCACCTTCACCCTCACGACGCACATCCCTCCCGGCACAGCCGCCGGAACGACGTTTCAAAACATCGCCAACATCAGCAGCGACACCGCCGATCCCAGTCCGGAAAACAACTCCGGCAACTCCACCGTGATCGTGGTCTCATCCGACGCCGGCGTGACGAAGACGGCAACGCCGTCTGCGCAGGCAGGATCCAACGTCACCTACACGATCACCGCGACGAACAACGGTCCCGACATCGCGGAGACGTTGACGATGAGCGACACGCTGCCCGCGGGAACGACGTTCGTCTCGCTCACGCAGGACACTGGTCCAACCGCCAACTGCAACGCGCCGCTGCCTGGCAGCACCGGTCCGGTGCAGTGCTCGATGTCGACGGTGCCATCGGGAATGAGCGCGCAGTTCACGCTCGTGGTGCACGTCAACAGCAACTTCTCCAGCCCAACGTTGTCGAACACCGCAACGGTGTCGACGACGTCGGGCGATACGAACCCGTTGAATAACTCCGCGACCGCGAACACGACGATCACGACGGCGGCCGACCTCTCTGTCGTGAAGAGCGCGCCGTCAACGGCAAACGCCGGCAGCACGTTCACGTACACGATCACCGCGGCGAATACCGGCCCGAGCGACGCGCAGAATGTGTCACTCACCGACACCATACCGGCAGGAACGAACTTCGTGAGTATCAATCAGACGTCCGGTCCGACGTTCAACTGCATCCCCGGCGGTACGACAACCTGCACCATCGCCACACTGGCGAGCGGCGCGAGCGCGACGTTCAACCTCTCGATCGCGCCCGCCACTTCCACCGCAGCGGGCATGGTGCTCAGCAACACGGCCAACATCTCGTCGACGACGACCGATTCGAATCCGATCAACAACTCGTCCACCGCGACGACAACGATCACGACGAGCGCCGATCTCGTCATCACCAAGACCGCGCCGGGCGCAACCCTGCCGAACAGCGACCTCACGTACACGATCACCACCAACAACAACGGGCCGAGCGATGCGCTGACGGTCACCGTGAGCGACACGCTTCCGGCCAACACGACATTCGTCTCCATCAACCCATCCATCTACTCGTGTACGACTCCGGCCGTCGGCAGCACAGGCGCGGTAGTCTGCACACGCGCTTCGATCGCAGCAATTACGACGCAGGTGATCACGCTCGTCGTGCACACATCGTCGTCGCTCGCAGGAACGATCTCGAACACGGCGACGATCAGCAGCGCAACAACCGATCCGAATCCGGCGAACAACACATCGACCGCGGTGTCGAGCTCGAACGCCACGGATCTTGCGATCACGAAGGCGTCCGCGGCGCCTCCCGCCATCAATCAGATCGCGTTCTCCGTGACGGTCACGAACAACGGACCGAATCCGGCGACGACCGTGACGATGACGGACGCCGTCCCCGCCGGCACGACGTTCGTGAGCGAGTCGCAGACTGCGGGACCGGCGTTCCTTTGCACGAATCCCGCGGTGGGCGGCACGGGCACCGTGAGTTGCACGATCGCGTCGCTCGCCGCTTCGACGTCGGCGACGTTCAAGCTCGTCTTCCAGCCAACGGCCATCAGCTCATCGCCGATCTCGAACACCGCTTCGGTGACCTCGGCGACGGTGGACACGAATCCGGCGAACAACAGCGCCACTGCCTCCGCGGTGCCGCCGTCGGCGATTCCGGCAGCGTCACCGATCACGCTCGTGCTGCTCGCGTTGACGCTTTCGATGATTGCGGTGATGATCCTGCGTCGATGACGCAGATTCGCGCCGCGATTCTCGCGGGCGATGAGCTTCGCTCCGGTGGGGCGGAGCTCATCGACGCGTGGGACAAGAACAGCGGCACCCGTCTGTGGGTCGACATCCAGGATCCCGACGAGGCGACGCTCGAGCCGCTGCTCGAAGAGCGTTTCCTCTTCCACGAACTGGCGTCGGAAGACTCGCTCTCCGCGACGACGCTTCCGAAATACGATCCGTTTGCCGCGTACGATTTCTTCATCTTCCGCGCGGTCGACATCGACCTCGAGGAGCACGGCTCACAAACCATCAAGCTCGCCGCATTCCTCGGCGAGAACTTTCTCTTCACCATTCATCGCGAGCAGATGACCGCCATCGATGAGGTGCGCGAACGGCTCGGCAGCGACAAGCGTCTCCTCGCGAATGGACCCGACTTTCTGCTGTACGCCATCGTCGATCACATGGTCGACGCGCACTTTCCCGTGCTCGACAAGCTCGAGGAATGCGTCGACACGCTGCAGGACACGATCTTCCTCGACGCGCGCCCGTTCCATCTCGATGAGCTGCTGCATCTGAAGCGCGACGCGAACGTGCTGCGCCGGCAGTCGCTCCCGCAGCGCGAGCTGCTCAATCAAAT
>Ga0207687_10000386_pt1 | contig 29787 bp, 47 predicted proteins | sample KBSM54metaG_FD_184399 | JGI IMG/M metagenome (GOLD analysis project Ga0207687, IMG submission 184399) | Miscanthus rhizosphere microbial communities from Kellogg Biological Station, Michigan, USA - KBS M5-4 metaG (SPAdes) (version 2) | ecosystem: Host-associated > Plants > Roots > Rhizosphere >...
CCGAGCGTGGCAATTGGTGGCTTGCCGTTCTGCAAATTCAACAAAAATTATGCAAATCCTATTTTCCTTCGTAAACATATGGTGTTAATGCTGGCGTTCGCCAGCATCGCCGCGAGCACAACAGAACTTTCTCGGCGGTAATCAGCGCCATGGTCGGGCTCCTAGTCCTTGCTATTTCTCCTGGTTGATCCGCTGTTCGGACACGATTGCGGTTTGGTTCATTTCGTCGGCCCATTCCTGGGCCTCCCATCGATACCGGATCGGACCTTCGCGGTAGCCGTTGGCCGTGACGATGTAGGACCAGCCGTTTTCAACAATGACTGTGTATGTCGGCATGGCCGGGTGAGCGAACCGCTTGCGTAGTTCCGCGCTTCGCCACCATCCCGGAAGCCAGACGCAGAGTGCGCAGTACGGGTGGAGAGGCGATGGCACGCAGCCGATGACGTGCACGCCGCATTCGCAGCAGTTGTATTCGGTTTTGTTGGCGGGGAGGGTCATGGGATCGCCTCCACGCGCGCGGCTGATCGTAAACGGTCCAGCCGGTGAGTCTCTGGTCGAGCCATGCGCACCTCAGCGGTCATAGCTGCACCTTCACGCGCGCGGTCTGGTTTAGCGCCTTCATGGTGTCGAGCAGGCTGGTGCTGCCGGGCCTGATGTTGCCGCCCTTCACTTCGTGCCATTGCCGATCCTGGCACAGCGGCGGCGCCATGATGTTCAGCGCCTCGCTGGCGCTGAAACGCACGAGCGCCGCGATGCCCTCTTCCGCGCGGCGATAGAGATACGCGCGCAACACCGGGTCGCGGTGGGCATCGCGGTGCGCGGGATCACACCAGATTTGGACGACTTCGAGATTGTGGCTTTCGCCAGTCGCGTTGTCGACGATCGCGATGTAATCCGGCACCGCATCGATCACGTAGTGCGACCGGTCAGGCCGATGCAGATCGTGCGTGTCCTCGCCCGTGAGCCAACGGCAGTTCCAATAGTAGCAGGATAGCGGCATGCCTTCCTTGTGATAGACCGTGCAGCCGGTATGGCGTTGAAACTTGCAGCGCTCGTTCGCACCCTTGTCCAACTCTCGCACCGGCAACATCTTGCAGCACAACGTGCAGCTGCCGCACTTGCGCGTGTGCTTGGCGTCGGCGTCGAAGATCACGCGGCCTTGCTGCATTCAGCATTCCTCACTCGCGCAGGAAATCGAGGACATTGTCGTCTGCCATGGGGGTTCGTTCTACCTTGGTTCACCATGCCCAAAATGGGCATTTCTTCGTTCTAGCTCTGTTCCGCGCGCCCTGCCTACCGCCGGTCTGGTCTGTTCGCTGCGCCACAGGTCTTCGAGATACTGCTGGCGCGCGGCCACCGGATCGAGCCCCGCGTGACGGGCGTAGCTGTGCATGGATTGCTGGGATACGTTGGCAAGCCGCGCCATTTCGGAGACGGTCGCCCGGCCTTGCGCTACTAGTTTCAGGGCTAGTTGTTTCGTGCTATCGGTTACGCTTGTCACTGTCGGCTCCGTTGGGGGTGAGTGATTACAACTCTCGCACCTCGGACCTTTTGCCCGCGGTGGCTGAATTGGCCTTCAGCCGTTGTGCTCCAAGGTTTCGACGCGTTTGCGCACGCTCTCTTGCTGGGTGCGCATGGCGCGCAATTCCTCGATGAAGTTTGACTGACTGTGGTCGACGCGATTGAGGATCGCCACGGTGACAGTCATGTCGTCCCGCAATGAGCGGACATCGCGCTGCAAAACCTCGATGGCTTTGCGGAGCAGTGCCAAGCCATCGAGCATCGGGAGGAGCGGCGCGAGCTGAGTCTTGAGCTCCTCGCGAATGATCTCGCGGAAGAGGTTTACGTCATCGTCAGTCATGTCAGCCTCCGAATATCTTCATCAGGGCCGCGCCCGCCCCGAAGAACGTCCATGGTCATTGGCTTACCTCAAGAGATGGAGCGAACTCAGCGTGGCCACAGTCGAGGCGATCACGCCCGCCATGCCAAACACGACAACCACGATGCCAGTGAACATGGCCATCAGCGACGGCTTGCTGTCGATCTTCGCTTCAAGCCGGATGATGTCCGTTCGCAGCTCCGTTCGCAGCGCAACCAAATCAGCGTGGAGCGTCTCCAGTGTGATCGGCGTCATGGACGCTAATGCCCCACCCGCATCGCCAGCCCAAGCAGCGCCAGGATGCCCGCGGAATTGGCGGTCAGGATCCAGGTGTGCAGGCGTTGGGTTGATTTGATTTCGGATAATTCGTTCTTGAATTCGGCCACCTCTTTGGCGGCAGCCCGGGCTTTGTCGTCCGGGACATCGGCCGCGCGCAGGGCGTCGTAGAGGGCTTCCAACATGACTGCCATAGGCTTACCTTTCGCTGTCTTGTAATTTAACAACTGGCCGGGGCCGCGGCAACTTTCAAACGGACGTTTGAACCAGCCTCGCCCGGGCATTGATGACCGCGCGGGCAGTCCATTGGCCACCGCGGGGCGATGGCAGGTGGCGCTCATTGAGCTCCCGGGCCGTTGCGTTGGCGCTCTGCCCACCAAACTCGGCCAGGATACCGGCCATCTGGCGCGCGCGTTCGTTGGCATTGCGTACATGGGCCGCGCTGGCCATCTGGCGGGCCGCAGGGCTGAATGGCGCGCGGGTGGCGACCGGACTGCCCAGCTTGACGCCGCGGGCCTTGGCGGCCTGCAGTGCGGCCTTGGTGCGCTCTGAAATCTTGGTCCGCTCTTCCTGGGCCACGGCGGCGTAGATGTGCAGCATGAACGGATCGGCGCGCGGGTGTTCCACGCAGACAAAGGGCACGCCCTTGGCCATGAGTCCGGAAATGAAATGCACGTCGCGGGACAGCCGGTCGAGCTTCGCCACCACGATCGGGCAACGGTAGGCAGCGGCACGGTCGAGGGCGGCGCGCAGTTGCGGCCGCCGTTCCAGCGCGTCGGCACCCTTGGCGGTCTCGATCTCAATGTAGGCTTCGACCGCCTTGTAGCCCTCCGCCGCACAGTAGCGCGCGATCGCGCTTTGCTGGGCCTCCAGACCTAGGCCGGAGTTGCCCTGTTTCTGGGTCGAGACGCGGACGTAGGCGATGATGGGCTTGCGGCGGGTCATGGGAAGGGCTCTTGCTGCGGGCTCTTGCGGGAAGTTGCGGAGAGTTGGGAATAGTTAGCCCGTGTCGGATCGTGCCAAAGGGTTGTTCGCTCACGTTCCCGGCGGGCGATAACCCGCGAGCATCGCGGCAATCGCTACCGTGGCCGGACCCGATATCGGCCGTGCCCCGCTTTCCCACGCGAGCACGGTCGAGCCACCGGTTTTGGGCGATAGGTTCAGCGCATGGGCCAATTCATTCGGGCCAAGCGGACGGCCTAGTCCCCACATCTGGCCTAGCGTGGCGCGGGCTTCGAACACATCCTCGCCGGTCATGTCACGCCACCCGCTTTCTCCGCCCTTATCCATGCCGCCAGTTGCTGGACGCGCGCCCATTGGTCCGCGTTCTGCCAGTCAAAACCTGAAAAGACCTGAGCGGCAACGTCGCCAGTTGTGATACCCGCGATGTCCATCAACGGCCTTAAAGCTGCGTCCAAATCGTTGTTCTGTGATGCACGTCCGATGTCGTCCATCTTGATATTGGTTATTGTCATGGTCGTTACCTTTCGCTCAGTTCGCCGCTTGGCAGGATTACCAAGCGGCTTAGTGCTAGTTCCGGTTATGCCGCCATCGCCATTGCAGCTTGGCTCCCATTGCGTGTGATCACAACGCGAGCAACGTTGCTGGCCTTGCGTTTCGCCGCGCCATGCGCTGGGAAGCCTACCGCACATGTCCGATCTTTCTTTTCGCAAAGCATGCAATCAACGCAGCGTACTTCCTCGCGATAGGTTGCGGGACACACGACAACCCGCGTTCCGCCGTCGGTAAAGATATCCTGTTTGCCGTGTATTTCAGCCGGAAGAACTACCGCAACCGGGCCAATGCCAAGCGCCAGCAATCCATCAACTTCCGATAGGTTGTTAGCAGATAGGTTGATCGTAAACCCATTGGCATTGGCATGCGCAATGGCGCTCGCGTTGGCGCTCGCTTGCCGAGCGGTAACCGTTTCGCTTGGCAGCACAGGCTTGTGGCTGTAAGTCCATCCGCGCTTACCAGTGTTAGCCTTCACAAGTTTGCGTAACGCCGCCGCATCGATCTTGTCGCCAATGCCGGGAAGATCGCCCGCCTGTCCATGCCGCCACTTTTGGCCAGCTGGCAGGGCCTCAATCTGTTTGCAGTACCCGCCCCATGTCAGCGATTGGAAGTTATAACCACGGCTATTCTGCCATGATGCACCGGCAGTGTGAGCGCTAAGCGCCTTCCAGATTATTTGCAGCGGACCGTAGTCAGCATAGCAACCATCTTTTTTCAGCGGACACATGTCAGGGCACGTTGCATTCGTGATAGTCGAAACCGGTATCGGTCCGATCTTGCCGTTGCTGGATTTTAGGGTGAAATAAACGGCGTAGTCTTTGGACACGTGGTCCATGGTATGTCTCCCTTTGGAGTTGGCCGTAGCCAAGGTGAAAGTCAGGCTTAGTCGTTTCGGTTAGTTCGTTTCAACATTTACTAATGTAGCAGATTATCGCGGATTGTATAGTTACATTTTTTGGACGGATGTTAGTTCGGGTTTAGTTATCGCGGCTCAAAGACCCACACTTCCCCGTCATGCCGCGCGAATACCGTGCCGTTATATCCAGCGTCACGAGCATATGCCGCATAGTCGAAATAATAACGAAGGCTTTCCGGGATTGACTCCAGAGCTCCGATATCTTCTAGAAACGAAGCGGCCCATTCCTCAGGGCTGTCATGCTTGCCCTGAAATGCCTCGCGCGCTTGCTCTATGTCAGCATCACCGTCGACGTTGTCTTGATACACCGCGAGCAATTCGCGATCGTCCTCATCAAGCGCAAGCCACGAAAAGAGCTCATCCGAAACATGGCTCTCGCAATACATGGTCCGCGGAAAGCCTTCGAAATCCTGATACATCAATTCCGGGTCGCCTTCGTCCTTGTGTAGTTCATGGGCCGCGGCAAGAAATGCGTCCTTGTCGGAATAATCTTCAAGGTTAAGCCATGCGCCTTTGATCGAGCCATTGTTGTACTTCGCATAGGTGCCAACATAAAGCCGCGGCGTGGACGCAATGGTGGCGTTGATTGTCTCGGTGTTCATTTTGGATTGCCTTCGTTTGATTGTCTGGACTCATCAGGCACCGCGTCACGGTGCGACCATGCCCGAAAGCACGGTTTCGCCATGTTAGGTCAAGCTGCGTTGCGCTCGCTCACTTCATCACCCCAGCGTTTCAACCGCATGGCGTAGTCCAGGCCACGATCATAAGCTTGCGTCTGGACGCTATCGGGATTGTATGGGCTGATCAGCTTGCCTTCGGCATAAGCCCGGATGCCTTCAACAAATGCCGCGTGACTGTCATACGGGCGATAATCAGAGGGTAAGGGTTGGCGGATCATGTTAGTTGCCTTTCGGTTGGGTACGTTTATTAGGATTTATCAACCGCAATCACGCTGTAGTCTAAATCCCACAGCCATTGCATGATCTCGTCATCGGACTTTTCCGGCCAGCATTCTTGGGCTGTGTCGCGATCCCGCTCAAACAAGAGCGCATCATCCCCTTGCACAAAAGCTTGCAGCTGTGTCGCCTTATGCGTCAAAGCATAAGCCAAACCATTGCCCCAGCATTCCAGTTCGAACTTGCCATAATCACGGTGATAGTCGCGCATTGTCGTTTGCCTTTCGTTTGATTGTTAGGATGCCGTTAGATGCCATTAGCCTTGGGGACAATCACGCCAATTGCGCCTTCCAGTGTGTACCAGCGATGGGCAAGCCTTTTGTCCTGCCAATTGGTGGCAACGTGATTGCCTTTCTCGCCGCACATTGTCGAAAGCGCCATTAGAACGCTTTCAATGCCGTGCTTATCAACAATGGACTCAATCTGGTCAGTCATGGTCATGTTAGCTACCTTTCGTTTGGTTTCGCTTAGTCGTTAGTCGCTGGCGGTTTATTTGTTTGCTCGCCACCAACGTTTACTAATGTAGCAGCCAACTCGGAATTGTACAGTTACATTTTTTAGACAAACAAATATCAGTTCGCCGAACTAAGCGAATGATGAACAAATAAAGCGGATTAAGTGAAGTAAACGAAGGCGGGGATTATTTGATGGGTTTAGGTCTGACCCAACCACGTGCGCCTGTATCGCGCCAACCGCCAACAAGCTTGCGAGATACAATCGGCTGAAAGCCTAGCAAGCGCATGACGCCAGCAATGCGCCTGGCATTGCCCGACGTCGAGCTGATCCCAAGCAAAGCGGAAATCGTGTTTGTGCTGATCGGAACGCCGTCCGCCGGCAAACCCGCTCGCTCGAGCACGCGGATCCACGGATGCTCATTGCGAGCAACATGATTGTCCCGATCACGGTCTAGGCGAGATACTAAGCTCGCAGATGAGGGGGAAGGCATGTCAACTCTTTTGCCCATGACTCGGTGTGGCATCACATGCCATATCAGCCATAAACACCCGTTTCAAACGATTGGTTCAATTTGGGAAGCTTGTGACGGATGAACATTGTTCACAAACCCCCTTTCTTGTAATCTCTCAATACGTCCATATAGGGTTTCAACACTCTTAGCTAAGCTACTGATTAATCTAACTATCTTCCTATCTATCGTTCTATCTATCTTCCTATCTATCTTACTTACTTACTATCTTAAGCTATCCTTATCGCGTGCGCGCGCGAGGCTAAGACATAGCCTAGGGGTAGGCATAGCCTAGGGGTAGGCATAGCCTAGGCCAGGGGTAGTCTATAGGGGGGGGGGCACCCCCAGGGGGAGGCTGGACAGGGGGTATGGCCTCGAACCTATTATCAGTGCCCCGCAAATACCCATGCCCCAAAACCCATTTAGGACCTCAATCCTACCACCTATTTCGATGTAGTCGATGTGCGAGTCCTTCGTTGACGAGTTGGACGATGAGGCTTTCGAGGGTGAGTTCGTCCTTTTGGGCGAGGGTTTGGAGGGCATCGACGAGGCTTGGGCTGAGGCGGATCCAGACGCCTTCGTTGTCTTTGGGTTGTTTCCGTTGTTTTGGCTGTTTCCGTTGGGCCATGTTGTGCCTCCGTTTTAGGTGGCCTTCATTTCGGCAGGGGTGGCGTCCTCTCGGCTGGCAGGCGCGTTTTGGAATTGGGCCTTGGCCACCCTAGCGGCCCCCTCGTTTTGCGCGACGTAGCCGGCCTCGCGACCGATTTCCACGGGTATCCAGTTGGCGACCCTATCGCCAATCCCCTTCGGGCAGACACGTGCGATGGCTGCTTCCCTTGCGCGGGTCAGGTTGAGCATGCCGGAAACGAACCCACCCGGAGCGTGGATGTGCCACATGGGCGGCCAGTCATCGTCTGGGCGAAGGATGACCTTCGTGTTCTTGCTGCCGATGAACAGTTGATATTCACGGATCACTTTTTATCCCTCCTATCGATTATGGGGAGTGATGGCGATGCAGCGCGGCCACGAACGTGTTTGCTTCATCCAGCCCAATCCGCTCGACAGTAAATTTGCGAGCCATCACTCCCCCAGCCGATCGAGCACTGCGCCGATGATTGACGATGCCGAGCCGTCCTGCTCGCGGGTGATGGCGTGGCGTATTGTTTCAAGCGGGACGCGGTGCTGGATGGCGATCGATAGCAGCACAGCAGCGTCGCGCGCGATTGCTTCCATGCTCGATCCCACCTTCGGGTCGCTGACGAAGACCTCGCCGAGTTCACCGTTGGCGTAGTAACCGACAGTGACCGTCACGGTGTGCGCGCCGTGGTTGACCTCAAAGGTCTCGGCGGCCCGTCTGTTCGGTAGGATGGCGCGTTCAGTCATGATTTCAACTCCTGCTCTGCGATATGGCAGAGGAAGTCGCACGATGGCTGGATCGGGTTGTTAGTTGGATGGTCGTCCGGTATTTCGTCGATGAAAGTTCTCACGTTGTTGATCCGGCACAATCGAACGTCGAGATCACGAGAGAGTTTGGCCATGCGGTCGAACTCGGCGGGGAATTGTTTTCTAACGAGCGCCCAATAGTCCGGACTAGTCGCCTTCACACATGGGATGCAGTTATTGTTGTGGAATCCCATCGCGTACATCGGCGGCAGGCTGTTGCCGGCTCGCTGGATCATATCCAGCACGGCCGCTTTGGTTAGCCCGCGCTCGATCAGCGGCGTTTGGATGGTCAATTCAGGATAGTTCGCACGTAGACGATCTGCTCTAGCGGCATCGAGCTTGTCGGCGGTGTAGCCGAATACGTGGATGTCGTTGGGCTGCTGGAATGCGAGACGCAGAACAACCTTTAATTCGATGGTGCACCTCGCCCCTTCAATCCCGGCCAGCCACCGCGTCTTCTCCCAAACATCCCAGGTGTCGCGGTATTGCTTGGACCGCAGCCTTTCGACTGATTGGCCAAACCATGTTTCGCAATCTGCCAGGAAACGGCTGTTGTCCGGATGTTCCGAGCCGGTTTCGCAATAGACCGGCTTTGCGCCCGTCAACTTCACGGCGACCGCAGAGGCTGCGCCGCAGGAGAACCAGCCTATCGTTCGAGGATTGGTCATGGGCGGACGCTCGCCTGCTTCGGACGACCGCAGTCACGCAGCACCAGCGATCGAATGTAATTGGGCATCGAGGCGCAGCGCCCAAACGCTGCACGCTGCATCGTGGTCCAGAGCTCGTCGTCGAAGTACACCGTGAGCGCATGGTGTTTTACTTGATCGGCACGGCGCGACGGCAAACCCATGCGAGCGCGCTCCTCCTTGACCGAAGCTGCCGCCATCTCGGTTTCCCGCGCGATCGCCTTCACCATCGCGCCTTCGAGCCAGCGCTTGCGCAGGATCGCACGGCGCGCGGCGTTCCAGCGGTTGAGGCGTTTAGGACCCATCGTTGGACCCTCCGAGTTGTTCTATCAGTTCGCGAAAAAGCGCCGCGATGATCGGATCGGTTGTACGCAGGCGGGTCATTCGCTTGACCCCGTGGACCACGGTGGTGTGGTTTTTCCCGAGCAATCGACCGACTTTCGCGAACGACAGGTTTGTGAACTCGCGCAGCAGCGTCATACAGATTTGCCGCGCCATGACGGTCTGCGCGACCCGGCTGTTGCGGCGGATATCCTCGCTGCTGATGGCAAAGCGCTCGCACACCACCCGAATGATCTGGTGCGCCCGCCCTTCCGGCCACCGCGCCACCGGCTCGGGCACCAGCTCTGGCGGTGGCGCTGGTGGCAGCTCTGGCTCCCGTGGCCGTGCCGGCGGCGGGCCGCGCCAGCCCAGGATTTCGCGCTGGAGATTGATCCCGTGATCTGGCACCGCGGCGGCGGCCCAGCGGGCGAGACGCCGTTCGCGCTCTGCGGATAATTTGTGCGCCAAGCTCATCGCCTGCACCTCCATTTGCCCGGCCTGCCTCGTGGTCTTGCAGACGAAACAGACCGGGCTTTCTCTTCCCTAACAATTCACGCGTTCATTACCCCGTGTGTACAGGGAAACGAGTTGGCCTTTCCAAATCATCGCGTTCACCGCTGATGACCGCGGGCGTCCTTCCGGGTGTGACCCGGAAACTCTCAAAATGGCACCTCGTCGTTCAGTTCACTGCTGACACTCTGCCGCGGCTTAGGCCTGGGCCGCTCGCTCATCGGAATGGCTGGCGAGATCGGACGCACCATCACGCTGTCCACCTCTTTGCCGCCGAACTTTGCCCTGCCGGCGTACATCTCCAGTTCTTTCCCAAGCCAGTTATCAGTTTCTGTGCTCCAGGCGTCGGCCACCTTGCGCAGATTGGTCTGATTGAGCGACAGTTTGCTGCCGTCCTGAAACTCGATTTCCGTTCCGAACCGTCCCAGGGCAACATCGGCGATGACGTCACGGCGAGGCACGTCGAGGTGGTGAACTTTGATGAAGCCGGAGACGAGTTGGTCGGAGATGTCCATGTGTTAGTTTCCTTTCGGGTTGGTTGCCTTGGTTTAGAACGTTCCATCGAGCGCCAGGTAGCGCCCGCTGTCGGGGTCGTATTTGAACCGGTGCTTGCCCTTGCGGCCGGTCTGGTCGAACCGGACCTTGCGGATGTAGATCGTGGTGACGTTGAGGACATCGTCCACGGTCGAGACGACAATGCCGTGGTCGGGCTTGTTGAACCAATGGGCGGCGCCGTCGATGTCGTACAACGATGGCACCCGCGACTTGCCTTCACGGCCGACCTCTTTGGTCGGGTGTGCCACGACAATCACGACCACCCCGTGCTGTTGTGCCCACCTGCGCAGGGCGCGGATCGAGCGGCCGATGTACTCGGTCATGGTCTCGTCGCGCTTCTTGGCGTGCTCGACTTCGTTCCACGGATCGATCACCAGCACGCGGATGCCGTCTCTCAGCACGGCGTCGGTGGCACGATCGAGAACCCAGTCGAGGCTGAGTTCGGTTTCAAGATCGCCAGCCGGGTCGTGGTCGATGAACAACACGGTGTCGTTGATCCACTCGTCGGTTCGCGCCAGCTCGACGAGGTCGCGGGCAACGGCTTTGCGGTTGAGGATCAGCCGGCGCAGTTTGTCGCGCAGGTGCGGCATGGTCGGCATTTCCGGCGAGAACACCGCGGTGCGCCAGCCATAGCGCTGAGCCAGGTTGACGATCAGCGCCATGACCCAACTGCTTTTGCCGTGGCCAGGGATGCCAGTGACGATGATGAACTCGCCGTGGAATAACCGCAGGTAGGCGTTGGCGCCGTCGACGTCGCGGTCGAAGCGATCGTCGAAGCCGGGCGAGAACGTGACCAGGTCGGGCGCTTCCGGATATTCCGACAACCGGTAGAGCCCACGCACCGGATAGGGCTTGGCGGCATTGAGGACGGCGGCGATGCCCACGCTGCCATGGCGAACCAAGACATCGTTGAGGTCTTTGCACGCAACCGGGAACTCTATGAACGAGCAGCGTGCTGCTGATAATCGGCGCACGAGCTCTTCGGCGAGCAGCTTGCCGGCGGTATCGTTGTCGGTGGCGATGATAAAACGCTTGATGGCTTTCAGCCGGTCGCGGTTGTTCCAGAGAAATTCAAACTTGCCAGTGCGCTCGGCTTTTGGATCGAGGGCGGCGTCATCGACTTCGCTGCCGGGTGCGGGGGCGCCGTCGGGAACTGATACAGTCAGCGGATAGCCGCTCTCGATCGCCGCCAGCGCATCCTCGATGCCCTCAGTGATGACCAGCGCCATGTGCCCGGAGTGCAGCCCTGGATCATCCAAGGCATCGGAATTCCAGAACGTGCGGCGTCCGCCCGGCGTCTGCCAGAACGTCTTCGGCGGCAGCCGAAACTTCTCGTTGACGACGTGATCGTGTTCGAGGAACGGGTACACGATGATTTTGCCGTCCGGGTCCGGCACGAGGACACCCGCGGAATTCTTGCTAGCGGTATAGATCTCGAACCGCGCGCCCACCTCGCCGCTGATCCCGCGTTGTTCCAGAAAGCTTTCCGCCGCCGCTCCGAAGATGTTGGTCATAGAACCCGGCCCCTTTGAACGTGCAGTGGTTGCAGGCCCAGCCGACGTGCTGGCTGTCGATCCAAACGGTGAGACAGGGCTCCCGGGATTTCCTGCGGGCGGCCGAGCACCGTGGGCACTGCGTGTATTGCCGGGCACGGTCGAGGAAGCGAACCCGAATGCCGGCCGCATCGAGGATCTCCCGGGCGGTGGCCATGGTCAGATCGCCGGGTCATAGAACGGCTCCCCGTTCACCTGGCCGCGCAGGATGGCGCCGATGTATTCGCGCGGATTTTGCTTGGTGGACGCGGTGTGGAGGAGTGCAAGCGCGAGAGCGCGGTCGCCGTTCTTGAACTTGACCACCTTGGTGATCAGCCCACCGGCATCCTGCCCGAGGATTTGCTTGCCGCGGGCGTAGAGCTCGACTTCGAGGCTTGGGAGTGCCGGATGGGGGTCCTGGATGCGCGCTTGCGCGCCTTCTCCCTCTTGGGAGAAGGGATCTTTCTTTCTTTCTTTCTTACTTTCTGACTCTGTATCTGGGCGTAACTCAGCCGTAACGCGACCGTTACGAACCGTTTGGCGACCGTTACGAACCGTTTGGCGACCGTTACGCGTTACGGTCGCGTTACGCTCACGGTATCGCTGTTGCCTTTCGGCGCTCGTCGGGTCAATTACGTCAGACTCGAATTGTCTTTCTTTCCAGTTAGTTATAGTAATTACACCGTTTTCAACTTTAATTAAGTCAACCGCCTCCATGGCCTGCAAAATGGCGGCCAAAACATCTTCGTCGAGGTCCAAAACTGCGCAATAGAATGCTAGTCCGCGCTCTGCAGCGCCACGAGTGGGCGCGCGCGAAGCGTCCTCCAGCAGCACCGCCCACACGCCCATGACGGTCGCTACCGTTACGGTGCCGTTACTGCCGTTACGCGTTACGGTCGGCAAACGGTCCGTTACGGTCGGCAAACGGTCCGTTACGGTAGAGCAACTAACGCGACGTGCGACGAGGCGAAACTTACCATCCTCGCACGTGCCTTCGTACCACCTGAACCACCTGCTCATCCGTACCTCCTGCGTGACTCCTGGGTATGCTGGGTGCAGTACGGCCGGCTTCCGGCGAGGTCGGCCGGCGCACCGCAGTAGAAGGCGCCCTGCTCGTCGGGGTGATCCACCGGCCAGCGGCAGTGCTTGTTCTTGAGCGCGAGGAAGGCCACCGGCCGCCTACAGTCGAGAGGCGGGGACACACAGAACGTCGGCGGCTCCCGGAACCCAGGTGGCCGCCTGCCCCGAGGCCGCGGCTTGGTTACACGCACCCGCTTCCCGGTCTCTGGCTTCCGCGGCCTTATCACCGACCGCAGTCCCAGGCGGTGGCCCCGGCCGATGGCGGCGCTTCGCGTGATCCCGCGAGCAAACATTGTTGTGATTTCGTCGGCACAAGTCCGATAGGTGCTACCCTCACCGATCATGCGGGTTAGCGTCGCGTCCATCTCGCCGGTCCATCTTTCGGGGCTCATCGGGCCAAACTCCCTTCGCGCATCTTCGCGCGGTATTCCTCGCAGGCCCGCTCGTGCTTGATCAGTTCGGCCTCGGGCACAGCGGACAGGCCACGATTGCCGTAGCGCGCGATAAGTTCCTGCAAGTCCGGGGCTGGCGGCAGGCGGCGGGGTTCGTTCATGATGGCTCGCCGAGATCGAGTTGCGGCGGCGGCGGTTCTGCATAGTCGCGAACTATTTCCTCGATCACGGCGATCCGGTATTCGGCGTCGGCCTGCTTCATCCCGCCGGTCTCGACCAGGCGGCTATAGACGCGACGCCGGAACCCGATTTCGCGCTTGAGTTCGGCGAGCTTCTGCTTGGTATTGAAACGCCCTTCGCCCATCACCAGTGTCTCCCGCGCAACTTCGATATCGGTGTGTGCTCAAGCACCCAGAATGCCGGTCGGCCGCCATTCGGGCGTTCACCGCCTCGCCGCTCCGAACGGATCTGATAGTCGGTTCCGGCCAATAGCTCGTTGAGTTGGAACACGTGTGCCTTGATGGTCTGAGCGTCGAGCCGGCGGCCGGCGTGTTCGGTCATGGTCGTGATCAATTCGGTCGTGCTGACGCCAATTTCGCCTGCTGCCTTGACCGCATCAAACAACGCCGCCTTCATCGGCGGCAGCACCGCGCCGAACCGCAACTCCTTCATCGGCAGATGGCAGTGGGGGCAGATGCGAGTCACCAACGCCTCCCGCACACTTCGACGTTTGATTTGATCAGCCCGCGCGTGCCGAGGATGGTGATGGCTTCGTCGATTGAACGAGCAACGTGGTACTGGTCGCCGAGCAGACGCATCGCGAGCTCATAAGCGACTTGCGGCTCGCTCTGTTTGCGATTCCCGGCCTTCAGTTCGAGATGCAGCACGCATCGTTTCTTCCCGTCGCCATCGGCTTCGATCCAGTGAAACTCCAGATCCGCCGCGCCAGGCATCGTCCCCATTGCCTTCAGCTTCGCTGCTGTGCGCGGATCCCGATGCTCACCAAGAGGTATGTGCCGCCAGATCACGTCCGGCCGTATGCAGTGACGCAGCATCGCTACGAGCTGAATGTGCAGCGTTACTTCCTTCTGCGGCGCGGCGAACTTGCGCACGCGCCGGGGGAAGAGGTCGCGCTGCTGCACAACACTCATGGCTACCCCCGCCCGACCCGCGCGATCGCATCCTCCAGATCCACCTGCTCGCTCTCACGATTGCCCGGCTTGACCTTCGCCAGCGCCGCGGCACCGAGCGGGGTATCCCCCAAAATTCCCAAGGCTTCGCACATAGCTTCGTAGTCAGCCGCGTCATCGTCCTCCATGGCGGCGATCTTCTTGTCGATCCGCCGCTCGGCCCGGTGTGCGGCGACCAGTGCGCGAAAGGAAGCCATGTTCAGCCCGGCCTCTTTGGCGCCCACGAACAGGTCCTGGAGCACCTGGCGCGCCGTCTTGCAGGCTTCCTTGCACTCGAGTTTGTGACCCTCGATCTCGTCGTCGGCGCGGTCGATCTCGGCGAGGTATCCGACGAGTAGGTTGCGGTCGAAGCCGTTGGTGGCTGCAGGCATGGCAAAATCTCCTGATTATTTATCTCGGGTGTTTGACATTCCCGCCCGGAAGCCGGCCTGGAACGCGACGCGCCGCTCGTTCTCGCGTTGCGCGCTTTGGCGCCTGCGCCAGTTCCGCATGTAGGCGGCCCAGCATTCGCGGCAGTAGTACCCGTGGTTCCGACGTTCCTCTGGTTTGTCGTATGGCCGCGAGCATTTTGAACAGTGCGTTCGGCAGGTTTCACGTGGAACATGTTTCTCTGCAGAGGCTTGGCGTTCATTCGGCGCCGCCTGATGGTTTTTCCCAGGCATGTGATACTCGACTATTTGTTAGTTTGGAGTTCGGCATTGTCACGCCGCGGCTACAAATACGTCAAGCACTATCGTAAATTCCATCTGCAACGGTCTCGAACGTGAGAACTAAATCCCAGAAAAAAAGAAAAAATGCAGGGTAAATCCGGCACGCGACTCTCGATTTCATCGGCATAAGTCACGTAAATCGTGCCGGATTTTCCTGCACCGCATTTTCTCTGTGATTTATTTTTTATTTGACGGATTTTAGGAGATGCGGTTTCATCAGTACGTCCAGACGCGAACTAACAGTCTGCTGTCACATCACGGCGCGTCGGTGCACTTCATGGCATCTCCTGGCACATCAGTGCACGAAGTAATGGGGGCGTACAGTGATTGAGTGGCACAAGTTTGAGACCGAGGCGCAATGGCTCGAATTGCGCAATCGCTTTCGCGATGTGACGGCCAGCGTTGCCCCGGCTCTATATGGGCTGGGATATATGACGCGACTGAAACTGCATTTGCAAATGTCTGGCGTCGACTTCAGCGCACCCGATCGAAACGATGCGGTATTGCGGCGCGGTCGCTGGATGGAACCTGCCGTCGCCCTCGCAGTCAGCGAGAGGCATCCAGAGTGGAGGATTGAACCAGCGAAGGTTTACTTGCGTGACCCGGAATTGAGGCTGGCTGCTACACCGGATTTCTTTATTCACAATGATCCGCGCGGGCTGGGAGTTCTGGAGTGCAAGACCGTCGCTCCGTCCAAATGGGAAAGCCAATGGGACCGTGGCCGGACGCCTCCTCTAGAGCACATCCTGCAAAACACCGTACAAATGATGCTGAGTGGTGCAAAGTTTGGATACATAGCCGCACTCCTGGTCGATGCCTATCGAATGGATCTTGCGCTCTGTGAGGTGCCGGGGCATCCCGGGGCGGAAGACCGAATTCGTGATGACGTGCGCAAAGCCTGGGCCGATGTTGCCGCCGGCCGCGAGCCCCAGCCCGACTACGCGCGCGACGCAGAAGCGATCCGGGTGCTGACTAGGACGGCAACCACCGACAAAGCATTCGACGCCACGGGCCACAACGAATTGCCGGTGATCCTAGCGCAGCGCGCGGCGCTGATGGCCCGCATCAAGCAGGACCGTACTCGCTGCGATGAAATCGAAAACGAAGTGAAACATCTGCTCGGTGATGCCGTGACTGTTAACGGCTTGCCGGATTGGCGCATCAGCTTCAAGCCAACGGACTTCAAAGGATACACGGTGAAGGCGCGCACGTCGCGGGTGCTTCGTATAACCGACAAACGACCCGCTGAGGAACGGCCCGACGGCGGCGAGGAGGAAGCAGCATGAAAATCGAATTGCGGTCGCCAAATCACTTCTGACACCCAGCCACCGTGTGCGACCGCGACGCGCGCCCGGCCAGTCGAGCGGTGACACCCAATTGGGTGCTGCCGGGCGCGCACTTTTACCACGCGAGGTCAGATGAACCGCATCATGACTTTTCTTCTATTTACCCAGGTTTGCATCGCCATCGCAGCATCGGTCTTGCTGATCTCGCTACTGATGAATGCGATGAGATGAGAGTTTGCGGTCGCCAGCAAGCACGTGAACACCCGGTGCCGTTCTGCGACCGCGCGCGCCCGGCCAGGTACATCGTGACACCCATTGGATCCCTGCCGGGCGCGCACTTTTCTCAAACTAAAGAGGACACGAAGTAAATGAGTAACACCGAGATCGCCGCCGCCCCCAAGCACCCCCTTGTCATTCTGCGTGAGCGCCTCGAACAGCGCCGGGATGAACTGAAGAACATGCTCCCGAGCGACGTTTCGCCAGAGCGATTTATCCGTGCAGTTATAACTTCGGCTCAACTCAATCCAGATATTTTGGCATGCCAATGGTCGACCCTTTGGACGGCCGGCGTGCGCGCCGCCAGAGACGGACTGGTCCCAGACGGTCGCGAAGGCGCTATCGTTCCGTTCAGATCCACCGCAACCTGGATACCAATGTATCAAGGTTTGCTCAAACGCTTTCGCCGCAGCGGCCAGTTTCGTTGGATGAAGGCCGACGTCGTTCGCGAGGGCGAAGAGTTTTATCATTACGTCGACGAACATGGCGAGCACATCAGGCACACTCCTGGCGACAATTTCGATGCCCCAATTCTGAAAATCTACGCAATGGCGACGACCAAGGACGGCGGCGTTTTCGTTAACGTCATGAGCATCGCCGAGGCGAACAAGATCAAGGCAATGTCGAAGGCCACGCGTGAGGACTCGCCGTGGAAGGTATGGCCGGAAGAGATGCTCAAGAAGACCGCTCTTCGTCGGCTCTCGAAGGTCCTGCCATCTGAAGGCGATTTCCCCGACGACGATGGCGACTCCTACGACGCGCCGAACCTGGCGCCGACTACCCCCGCGTTGTCGATCGCCGCCGAACCGCGTGCGCGTGGTGCCGCCGCTGCGCTTGATCAGTTCGCCGCCTCCATACCCGAAGCCGACCGGGTTCCGCATACGGCTGACGGTGTGGAGGCCGGCGAGCCGGCCGATATTCCTGGCCCTCTTACAGCGGCCAAGACGAACAGCGCGAGCACATCATGACCGTGAGGAAACGAGTAGCGTCATCCACTTTGAACGAACTGCTGACACTCGACGAAGCCCAGGAAGCGCTGCGCTGCAGTCGGCGGAAAATCTATCGCCTGGCCGGTCAGGGGCGACTGCGGCTGGTCAAGTTTGACCGGAGCGCGCGCGTCACCGCGAGCTCACTGCAGCAACTGATCAGTGAGATCGCCGGGAGCCCGGCTCTTGCCGTCGATGTTGAGGGACCCGTCACCGAGGCCGGGAAGAAAACGACATGACTCTCAGTTCAAATGCGGTCGCCATGATTACTCTGACACCCATGTTGGCCATGCGACCGCCGAGCCCGGCCATCCTGATAGTGGAACCCAAGATGTTCCTGCCGGGCTCACCTCTTCCAAATGCGGTTGCCAGGGAAACATTGTCACCCACAACACGGTTGCGACCGCGAGCGCCCGGCCATGTTGGCGTTGACACCCAGAACATCTGTGCCGGGCGCACTCTTTCCTCGATCGCGGTCGCCATCATCGCAGTGACACCCAATCGCTCGTTGCGACCGCGCGCGCCCGGCCAGAGGTGCGGTGACACCCCAGCCGCTCATGCCGGGCGCACCTTTTCTGAAAACATGGAGGACTAAGCCGATGATCACTCGTTTAGTGAAGCTGCGTGACCTCGCCACCACGCTACTCAAAAAACATCAGACCCCGGAAGCGGCCGCGCCTTCGTTCGCAAAAGCGCTTGCCGCCGATGCCGAGTTACAACGCGAACTTGAGTTGCAGTTCCTTCGCTCACTCGCGCCGAAACCAGCACCATCCCGACGCCGCAGCGGCAAGCATCGCCGACCGTCGCTCGCCGCCAAGCTGCCGAGTGCAGGTCAGAAGGCTGCAGCCATCACAGCGTCGAAACGGTACGCTCACGAAATCTTCAGTCGCAAATTACGGGGCGGCAAGATGCTGGCCCAAACCCACGTAGGCGAGTTGCGCGCGTTCGTGCAAGCATCCGCCAGCGTGACAATCGACTTTCTCAAGCGCAGCTATGAAGACGCAGTCGATCTCTTCGCCTGTCAGCGCATGGCAGACTATTGCCAGGTTTCCGACCCCGACATTCTGCTGCCAGAAGCAATCAAGGGGTCGGTCGTCGCCGCAATTTACGATCAGGCGCGGATTGATGCGGCGGACGCTCTGGTGCGCGTCGGTGAGTTGGCTCGCGAGCATCTGTTGAGTGCTGCGGCAACGCGAGGTCAGGAGCAAATTGGGTCCCACCCAGCATGAAATCGAAATGCGGTCGCCAAGCTCGACTTGACATCCAGCCGCGAAGTGCGACCGCGCGCGCCCGGCCAGAGAAACCTTGACACCCACAGTAGAGGTGCCGGGCGCACCCTTTCAAACGGAGCAAACAATGACCGACAGCAGTACCATCATAGATGAAATCCGAGCCGAACACCGCCGACGGCGGTTCGCAATGAAAATCCAACAGAAACTCGACCGGGCGCTCGAAAGTTTTGTGCGTGTGAATGGAACCGTGTGGGACCCCGACAAGAGCGAAGCCGAGCGCGAAAAGATCAACAAGGAAGTCAAATCGCTCATCAAAGACGTTCGAGAAGGATTGGGCCGCACAATCTGTAAACAATGTGGTCGCATGCACTACACCATGGGCTCAAAACAAGACTCTAACTTTGCCGACGAAATTGCGATGACCGAGGAGGCGCGCGCACCATCTGATAGTCGGCGCGAAGTGGCTGAGAAACGAATGGAAGAGCTCGCCAAGATGCTGCCGGTCTACCCGTGGGTTAAATCCGTTAAGGGTGCTGCCGCACCCGGCCTCGCCACGATCGTCGCCGAGGCTGGTGATCTTTCAAACTATCCGAGTCCGGCGCACCTGTGGAGCCGCTTAGGGTTCGCGCCCTACGACGGGTGCGCCGGGTCGACATGGAAGCGTGATAGTTGGCGGCCTCGCGCGCTTACAAAGGAGGAGTGGATCGAAAACCCGTTTAGTGGCCAGCGCTACGCCTTGATGCGGCAGATCGCGGAGTGGTTGGTCAACGCTCAATGGATCGGCGCCAGCAAGACCGAGGACGGTGAAGGCAAACCGAACGGGCCTTATGGCGAGGTCTACTACGAGCGCCGGAAGCGCACGGCGATCACGCACCCGGATTGGAGCAAGGGGCATAGTAGGGCCGACGGATTGCGGGTGGCGATGAAGGCGTTCCTGAAAGATTTGTGGCGCGAGTGGAACCAGGCACCGCCGGAACCGCCGTTCAAGTTGGATGTCGAGCGGGTGCGTACGCCGCCGCTACCGCCTGCGCAGGCTGAGAAGCCGAAGGCTGCTAAGCGAAAGCGGAAGCAGCTTGAGGCTGCGGAGTGAGTCAAAATGAACCAGATCGCGGTCGCCACTCCCCGGTTGTCACCCACGCACCTGATGCGACCGCGCGCGCCCGGCCATGAGATTGATGACACCCAGCGGCAGCTTGCCGGGCGCACTCTTTTCCCAACTGCGGTCGCCAGGATCACGGTGACACCCGACAAGTGCCTGCGATCGCGCGCGTCCGGCCATGTTGGCGTTGACACCCAGAACATCTGTGCCGGGCGCACCTTTTCCTCGATCGCGGTCGCCAGGGAAACATTGTCACCCACAACACGGTTGCGACCGCGCGCGCCCGGCCAGGATGATGTTGACACCCAAGGAAGCCGTGCCGGGCGCACCCTATTCACAGGCTGGAGCCCCCGATGAACGACAGTAAGTTCAAAATCACTTGGTCCAGGCATGAGGCGGACGAAGCTGATGAGGAGTGCCGGCCATGATCCGTGGGTACGACGGCAAACTCATTGCGCTGTGCGACGGGTGCGACGCGGTGCTGAGGATGGACCCTGCGATCGTGCTGCCGGTCGTTGAGTTGGTGAAACACCGGTGGCGGATCAATGACAGGAGCACTCGGGGCTGGCAGCATTTTTGCCCATCGTGCGCGATCGAGTTCCAAGCCGACGTGCCGCTGGACGAGTTGCACCCATGAAAAAAGAAAACGCGGTCGCCTTCGCTGCAGTGACACCCACTCGATCGCTGCGACCGCGCGCGCCCGGCCTGTTCACGCGTGACACCCAGCCACTGGTTGCCGGGCGCACCCTTTAGCCATGTCGTCGTACGATAAATGGAAGCTTCGTTCCCCCGACGACGATCGGCCGCCGGAGGACGACGATGTGGAGGATGAGAACGAGATGACTGAAGTCGAACAACTGGAAGCCGAGGAACGCGGCGAAGTCATCGCCCGGGCCGCCCGCGTCCTCATCAGCGTGGTCCGCGGCTCCGAGCGCTTGGAAGGCGCGCGCTCGACGGGCGGCGAACTTGAGCTCTCCATCGACCTGACCGGCGGCGGCCAGGAGACGTGGCTAATCACGATCGAGCGGACGGCGTCGAGCCACTGATTTGGCACGTTCGCGCAACTTTTTGGCTTGGACAAGCAAGGCGCAGGCTGGACTTTGTGCCGGAAACGGCCTCTTAGGGTTTGGAGAGTAGCGTAATGGGTAAGCGTCACAAGGCACCTGATCCGCCTGATGACATTGACGAAGCCGCAGTCACGCGGTTTATCGAGGTTTTGGCGCGGATCGCGGCGAGGCACGACTACAACAAACTGAAGGAAGCGCAGCAGCGCGCGAGGCACGATAATGAACAAGGCAACCGAGCCCCCCCACAAAAGGGCCGTCACCTATTCAAGGTTCTCAAGTGATCTGCAAAATGAGCGCTCAATAGCGGATCAGCAGGCGCTTTGCGAACGATTTGCTGTCCGTAGTCATTTAACAATAACCAAGCACTATCAAGACAAGGCCAAAAGTGGCGCCTCGATGAACGAACGCGCCGGGCTGCGGCAGCTCCTGGATGATGCGGGGCATGGTCATTTCGATTGCGTGATTGTGGAAGCGCTCGATCGCCTTTCGCGTGATCAAGTTGACATGCTCATGATTTACAAGCGCCTCGCGTTCTTGCGCGTGGAAATTCTGACCGTCAATGAAGGCGCGGCCACTCAAATAACGGTCGGGATCCGATCGCTCATCAGCTCAATCTTTCTTAAAGATCTGGGCGACAAGGTCGCTCGTGGCCAAGTCGGTCGGGTGATGGAGGGTAAAATACCCGGGGCCGTCACCTTCGGCTACCGTCTAGTGGCCGGCAAACCAGGCGAGCGAGAAATCAACCCCGAAGAAGCGACAATCGTGCGTCGCATATTCGAAGAATACGCAGCCGGTAAATCACCACGAGCGATTGCGTGCGGGTTGAATAACGACGACATCCCATCCCCCCGCGGCAAGCGTTGGACGGGAACCGCGATCAGCGGTGGCGGCGCGGATGGGATGGGGCTTATCGCTAATCCCATTTTCATCGGCCAAACAACATGGAACAAAAGAAAGAGCACCATCAATCCGGAAACTGGGCGCACGGTCCGCCGCCGCACTGAGAAGCATTTAACGATTGATGTGCCGCAACTGCGAATTATTGATCAGGCGCTATGGGATGCCTGTACATCGGTCAAAGCAAATAGGTCGAACCGAAAGAATGGCGGAAATGGAGTGGCCCGGCTTGTGTTGCCGCGTAAAAGCTGGCCGTTGGCCGGCTTGGTCAAATGTGGGACATGCGGCGGCGACATGCACCTACGGGGACATAGCAAGAGCGCCAACGGTAAAACCTTCCGCGGGATACGCTGTGCGACCGCATTTGGCGATGAACGAAAGTGCGATCATCGGAGGTCCTACGATCTGGATCGGGTGCAGCGACTAACCTTCGAGTCAGTGCATAAGATCTTGTCCAATCCCAAGCACCTCGATCTATTCATGCGCTGCTATGATCGAGAGTTCAAAGCCGCTCAGCGACAGGCGAGCAATGGCTTGCAGAAGGGCGAAAAGCGACTGGCTCAGATCGAGGCCGGGTTGATGCGCCTAGTGGGCGCTTTAGAGCTTGGGAGTATGCCGGCCGATATCATCAACGAACGAATTCAAAAGCTGGAAGCGGAGCGCGTCGCGATTAGAGAGCAAGTTGATATTTGCGCGGCCGACGCGGAGCCGTCCAGGGCTCACCCGGCCACAATACGGCGCTGGCTGACAGAGCTAGAGGCGAAACTCGGCAATCTCGATGCTCCCGGCAAGAAGACCCTGTCCGAAGGCCTCGGCGGCCTGGTGGCGGATGTCATTGTGCATCCGGTCGCCCGTGGCGAAGAGTACAGGGTTGAGCCGCGTATTTACCGTACCGCGTTGACCAGCAGGCCAAGCCCCGGCCTGGCACGCCCTTCGGCGCAGATTGCGCGGGAGTATGGGGTCGATCAGAACAGCTCGAAATATTCGCAGTGTTCCCAGTCTGTCACGTTGGCAGAGGCGGCCGAGGCTATTTCCGGTCGTGGCCCTGGGTTCAACACCACCCCCTCGAACTGTGATAATGCCAAGTCGAAAACGGCTGACTTGACAATATCACCGTTCCGGAAAGACGTGATTTCGTTGGGCATTTCAAAAGTAGCATAGAGGACGCGCCCCTGCCCGCCCTCAGACCCCCCACCAAATCGCCCCAGCGGCCCGCCCATGCGTTGGCACGGCCAGCCCTTGCCCGGCCTATTGGCTCTTGGGCTTGCGCTTGCTCTTGCCCCTGGGTTGGCGTGGCCGATCCCAATAGGGGTTCTTGCATTTGGGGCAGACCGCCGGCGGGTCATTGATATTGCGCGGCACCCACTGGTGGCCGCAGCGCTCGCAGCGGAACCCGCAGAGACGTATTTTCGCCATGACGCGCCCAGGCTAGGGCGGGCCGCATCAGCAAGGCTTACGCCTTAGGTGTATACCTGAAAGGTAAGGTCCAGCTTTGAAAAATAGCCGAGACCGCGCGCCCGAAATGGGCACTTTTGTTTTTTGGACATCACCCAGATTTATAGACAATTTGATCCGTTAGCGTAAATTCTAGACCGCGCGTGACACTGCTCACACAATGGACTAACCGATCGGTTATGGCGAAGAAGACGAAGCGACCCACCAAGAAAACCCCTCGCAAGAACATGGCGCGCTGCCAGAAAGCCGCAGCCAAAATGTTGCGGGAGGCTCGGCTTGCCCTCGATCTCAATCAGGAAGACGTGGCTCAGCGTTTAAAGCATCACCATTCCTGGCTGGTCGACATCGAGAGCGGTCGCCGCTGTGTGCGGCTCTGCGAGTTCTTGGTGTTGGCGAAGGCGCTCGGTATCGATCCTGCCGTCGCAGGGCGCGAGTTGGCGGCGCTCGTGTAAGCCAGACATGCAGATGTGCATGTCTGGATTGACGACATGTCTGGGATCGCGACAATTTTTTTGTGTCTGAGTTACCGACATTGGTGTTTACTAACTAACAAATCTGGCGACCCCGCTTGATCTCAGCGCATTTGCCTGATAATTCAGATATTTACCTAAAGAGTAAAAAAATACTTCTAAGGGTTCCGCATACGGAACCGTACGGTTCTTCGTCCGAAAAAGGACAGGGACTTTCCGATTGCAATCAGGCACTTAATAGTGGCTCCGGGTTCTCCTGGTTGATCAGACTCGCGCCCCCTGGTGGCACACGCAACCTCAAAAAAATACGCAACCAAATCAATGGAAAGCATCGGCCCACCCCGGCCGAAAACCGGTCAATTTGCCCTGTTCTGCATGGGGTTGCCAGATTGTGAAAGCTGAGTAACATCGGTGGGGGCGAAAGCAGAACTTGTCGAGAGGCGGACCCCAAACAACCGGTCCACTCGGGGACCAAACACGGTCAATCGCGCCAGACGAGCGCGCCTGTTCCCCTGCTTGGAATTGGCTATTCGAACTGATCCCGGTCGCGAGCGCAAGCTCCATCACAAACGAACAAACGCGTGCGCCCGCGGCGGGGAGCTTTTTGCCAAAAACAGGGGGATGAAACAATGGCAAACCAAACAGTCAACGACGATGAACGCCCCCGAACACGCAGGCGTCCCGAATTGATCATGCTCACTAGCTTGACCTCGGCCCGGAAGGCCCGCGGGCTTACTCAGCAGCAACTCTCGGATAGCCTCGGCATCCACCGAACGACGCTCCAGGACTTCGAGTACGGACGTCGCGGCGCGACATTGGCCATGGCCCTGGACATTGCCAGAGTGCTTGGCTGCCAGCCCGGCGATCTGCTGAAATGACGGTTGTCGCCTACGACTGCAGCGTCGGAGACCCCGGTTACGACTTCCTGGTCTGGCTGGTCGAGGCCGCGATGTATCACAAGCGGTCATCGCTGCGGGTACGGTTCGAGCATGCCGAGCGGCTCGATGAAGCCGGGCGCCTCTGGATGGAGAACGTGTGGCGCCCGCTGCTGCCCATGCTCGACTGCAGCGAGACCAACGATCCGGCCCAGCCGATCACCCGCCGCCCGCGCGCGCTCTCCTACGAGAACATGTTCGATGCCATTGTGCAGGCGGCCTCACGTGGCGAGGTGGTGCCGCGGTTCAAGGCGGACCCCGGCGAGCGCCGTTGGGTGCAGGCCTCGCTGCGGATGCTCGATGACCGGTCGCCGGTCGTGATCACGCTGCGTGAGTGCGATTACAGCACCCACCGCAACAGCAATTTGGATGGATGGCTGGAGTTTGCCTCGAGCCTGGAGGCCGCCGGCGAGCGCGTCATCATTGTTCGGGACGCCGCCAAAGCCGACGAGCCGGTCGAGAACTTCTTGACGTTCCCACCGGCATCATTCGACGTCCACAAGCGGCTGGCGCTCTACGAGCATGCCAAGATGAACTTCTTCGTCTCGAACGGTCCGGTGATGCTGGCGGCCTTCAGTGACGTGCCGTACTGCTACCTGATGACCCAGTATGCCGGCAGCCAGGGGCCGGTGCGGTATCCCTGGGCCAGCGACACCCAGCGGATTTTCTATCTGGCCGACACGGCCGCGAACCTGGGCAAGGTTTGGGAGGAGATCGATGGATCCCGATGACGAACTCGACCCGCGCGCACTGGTCAAGGAAGATTGGTGGCAGGTGTGCCAGGAGCTCCGGCCGGATATCACCCGCCCAGAGTTCGAGTTGATGTGGCGCGACTTCTGCTCAGGTCCGCGGCTTGATCGCCTTCAGTGACTTGTCGCCGGTCGTCTTGGCCATCTCGCCGCCGGGGGACTTCTTTTCATAATCCTGGCGTTCGATATCGGTGCGGAAGACATCTGGGACTTTCATAAACCGACTGCGCGAGGCATCGCCGGCGCCGCCCTTGGCATAGCTGGCGTCGGTCGGGCCCGTGCCCTTGAATTCGGCTTTCATCGGTTGCCTCCTCGCTTGCGTGGCTTGCTGGAACGACGCGCGGTATCGAGTGCGATCGCCACGGCCTGTTTCGGTTTCTTTCCCGCCTTCACCTCGGTGCGGATGTTGGCGGCGACGGTCTTCTTCGCTTTACCCTTGAGCAATGGCATGCGTCATCCTTTCTTGCTCACTGTGGCGCTTGCGCGCGATCACGCTGGAAGCGCTCGCGCTGTTCCGGCGTAGCGTACCGATTGAAGTCCTGTATCGCCCGTGGCGACAGGCGCGTCGTCGGATTATTTGTCGTCCTGACGTAGAAGGTCTGTAATCCAGGTGGAATGCCAAGATCGCGCATGCGTTGCCTGGCGCCCTGTTCGTCGCCGCGCTGGATCATGCGGCGGATGTCCGGCATTGCTTCGTTGACCTTGTACTGGTGTTCTTCGCGCGAGCGGTAGAGCTCGCCCATGGCCGGGCCACCAGGGGCGCCTTTTGAGAATGTCACGCCGGCGATCGGGCCGAAGGTCTGTGCGGCGGCGACGTTCGGATCGCCTTGACCAGTGGCGAGGTCGGCGCCAGCGCGGATCTGTCCTTCTGGAGTCTGGGATAAAGCTAGATGCTGAGCGATCTTGAGCATGTTGTCGAGATATCTGGGCGGTGTATCAGCATTCGGATCGTAAACTTTGCGGCCAAATCCCTTATCGTTGGCAAGAATTTGCCAGACTGGGCGGACTGTCGTGCCGAGCTTGCGCTTCAGCATGTCAAGCGGGCCGGTTAAATAGCCTTCGAATTCTTCGCCGATCTTACCGACGGGGTTGCGAGCATAAATGGCGGTGCCATCCTTGGCATGCCCGATCAGAATACGGTCTTGTTTGCCTGGTTCATTCTCTGCGGTTGACGCTAGATGCTTCAGTTGCGCAATGCCGGTCCCTGCTACGGCGCCAGCGACGGCACCCGGAACGCCACCAGCAGCACCGCCGACAACACCCCCTGCGACCGTCAAGGGGGAGAGCAGGTTAAGCGGGTGTTCGCGCGCGTTTTGCAGCGCGCCGGATAGGCGTTTCCCGTATCCTTCTCCCTCATCGCCGAGTGATTTATCACCTCGCATCACATTGAGCCCGCTCTGCAACAACGAGTTGCCAAGGAACATCAGCCCCATGTCGAGCATGACGACGCTGATGGCCTTACGTTGGGCCAGCGATTTGATGTAGCCCGCGGCCTTCGGATCGAGGCTGCCAACGTCACGTTCGACCTGTGCGCGCACATTGCGCGGCAATCCATTGAACATATCCTTCATGATGCCGAGATTGCCTAGCGTGAATGAGCGCGAGAACAGCAGCATGTTGGCAAATTTACGCGCAGCATCCGACATGGCCTCTTGCGGAATTGCGCCGGTATAACGGTTTGCCAAATGCCCAGCAACGCGCGAGGCTGACAGCCGATCCAAACCGTGGTCGGCCATAAGTGTTTCCTGGAAATGTAGATAGAGCCCCATCTGTAGATCGCCAATGCGATCCCATAACATCGTATTGTGCCAGAAATCACCGGCACGATCGATGGCGCGCTTAACAGCAACTCCGGCCTTGGGGTCGAATAACCCCGGCACGAAACCCAGCACTTGAGAGGTCCAGGATCGGCCAGGCGTCAGGTTGGGCTCCTCCATGATGGCGTTAACATCCTGATTGAACCCTCGCTTACCGAATGGCACTACGCCACCTTCTCGAATGCCTTGGCTCATAATTGCCGGATCATTTTTGGCGCGGTTGCCTCTGAAATAAAGCCCGATGACTTTAGTCGGCGCCGCCGGCAGCGCCTTTCCGAGAATGACGGCGTTGTGGATCAAGGGCGAGTTCATGACGAGCCCCATCGTCTTGCCCTTGAGCTCCATCAGCTTGGTGTAAGTCAGGCCGGGTGGCTTGGTAAGCACCGCCCGTAGCGGTCCCTCCATTTGGTTCGGTAACCAGATTGGCACGCGCTCATAATCAAGCACTGGGTCGCCGTTGCGGTCGACCAGCGGAACCTTGTCGGGTGACACCTTGACGATGCCATGCTCCTCGACTTTCCCGCGATAAGTCGCAGTGTCGGCTTCTTCCATTCGTGGGCGCACGCGTGTTTCGTACATCGCCGGATGATCGATAGTAAACCATCCCTGTCCCGGTTTGTTGCCTACCGCATCTGGCAGTCCTGCGGCTTTACTGATCTCACGGATTTTGTTGACGAACTCCCGGCCAGCAATTGCGTGTTTCATCTTAGCGATTGCCAGCGGCATAACACGAATGTCACGCGCAATTCCGGCTTCCTCGCCGAAATGCTTTTTCATCGCGGCTTCGGTGTCTTCGGCGAATTCGTACTTTCGGTGTTTTGCTTGGGGAGTCGTGGTGCGCAGGTTGGCCCCCATTCGGTCGAGCGTGCGTGGCCCTGCGTCCCCCGTCTCTATGGCGTTGGCCAGCATACGCGGTGTCCAATACGGCAAGCCTTCGCCCTGGACCATTCCGAGCTCGCGCATTCTTGCAAATCCAGCCTGCGCTTCAGGCTGGAATGAGTCAGTAAGTGCTCGCTCTTCTGGGGTAAGGGTGGCTATCCCCATGTGTTCGCTGGTCTCGCCGCGCTGCCGCATGACGCTTTCTTCGTCGGCCGCATCCCACATGCGCTTGCGCGCTTCGGGGTCGAATTGCTTCTCAATTTTGGTGTCAGCAACCATCCGTTCATGGTCGATTGCCCGTCGAAGATTGGCGAAGTCCGTGGCTGCAGCCATGCTGTCCCGGTCACCGGTCGACATCGGGGCGACCTTCATTTGTATGTCGGCACCGACCTTGCGGCCAAAACCAAACAGCTTGTCGGCGGCTGCGCGCGCTCGCTCACTCAGCGATGGCGGTGCAGGAGGGGCCGCCGCGCTTTGCGCGTTGGGATCGGCTGCCGAAGCGCCGAGTGACCTGGGTGTTCCTCCCGGATCGGCCGCCTCGGCTTCCGCTGCCGCTGATCGAGGCGGGGCCGCCTCTTCAGGCCGTGGCCGGAGTGCTGCGTTTTCGGCCTTCAGCCGCTCGATCTCACTCTGCATCGCCGCTCTAGCCGACGTGTCCGGAACTGGCGCTGGTAGCTCTTCCTGTCCTTGTCGCTTCACCGCGGTCTTCTTAGCGAGTGCGGCCGCAGCTTCCCGGAGGCGCTCGAGCCCGACGGCTTTGGTGCGGGCCTTTTCGGCCTCGCCTCGGTTGCGGAAGTCGCCGACTTCCTCGTCATTGCGGAACAGGACGTGGCGGCCGGTGTCAGCGTCCTTGGCGATGCTGAATTTGGCGGGTGGTTCTGGTGCTGGTGGTTTGGGCGGGGCTTCCTTGGCCGCAAGATACCGATCGTAGCGCTGTTGCGACGTCGCCTGACTGTCGCCGTGTTCAAAGATTGACGCTTTGACCTGCTCATCGGTCATGCCGCGCGCACGTGCGAACTCCGCGGTCGCTTCGGGGCCTTTCACCAGCGCGGCGATGAAGTCATTCTTGTCGACGGGAGTTGCTGCCGGTCCAGGTTCCGGCCCGCGCGGCCCGCGGCCCTTAACGGGGGGCACAACTTCGGGCGGTTCCTTCGGAAGCGGCTGCGCCTGCGGGAGTGGCTCTGGCTGACTGAACTCACGCATAATCGTATCGAGTGCAGACTTGGCGGCATTTGGGTCTTCGCGGGATGACGGACGGGCTTTTGCTGGCGCGGGTTCATCGGTGGTCAACCTATTTGCCGCGCGATCGGCATTGCTGCGGTCAAGAGCACCGCGATCCCACGCCGCTTGCTCGGCTTCGTTGCCGCCACGTGGCTCGCCACGGTACCCACGGTCGTACCAGGGCATATGTTGTGGCGCGACTTCGCGCGCAAATGGCCCGCGCAGCACATCATCGCTCGAACGGCCGGTGGCGGCGGTCCCGCTTTCTGGTGCAGGTGAGCCCAGTTCAGGTGGCGGCTCGTCCCGCAGCGGCCGCGCCTGTGCCTCGGCATTCGGTATCTTCGGAAACTCGGCGTCCAGCTTGCGGCTGAGTTCGGTCGGCTCTTCGGCCAGCGCCGCCCGCGGTTCCGGTGTTGGTTCAGGCGGCGCAGCGGCGGCTTCCGGCGCCTCCGTCACTTCCGGTTTCAACTTCGCCTGGATGGCGGCGTCGATG
>Ga0207687_10000387_pt1 | contig 29766 bp, 20 predicted proteins | sample KBSM54metaG_FD_184399 | JGI IMG/M metagenome (GOLD analysis project Ga0207687, IMG submission 184399) | Miscanthus rhizosphere microbial communities from Kellogg Biological Station, Michigan, USA - KBS M5-4 metaG (SPAdes) (version 2) | ecosystem: Host-associated > Plants > Roots > Rhizosphere >...
TACCTGCCAACTCTCGCGTCGTCCGATCCGATGAATCCGGAATGGGCCGGCCAGGAGGCCGTTGCGTTCCCGGACAACTTTTCCGTCGGCATCAGTTTTTATCACAACCTGTTCGCTCGCGAGCACAATGCGTTCGTTGACGAATTCCGAAAGCAGACTGGGCGTACGCCGGACGAGGATTCAGGACTTCGCAATCCCATTACTCCTGCCCGTGTGATTCGCTATCGCGATGTGACACCGGACGAGTTGTTCGAGGCAGCGCGCTTGGTGGTCGCCGCTGAGATCGCCAAGATTCACACCATCGAATGGACGCCTCAGCTCCTCTATGATGAGCCTCTCTATCTGGGAATGAACGCCAATTGGAGCGGACTGCTCGGCGATCACGCGCCTCAGGTCTCGGAGGCATTACGGCAGATCGTCTCCTGGAGCTTTGGCACGTCGAAAGACGTCAAGAAGGCTACGCAATGGTACTCGGTGTTTGCCTCCGGACCGGGAATTTTCGGCCTTGGCAGCCGGGTTTATGCCGATGACCCTGTGTTGGCGTTGATCGATCCCAATAAGAAGGACACTTGGGACATTTCCAACCCTCAGCACGTGAACGGCGGAGTGAATCACTTCGGGTCGCCCTTCAATTTTCCTGAAGAGTTTGTGACGGTTTACCGGCTGCATGCACTGGTGCCTGACCTGCTCGAATACCGCGATTTGGCGGCGCCGAACGAGATCAAGAACAAGATTGCGGTGGTGGAAACCTTCCAGGCGAAGGCCACAGAGGCGACGCGGTCGCGAGGGCTCTCCAACTGGGCGCTCACCATGGGCCGGCAGCGGTTAGGACTTCTCGCGCTGGGAAATTCTCCGCAGTTTCTGCAGAATCTGAAAATCCCCCGGCTCAACTCGGCAACGCAGATGATCGATGTTACGGCGTTGGATCTGATCCGCGACCGGGAACGCGGCGTTCCTCGTTTCAATGAATTCCGCCGGCAGTATGGGTTGCGCCAGCTAACTAGTTTTGACGATTTTGTCGACCAGCACTTGCCCGCCGATTCCTCCGACAAGGCCGATCAGCAGAAATTGGCGGCAACGCTGCGCGAAGTTTATGGGCAGCACCTGTGCGACGCAACCAAGATCATTACCGATGCGCAGCGCAACGAAGACCAGTCGCCTATTAACGATTGTCTGGGGCATCCCACCGGTACCATGGTGGATAACGTTGAGGATGTGGACACGGTTGTGGGGTGGCTGGCCGAATCCACTCGCCCACACGGTTTCGCGATTTCGGAAACGCAGTTTGTGGTCTTCATTCTAAACGCATCGCGGCGCCTGTACAGCGATCGCTTCTTCACATCCAGTTTCCGGCCGGAGTTCTACACCCGCTTAGGACTCGACTGGGTGCTCAACAACGGTCCTGGGCCCGCGCAAATGGAAAAGGGAACCCCGAATGGTCACTCGCAACCAGTCTCTCCCCTGAAGCGGGTGTTGCTGCGGACGATGCCGGAACTGGCTCCCGAATTAAGCACCGTGGTCAACGCCTTTGATCCGTGGGCCAGAGATCGGGGCGAATACTACAGCCTGGAATGGAAACCTAGGCCTGGAGCCGATTCGGATGAGGCTTTTCGCAAGAGGTGAGAGCCGCGGGATTTTTCATTTGGCTAAGTAAGGCTAAGTAAATAAAGACTAAAATAACGGGGCTTCGGCCGAAACGTTTGCCGGTACAACTGCATCGTGTCAGATTAACCAAGGAGAACAATGCCCGCGGGTCTCGACAATCTAAAGCATATCGTCGTCTTGATGATGGAGAATCGGTCGTTTGACCACATGCTGGGAGCTTTGAAGAAGCAGGATCCCCGCATTAATGGCCTTACCGGCACGGAGTCCAATCTCGATACAAGCAACGAACCGGCCAAAGTCCAACCGCTTGCGGAGTTCCAGGGCCAGCTTGATCCGGATCCGGACCATCACTTTCCTGCAGTTCACAAACAACTCTACGCCGGAACTACGGGGCCGCCTGCGACGCCGTCCATGGGAGGATTCGTCCAGAGTTATCATGACCAGCGCAAGGACGTAAACCATTCGCGCCAGATCATGTATTACTTCCCGCCGGAGAAACTGCCGGTATTGACGACGCTAGCGCGAAGTTATGCAGTGTTCAACGGCTGGTTCTCATCGATCCCCGGGCCGACCATCTGCAATCGTGCATTCGCACACTACGGGACGTCTTTTGGCCATGTGGATATGAATCTCTTCTACCAAAAGACTCCGTTTCTGAGCATTTACGATCGCCTGCTCAAGGCCGGCAAGACCACCAAGCTCTATTATTACGATCGGGCAAGCTCGACCATGGAGATTGTAAATTTATTGAAAAACCAGCCGAAGATCTTCGCCACATTTCCTCAGTTTCTCGACGATTGCAAACGCGGCGAATTGCCCGATTATTCCTTCGTTGAGCCGAACTATAGCGACCACTTGGGGGAGGGCGGGGGCGAGGAACTGGCTTCCGATCAGCATCCGGATCACGACGTTCAGGCCGGAGAAATCTACATCGGTCAAGTCTACAACGCGATTCGGCAGAACCCCGATCTTTGGAAAAGCACTGCGCTATTGATCGCCTATGATGAACACGGCGGAATCTACGATCATGTTCCCCCGCCCTCTTGCCTCCCGGACGGATTCACGGCAACCGAGCAGCAAACCGGCGTCCCGGGGCAACCGTTCCCGTTCGATCGCCTGGGAGTTCGCGTGCCGGCGGTCCTGGTATCGCCCTGGATTCCCAAAGCGACCGTAGTACCCGGGACAGAAGATCCGGCGAACGGGCGCATCTTCGAACACGCGTCCATTCCGGCCACGGTAACCAAGCAGTTTCTCGGAACCTACAATGAGCGTTCGCCTCGAGAGAAAGCCGCGCTGACGTTCTTGGATCTGCTTTCCGATACGATGCGGCCGGATGCCGATTGTCCCGTCTTCAACTTCGCATGAAAGGAATAACCATGGCAGGACCTTCTAACGTAATTCGGGTTCCGAAGCCTTCGCCCAGCTCGTTTAATATGGAGCGGCTGCTGGTGAAGAACTCGCTCTTGCAGAATCAGGTGAAGCATTTTTTGGAGCTTGAGAAGACGCTTCCGCCCGAAAAGCGAACCGGTACAGCTCCCGGTTCCATCACGACTGAGGGTCGCGCGGCTGAGTACATTCGAAAAATGACGGACATTCTGCATCCTCGGGTTGCCAAGAGCGGCGGAAGGTAGCATCAGCATCGTGCAAAGCAAACTTGTTCTAGTCTGTTTTCTATTGGCGGGAGCGGCCCACGCTCAGGAGAGCGGATTGGGAGCCGATTTCCGCCACGAAAAGGATCATCTCGAAGATTGCACCAGTTTCAGGACCGCAATCGGCTGCGGGCAAACTTTGTTTACCGGGCATCCCCTGCACATCGCTGTTGGCAGCCTGGCGCCCGGGAATGGCGTGGGAGCCGGCGTGGCGCTGGTGACTCACTGGACCCCCAACGAAACCTGGCGATTGAACTGGGATACGGATGCCGTGGCGACACCTAACGGTTCATGGCGAGCCGGGGCTTACATGACGGCTGTCTTTGTGCCGCGGCGAAAGATCGTAGCCAGCCCCGGTGGTTCGGGAACCAGGTCCAATTTGGCGGTCCAGGAGTATCCCGTCTTTCATCTCTATGGGCAGGGTATTTCGCTGGAGAAGGTCAGTTACTTCGGAATCGGTCCCGACACCAAGGAGTCTGCGCGATCGTACTTTGGAATACAGCAGACCATCCTCGGTACCAACGCAGTCTGGCCGGTTTTCAACAAACTGAAGATGTCGCTCATAGGCGAGGCCAACGGCCGTTTCGTCGATATTCGCCCAAGTCTGAACCAGGCTAGCCCGTCGATCGGCCAGCTGTTTACGGAAGCCACCGCTCCGGGGCTGACGCAACAGAGCGGGTTTGCGCAGTTCGGGGAAGGCATACGTATGCGGCCTCAGCTGGCAGGCGGATTTGTGCGGCTCAACTACCTCGCGCAGTTTCAGGAATTCGTCTCGCCAGGGGCCTCCCAGTATTCCTTCAACCGGTTGACCGTGGACCTTTCGCATCAGTTCCCGCTGTACCGCACAACACGATCTCTGATTCCTCTCGATTCCAACGGACCGAACGACTGTTCCGGAGGAGTGAATGTGCACGATTGCCCACCGGTTACTGGAGGTACGTCCCGGAATCTGGAGGGAAGCTTCGATATCCGGTTCTTGATGAACCAGTCGTTCGTGCCATCCGGCCACGTGGTGCCCTTCTATTTCCAGCCGACGTTAGGCGGGTCCGACATAAATGGCGCGGCGTCGCTCGCCAGCTATCGGGACTATCGCTTCCGCGCGCCGAACACCATGCTGCTGAGAGCAAGCTTCGAGCATTCCATCTTTGACCTGCCCTTGGGCGTAACGGCCATGATCGACGAAGGGAAGGTGGCCAACACGCGGGGCGACCTCGATTTCACCCACCTCCGCCACAGCTACTCCGCCGGACTCACGCTTCGAGCGGGCGGCTTTCCGCTAATCTATATCCTCTTTTCATGGGGCGGCAACGAAGGACGACATACCTCCGTCAATATGGATTCATCGCTTCTGGGTGGCGGGGCGCGACCACCGTTGTACTAAAGGGCTGAGCGGCCGGGGGCTGATCTTGCGCAAGCCAGCCTAAACAAGAGATACAGCTAACAACATAGACACCTAGGAGAGATGGACCGTTATGAACACGCGAAAGAACCACGCGAACATGTCAACTGCGGAGAAAGCAGCCTTTGTATCCGCGGTGCTAGCCCTGAAGAATAAGGTGGATAGCGTTTTGAAGCCCGGCAAAATGAAGCGCTATGACGACTTTGTCCAGATTCACAGGAACGCAATGATGGGGCCGGACATGATCATGCCGATGCCTCACGGCGGCCCGCTCTTTTTCCCGTGGCACCGTGTGCTGATCCGGCAGTTTGAGCTGGCGCTGCAGTCGGCGGCCGGAGATGCCAATATGGCCCTCCCCTACTGGGACTGGGAACTCTCCGGAAAGAATAGCCCGTTTACCGATGACTTCATGGGCGGAGATGGAGACGCCGCACAGGGGCATCGCGTCGTGTCGGGCCCCTTTGCCTATATAAAAAAGAAGTTCAAGATTCGTCTTTGGGACGGGACTTCTGGAGACGCCGGGCTGCTGAGAGAGTTTGGGACAGACCCGACCGCATATCTGCCGACGCCGACACAAGTGGCATCGGCGCTGACAAAGACCCCTTATTCGCCCGGGGCCAACAGCTGGGAAAAGACCTGCGAAGGTGGATTGCACAATCCTGTGCATCGCTGGATCGGAGGTAATATGGCGGATGCCACGTCTCCGAACGACCCGATGTTCTTCTTGCATCACTGCTACCTCGATCTGCTTTGGGAAAACTGGAGGAAGCAACATCCCACAAGCGACCCCTACCTGCCGGCCTCCGGCACGCCAGGCTATGATTTGGCGTCCGTGCTGGTGTTCAGCAAGGCGGGCAAGCCGGCGCCCTGGGCGGGCTCGTGGAAAGTGCAGGATACGCTGGACACCAGCAAGCTCGGGTATATCTACGCCTAATCCGCTAGATGACCAGCGATGCTGTCCAGGATCGAGGATCTCGGCGTAGGGATCCGTAGTTTTCGCGGCTCGGGACGCCCGGCGTGCGTTGGTTGCGGATATCGCTAAAATAACCTCAGTAACGTGATTCGATCAGGTCATTCTTCAGCTAATCTCCAGTTTTCAGGGTTAGGCTGAACGGTGGCAAGGAGCATTCCATGAAAGCGTCCGTCCTTCTCATACTTACCGCTGCCGCTACGTTCGCCGCAGCCCCTACTTACAAAGTGATTACAAAGATCAAGATCGGCGGCCTGAACCGCTGGGACTATTCCTACGTCGATAGCAACAACCACCGGCTGTACGTCTCGCACGGCGGGCAGACTGAGGTCATCGACACCAACACCGACAAGATAGTCGGCACCATTATGGGCACGACTGGCGTCCACGGGATCGCCATCGCCGACGATCTCGGAGTTGGGTTCACCAGCGATGGCGGCGACAACGACGTCACCGTCTTCGATCTCAAGACCCTGGCCGTGAAGACCAAGATCAAGACCGGCCAGAACCCGGACGCGATCATTTACGAACCGACGTCCCATCGGGTCTTCACGTTCAACGGCCGCAGCAGTGATTCCACAGCCATCGACGCGAAGACGCTGGCGGTAATCACGGCCTCCATTCCTGTGGGCGGCAAGCCGGAGTTCGCGCAGATCGATGGCAAAGGACACATCTACGTCAACATCGAAGATAAGAACGAAATCATCGAAGTTGATGCCAAAAACGCCTTGGTCTCAAAGCGTTATTCGATCGCGCCCTGCGACGGTCCCAGCGGGCTGGCCATAGATCCTAAGAAGCTCATCCTGTACTCGGTTTGCGGCAACAAGATGATGATCGTCAGTAATCCCGCTACGGGAAAGGTGCTGGCCACGCCGGAGATCGGCGCGGGACCGGATGGCGTTGCGTTTGATGACGGCTACGCGTTCAGCGCCAACGGCCGCGATGGCAACATCACCATGGTCGGTGAAACCTCGCCGGGCAAGTTCGAGCCGGTAGCTACGATTCAATCCCAGCTCTTCGCACGGACTATTGCCGCGGATCAGAAGGCGCACAAGCTATATCTGCCGGCAGCCGAGTCCGGACCTCCCGCTGAAGGTAAGGATGGCAAGAAGGGTAAGAATCCTTCGCAGGTCCCCGACAGCTTTGAGATTCTAGTCCTCGGGCGGTAGACGTCGGCGCGCTTCAGGGTAGCGGCTTGGCCAGGTACTTCAACTCGGGTTGCTGGCCGGCCGCTACAGGCAGACGGTCGGTATTCATCAGCATGGAGACGATCTGGTAGTAGCCCGCGCTGACCATCAAATCCACCACGCCGCGCTCTCCCACCACCTTCTTGACCGCCTCGAACGTCGCGTCGCTCGCTTGCCGGGTCTTGAACCACTCCGAGATGAAGTTGTAAACGGCCTCCTCATCGGCGGACATGCCAGCCGGGCGACGACCCTCGGCGATGGCCTTAACTTTGTCCTCACTGAGTCCGGCCTGCACGGCGGCCCGCCGATGAGCCAGCCATTCGAACTGCGCGCCCCAGTAGCGCGCTGTAAGAATGATCGTCAACTCCTTGAGTTTGTCCGGCACCGACATATGAAAGCGGACGCGGTCGCCCATGTCGAACAACCACTGGCCTCCGTCAGGATCGCGGACGTTGATATTGAAGCTGCCGCCTGTGCCGCGTTGCGACACCGCGATATCCGTCATTTTCTTCTGCTCGGGAGTCATTTGTTCGTAGGTCAGCGGCTTGAACCGATCGCCCCGCATAGTGAATTCCTTGCCGCCGGCAGACGACTTCACTTCAGCCGGCGAGATCGCTCCTGGAACCGGCGTTGCGAATCCTAGCCCGACAACCGGGAGCGGGTTCTCCAGGGGCTTCAAGTCCGGTGGAACGCCTGGAGGCATCGGGTAGCGGTCCACGTTGAGCGACATCGAGACCAGTCCGTACCATCCGCTTAATCCGACCATATCGAAGACGCCGCGCTCGCCGTACTTGTCCTTGACGGCCTTGAACGTCGCGTCCGTCACCTGGTGCGTGGTGAGCAGCTCGTCGATCAGGTTGTAGGCGATCTCCATCTCCGGCTTCATCCCGGTCGGACGTTTTCCTGTAGCGATGGCTTCGACGATCGCCGGCGCCACTCCGTTCTGCAAAGCAGCGGCCTTGTGGGAATTCCACTCATACTGCGCCGTCCAGTAGCGGCCGGTCATGATGATGATGGTTTCGGTCACATCCCTGGGCAGGCCGGTACGGTAACGCATCGCGCCACCGAATTCCGCCGCCAGATCGCCCACCTCGGGACTGCGCAGCAGGACATTGAACGGTCCGTTCGCCCCGCGGCGCTCTCCGGCCAGCAGGTGATCGATCATGGTCTTCTGCGGGGCCGTCATTTCGTCGTATTTGAGCGGCTTGAACCGGTCACCCCGCAGAACCAAGGTGTGAGGATCAGGAGCCTGTTTTGTCTGCGCGTGGACGATCGCGGCCGCGCCCAGTGTAATGGCACAGAAGAATTGAATGCGCATGGGCTACTCGTCGGACCACTTGCCGATGATTTTGCCGTCGGACATTTTCGCGCCTACGAAGATACCGATGGGATGGCCGCTCAAATCCGGACGGAGCTTGATCGTGATTTGGGTCCCCGTTGGGAATGTCGAAGGACGAATTCCGTCACGGCCCAATTGGTTCGGACTGCCCCATTCGACGCTCCATTCGGTCACCTTGCCGCTCTCGTCCGCGACGTTGACCTGGATCCAGGAGTGCGGATTCCGGAACTGGAACTCTTTAATCGTGCCGGAAACTACGCGCGTGCCCTCGCTGAACCCGGCCGACGAGTGGTGCGCCAATGCCGTCTGAATTCCTACAGCGACCACCAGTGCCGCGAACGAAACTTTGAAAGCTGATTTCATTTTTGAATTCTCCCCAAGGCCTGTTTTATAAGCGTGCCTACTTGATTAGCTTGCCGTCGCTACCCAGCGTGTGTGTCTGACCGGTTGCCGGATCCACCGGATTCCGATTGTTTTCCGCACAACCATAGTCGTACAGGAAGAGTCCGGGCTTGCCCTTCTTAAATTGCTTGGTGACGTTCCACGGCTTCGTCAGAGCTTTCGGATCCTCGATCGTCATCCGGGCTTCCAGAGTCTGACCGTCGATCTTGCGCATGCGAGTGGTGATCCTGGCCTCATCGCTGATGACCAGGCCGGTTCTATCCAGAATGGAATCGTTGTCGCGGTCGCCCTTCAAACCGACCGTCTCCCACACCAGCGTGTCGCCCTCCCAATGGCCTACGGAAACGCCCGTGTACGTCCCCCAGGTGTCTTCTTTGCCGGGCAGCTTGCGTCCATCCGTGTATACGCGCATGGTGTTGCCGCCATTCTCCGCGATGATATAGAACACATCCGGCCTGACCACGAATTCATAAGCATCCGGAAGGTTCAGAATTCGGGGAAAGCCGGACGGGACGCCGCAATTGGTTTGCACGTCGGGATATCGATCCGCATCCCGGAGCTTGAGATGCTCCGCGTATTTCTTTTCGTAGATCTCGTTATAGGGAGGATGTTCACGCACGCCAGGATCAATCGAGCCGCCTTTTCCGGTTTGCGTTGCGCGGTCAAAAACCGTTCCGCCCGTCATCGCCCACGTGCCGCTCCAGTCGGGCAGTTTGTCGAAAGGCGTCAGAGCGGAGTTCTGCGCATAGCTACCGGCAGGCGCGAACACCAGGCCGGCAAAGAGTGCAACACCAGTCGCCAACGATCTTGTTGTCATCACAATGCAATCTCCAAGATTAGAACGCTGTAGCTAATGTACTATTCTTTCCAGCCATGAAAGTAAAGGGCCTGCTTGGCGGCCGCTCCGGGCTAGTACTACACAGTTTGACAAAAAACCCTGTCATTTGTTAGGTTTTACTACCAGGCACGCCACTCGGAGGATCGGATGCTAAAAGTTTCGTTTTGGCTCGGGTTTCTATTATCGGCGTGCATCGCAGCCGGTCAAACGGACGTGGCTCCGGATTTGATCCTGTCCGCTGATACCGTCAGCGGATCGGGTTCCGTAGGGACCACGATTACCCTGCCATCGGTGAGCCTCACCAGCAGCAATTCCACTCCCATCAGGCTTTCGGTTGTGTCCCAGAGAAGTGACGGCGCAGGCCCGAACTGGCTGGTTGCGACTCTGACGAGCTCGACAACTCCGGCCACCCTGAACATATCCGCAAACTTGCAAGGATTCGTGCCCGGCACCTATCTGGGCAAGCTCTTTGTCTATCCCCTATCGCCTACCACGGTCGGGGCCCAAGTGATCGATGTCACTCTGGACGCTCAAGGGACCGATGCCTTGCAGATTTCGATGACACCCAACGTGAACCAGAGCATCGAGTTCAACTATCCCACCGTAGTGAATGGATCGATCCAATTGACCAGTTCCTCCACAACTCATCCGGGGTTGTATTACAACGTAAAGACAACGATTCTGACGCCCGGGAACGTCACATGGCTGAAGGTCACGCAAAATGGAACGCGCACCCCGGGCAGCCTGACAGTATCGGCGGAACGGGGCGATCTGCCGCCCTCCACGTATTTCGCCACTATCGAATTTCGCGACTCCAACAACAACCTGACTACGGTGCCGGTAGCTTTTGTGGTCCCCCAACTCCCCACGCTTTCGGCCGTGTGCAATGGGTGTTCCGGTACTGGAGTTACGGGACAGAACCTCAATATCGGATCGATAGACGTCAGAAATAGCGCTTCGGTCCAACCGATCAGCTTCAACGTCACTACCAGCACCAACAATTCCGTGGGACCAAGTTGGCTGCATGCCAGCGTCAGTACCGGAACCAGTCCTGCTTCGGTTTCTCTATCCGCTAACCTGGCCGGATTGGCGCAAGGAACCTATTCCGGCTCGGTTACAATCACTCCCATAAATCCCGTATCGAACGGTCCCGTGATTTTGAACGCTACGGCCACCGTGAGAAATGGGGCGCTCCAGGTTACCTGGACCACCGGCCAGCAACCCAGCCAAGGACCGGATCAGGTCATGGCGTTGACCTCTCCATCCTCATTGAATGGCATCATAAACGTCTCGGGAGGCACCGACACTCTGTTTTACGGATATTCGATTAAATCAGGAGCAAGCTGGCTGACGGCATCGCCGGCGGCTGTGGTTCCGCCTGGAGTACAGACTCCCGGCGCGATCAATATCACTGCGTCCGCGAATGGACTCTCGCCTTCAGCCCAGCCCTATCAGGGGAGAATCGACGTTTTCGATAGTGCCAATAACGTGACGTCAGTAAATATAACGCTCCTGGTTACTGGAGATTCGAGTACAACGAACCAGACGATCTCCCACATCGCCTATGGCGGAGGATGGCAGACCAGCATCGTGCTTGTGAATCTGGACACCGTGCCTGCCCCATACACGGTCAACTTTTGGAGCGACGCTGGGACCTTGGCCACCGTGCCGCTTGGTGTAGGTTCCGCCTCCACTGGAACGATCCAGCCCGGGTTCAGCCAAACCATCGAAACCGCCGCTCTCTCCACCGATCCACTTCGTGAGGGCTGGGCGGAAGTAGTCAGCAGCCAGCAGATCGGCGGCACGGCGATCTTTAGCGAAACCAGGAGCCACCAGGAGGCCGCCGTTCCTTTCTTGAATACCGGGAGCATCAAGCTGCTTATCCCCTTCGACGTAGGCGGGCCGTTTGCCCTTGGGATCGGACTCGCTAATCCCAGCCTCGACACCGACGCTCAGATCAGCCTGACGATGCGCACAGAACAAGGCAACACCATCCCGATGACCATCACGGATGCTAATAACAACTTCAGTTTGACGGCCGTGCCTTCTCTGGCCCTGGCGAGGCATTCGCACCGGGCGATCCTGGCCAAGCCGCTGACCGCGACTGGCGAGGTTCGAGGCGTCATCGAGTTGAACTCCAACGTGCCGGTCTACGCTTTGGGAATTCGGTTCAATGGTCTGGCCTTTACATCCATAGACTCCGTTACGCCGTCACCGGCAGCCACTAAGACGATTTCGCACCTGGCCTTCGGCGGAGGATGGCAGACCACCATCATTCCGGTAAACACCGACCCATTCATGGCGCCCTATTCCATCAACTTTTGGAATGAGGATGGGACGCCGGCGGCCGTGCCCTTGACCGGAGGCGCGATTCCGGCTGGAACCATCCAGCCCGGATTCAGTCAAACCATCGAAACCGCGGCTCTTCCTACGGATCTCCTGCGTGAGGGATGGGCGGAATTGTCCAGCACCCGGCAAATCGGTGGAACGGCGATCTTCCGGCAGACTCAGACCAACCAGGAAGCGGCTGTGCCCCTATTGAGCAGCGGCAGCACCAAGCTGCTGATACCTTTTGATGTCGGCGGAGCGATGGCTCTTGGCATCGGACTCGCCAATCCAGACCCTAGCAACGATGCGCAGATTACGCTCACCATGCGCACCGAACAAGGAACCACCATCCCCATGACCATCACCGACGTGAATAACAATTTCAGTCCCACGGCCGTAACATCGTTCTCACTGGCGAGGCGTTCCCACCGGGCGATCCTGGCCAAGCCTTTGAATAGTACCGGCGAGGTCCGGGGGGTCATCGAACTGAATGCGAATGTGCCCATTGACGCGCTGGGAATTCGATTCAATGGGCTGGCGTTCACCTCCATCCGCGCGCTAGGCAAGTAATCTGCAGCACAATAGGAGCTGATATGAAACGACTCGCCTTGGCGTTGATGCTTGTGATTGCTCCTGCTGCGCTCGCGCAGAGCAGGGCGAAGCCGCCGAAATCCGTGCGTCTCTATGTGTTCGATTGCGGTTCGCTGAGCATGAGCGATCCCCCCACGTTCGGATTCACCAAAGAAGAAATCGGCGAAAAACAGCCTTTTGCGGTGCCCTGCTATCTGGTAGTGCATCCCAACGGCACGCTGATGTGGGAGGCCGGCCTCATCCCGGACAGCCAGGTCAACGGGACTACGCAGGGAATCTCGACGGTCAAAAAAACTCTAAAATCCCAGTTGGCGGCGGTGGGCTACTCAGCTGCCGATATCAAGTACCTGGCACTCTCCCACCTGCATTCCGATCACACCGCGAATGCCAACGACTTCGCGGGCTCCACGTGGCTGGTTCATCAAGTCGAGCGCGATGCGATGTTCGCGCCCGCTCCGGCAGGCGGCCGCGGTGGACGAGGCGGTCCGGTGGCGCCCGCCACCTTCAACAAGCTCAAGGACAGCAAGACGACGATTCTCACCGACAAAGATTTCGATGTCTTCGGAGACGGGACAGTCGTGATTCAATATGCTCCCGGCCACACGCCCGGTCATCAGATTCTGTTCTTGAGATTGAAGGACTCCGGACCGATCCTCATCGCGGGTGATCTTTACCACCTGCCCCAGGAAATCAACATGCACCGTTTCCCGAGCTTCGAATTCGACAAGGAACAATCGGCCGTCTCGCGCGCCAAGGTGGAAGCTTTCGTAAAACAGAGCGGCGCGCGATTGTGGATCGAGCATGATCTGGCCACGTTCAATTTATTGAAGCTGGCTCCTGCATTTTACGAGTAGCCGTCTTAGAGCGACAACCTTTCGACCGTCCAATAAACTGCCGTACACGCGATCAGCATCGACGCGGGAACCACAACGCGGCTGCGATACCAATCGCGACGGGCGCAATGCCATCCGACCAGCAGGAACGCAGTCCCGATCACCGCGAGTTGTCCTGCCTCCACACCTAAGTTGAACGTCAGCAGCGCCGTCACGAATTCCGAGCGCGGCAGCCCGAGCTCCTTGAGCGCCCCGGCGAAGCCCATTCCGTGCAGGAGTCCGAAGGCGAAAACGAGAGCGATGCGCCACGACTTCAGCTCCGATAAGAAGATATTCTCGATCGCGACATAGGCAATCGAAATCGCGATCAAGGGTTCGACGATTCTGGGCGATACCGAAATCAGTCCGTACATGCTCAGGCCCAACGTGATGGAATGGGCGACCGTGAATGCGCTGACCTGCAGCAGGACGGAGCGCGCGCGACGGCTTAGCAGATAAATGCCGAGCACAAACAGCATGTGATCTAGCCCGTACGGTACGATGTGGCTGAATCCCAGCCTTAGATAGCGCCAGGCCGTGTTAATCCGGCTGGGCGGTGGAGCCAGGGACGCCAGTGCCAGCGGCGCACTGCTTTCCCCGCCTTCCAGCCATTGGGTCGCGCCGCCCGCTGTCATGGCGTAGGTTGCGAACGTCCAGCCGAAGGTCCAGGTGAAGGTTTGCGCTTTATCGGGAATCTGGCCGGTTAGATGAACGGTCGCCGCAGCGGCCGACAGCGCATCGATCGGCGGCTCGACTGCATACGAAATATCAGGCCGAACGTCGGCGCCGTCGAAAGCGACTTTCACGCGCTGGCGAAACTTCTCCTCGAAGTCCGAACCAGGTGAGACTGCAAGTTTCTCGGCCAGAGCCGTGGCATCCGTCACGATTTCGACGTCATACGTCCGGCCTTCTCGAAAGGCGACGGACACGCGGGTCGTGCCAATTTCGTGTGCGTGAACTGCCTCGGTGCACAGCATCACAGTAAGGCCAGCGACTAGGTGTGAAAGACGCACTTCAGTTCCTGCTTTGCTCGAACGTGAGCGATGCCCAATAACTCGCCCACTCCGCATTGGAACCGGCCGGCGCCGGAATCATGTGGACGGCTTTGATCATCCACATCCCGCCCGGCCGCAAGCGGAGCCGCACACGCCCATCCTTGTCCGTACGCGCCGTCAGCTTCTCGCTCGGGTTCATTCGATTCATCGCGACCACCAGCGCGCCAGCCAGCGGACGGCTTTCATAGGTCAGTCGAACCGGCAGTTCCTGACCGGCGCGAAGAGTATACGGATTCCGTTCCGCGACCAGTTCGAGCGTAATCCCAGGCGGCGGTCGCCCCACTGATTCGTCTGCCGGTCCCGAAAGCACTAGGCTTTTCGCGCAGCGTGCAAAAATCTCCCGTGCTTTGGCTCCGGTCTCATTGCGACTTGCTCTCAGCGCCGCGATCGAATCCAACCCTTCTTCTTTCACGTACTGATTGAACTTTTCCGATGTCAGTTCCACCGCGCTCGGGTTGCTGTTGTAACCAATGACCAGCAAGCCCGGCGCAGCCACACGCAGAAAACCTGCAGGATCGGACCCATCCCGGCCAACAAGAGGTTTGCGGCCTTCCGAATCCTCGACGATGAACTGATGGATCAGCGCCGTAGTGCGCGGCAATGGATCGCCCAGCAAGTCCTGCCCGACGCGTAACTTCACGCCGACGATCTCTCCCGTTTGCGGAGAGAACGTCATCGGCTCAATCCACATGTCGTGGGCGAGGAGGGGCGCTGTCACCAGCAGCCCCATCCGGAGAAGCATCGATGATCTTAATAAGCGATGCATGCCATTCGCCTCTCTAGGGCTGCGGGATGTTCTGTTCCGTCGGAACGTTCGTCCCTCCGTGTCCCTGCAGCAGACCCTGGTGCGCCGGCGCCAGGAACGGAAATCTCGGCAGGTAGTCCTTGTCGTTGACTTCGACGCCCTTCGCCAGACCCGCATTCGCATTACCGGCGACGATCAGGCTGATCAGCACGCTGTTCACGTTTACCTGATTCATGTTCGGTGCAAGTCCGCCACCGAGGCGCCGTCCGTTCGGAAACTTCGAATCCATGGACGCGTCGATGGTGATCACGTCGCCAGTGAATCCATCTGCGACCGGAATGGGCCGCCCCAGGTTGATCGCATTGATGATGTCCAGGCGCGGTCCTTTGAGTTTGGCCACGCTAGCGTCATCCACGCTCAACGCCTTGTAGATCCCCAGGGCCTCGGCGTCGCGCACTAACACTGGATACAGAATATCGGCGCCGAAATTGGTCACATCCTTCATCGGACTGGTGTGCAGATACTGAGTCTGACGCTGGGTTCCCACCAGACCTGCGTTGAACAGGGGCAGGGCATTTCGTCCCACCTGCACCCAGGGCCCCGAGCCCTTCAGGCCGGTGATGATGTTGTCGGAGGTGACGGTTTGCGTCTCCTGACGGCTAATTCGCGACCAGACCCGCAGCAGACTGTCGGTTGAGTTGGAATTGAGCACGCCGTTGTGCGGGATGCCGGTCGGGAAGGCTTCGCTAATCGGAACCTCCAGTGCGATCGAAAAGATGTTGAAGCCGGTGAACACGTCTTTGCCCGGCGCCCTGCGAGCGCCAGGGATTCCGCCGAGATCGTCCCGGTTCAAATTGACCAGATCGAAGATTCCCTTCTCATCCAGCTGATAAGGATCGTCAAATTGCCCCGCGATAATCCGGCCGCCATTCGAAAGACCATGGATAAAGGAGTCCACGAACGGCTGGTCATAGAGACCGACTTCGCGGCTGGTGGCGTCCCCGGAGTCGTATCCCCGGAAGGGTCCCAGACCGTAGACCAGGCGATCGGTCTGCGGACCGTGATTGTTCGGGAGGACGGTCAGATCCTTGCCAAGGACGGTGCCGCCATCGTCACCATCGTTGAGGTGTTCGGTTTCCGATCCCAGGATCTTGGTCACCTTCATGGTTTCCGTGCCACCTGTGAGCTGCCAGAGCAGTTCGTTGCCGCCGCCCAGGCCATCCGTGGCGCTGGGAGCCGCTTCGGGCGTGAGCGTATTCGTAAACTCAACGCGGTAAACCACTTCATCCTTGAGGCTGGTCCCCTTCGCGATGTGGAATTCGTAGCGGTACCCGTTGCATGCACGCAACCCCTGGTTGCCCTGGCCGGGCTCATGGAGCGGATTGAAGTCCATGATCAGGTAAAGCTTGTCGTGCGGACTGTTCGATACCCACGCGTAGGTATCCGTGTTGTCGGCGCACGGTTCGTTCAGGATGGCGAGTGCCTCGCGATGGCTGGACGCTCGCATCGTCATTCCGACCCCGGCGAGCAAGGTCGCCGCGATCAAACCTTTGGAAATCAGTTTCATGTTCACTCTCCTACGCTGTGTTACGGAAAGCGACCTTAGATCGGATTTGGTTCCGAGTAAGAAAGTTTGGCGATTCAGGGCGAATGTTCTAAATGAGTTAGCGCGGGGCGCCACGGTCACTGACCTAATGCTGACACCAAGTTGGCACGCCGGCTGGAGTTCTTGTGATAATCTCTTCTAGTTTTACTGAGAGGAATCATATGAAACTCGGCGGATTAGGTTTTCTGTTGCTCTTGTGCGCAGCCATCGAGGCGCAGACTCCCGCGCCGGCGAAGGCCAAGGGTGCTACCGCACCCGTTAAAGCAGCGTCCGTAGCCGCGGCCCCAGCAAGTCGAAATCCGGCCACGCTGGGACAACTGATGAAGGGGATTCTGTATCCCAACTCGAATGTGATCTTCTTCGCCCAGGGCGACAATCCGGCCGATGTGCCCCCAGCGAAGGACCCAGCCACGGCCGTGAACCCGTTAGCGAGCTCCTACGGAAAATGGGAAGCTGTGGAAAACAGTTCGTTAGCGCTGGTGGAAGCCGCCAATCTGCTCACGGTCGCGGGACGCAAGTGTTCCAATGGCCGGGCTGTTCCGATCGCCAATGCGGATTGGCCGAAACTCGTGCAAGGACTTCGGGATGCCGGAATGATCGCCTACAAGGCGGCGCAAGCCAAGGATCAGGATAAGATTCTGGACGCAGCGGATGCGATGACCACGGCCTGCGCCAACTGCCACGATAAATATCGCGAAAAACCAACCCTGGCCGACCGCTGCAAGTAAAGCCCGGCGCCTGGTGCTACCTTTAATGCAAGCTGTGCGAAACGCTCGAGTCACTCTCGGATTGGCAACGCTCCTGTGGGGATTTCTGCAGGCGCCGTTCGACCACATTCACCCGGGCGAAGACTTCGAGCACGAGATGGCGGCGTCGCTGGTACACGTGCACGAGCACGCGACCTTTGCCGGCCGGGATGCCCGTGTCGCCGAGTACTCACCCAGCGAGGATGATGAAATTGACGTACTGTGGAACGCAGCCGCGTCCCCGAACTTTGTTTTGCATGCCGATGCCGAACCGACCGGGCGCGTGGATATACCGGCTCCGTCGGGCGCATCTGCGGCGATCGTAGTTCCACAGCATCGCGGGCACGATCCGCCCGAATCTAGTCCGAAAATCCCGCGAGCCCCTCCCGCCTAGTCCTTCCACTCAGGTCACGGTCTACGTGTGCCCGTTCATATGCAGTTGTGGAAAGGAACAGGTTTGAGGCATGTTATTTCGTCCGAGGTGGGTTTTCTGGATCGCCGTCTCCTCTGTATGTTGTTGTGTCTGTTGGGGGCAAGACCAGCGCGAGTGGTCTGAACAGCAAATCGTCGAACGCTTTCTGACGTTGAGCCCACAAGCGCAGGAATTGAGCGCGCGAGTTGCGTTGGCGGATGCGGAGGCGAAAACACGAACCGTTCATCCGAATCCTTCGGTTTCGTATTCGCGCGAAGGTGCCGGCTACAACGAGTTCTTCGAAGCATCACAGACTCTGCCCCTGAACGGACGCGTGCGCTATCTGCGAGAGGCTGGTTCGGCGGCCGTGTCGGTGGCCGATGCGAATCGCGAAGCCGTACTCTGGTCGCTGCGAAGCGAGTTGCGCCTGGCCTTCTACCAAATGCTGGCGGCGCAGGAACGCGTCCGGCTGATCTCTGCCAGCGCGGGCGACGTAGACCAGCTCATCCGCATTCTTCGCCAGCGTGAGGACGAAGGCGAAGGGTCGCGGTATGACCGGATTCGCGCGGAACGGGAGGTCGCGGAGCTGAGGACCGACGTGGTGGCTGCCAATGCGCTGGTTGCTTCGGCGCGGGGAAAGATCGGCGGGTTTCTTCCCGATGGAACTAAGGTCCAGAGCGTGCAAGGATCGCTGCTGGTCTTTTTCACGCCGCCGGACGTGGAAACTCTGCGAGCTCGCGCCATCGAGTCGCGAGCGGACTACCGCACGGAGCAGAAAGCTCTCACGCGATTCAAGCTCGAAGAGGAAGCCGCCCGCCGGCTGCGCATCCCTGATCCTCAGATATCGGGTGGCGTAAAGCGCGCCGACGTGACCCCGGGAGTCTCGCGCACCGGCGTCGTGTTCAGTCTGACTGTGCCGCTGCCGGTATTCAACAGCGGACGCCACGAAGTCGCGCGTTACCAGGCGGAACAAGCGCAAGTGATGGCGCGCACAGCCCTGCTGGTTGGGCAGATCCGGGCCGAGATCCAGCGCGCGTACGACGTCCTGACCATCCGGCGCGAGGCTCTGGCTGCGTATCAACGCGAGCTCGAATCGTCTGGTGTGGAGCTGACGCGCATCACTCGCGTGGCGTATGAGGAAGGCGAGGTGGGCATCCTCGAATTGCTCGACTCGCTGCGAGTAAATCGATTGGCGAGCCTGCGACTGCTGGACTTGCAGGAAGGCGTTCGAGAAGCATTCATCGAACTGGAGCGCGTGGTAGGCGCCGAGTTGACCAACGCAGGAGGTCGTCCGTGAAGAAGATCTGCATCGTTGTGGCCGTCGGATTCCTGGCAGCGTGCGGCCAGGGTCCCAAGCCAGCGTCAGCCCAGAAGACGGAAGCGGTCGAGCCTCTGAAGGCGACCATATGGACCCGCGGCGGCGAGCTGTATCTTGAATATCCTGCGCTGATCCGCGGCCAAAAGGAACGATTCGCGATTCATCTGACGCGGCTCACCGACTTCAAAGCCGTCAAAGACGCCGCGTGCGAAGTGCACCTGGGCGAAGAAGTATTTCCCTGCGATCCCTCCACGCATCCGGGAATCTTTGGAGCGAATGTGGAGCCCAGAGCGGCGGGCGACGCCGTGATGCGTATCGTAGTCCACGGCAAGGACCTGAACGAAACATTTGAGGTTGGAGCCGTGAAGGTTGCATCCGACCCCGCGTCGGCTGAAAGAGCGGCGGAAGCGAAAGAAGAGACCATCGCGTTCTCGAAAGAGCAGCAATGGGCGCTCGACTTCGGTACGGAGTTGGCTGCCGAACAAAGCATGCGCGACAGTCTCCGCGTGGCTGCGGAAACGCTGCCGAGAACGGGAGGCCAGGCGACCGTGACCGCGCCTGCCAGCGGACGCCTGATTGTGGATAGACCTGTCGCCGTCGGCACGACCATCGAAATCGGCACCGAGCTGGCCAGCATCACGCCGCCCGCGGGACCTACGACCGATACGGCAAGTTTGCAGCTAGCCGAGACCGAAGCGACGGTGGCTCTGGAACAGGCCCAGCGCGATCGTGCCCGTGCGGAGCGTCTTCTGGCCGCCGGAGCTGTTCCCGCGCGCAGAGCGGAAGAAGCTCGAAGTGTTGAAGCGACCGCTCAAGCCCGGTTGCAGGCTGCGCAGACGCGGCTCGCCCAATTCGATTCGACGCGCACCGGCGACGGTAAAGAGGCCGGAGTCAAGCGTTTCACGGTCCGCGCACCGATCAGCGGCATTCTGGCGGAATCGAACGCCATTAGTGGAGCGAATACCGAAGCCGGGAAGACTCTGTTCCGCATTGTCGATATCAATTCGATCTTCGTCAGCGGCGTGGTGCCGGAATCGGACTTCTCCAAGCTTCGCGAACTCTCCGGTGCCGAAATCGAAATGCCCGATGGCCAGGTGCGGGCCGCCGGACGCCTGGTCGCTGTTGGCCGACTCGTCGATGCCGAAACCCGAACCGTTCCAGTCACCTTTGAAACCGACAATCGGGACCGGCGTTTAGCGATCAATCAAACGGTTTTCCTGCGCTTGTTCCTGACTCCCATGGGGAAGGCTCCCGTCGTTCCCGAGGCCGCGATCATAGACGACGCGGGGCGGCCAGTGGTCTTTGTGCAGCGCGGCGGTGAGACGTTTGCGCGGAGGCCGGTGAAGGTCGGAATTCGCAATCACGGACTGGTGCAGGTGCTCGAGGGCGTCAATGCCGGCGATCGGGTGGTCACCAAGGGCGCATATCTGATACGCCTGTCCACCATGTCCAGTGCCGTTCCGGCACACGGGCACGTCCACTAAAAGGAGACCGGCATGATCGACAAATTAATCGGCTGGTCTCTTCGTTATCGAGTGATCGTGATCGCGCTCGCGGCGGCTTTCCTGATCTGGGGCGGATTCGCATTGCGAGATGTGCCACTGGATGTCCTCCCGGATCTGAGCGCGCCGACCGTTACGATTCTGGTGGAAGGCCACGGCATGGCTCCAACGGAAATGGAATCGCTAGTGACGTTTCCGATCGAGGCATCCCTCAACGGCGCGTCCGGCGTGCGTCGCGTCCGCTCGGCGACGGCCGTAGGCTTGGCGGTCATTTGGGCGGAGTTCGACTGGGGCCAGGACATCCAGCGCGCCCGGCAGATCGTCACCGAGAAGTTGACGCTGGTAGGAGCGAACTTGCCCCCGGAAGTGGAGCAGCCGTTCCTGGCGCCGGTCTCCTCGATCATGGGCGAGATCATGTTCGTGGCGCTGGAATCGGATCGCCATTCACCGCTCGATCTGCGAACGGTTGCCGATAACGCCCTACGCCGGCGTCTGTTGGCAGTCCCTGGTGTTTCGCAGGTGATCGCGACCGGCGGAGGCCAAAAACAATATCAGGTGCTGGTGGACCCCGTGGAGCTGCGCGAGTACGACGTCACATTGGGGCAGGTGGAAGAGGCACTCCGCCGCGGCAACAAGAACTCATCCGCCGGTTTCCGCGTCACGGGTGGACAGGAATACCTCATCCAAGGCGTCGGTCGAGTTTCGAATGAGGATGAGATTGGCAATATCGTGATCGTGGCGCGGGGTGCCCGGCCCATCCTGGTGCGCAACGTGGCGCATGTGCAGATCGGGGCAGCGCTCAAACGCGGCGAAGGATCGCACAAAGGCTCGCCCGCCGTGATTCTGGGTATTCAAAAGCAGCCCGGCGCCAATACCCTGGAATTGACGCGGCAGTTGGATACCACGCTCGACGATATCCAGCGTACGCTCCCGCCGGGTATGGTGATCGACAAACACGTGTTCCGGCAAGCGGACTTCATCCAGCGTGCGCTGGATAACCTGATCGGCGCGCTGCGCGACGGATCGCTGCTGGTAGTGTTGGTAGTACTCCTCTTTCTCGCGAACCTGCGGGCGTCGCTCATCACGTTAATCGCTCTCCCGATTTCGCTGGTTGCGGCGGTGCTGGGTATTAAGTTCCTCGGATTCACACTGAACAGCATGAGTCTCGGCGGCTTGGCGATTGCAGTCGGCGAGCTGGTGGATGACGCGATTATCGACGTGGAAAATGTCGTTCGGCGTCTGCGGGAAAATAACAGCCTGCCCGAACCGGAAAGGCTCCCCGCGATAGACGTGGTGTATCGCGCGAGCCGCGAGATTCGCGGATCCGTGGTGTTCGCGACTCTAATCGTGATTCTGGTGTTCCTGCCGCTCTTCGCGCTGGAAAGCGTCGAAGGGCGACTACTCTGGCCCATCGGATTCGCCTACATCATCGCGCTGGTGGCCTCGCTGGTAGTTGCGCTTACGGTTACGCCGGCGCTGTGCTCCATTCTCCTGCCAAGAGCTGCGTCCATTCTTAGGGGACACGATCCTTGGCTGATCCGCACGCTGAAACGGATGTACCGCCCCTGCCTCGCGTTCTCGCTCAGTCATTCCTGGATTGTGTTGGGAGCGTCTGCGCTGTTGCTGGTAGCCGCGGGTGTGAGTGTTTCGCGTATGGGACGGTCGTTCCTGCCGGAGTTCAACGAAGGAAGCCTGACTGTGGGTGCTGTTACGATTCCCGGAACCAGTCTGGCGGAATCGGATCAACTGGGAACCGCGCTTGAGAAGATTCTGCTGACCGTGCCGGAAGTGCGCTCGACGGGCCGCCGGACCGGACGCGCCGAGCTCGACGAACATGTTCAGAGCGTGGAATCGGCGGAGATCGATGTGGATCTGCAGATGGCCAATCGGCCCAAGGATGAGGTTCTCCAGGACATCCGCGACAAGGTGAGCATTCTTCCGGGGACGAATGTGAGCGTCGGCCAGCCTATCTCGCATCGAATCGATCACATGCTTTCGGGAACCTTGGCGAATATCGCTGTCAAGATCTTCGGCGACGATCTTCGTGAATTGCGATTGCTCGCGAAGCAAGTACAAACGGCGATGGCAGGAGTGCCCGGCATTGTGGATCTATCGTTGGAGCAACAGACTGACATCCCGACGCTGCGTATTCGCGCCGACCCGGCATTGGCCGCGCGCTACGGCTTGCCCGCCGGCGAAGTATCCGAGCGCATTGAGACGGTCTTGGTCGGCCGTGAAGTTGGAAGGATCCTTGACGGACAGGTCAGCTTTCCTCTGGTCGCCAAGTATGACGGGCAAGATACTCTGGCGGGTATCCGCGGGATGCTGTTGGACACGCCTGCCGGGCCGCGCGTGCCGCTTTCGAGCGTCGCCACGATTCAGGAAGATCGAAGTCCGAACTTCATCATGCGCGAAGGAGTGCAGCGGCGGATCGTCGTGCAAGCCAACGTGGCGGGTCGCGACCTGCGCGGCACGGTGCAGGAGATCCAGCAGCGCGTGGCGCAGGCCGTGAAACTGCCGCAGGGCTATCGAATTGAGTATGGCGGCCAGTTTGAGAGCGCCGAGCGAGCTTATCAGCGGTTGCTTTTGCTGGGGATCGGCGTGGTGGCGGGAATCTTCCTCATTCTCGGGATCGCGTTCGGCTCTTACAAGGATGCGCTGATCATTATGTTGAATCTTCCCCTGGCGCTGGTGGGCGGAGTGGCGGGCGTCTTCCTGGCGGGAGGCGTGCTTTCCCTCGCATCCATCGTGGGATTCATCACATTGTTCGGCATCGCAACCCGCAACGGCATTATGCTGATCTCGCACGTACGCCATCTGCGCGAGAACGGAACAACCGATTTCCGGCAGGCCGTGATGGACGGCGCATCGGAGCGTCTTGCGCCGATTCTGATGACGGCCCTTGCGGCGGGCTTAGCGCTGGTGCCGATCGCGATGGGCATGGGGAAGCCTGGCAGTGAAATTCAGGCTCCCATGGCGATCGTGATTTTCTGCGGATTGCTGACGTCAACCGCACTGAACATGGTGGTGGTCCCGGCGGCTTACTTCCGATTTCGCAAGGCCGCGTAGCTCCGGGGCGTTCTGTAAACCCTTCGGAAATCCGTCCAAACCGGCCTAATGTGGGGCCAGATGAATCGATTTGCCCATCCTATTCATCTGTCTTGATATGGCGCCGTGAACGCGCCGCCTGGAGCGGAACGTGAATCCTGTCAATAAGCGGCTTGTTTTTTGGACGATGACCTGCCTGATCGGCATAGGCGCGGCCATGTCTGGAGGTTGTTCCACCACTTCACAGGGAGCCAAGGCGTCCGAACCGCCGGTTGTCGAAGTTGCACAGGTGGAGCAGAGGGATGTCCCGATCTACACCGAGTGGGTCGGCACCACGGATGGGGTCGTGAATGCCGACATCAAGGCGCAGGTCTCGGGCTATCTGATGAAGCAGGATTATACCGAGGGCTCCTATGTCCAAAAAGGGCAGCTCCTGTTTGAGATCGATCCCCGGCCGTTCCAGGCGGTGGTCGATCAGGGTGAAGGCCAGCTCGCGCAGGCCAATGGGCAGCTGGCCCAGGCCAAGGCGCAGCTCACGCAAGCCGAAGCCCAGCTTGCTGTGATGGAGGCCAATCAGGTCCGGACCCAGCTCGACGTGGATCGTTATGCGCCGCTGGCGAAACAACAGGCCATTACCCAGCAGGATATGGATAACGCCACGCAGAACAATGTGGCGGCAAAAGCCCAGGTGCAGGCTGCGAAGGCGCAGATAGAAACCGCCAGGGCGCAGATTCAGGGCGCAAATGCCGCGATTCAAGCGGTTACTGCGACCGTCGAAACCGCCAAACTGAATCTCAGCTTCACCCGGCTCACGTCGCCGATTGAAGGCCTGGCCGGCATGGCCCAGCAGCAAGTTGGCGCTTTGGTCAGTCCGGCGGGCGGACCTGTAACGACGGTTTCCACGGTCAATCCGCTCAAGGTCAACTTTACGGCCAGCGAGCAGGAATATCTGGATTTTCACCGGCGGTATGCGACTCCGGCCACGCTGGAGGCCGCCCGCAAGAACTTGGTGCTGGAACTGATTTTGGCGGATGGAACGGTCTATCCGGAAAAAGGGTCCTTCTACTTTGCAGACCGGGAAATCGGTCAGGGCACGGGTGCGATCAAGGTCGCGGGACTCTTTCCAAATAAAGACAATTTGTTGCGGCCCGGACAATACGGCCGCGTGCGCACGTCGCTTAAGACCAAGGATGCGGCATTGCTCGTCCCACAGCGTGCCGTAACAGAGATGCAAGGCACCTACCAGGTCGCGGTGGTAGGGAGCGATAACAAGATTGCCATTCGCAATGTGAAGACAAGCGACCGCGTCGGCACCCAATGGATCGTGGACCAGGGATTGAAGCCAGGGGAGCGCGTAGTCGCCGAAGGCGTTCAGAAGGTTCGAGCGGGAATGGCTGTGAATCCGAAGCCGTATACCTCAGGACCGGCGGAAACCGCGGGGAAATAACGCCATGTCTAAATTCTTTATCCGCCGGCCCATCGTCGCGATGGTGATTTCGATTCTTCTGGTGATCGTGGGCGCCGTCACCATCGCGGGGTTACCAGTTGCGCTATTTCCCGCCATTGCGCCGCCAGAAATTCAGATTTCGGCTATCTATACAGGCGCGGATGCGCAAACCATCGAGCAGTCCGTGGCCACTCCCATCGAACAGAAGATGAGCGGTGTGGACAACATGAATTACATGTATTCGCTCAACTCCACGGCTTCAGGCGAGCTGAGGATGATCGTGGATTTCGATGTGAAAACGGATCCTAACATCGATCTGATCCTTGCCCAAAGTCGTACGACGCTCGCAGCGTCCCAGCTTCCGGCCGAAGTCAACGCTTATGGACTTACGGTTCAGAAGACCTTGACCGCGCCGCTCATGCTGCTCAGCCTGAACTCGCCCAATGGCGCTCTCGACGCGAAGTTCCTTGCAAACTACTCGTACATCAATCTGAACGATCAGCTCACGCGCGTGCCGGGCATCGGCAGCGTGCAGGTTTTTGGCGCCGGCCAGTACGCCATGCGCCTTTGGGTCAAGCCCGATCAACTCGCCAAGCTGGGCATTACGGTGCCGGAGATCGTGAACGCGGTCCAGACGCAGAATACGGTCAACCCGGCAGGTCAGGTGGGCGGCGAGCCGATTCCCAAGGGCCAGGAATACACCTATTCGGTTCGTGCGCGCGGCCGCCGGACGTCTCCCGAAGATTTCGGGCAGATTGTAGTCCGCGAAACACCGGACGGCGGTATCGTACGCGTGAAGGATGTCGCGCGTGTTGAGCTTGGTTCACAGGATTACACCATCTCCGGCCGTTTCAACGGCAAAGCCAGCGCGATCATCGCAGTCTACCAGTTGCCCGGTTCGAACGCGGTGCAGGCCGCTGAGGGCGTGAATAAGCTGATGGAGGAGGCCAAGAAACGTTTTCCGGAGGGCATGGATTACCAGGTTGCGCTGGACACGACGCATGCTGTCTCGGAAGGCATCCGGGAGATCGTCCAAACGTTGGCGATTGCCATCTTGCTGGTGATCGTGGTCGTCTATATCTTCCTGCAGGGTTGGCGCGCCACGCTGATTCCGTTGCTGGCGGTCCCCGTTTCTCTGATCGGAACATTCGTATTCTTTCCTCTGTTCGGTTTTTCGATCAACACGCTCTCCCTATTCGGACTGGTCTTGGCTATTGGTCTGGTGGTGGATGACGCCATTGTCGTCGTGGAGGCCGTGGAACGCCATATTGAGGAAGGTCTGGATCCCAAGGCCGCAGCGTACAAGGCGATGGAGGAGATCTCGGGCCCGGTCATCGGCATTGCGCTGGTTCTCTCCGCGGTGTTCGTTCCCACTGCGTTCATTCCCGGCATCACGGGACGGCTGTACCAGCAATTCGCCGTTACCATCGCCATTTCCGTAATCCTCTCGGCATTCAACGCGCTCACGTTGAGTCCCGCGCTGGCAGCGCTGCTGCTTAAGCCGAAGACCGAGAGCCGGGGACTTCTGCGAAAGTTCTTCGATTGGTTTAACCGCCAATTCGGACGTGCCACCGATGGTTACGTCCGGTGGTCCGGGGCGCTCATCCGGAAGAGCGGGGTCGCATTAGCGATGCTGGTGGTGTTCGGTGTGGCCGGGGCCCTCCTTGGGACCAAGGTGCCTTCCAGCTTCCTGCCGGATGAGGATCAAGGGTATCTCTACGTTAACCTCCAGCTCCCCAATTCTTCTTCGTTCCAACGTACGGATGAAGTCGCCAAGAAAGTCGAGAGCATCCTCGCGCAGACCCCTGGTGTCAAATACGCTACGAGCGTCGTTGGCTTCAGCTTGCTTAGCTTTGTGCGAACCAGTTACAACGCATTCTTTTTTGTGACGCTCAAGGACTGGAAGGATCGCAAGTCCAATGCAGAAGAGTTTCAAGTGATCAAGCAGCATCTGAATGCGGAGCTTAGTAAGCTTCCCGAAGGAATCGCGTTCAACTTCTCGCCGCCGGCGATTCCCGGAGTGGGCACCTCCGGCGGATTCACGTTCATTCTCCAGGACCGGGCCGGAAACGACGTTCCGTTCCTGGCAGCCAACGTGAATAAGTTCATTGCTGCGGCCAGCAAACGTCCCGAGATCGCAGGCTTGAGCACGACGTTTCTTCCCAGCGTGCCGCAGCAGTTTGTGGATGTCGACGAAGACAAGGTGCTCAAGCAAGGAGTGGCGATCAGCGATGTCTACCGGACAATCCAGACCTTCATGGGTGGGTCGTTTGTAAACTATTTCAACCGGTTCGGCCGCCAGTGGCAGGTCTATATCGAGGCCGAGGGCGAATATCGGACAAAGGCCGAAAATGTCGGGCAGTTCTATGTGCGAAACAACAAGGGTGAGATGGTGCCTCTCTCCGCGCTCACAAAATTCGAATCGCGTGCCGGCCCCGAGTTTACGATGCGCTACAACATGTATCGATCCGCCCAGTTGAACGGCAGTGCGTCGCCGGGCTACAGCTCTGCGCAGGCCATGAAGGCGCTGGAAGAGGTTTTCGATGAAACCATGCCGCGCGAAATGGGTTACGACTACAGCGCCATGTCGTTCCAGGAGAAGCAGGCGCAGCAAGGCATCCCGCCCAGCCTGATCTTCGGATTCTCGTTATTGTTTGTGTTCCTGATTCTGGCGGCGCTGTACGAGAGCTGGACGCTTCCGTTCAGCGTCCTGCTGAGCACGCCTGTGGCGATTTTCGGAGCCTTCGCGGTTTTGTGGCTGCGCCGCGTGGTGCTCGGATGGTTCCTGCCTGCTTACCAGATACAGATCGAAAACGATGTGTATTCGCAGATCGGCTTGGTGATGCTTATCGGACTGGCGGCCAAGAATGCCATCCTGATTGTCGAATTCGCCAAGGACGAATTTGAGAAAGGCAAGAATCTGGTGGATGCCGCGCTCGAAGGCGCCAGGCTCCGGTTGCGCCCCATCCTAATGACGTCGTTCGCGTTCATCTTAGGCTGCGTGCCCTTGTGGACGGCCTCCGGCGCGGGATCCGTTGCTCGCCAGATCATGGGAACAACGGTGATTGGAGGCATGCTCGCGGCGAGCGTGATCGGTATCTTCTTCATCCCGGCGATCTTCTACGTAGTCGAGAAAGTTTCGGGCGCTGCGCGAACTTCGCCCGTGGTTGCGCCGCCGGCACCCGCACCGGCGCAGGGAGATTGACCATGCGGAAATATCCAATTGTTCTGGTGGCCGCGGCGCTCATGAGCGCCTGCACGGTGGGACCTAACTATCAGAAGCCGATGCTTCCATCGCCACCCACCTATCGGGCGCCGGAAGGAACCGCTGTTACCGATCCAACGTCCTTGGGCGACCTCAAATGGTGGGAGGTCTTCAAAGACGAGCGGCTGCAGGAACTGGAACGAACAGCTCTGGAACAAAATTACGATGTGCGGGACGCCGCGGCTCGCATTGAGGCAGCCAGCGCCCAGCTTGGCGTCACCCGCTCGAATCAGCTTCCGAACGCCGGCGCCAGCGCAGACCTCTCTACCATTCGCTTCTCGCGCAATGGACAGACACCTTTGCCAGCGACCTTCATATCCTCGCAGAATCGAACGTTTGGGGGAGCCACGCTCAGCCTGTTGTCATTCGAAGTGGATATCTGGGGCCGGCTGCGGCGAGCTACCGAAGCGGCCCGCGCGAATCTGCTGAGCGCCGAAGAGAACCGCAAGGCTGTGCGGACCACCCTGGTCAGCGAAGTGGCCAGTTCCTATTTCACTCTGCGTGAGTTGGATTATCAGCTGGATATTTCCCGGCGCACGCTGGCCACGCGGCGGGAATCGCACGATCTTATCCAGAATCGCCAGGCTGGAGGAGTCGCGACGCTGCTCGACCTGCGCCAATCCGAACAACTGGTCTACACGGCCTCGGAGACGATTCCGGTTCTGCAGCAGAACATCGAGCAGACGGAGAATCGCATCAGCCTGCTGCTGGGTAGAAATCCAGGCGAGGTCTTGCGCGGACGAAGTCTCACCGAACAGGACCTGCTGCCCGAAGTGCCTCCGGGACTGCCGTCCGCTTTGTTGGAGCGCCGGCCGGATATTCTCGCGGCTGAGCAAAACCTGATTGCGGCGAATGCTGAGATCGGAGTCGCGAAAGCGGCTTATTTTCCGCAAATCAGCTTGAGCGGATTCCTCGGCGGGCAGGGGAATCAATTGGCGAGCCTGTTCAGCGGTCCCAGCGCCGTCTGGAACTTCACGCCGCAAGTGACGCAGCCCATCTTTACCGCCGGGCGGATCAAGTCAGAGGTGCGGCTATCGCAGGCTCTGCGCGATAGCGCTTTAATCCAGTATGAGAAGGCGATACAAACGGCCTTCACCGAAGTATCCGACGCCCTGATCGCTCACCAACGAGTGAGGGAAAGCCGCGTGCAGCAGGAGCTTCTGGTAGCCGCGTTGCAGGACCGGACTCGGCTGGCATACGTGCGCTATCGGGGCGGCGTGGATACGCTCCTGAACGCCCTGGATTCTGATCGCGACCTGTTTCAGGCCGAATTGACGCTTTCACAGATCCGATTGGACGAACTGAATAGCGTGGTACAACTCTACAAGGCGCTGGGCGGCGGCTGGCAGTAGTCGGCAAATTCAGCGCCGGAGGGCCTATAATTAGTGGATGGGGCCCGCCGAGTTTGCGCCGTCCACTCAAGTAGTTTCACAAACACCCAC
>Ga0207687_10000399_pt1 | contig 29473 bp, 34 predicted proteins | sample KBSM54metaG_FD_184399 | JGI IMG/M metagenome (GOLD analysis project Ga0207687, IMG submission 184399) | Miscanthus rhizosphere microbial communities from Kellogg Biological Station, Michigan, USA - KBS M5-4 metaG (SPAdes) (version 2) | ecosystem: Host-associated > Plants > Roots > Rhizosphere >...
GCGATGAAGGGGATACGCGCGGCGAAGCAAGCGGAATTGATCCAGCGCTCGATGTCGTGGGCCGGCCAATCGCAGGCGTCGATCACCAGGTCATAGCCGGCGATCGTCTCGGCGATAGCCGCTTCGCTGTCGAGCCGCTGCACGCGCGGCTCGAGCTTGATCGACGAGTTGAAGCCGGCCAGCCGCTCGGCCGCCGCCTCGGCCTTGTAGCGACCGATGTCGGCCTCGGAGTAGAGGACCTGGCGATTGAGGTTGCTCAGCTCGACCCGGTCGAAGTCGAGCAGCAGCATCTCGCCGATCCCGCAGCAGGCCAGGTTCAGCGCCACCCAGCCGCCGAGCCCGCCGACGCCGAGCACGGCAATCCGCGCGCTGGCGAGCCGTTCCTGGCACTCGGCCGCGGTCGGCCCCGAGGTGATGTCGCTGAAGTAGCGGAGCTGGCGGTCGAGCCGCTCGACCACGGCCGCCGGGATCCCGTCGTCATCGGCGGCGTCCTCGACGACGCCGAGCTCCTCGAACTGGGCGAGCAGGTCGCCGACCTCGTCGGCGCCGAACTCCTCGATCAGCTCCTCTTCGGTCCGGGTCCCATCGAGAGCGAGGAGCAGACGCCGCCCCTCCCGATCGGGGTCCTCGATGTGGATGTCCGCGCCGGCGCTCGGCCGGAGCAGGTAGATGTCGCCGTTTGGCGCTTCCATGCGCTGCGTGGTGCGCTTGAGCCGGGGTCTTTGCATGAGTGCCCACCTCCTATGGGTACGCTTGAGACCGCCCTATTGCTCAGATTAGTTTCAAATAATGCCTAAATCCTTGTATTGAGGCGAGGTTTTGCCGAAGAGGCGCGATCTATCTTGGTTCTCATCCAAATCGTCAGAGGGGGTCGCGATGGCAGGCAAGTCGATGCGAGAAGTGAGCGAATGGGATGAGCTGAAGACGTTCTTCGATCGCCGCCTGATCGAAGCCCTGGGCCACCCGGTCCGGGAGCACATCCTCGCCGTGCTCAACGAGCGGATCGCCAGCGCCAGCGAAATCGCCGAGGAACTGGGCGCCGACGTCAGCTCCTTCTACCACCACGTCGAGGAGCTCGAGAAACTCGGATGCATCGAGCGGGTCGAGACGAGGCGGCGGCGCGGCGCGCGCGAGCACTTCTTTCAGGCGAGGGCGTCGTTGTTCTTCGATGATGCGGCCTGGCAGAAGCTCCCCAACACTTTGAAGGGAGATCAAACGGTCAGCAGCCTCCAGTTTCTATTCGACGAAGTCGTCGCGGCGCTAGAGGAGGGGACCTTTAATGCACGCAAAAATCCGCACGCGAGCTGGATGCCTTGCTTGCTCGATACCCAAGGCTGGGATGAAGCGACAACGCTGATGAATCAAACGCTTGACGGTCTGATGGCTATTCGGGAGGCGGCTGCGTTACGACTGGCAGAGACGGGCGAGAAAGGCATTCGGGCGACAACGGGGATCCTTGCCTTTGAATCTCCCAGCTCAAAAGGGAGATGACAGGGGGGAGAGGCTTAGCCGGCGAGCTCCCTGGCTCGCGAAAACACCGCATCCAGCATCGGCTCGGTTAGGCGCCCGGTGAAGGTGTTTTGCTGGCTTGGGTGGTAGCAGCCGACCAGCTGCCAGGGTCCTATGCTGGCGAGCGCGCCGTGACCGAATTTTGGCTTTGGTCGCGGGGTAGCTTGTCCGAGATGTCGCAGGGCCCGGAGCGATCCGTCCCAAGCAAAGCCGCCGAGGGCCACGATCGTGCGGCAGTTCTCGAGCAGACTCAATTCGTGCTCGAGGAAAGGAAGGCAGGTATCGCGCTCCTTCGGCGTGGGTTGGTTTGCGGGAGGAGCGCAGCGGACGACTGCCGTTACGTAAGCGCCCAACAATTCGAGACCATCGTCGCGATGCGTGCTTGTGGCCTGGTTTGCGAAGCCCGCCCGGTGTAGGGCCGCGAAAAGCCAGTCTCCCGATCGATCCCCGGTAAACATGCGGCCGGTGCGGTTGGCGCCATGGGCCGCGGGAGCAAGTCCGACAATTGCCACCTGTGCTGCTGGGTCACCGAAGCCAGCGAGTGGCCTCGCCCAATAGTCCTCGCCGCGATAGCGCAGTGGCGGATTGGCGGCCTGCCCCTCCCGCCACTTCACCAAGCGCGGGCACAAGCGACAGGCGTGGATTTCGCTCGCAAGCCCCGAAAGGGCTAGTGGGTGGCCTGGGGCCCCATTTTCAACCAAGGCGACGCTGAATCTATGGCTTTGCAGCCATGATCGCTAACGGTGGATCGACCCCCGGAGTGAGGGGGTCGATCCACCAGCCCTGGAAGTCACTACCGAACCTTCGTAATCGCGAGCAGCGGAACGACCTGCTCAGCTTTTCCAATCTTCACCCTGCCTCACCCCCTTCGCAATCGTCAGCTCTTGCGGTTGGGGGTCGCGACCCATCCGATACGACGCTTTAGACCGACCGAATGCTGGAAAAAGTTCCAGTAATAAATTTCAGGTCGCCAAAATACCTAGTTCTTTGTTGTCATTTCAGCTTTGCGTCCAATATGATCGAGTGGTACAAGCTTGCGAAAACGAACTGAGGAGTCGCTTTGGCCGTAAAGACGAAGACCAAGAAAAAGAAGGAGACCGGCGTCGATCAGCGCCTTGTAAAGGCATTGGCGCATCCGCTGCGCGTTGAGATTCTCGCCATTCTCAATGAGCGCATGGCGAGCCCCAACGAACTCTCAAAGGAGCTCGAAGAGGGCCTCAGCCAGGTCAGCTATCACGTCAAAGTACTCAAGGACTTCGAGTGCATCGAGATGGTCAAGACGGAGCCGCGGCGGGGGGCTGTCGAGCACTACTACCGGGCTACGGCGAGAGCTTTCCTCACGGATTCAGACTGGAAGTCCTTGCCTGATTCGGTCAAGCCAGGCGTGAGCGCTTCGGCCATGCGCCTGATTCTCGCGAACGTCTTCGGTGCGCTGCAAGGCGGCACCTTTGATGCGCGCGATGACCGTCATCTCAGCTGGACTCCGGGAGTTGTCGACGAGCAGGGTTGGCAGGAGACAGTCGACCTCGTGGCAGAGACCCTCGATCGAACGATGAAGATCCATGCCGATAGCGCGAAGCGTCTTGCCAAGTCCGGGGAGGCCGGAATTCCAGCAAGCGTCGTCCTGATGAACTTCGAGGATCTGCCGGCGGATGCCAGATCGTCTCGAGGCGCCAAAACGCCGAAAGCGAAGAAGGCAGCCAAGTAGGTCTAGCTTTTTCGAGCAAAAGCGGTTAGAACTCCTCTTATGCTTCGCGCCCGCATATGGGTTCGAAGCGAGCATTTGCCATCAGCAGTCAGCGGCGCGGCCTCGGTCGCGCCGCTGCCTTTTTGATCGTCCTGGCGATTGGGGTCTCCGGCTGCGGTCATAGCGGGCATGGGGCTGCGACCGACAGCGACAAGGCCGCCGATGTCGAAGTCCTCAACACGCTCCTCTCGCAGGAACTGACGACCGTGTTGGCTTACGAGCAGGCATCGAGCCTCCTGCACGGCGGCACCTTCGCCGTGGCCGGGCAACTGAGCGGGCAGGATCAGACCCACCTCGACGCGATCACTAAGGCGATCCGCGGTGTCGGCGGCGAAACCGACGCGGAAGCGGGCGAACTCGAAACGCCCGGGCCCAAGGACCGCGAAGAAGCGCTGCTGCTCCTCTACGAAGAGGAGAACGCCGGGCTCAGTGAGGCTCTCGACGCGGTGCCCCGCTTGAACACGCCGGCGCCGCGCACGCTCGCCGCCTCGCTGGCCGCGAGCCACGCCCAGCACCTCACCGCCCTGCGCCAGCTGCTTGGCGCCAACCTCGCCGCCTCGGTCCCGGACGCCTTCGAGAGCGGCGACGTGCCGGCGCCCGTGCCGCCTGGCGAAAAGGGATGATGGGCGCGTGACCGGGCCCCTCTACGCGATCGGCCGCTTCTGCTCACGCCACCACTGGCCGACGATCGCGGTCTGGATCGTCGCCGCGGTCGCCCTCATCGTCGCCGGGCAGGCGGGGGAGAGCAAGACCAATGACAACCTGACCCTGCCGGGAACGGGCTCGACCAAGGCCACCGAACTGCTCGAAGACAAGCTGCCCGAACAGGCCTTCGGCAGCAACCCGCTCGTCTTCCAGGCCAAGGCCGGCGAAGTGCTGACCGCGCCGAAGTACAAGAGCGCGGTCGACGAATCGGTCCAGCGGCTGAACGCCCTGCACTACGTCAACTCGGCCGTCAATCCGCTCACCCCGCAGGGTGCTGCCTTCCTCAGCAAAGACCGCTCGGTCGCCTACTCGCCGGTGATCCTCAGCGTCGGGCCCAGCGAACTGACCGAAGCGCAAGGACTGGCCGTGCTCGACGCGGGCAAGCCCGCGGAAGCGGCCGGACTCAACGTTTCAGTCGGCGCTTACGTAGGCTCGCAGCTCTCCAAGCCGGACACCGGCGCCAGCGACGCTATCGGCATCGCCGCCGCGATCGTGATCCTGCTCTTCGCCTTCGGCACTGCGACGGCGATGGTGCTGCCGATCGCATCGGCAATCCTCGGCCTCGCCTGCTCGCTCTCGATCATCCGCCTGCTCGAGCACGTGGTCCAGGTGCCGAGCGTCGCCTCGACCCTGGCGACGATGATCGGGCTCGGGGTCGGCATCGACTACGCCCTCTTCATCGTCACCCGCCACAAGCTGCAGCTCGCCGACGGGATGGAGATCCAGGAGTCGGTCGCCCGCGCCACGGCGACCGCCGGCGGCGCCGTCGTCTTCGCCGGCTTCACCGTCGTGATCGCGCTCTGCTCGCTCGCCGCCGCCGGCATCCCGCTGGTCACCACACTCGGCTTCACCGCCGGGATCGCGGTGGTGGTCGCTGTGCTCGCCGCGGCGACGCTGCTGCCGGCGATGCTCGGCGCGCTCGGTCCGCACATCAACTCGCTGCGCGTGCAGTTCGGCAAGACGCATCCTGACGAAGCTGAGCCGCACGGCTGGCGGCGCTGGGCCCGCGGCGTCGCCAACCGCCCCTGGCGCTCCGCGCTCGCCGCCCTCGCGGTCCTGATTGTGCTGGCGATCCCGTTGCTGCAGCTCGAGCTCGGCCAGAACGACATCAGCGCCCTGCCCAAGTCGACGACCGCGCGCCAGGCCTACGACGGCCTCACCCAGGGCTTCGGCCCCGGCGTCAACGGGCCGCTGCTGATCGCCTCGGAATTCGAGAGCCCGGCGGAAGCGAAACAGGTACTGCCGATCCTCGAGAAGCGGATCACCACCGCGCACGACGTCGCCGGGGTCTCCGAACCGACCCTCGACAAAGCCGGCACGGCGGCCGTCTTCACGGTCATCTCCAAATCGGCGCCCTGGGCGGATGAGACGGTCAGCTTGGTCGAAGACCTGCGTGACGAAACAATCCCGGCGGCGCTGCAAGGGACCAAGACCCAGTCCTACGTCGGCGGCCAGACCGCCGGCTACATCGACCTAGCCACTCAGATCGGCGACAAGCTGCCGCTGATGATCGGCATCGTCGTCGCGCTCAGCTTCTTCGTCCTGCTGCTCGCGTTCCGCTCGCTGCTGGTGCCGATCAAGGCGGCGGCGATGAACCTGATCTCGGTCGCTGCGGCCTACGGCGTCGTCACCGCCGTCTTCCAGCTCGGCTGGGGCTCCTCGCTGATCGGGCTCGACCACCCGATCCCGATCGTCAGCTTCGTGCCCCTGCTGATGTTCGCGATCCTCTTCGGCCTCTCGATGGATTACGAGGTCTTCCTGCTCACCCAGATGCGCGAGCACTACCGCCAGACTGAAGACGAGAAGGAGGCGGTGATCGAAGGCCTCGCCAACACCGGCCGCGTGATCACCTCGGCGGCCGCGATCATGGTCTGCGTCTTCACCAGCTTCGTCCTCAACGGCAACCCGATCGTCAAGGAGTTCGGCGTCGGCCTCGCCGTCGCGATCGCAATCGACTCGACCCTGGTTCGCTGCCTGCTGGTGCCGGCGATCATGGTCCTGCTCGGCAAGTGGGCCTGGTGGATGCCCGGCTGGCTCGGCCGCCTCGTCCCCCACATCAGCATCGAGGGCGAGGAGTACTTCGCCAAGCGCGACGCGGAGCTCGCCGCTGCCGCGAAGGTGCCGGCGGGAAGCGCCTGAGCGGGATGTTCCCGCTCAACCTGCCCAACGCCCTCACCCTGCTGCGCATCCTCGCGGTGCCAGTTGTTGTCGTCGCCCTGCTCGGCGAGACCCCCAACGGCGACGCCCTCGCCGCCGCCGTCTTCGCCCTCGCCGCGCTGACCGACGGCCTCGACGGCTACTTCGCCCGCTCGCGCGACGCGGTCACCACCTTCGGCAAGCTGATGGACCCGATCGCCGACAAGCTGCTGATCGTCGCCGCCCTCGTCTCGCTGGTCTCGCTCGACCGCCTCGAAGCCTGGGTGGCGATGGTGATCATCGCCCGCGAGTTCGCCGTCACCGTGATGCGGGCGATCGCCGCCGAGCGCGGCATCGTGATCGCCGCCAGCTGGCTCGGCAAGGTCAAGACCGTGCTGCAGATCGCCGCCGTGATCGCCCTGATCGCCGCCAACCCCGCTCCCGTCTGGGTCGACATCCTCGTCTACCTCGCCGTCGCCGCCACCGTGATCAGCGGCGCCGACTACTTCTTCGGCCTCCGCCGCCGCATCGAGGCAGAGCGCGAGGCCCGCGCCGTGGCCAAGGGCACCAAGCCGAGCTAACGCTCCTCGCGCCTTTTCGGCGCGAGCACCCGAAGGTGCTACCGGGCACCTCGCGTCACACACCCACGCGCAACCCGCAACACCGAACGCACCACCCGCGCGCCACCTCCTGGAACAGTCGCCCCATGTCCCAAACCCCCCACCCCGAGGTGCAACGTCTTGTCCCCCCGCCAAGGGAAAAAGACGTTGCACCTCGGTCAGCGAAGCGAGGCTCGACTGAAGTGCAACGCTTTCGCCCCTCGGGGCGGGGTAAAAACGTTGCGGTGAGGGACGAGGCGACCCTCGCGATTCGGCGGCTGGCCGAGAAACAACACGGAGTGATCACCCACAGCTCTGGGGGATCCGAGGATCGCGAAAGCCGATCGAGGTGACCCGCGTCTCCGGCCATCGCCTGCCGCACGGCATCCGCCTCCACCAGACCAGGTCGCTTCCCGCCGACCATGTCACCGTCGAAGCCGGCATTCCGGTTACGACTATCGAGCGGACTCTTCTCGACATGGCCCCACGCCTAAGTGCGAAACAGCTGGAGCACGATCTCGTCGAGGCAGACCGGAGTCGTCGTCTCCGCTGGTCGAGGCTATGGCGGATCGTCACCGAGCATGTCCGCGGCCGAAAGGGCGTTAAGCGCCTGAAGCGCGTGGCCACCCAAGCGGACCCGCGATTCGCCGACGCGGTCTCCGCATCGGAGGTCGACTTCCTGATCCTCTGCCGGGAAGAGGGCCTGAAGATGCCGCAGGTGAACGTCCTCGTCGAGGGCAAGAAAGTCGACTTCTACTGGCCCAAGGAGCGCCTGATCGTCGAGGCCGACAGCTGGGGCTTTCACGGTGACCCAATCGGCTTCGAGAAGGACCACCAGTCGACCGTCGACCTGGAAGTAGCTGGCTATCGAGTGCACCGCACTACCTACAAGATGCTCGAGTCCAACCCGCGTCCCTTTCTCGACTTGGTGCGAGGATCGCTTGCCACCTGACGGAGGTGCAACGTTTTCGGCCCCTTGCGGGGGGACAAAACGTTGCAGTGAACCCGTAGCGAGCGACCGTCGGCGGCGCCGGGCCGAGCTAGGCGCCTGGGGACTCGAGCCAGTCGCGCATCGTCACGTGGCGGCCGGTGTGCTCGCCGGTGGAGAGCTCCTCGCGCAGTTCGCCGAGGGTGCCGTAGCGCTCGGCGACGACGTTGTGGCGGTGGATCGTCTCCAGGTTCTCCTGGCGGGCCATGACGAAGGCCTCGGCCGGCAGGTCGGGGTAGCCCTCGACCACGGCGCGAATCATCTCCCGCACGCAGTCCTCGACGAAGCGCGGGTTGGCGTGCGCTTTGGCGACGACGGCGAGCTCGTCGGGGCGCTTCATCAGCTCGTAGATCTCCGAGCTCATCGAGCTCTCGACCAGGCGCAGTAGCTCCGGCGCGTCGATCCAGGCCGGCCCGCCCTCGGGGCAGCCGATGTACAGCGTGCCGATGCCGCGCTGGTTGTGGGTAGCGACGGGGACGGCCTCGATCGCCCGCTCGACCTGCTCAGCATCGAAGCCGGCGGCGGCCAGCTGTTCGCGGCCGAGCTCGGCGACCATCTCCTGGGCGCAGGGGCAGGCGGTCATGCCCTGCGCCTGCACGCCGGTCAGCGTCCGCGTGCCGTGCTCGGAGGCGACGGCGGTGCCGAAGAGGCCGTAGATCTCCTGGGTCGAGTGGCCGGTCGCCGGCGTCTGCACCGTCTCGGGGTAGCGCGCCTCGACTGAGACCTCGGCGCGCCGCCCGTGCTGGGTCTCGCGCACGCGTTGGGCGATGTGGGCGGCGAGGACCTCGGCCTGGAAGGCCTCGCCGAGCACGACCTCGTCGATCGCCTCGCCGACGTTCTCCTCGAAGCGGGACATATGGACCCCCGCCTGGCGCGGCTCCAAGTCGACGAAGCACTCGAAGTTGGCGTGGTAGAGGTTCTCGGCGCCGTCGGCCTTGACCCGGATCACCTTCTCGACCCCGGTGACGCCGACGCGCGAGAGGCTGACCTGCGTCGCCGGCACCGAGGACTGCACGTCGGGCGCGGAGCGGGCGGGTGTGATCGTCGAGCGGCTGGCCACGGCTTATGAAGCGTAAGCGACCGGGCGCCTCGGCCGAGGTCCGCCGAGCCTGACCGAACCGATTTCTTCTGCCTATACTTGGCGACGGCCGGAGCGTTGGGGCTGGCCTCCCCTGCCAGGGGGACAGGGTTTCACCGGAGGCAGCGAGATCGAACCGTTGGAGACGGTCCCTGTGGGACTGGATCAGGACTCGGACGCACAACCGTTTGCGGAGCCGGAGGAGCTGCGCGGACTGATCGCGCTGGGTCGTGAGCGCGGCTACCTGACCTTTGAGCAGATCGCCAACACGCTCGAGGAGGTCGAGGTCACCAAGGAGCAGATCGCTGGCCTGCACGCCCACCTGGTCGAGCAGGGCGTCGAAGTGCTGGCGGAGGAGGGCGTCGACGCTTACAAGGAAGCGCGCGCCGAAGAGACCAACGGCGCGTCGGCGAAGAAAGAGGCCGACGCCGAGCTCGACCTCACGGTCGAACCGAGCCTCGACTCGCTGCGCCTCTACCTGCGCTCGATCGGCCAGGTCGACCTGCTCACCGCGGCCCAGGAGGTCGAACTGGCGAAGCGGATCGAGCGCGGCGACATGGTCGCCAAGCGGCAGATGGTCGAGGCCAACCTGCGGCTCGTCGTCTCGATCGCCAAGGGCTACCTGGGGCGGGGACTGAGCTTCCTCGACCTGATCCAAGAGGGCTCGCTGGGCCTGATCCGCGCGGTCGAGAAGTTCGACTATCGCCGCGGCTACAAGTTCTCTACTTACGCGACCTGGTGGATCCGCCAGGCGGTGACACGGGCGATCGCCGACAAGGCGCGGACGATCCGCATCCCGGTCCACATGGTCGAGAAGCTGAATCGGGTGACTCACGTCGAGCGCCAGCTGGTGCAGTCGCTCGGCCGCGAGCCCGAGCCGTATGAGATCGCCGCCGAGCTCCGCTGGCCTCTCGACGAAGTGCGGGACATCCTGCGCGTCTCCCAGCTGCCGGTCTCGCTCGAGAAGCCGGTCGGCGACGAGGACGAATCGGAGTTCGGCGACTTCGTCGCCGACGAAGAGGTGGCACAGCCCTTCGAGGAAGCGAGCGAGCACCTGCAGCGCGAGGGGGTGCGGCGGGCGCTCGACGCCCTGCCCGAGCGCGAGCGCCAGGTGATCGAGCTGCGCTACGGCCTCTCCGGCCTCGAGCCGCTGACGCTGGAGGAGGTGGGGAGGACCTTCGGCGTTACCCGTGAGCGGATCCGCCAGATCGAGACCAACACGCTGAAGAAGCTGCGCGCCCTGCCCGAGGCGCAGATGCTGCGTGAGGCCAGTTAACGCGGCTCGAGCACGATGACCGAGGCCTCTCGGTCGAGCTTCTCCTGGTAATCGTCAAAGCCCGCGTACTGCTCGTTGTGCGCACGCCAGAGCCGCTCGCGCTCCTCGCCCTCGGCGATCCGCGCCCGTACCGGGTAGCGCTTGCGCCCGACCTCGACCTCACCCTCCGGCTTCGCCTTCAGGTTGAGCGACCAGGCCGGGACCTTTGCGTTGCCGGCGTTGGTGTTGATCACGACCACGTTCTCGCCGTCGGCGAGGTAGACGACCGGCGCGGTGCGCTGCCGGCCGCTCTTGCGTCCGGTGGTGGTGAGCAGCAGGACCGGCGCCTTGCCGACCTTGCCGCCAATCCGCCCGCCGCTGAGCCGGTAGAGCGGCACGTTCATCTTGCCCGCCCAGCGCAAGCCCCTCGCACCCAGCGAGTTGGAGAAGCGCGCGAGCGTGTGATCGCTTGGCACGCGTCGAGTATCCCAGAGACCGAGTTCGCCTTTTGTAGTCCAATAGGACACATAAAGGCGAAGTCACCGCGTAGAGTGGAGCGATGGCCGAGCCGCATCCCTTCCGCCGCGCCGCCGAAGCCAAGGACCTCGACCTGCTGACCGAGACGCTGCGCGAGGACGTCGTCCTGCATAGCCCGATCCTCTTCCGCGGCTTCCAGGGCCGCGAGATGGTCAGCGCCGTGCTCACCCACGTCGCCGCCACGCTCGAAGACCTCACTTATATAGACGAGCTGCACGAAGGCAGCTCCGTCGCCCTGCGCTTCAAGGCCAACGTCGGCGACCGCGAGCTGGAGGGCATCGACTTCCTCGAGCTCGACGAGGACGGCCGCGTCGCCGAGCTCACCGTCTTCATGCGCCCAATGTCCGCCCTCACCGCCTTCAACGAGCAGATGAAGGAGCGCCTGGGCGTCGCGCCGGGTTAGTTCACCGCTTCCATTTAGAATCGTCGCCATAGCTGGGGGAGTGTCCGAGTGGTTAAAGGAGATGCGCTGTAAACGCATTGGCTCTGCCTACGCAGGTTCGAATCCTGCCTCCCCCATAACTCGCACATCCCGTGTGGGGCCGTGTACCCTGAGTTCGTGGCGACGTCTGCCAAACGAATCAACGTGACCCTTGACGACGGGCATGCGGCCAAGCTGGCAAGACTGGCCGAGCGCACGCACGTTCAAGAGGGGACGCTCGCTCGCTCGCTCCTCTCCACAGCGCTCGATGACGCCGACCCTGACGCCGCCCGCATCACCGAGATCCTCGACTCGATTCCCGGCGCGTGGGAGCGAACGCAGGAGGGGCTCGCCCAAGCGGCTCGTGGCGAGGGAACGCCGCTCGACCAGTTGTCCTGAGTGGCGCAGGTAATAGTCACCCCGCGGGCGCAGCGGGACGTGAACGAGGCGATCTCAGCACTCAATTTGCCCGACGATGCTTGGGCTCGAATAGTCCGCTCTCTGAGGACGCTGGAGATGTTTCCGCTCGCCGGCGCCGAGCTGGAAGGCCAGTGGGCGCCGACACGGTTCGTACTCGGCCCTTGGTCCTGGATGGTTCTGCTCTACCACTACGAAGAATCGTCTGACCGCGTCTACCTGGTCGCAATGCACGATGCCCGATCCGCAAGTTCAGTCACAAGCGTGCGACAGTAGTCCAATGGCTGAGCTCAACGACCGTGTAATCGCGATCGCCGGGGTCGCCGGTGGGCTTGGGCCCGTGGTCGCGACGCGGCTCGCGAACGCCGGCGCCACGATCGCCGGGACCGACATGGACCAGGGCCGCATTGACGAGGTCGGCGCCGCGCTCGCGCTCCCGGCCGAGCGCTGGGACGGGCGCGCGGTCGACCTGCTCGAGGAGGGCGCCACGCGCGCCTGGTGCGCGGCGCTGCTCGAGCGCTTCGGCCGGGTCGACGCGCTGCTGCACCTGGTCGGCGGCTGGCGTGGGGGAGAGCCCCTGCACGAGGCCCCGCTCGCGGACTGGGACGTCCTCCACGACTCGCTCATCCGCACCGTCCAGCACACCACGCGCGCCTTGCACGACGCGCTGCTCGCAAGCGAGCACGGCCGCTTCGTCCTCGTCTCCTCCAAGCAGGCGCAGGCGCCGACCAACACCAACGCGGCCTACGCCGCCGCCAAGGCCGCGGCCGAGGCCTGGACGCTCGCCTACGCCGACGGCTTCGAAGGCACGACGGCGACCGCCAACATAATCGTCGTCGACGCGATCCTCACGCCGCGCATGCGCGAGGAGAGCCCCGACGAGGACTTCCCCACCTTCACCCCCGCCGAGGACCTCGCCGAGGCGATCGCATTTCTCTGCTCGGACCCCTCGAAAAAGATGAACGGGCAGCGATTCCCGCTTACGATGAAGGGGTGAGCAAACCCTCCAAGGGAGAGATGACGATCGGCGAGCTGGCCGAGCGGACCGGGATGACGGTCCGCAACATCCGCGCCCACCAGACCCGTGGCCTGCTGCCGCCGCCGGTTGTCCACGGCCGAACCGGCTATTACAACGAGGATCACGTAGCGCGGATCGAACTGACCCGCGAACTGCAGGCCGAGGGGCTCAACCTGGAGGCGATCCGGCGCATGCAGGAAAGCGTCAACGGGGCCGCGACGGAGATCCACGGGCTCACCCGTTCCTTGCGGGCGCCCTTCGAAGAGGAGGCGCCGGAGATCGTCGAGCTGGCCGAGCTGGCGGAGCTGTGGAAAAAAGAGGTGGAAGAAGGGCGCGGCTTCGAGATGCTCGAACGGGGCGAAAAGCTCGGCATCATCCGTTCCCTGCCCGACGGCAAGGTCGAGATGATCAGCCCGCGGATGATGAAGGCCGCCGCGGCCCTGGCCGAGGTCGGCATGGGCCCCGACGCCGTCCTCGCCACGGCGGAAAGACTGCGCCGCAAAGTCAACGACATCGCCCAGATCTTCACCGAGCTCTTCCTCGAGCAGGTCTGGAAGCCCTTCGACGAAGCCGGCCGCCCCGAGCGCGACTGGCCGAAAGTGCGCGAAGCCCTCGATCGCACCCGTCCGCTCGGCGCCGACGTCCTGATGAGCGGTTTCCAGATCGCGATGGCCGAGGCAACCGACAAAGCGATCGGCCGGACGATCCGCAGCGTCGCCCGCAGCGAGACCAAGAAGGCCGGCGGCAGCGCTCGCAGCAAGTCCCGCTCCTAAACCGCGTTCCGGAAACGCCCGCGGTACGCGGCGTTCCAGGAAACACGATCTTTTCCTTGACACTCTGGAACGCCCCTTCTGGAACGCCCCGGTTTCAATTCGCGCCAGCTCATGTACGCAAGTGTTCAATCCTACCTCGCGGTCCGCAACGCGGCTGGCTGGTCGACCTCCTACAGTGAGGTGCCCTTCGGCGTCGGCGAAAACGCGCTCTACCAGGGCGCCTCCTTCGACGGGGTAGGCATCGCCTTCAAAGTCGGCAGCACCCTCTACCTCCGCTACAACGACGAAGAGACCTTCGCGATCGGGACCGGCGTTGACTTCGCCGGGATGGCCGAAGGCGGCAAGCGCGTCTTCTACGTCCAGGGCGGCAACCACGGCAAATTTGGAGAATATTTGGGGGGCGGCGACCTGAAGGCCTTCGAAGCCGGCGCGATCGACTTCACCACCGGCGGCGACCCCAGCGATCACACCGTGGTCTCCCGGGTCGAAGGGATCTCCTCGGCCTCCGGTCTCTCGGGGGCGACGACGACGCTGTGGGGCGTTCCCGCCTCCCCGATCCACGACGGGGAACGGATCACCCCGCAGGAGGCGATCGACGGCAACGCCCCGCCGCAGGGCCGCAAAGCCACCGCCCCGAAAGGCCCTTCATGGTCAACCCGACCGAGTGCTCCCAGCAGCGCGAAGTGAAGGTCGCCGCGACCAGCTACCAGCTGCCCGACAACCCGCCCTCGACGATGAGCGCCCCTTTCCCGCGGATCACCGGCTGCGGATCGCTGGCGGCGAACTTCAACCCTTCTCCTTCCAAGGAGGAAAGAAGGGCCTCTTCGTCAACTCCACCGACCTCTGCACGGAAACCCACAAGGCCAAGGTGGAGTTCACGGGCCAAAACGGCAAGCAGGCCGACTACGGCGCGGCGCTCAAGGTCAAGTGCGGGGGGAAGGGCAAGAAGGCGAAGCGGGGGCGGGGGCGCGCTGAGGCGGGCCGCCCTCTTGGGCGACACATCCACTCCGCGCTGACCTGCGCGCAATCAAGGCTCACTCAGGTGCTGAATTCTCAGCGCACCGACAGCGCCAGTTCCTCGCTCGCCACCTCGTGCCCCTCATAGGGCAGCACCGCGAAGTACATCAGCGAGGGCAGCAGCGACTGAACGTCGTCCGCTTCGCCGCGGTTGAGCCGCGCGTAGAGCAGGGCCTCGATGCCACCGACGATGCCGGCGGCGGCGATTGCCGAGGGTGCGTGGGCCGGGTCGGCCTCGGCGCGGACCATCGAGTCGAGGCAGGAGGAGAAGTGGTCGAGCAGGGCATCGCGGCGTTCGAGCGCGGGAGGGCAGGCGGCGCGGGCGTCGACGATCAACGACATCGCCGCGTCGGGATCCTCGGCGACGAAGCGGAGCAGCTCCTCGAGGCCGAGCCGCAGGCGCTCCCGCCAGCCCTCGCCGGGCTCAGCAGCCGCCTCGAGGCGCTTGCGCTGGCGCGCGGCGGCGGTGTCGAAGGTGGCGAGGAAGCAGGCTTCCTTGTTCTCGAAGTGCTCGTAGAAGGTGGGGCGGGAGACGCCGGCCCGATCGAGCACGTCTTGCACGCTGACTTCGCGGTAGCCAAGCTCCGCGGTTGCGCGTAGCATTGCTGCCAGCAGACGCTCGCGCTGGACGGCGCTGACCAAGTCGGAGGGGAGCGAGCGGATGCCCGAGGGGAACTGGCCGTCCCCGCCCGAGAGCAGGTCCGCCGCGGCGCTGACGTCGGCCGGGGACCAGCTCTCGCCGAGCGCGGCAAGCAGCATCTCTTGGCTCAGTTCTACCCTGTCCGGTGTCATTGAGAAACTCGATCGTTTCTGTTATAAACCTATCGAGTTCTCCAACGGTACCATTTAAGTCGTTGGCGTGCACGGGAGATGCTGTCCTCACAGGTATCCTTGCCCAATGCCGCCGCGCGCAAAGGCGAGATCTGGGGCAAAGGCGGACGCGATACCGGTCCGTCCCGCCCTCTCCCGCGAGTTCGTCGCCGGGCACAAGCGGCGGCGGATCATGGACGCGATCGCCGAGCTGACCGCCGAGCAGGGTTACGACGCGACCAAAATCGGCGACATCGTGCGCCGCGCCGGCGTCGCCCGCAAGACGCTCTACGACAACTTCGAGGGCAAGGAGGAAGTCTTCCTCAGCGCTTTCGACACCGCGGTCGACGAGGCCTTCGCGCGGATCGAAGCTGAGTGCGCCGAGGTCGAGGGTGGCTGGGAGGATCAGGTCCAGGCCGGGCTCGCCGCCTTCCTCGGCTACGTCGCCGAGAACCCCGCCCTGGCGCGGATGTGCATGATCGAGGCGCTCTCCGCCACGCAGACCGCCACCGAGCACTACGAGGCGGCGATGCAGCGCTTCGTCGACCTGACCAAGCAGACCGTCCCCAAGGACGACCAGCTGCCCGAGACGATCGAAGAAACCCTGGTCGGCGGCGTCGCCTGGATCGTCTACCAGCAGATCCGCCGCCAGGAAGCCGAGCAGGCCGAGGACCTCCTGCCGGAACTCGCCGAATTCGTGCTCGCCCCGTTCCAGAGCGCCGCCAAGGCGAGCAAGAAGCGCTAGCTGCCCGTCGCCTCAGGCGGGGGCCGCCGCCGACCTCTTTCCAGCTCTAAGTGAGCCGTCCGCGCGTGTAGCGCGGCGCTGACTGGTCGATTTGCCCCCGTATGCGTGGGTCAATTGACCACTCGGCGCCAGGTGGTCGGTGGCGTGGCGCGGGCGGTCCAGCAGGGCGGTCAGCTCGGGCCCGAGCTCGGCCAGGCGCTCCACCTCACCGGCGCCGATCCGGGCAGGAAGGCGATTGGCTAGGGTCGCTCGGCGTCTGGGTCTGTCAGAGATGCCACGTCAGCGAGGTCCAGAGGGCGTCCTCGCGCGAGCTTCATCTGGATCAGGTCGTCTAGTCCCACCACCGGAACGTCGATATCCCCCAGTTGCACATGCAGCGCCCCCTTGCTCAGCTCTCCATAGGAGCGGCCGCCGGGAACCTCGTGCATTACGTCGATGCCGCCATCGCGGGTGATGAACTGCCAAATGGTGGCCCGCGGAAGCATCTTGGCGTCGATCTCGGTGCTCTCCTCGCCGGGATTGAGCACTCGTGCCTCGAGTGCACGAAGGGCTGAGGCAAGGCGTTTCAGGTTGGCTGGATTTGGTGCCGGTATGAGGTCGGCGTCGTTGGTCGTCCGCACGTGTCCGTGTGTTTGGACCGCCAGGCCCCCGATCAATACGTAGTCGACCTGATGCTCGGCGAGGGTGCGAAGGATTCGCTCTGCGTCCAGGGGTGTTTCAGGCTCGATCACGAGCTGCCCGTCCGGCCGCGGAGAGGCGTCCTGCCATGCGGTTCCAGGAAATGCCCAGCGCGAGGCGCTCGCTCGGAGAGCGTTCCGCTGTGGCGCGGCGGTGTGCCCGGTCGTATTCGCGCCCCGCTTGGCTGCCGGCGATCTCCAAGCGCTCCCCCATGGCTCGCAGCAGCAGGCCCAGCGTCTCGATGCTGGGCGAGACCTCGTCCGCCTCAAGCCTGCTGATGGCTGACTGTTTGGTTCCGGTTCGCCGGGCGAGACGCTCCTGGCTGAGGCCGCGCCGGACACGAGTCGTGCGAATCAGCTCTCCCGCGGTCACCCAAGGATTATAACGAATTTGTGATATTTGCCGTCCTGGTTGGCCCGATTAGCGCGCGGCTTTGCGATGAAGTGATCCGAACGGTCCTTCCCACCGGTAGCGGTGAAAGACTCCAGCACCTGATGGAACGTCTGCCTCGCGGCCGTCATGGCCTGCCCCGTGAGTTCGTCGCGCAGAATCAGCGCGAGCGGCTGCTTGCCGCGCTGGCGGAGTGCCTGGAGGAGAAAGGCTACGAACGGACCACGGTCTCGGCGATCGGCAAACGCGCCGCGGTCTCGAAGTCCGACTTCTACAAACAGTTCGAGAGCAAGGACGCCTGCTTCGTCGCCGCTTACGACGACGCGGTCGAGCGGATCCGGGCAGTGGTGCTGGCCTCCTGCGAGGAGCGCGAGGACTGGGCCACGGGAGTGCTGGCGGCGCTCACTGCTCTGCTCGACCTCTTCGCTGCCGAGACGGCGCAGACGCAACTGGTGCTGGTCGAGGGCCTGCGCGCCGGGCGCGGCGTCTATGACCGCTACCAGGTCGCCCTGCAGAGCTTCGTGCCCTACCTGACCGACGGGGCGCCAGCACCGGAGGGAGGCTCGCGGCCGCCGCATGCCACCGACGAGGCCGTGGTCGGCGGCATCGCCTCGCTGCTCGCCCGCCGCGTGCTCGCCGGCGAAACCAAGACGATGCCGGGCTTACTTCCGGAGATTGCGGAGTTTGCGCTGACGCCCTACCTCGGAACTGCCGAGGCGCGCCGCATAATCTCCGGACGATGAGCGACGCGGCGGCAGCGGCGGCGAACGCGCCAGAGGGGGGGGCCGCCATGGCCCTCGACGGCGTGCTGCCCTCGCAGGCCCTGGAAGAGGCGATCGCCGCCGATTGGGTCAGCTCCGGCGACTACCGGATCCGACCCGAGGCGATCCAGCCGGCGAGCATCGACCTGCGGCTCGGCGACCACGCCTGGGCCCTGCGCTGCTCCTTCCTGCCCGACGTCGACTCGACCGTCGAGGAGAAGATCGAGGGGCTCGCCTTCCAGCGCATCGACCTGCGCGACGGGGCCGTGCTCGAGCGCGACCGTCCCTACCTGGTGCCGCTGATCGAGGAGCTGGCGCTGCCCGAGGACGTGCGCGCCAAGGCAAACCCGAAGAGCTCGACCGGGCGGCTCGACGTCTTCACCCGCGTGCTCACCGACCGCCACCACCGCTTCGACGAGGTCCGCGCCGGCTATCGCGGCAAGCTCTACCTCGAGGTCGTGCCGCGCTCCTTCGCGATCCAGGTCAAGACCGGGCTCTCGCTCAACCAGCTGCGCCTGGCGCGTGGCGACGTGCGGCTCTCTGACGCGGAGATCCGCGCCCTGCAGGACGAGTTCCCGCTGCTCTACCTCGACTCGCACGCGTTGCGCGAGTCCGAGCTGGCGCTGGCCGACGGGCTCTTCCTCAGCGTCGACCTCTCCGGGCCGAGTGACCGCATCGTCGGCTACCGGGCGAAGAAGAACAGCCTGCCGATCGACCTCTCGCGTATCCGCGCCTACCGCTGGACCGACTACTGGGACCCGGTCTTCCCCGAGGCGGGCTCGAAGATCGTGCTCGAGCCGGAGATCTTCTACCTGCTGCTCTCCGCCGAGGGCGTCTGCATCCCGCCCCAGATCGCCGCCGAGATGATGGCCTACGACCCGACCGCCGGCGAGCTGCGCACCCACTACGCCGGCTTCTTCGACCCCGGCTTCGGCTACGACCCGGCCGGCGATCGCCACGGCAGTCGCGCCGCCCTCGAGGTCCGGGCTCGCGACGTCTCCTTCATGGTCGAGCACCGCCAACCGGTCTGCAAGCTAGCTCTCGAGCGCACCAGTGCTCCCGCCGAGCGCCTGTATGGCCAGGACCTTGGCTCGAACTATCAGGGACAGGTCACGATGCTTTCCAAGCACTTCGAGGAGCAGGGGGCGGGGGGCGGGTCGTAACGCTCTTCAGAAACGCTCGGCAGGAGCCTCGCTTGAGTGTTTCTGAAGAGCGTTACGACCCGCCCTGCCGTCCCATCCCCTGGTGGAGCCTGGGAGAGCACCGGTGGCTCCTCCCAAAACACTCCAGCGAGGCTCCTGCCGAGCGTTTTGGGAGGAGTCACCGGTGCTCTTGCCGGCTTGAGCTGGGGGTGAGCTCGCGGAGGCGTGATTGGACCCGCTTGCGCTTGCTGAGCAGCTCTGATTCGAGGCTGGCGATCTCATCTCTACGGCGTCTCACTAGATCCAGTTGCCGGCCGATGTGGCCTAGAGACTCGTCGAGGCTCTGGCGCCGGCGGACGGGGTCGTCGACGCCGGTCTCCCACTCGCGGCGCAGGACGGCACGGGCGTCCTCGGCCTCGACCAACGCCTTCAGCTCCTCGAGCGAGAGGCCGAGCAGGTCCTTGAGGCGCAGTAGGTCGGCGAGGCGCTCGACGTCCTCCTCGGCGTAGGTACGGTGGGCGCCGCGCTCGCGGGCGCTGGAGGCGGGGAGGAGGCCGATCTCCTCGTAGTAGCGGATCGTCCGCGGCGTCGTCCCGGCCAGCTTGGCGACGTCGCCGATCCTTAGCTCGCCCTTCGAAGTTGCCGAGGCGCTCACGGCGTCGCCTCGATCTCCTCGCGAATCGCCTCCACCACTGGTGCAACGTTTTGTCCCCCAATATCGGGGTCAACGCGTTGCACCTCGTCTGGGGGGCTGTCGTGGCGCGGACCAAGCGCCCGCTCGAGGTCCGGCAGAGCGATGATCAGCGTCCCCGAGTTGGTCGCCACCAGCAGCATCCCGAGGCTGGTGCAGGAGAGCGCCCACCACTTGTAGTGCTCGTGGTCGGCGTCGACCCCGCCCCGCCAAATTTCTTTCTTACGTTCACGTCAAAATCGTACCAGCCTGCTGACTTCGTCTTTTGGGGTCCAGGTGGACACCAAACGACAAAGTCAGCCGGGTGGGGGTGGCTAGGATTGGCCGGGATGGGTTGGAACGTTTATCTCTCTGGGGAGATTCACTCGGATTGGCGGGAGCGGATCGAAGCTGGGGTGCGGGAGGCCGGGCTGCCGGTGGAGTTCTCGGCGCCGGTTACGGACCACGCCGCCTCCGACGACGCCGGCACCGGGACCCTGGGCGAGGAGGGCACGCCGTTCTGGCGCGATCACCTGGGCGCCGGCGTCAACGCGATCCGCACCCAGACGCTGATCCGCACCGCCGATGTGGTGGTCGTTCGCTTCGGCGACAAGTACCGCCAGTGGAACGCGGCCTTCGACGCGGGGTACGCCGCCGCGCTCGGCAAGCCGATCGTGACCCTGCACGACCCCGAGCTCGACCACGCGCTGAAGGAGGTCGACCGGGCGGCGCAGGCGACCGCCCGCACGGCTGAGCAGGTCGTCGACGTGCTGCGTTACGTGATCGCCGGCAAGCTGCCTTAACTCCAGCCCCCGATCGCTGCGGATAGGGTCCGCCTGTGGGAGCAGATGCGAACAAGGCGCTGATCGAGCGCTTCTACGCGGCGTTCGGTCGCTGCGACGGCGCCGAGATGACCGCCTGTTACGCCCCCGGCGCCCACTTCTGCGACCCGGCCTTCGGTGACCTCGAGGGCGACGAGATTGGTGCGATGTGGCGCATGTTGACCGGCCGCGCAACCGACCTCAAGATCGAGCTGCACGAGTACGAGGCCGACGAGGACTCCGGCTCGGCCCACTGGGTCGCCCGCTACACGTTCTCGACCGGGCGCCCGGTGGTCAACGACATCCAGGCAAAGTTCCGCTTCGCCGACGGCCTGATCGCCGATCACGTCGACGAGTTCGACTTCCGCAACTGGGCCAAGCAGGCGCTGGGCCCGACCGGGAACCTGGTGGCCGTGCTGCCGCCGCTGCGCAAGAAGGCGCGGGCCCAGGCCCGCGGTCAGCTCGACGAGTTCGTCGCCACGGAGAAGGACGAGGGCTCGGCCTAAGTCGCTTCCGCCGCAGCGCATGCGAACGTATGTTCGTGCGCTGGGACGAACAACGAGTCGAGAACGACCTTCGCCTGCCGGGAGTTGGCGATGGCACGACGGTGCGGACCTTCGACGCACCGGAGGCGATGGGCGTCAACTTCCACGAGGTTCGTGCCCGTTCGGCGCTGAACCACGTGCCCGGCGGGCGCTACGGGTTCAACTGGACGATCAACCCCTACCGGGGGTGTACGCATGCCTGCGTGTTCTGCTTCGCCCGGCGCACCCACACCTACCTGGACATGAACGCCGGTCGCGACTTCGAGCGCGAGATCGTGGTCAAGGTCAACGTGCCGGAGCTGCTGCGCAACGAGCTCGAGCGCGCCAACTGGAAGCGAGACCTGGTGGCGCTGGGGACGAACACCGATCCCTACCAGTGGGTCGAGAGCCGCTACCGGATGATGCCGGCGATCCTCGCCGCGCTCGAGCAGGCGAAGACACCGGTCTCGGTGCTGACCAAGTCGCCGCTGGTGATGCGCGACGTCGAGATCTTCGCCCGCATGGCGAAGAAGCTGCCGATCTCGGTCAACCTCTCGGTGCCGACGCTCGACGAGGAGGCCTGGCGCGCCACCGAGCCACACACCCCGAGCCCCTTAGCCCGCCTCGACGCGGTCGCCGAGCTGCGCCGTCGCGGCATCGACTCCGGCGTCCTGATCGCGCCCCTGATGCCCGGTATCAACGACAGTCCCGAGCAGGTGCAACCGATAGTCGACCTGGCGAGGGAGGCCGGCGCCAGCTTCCTCGGCGGCGTCGCCCTCCACCTCCGCGACGAGGTCAAGGATGTCTTCTTCGCCTGGCTGGAGGCAAAGCGCCCCGACCTGCTCCCCCGCTACACGGAGCTCTACAAGGGACGGTCCTACATGCAGCCGTCGGATCGCCAAAAGCTCACCCGCCGAGTCCGCGGCTGGGGCCGGAGTAACCGCAGGAGCCGCGGCCACGACGAGGAGCGTCCGGTTCGACTGAAGGGCGAAGTCGACCCTCCTCAGCCGCGCCTTTTCTGAGTCCCTCAACCCCCTTTTGGCACGTTCTGCACACCATCCGCGCGGCCCGTTCTGGAAGGTTCGGTCGATGGTTTTTGCAAGCGCAGGAATTGCGACCGGTGCCTTTGAAGTTCTGGCGACGACGATTGGGTCGGGTCTCGTCGAAGGCAGCTTCGTCGGTGGCCTTTCGGTCATGGCGCGCCGATCGCTTGGCCGGGTGGAGGAACGGGCCCTCAGGGGCGGTTACGCCGGTGGATCGCTGGCGCTGCTCGGTTTGGCGCTTGATATCGTGGCGAAACATCTTGTCTGAGGAGGTGTGATGGATTTCAGGAACGCCAACATCGGCGTTGCGGTTGGAGCCGTCGTCTTGATAGTGGGGGCGATCCTCTTTCAGGGCAACGACGACGCCTACACCGCAACGACAGTTGCTTCGCTTGTGATCGCTATTGCGGTCAGCGTCGCCCTCGATATCCGCGACGAACGGGCAGGGCGAAAAGACTCCCGCCGCTCGTCCTAGCCCTCGTCCAGGTCCGAGAACAGGCACTCCTCCGGCGCCTTGTCGTCTCGGAATCTGTGGAAGCGGCCGCCGTGGCGGATCCGACCCGCAGCGGCGTGGTCGTAGCCGATCTCGATCACCAGCTCTGGCCGCAGCGCCACCCACTCCAGGTCGCGGCCGCCGGTCCAGCGGCTCGGCTCGGCGGTGCCGGACTCGCCCGTCTCCAGCGGTTCGAGCAGAGTGCGCAGACTCCGTTTCGTCTCCTGGCTGAAGCCGGAGATGTGGCCGACCGAGCGCAGCTCGCCTCCATCGTAGAGGCCAAGGATCAACGAGCCGACCGTGCCCTCCTCCTTGCCCGGCCGCCAGCCCATCACCACGCAGTCGATCGTGCGCTCGCGCTTCACCTTGGCCATCCCTTTGCGCTTGCCGGGGATGTAGGGAGCGTCGAGCTGCTTGGCCATCGTGCCCTCGGTGTGGCGCAGCCACTGCTCGGCCTGCTCGGTATCCCTGCTCAGTTTGCTGACCTCGACAGAGGTATCTCCGAGCAGGGCTTCGAGGCGCTCGCGCCGCTCACGAAACGGCGTCTCCAACAACGCCTCGTCGCCCTCGGCGAGCAGGTCGAAGGCGACCAGGCCGGCCGGGATCTCCTTCGAGAGCAGGGTGATCCGCGACTCGGCCGGGTGGATTCGGCTCTGCAGGGCGTCGAACTCGATGTTGCCCTCGCTGTCGCGAATCACCAGCTCGCCGTCGGCGACGTAGCGCCCCGGCGGGAAGCTCAGCTCGGGGAAGTAGCGCGAGAGGTTTTTGCCGCCGCGCGACTGGATGTAGGAGTCCTCGCCGTCGACGAAGACGATCGCCCGGAAGCCGTCGAGCTTCTGCTCGTAGGCCCACTCCTCGCCCAGGGGCAACTCTTTGCGGGTCAGCGCAAGCTGGGGTTTGATCGGTGGCTCGAGCGGAAGGGTCAACCTGACCCGACAGTTTGCCGACGTGCACGCGCCTCGCGCGGATCGGGGATCGGCACGGCCGCCAGCAACTGCTTCGTGTAGGCGTCGCGGGGCTGCTCGCAGACCCGGTCGGCCGGCCCCTCCTCGACGATCTTGCCCTCGTGCATGACCGCGATCCGGTCGGAGACGTGGCGGACGATGCCGATGTCGTGGGCGACGAAGACGTAGGTGAGGCCGAGCTCCTGCTGCAGATCGGCGAGCAGGTTGACGATCTGGGCGCGGATCGAGACGTCGAGGGCGGAGACCGGCTCATCGGCGACGATCAGCTTCGGCCGCAGGGCGATAGCGCGGGCGATCCCGATGCGCTGGCGCTGGCCGCCAGAGAACTCGTGCGGGAAGCGGTCGTAATGCTCGGGCGCGAGGCCGACCCGCTCCAGCAGCCCCTGCACTTCGCGTCGCAGCTCGCTGCCCCTGGCGACACCTTGCAGTCGCAGCGGCTCGCCGACGATCTGGCCGATCCGCTTGCGCGGGTTGAGCGAGGCGTAGGGGTCCTGAAAGACCATCTGCATCTCCCGTCGCAGCGGCCGCATCGCCCGGCGCGAGAGCCCAGCGATCTCACGGCCCTCGAAGCGGACCGAGCCCGAGGTCGGCTTGACCAGCTGCAGCACGGCACGGCCGAGCGTCGACTTGCCCGAGCCCGACTCGCCCACAAGCCCGAGCGTTTCGCCGGCCGCCACGCTGAAGCTGACCCCGTCGACCGCGCGGATCTGATCGACCGTGCGGTCAATCACCAGCCCCCGCTTGACCGGGAAGTGCTTGACCAGATCAGTTACCTCCAGCAAGGGCGCCCCGCTACTCATGACCACCCTTCCGGTGCGCCTTATGCACGCCAGGGGAGTAAAAGGCGCACCGGAAGCTCATCGGCCCGGGGCCTCCAGGCCGATCTCGCCCTCGGCCAGGCGCAACTCTCGCTTGCGCTCGGGCTCCAGCCAGCAGCGGTCGAGGTGGGAGGGAGCGTCGGCCAGGCGCGCCTCGAGGCCCGGCAGCTCCGAGCAGCGGCCGAACTCGTGCGGGCAGCGGGGCCGGAACGAGCAGCCCGTTGGCAGGTCGAGCAGCGAGGGCGGCGCGCCGCTGATCTGCGGCAGCCGCTCGGGCCGGTCCCGGTCCATCCGGGTCAGCGAGCCGAGCAGTCCCCAGGTATACGGGTGCTGCGGGTCATAGAAGATCTCGTCGAGCGTGCCGCGCTCAACCACCCGCCCGCCGTACATCACCAGCACGCGGTCGGCGACCTCGGCGACGACGCCGAGGTCGTGGGTGATCAAGATCGTCGCCAGGTTGCGCTCGCGGTTGAGGCGGGCAAGCAGGGCGAGGATCTGCGCCTGCACGGTGACGTCGAGCGCGGTCGTCGGCTCGTCGGCGATCAGGACGTCGGGCTCGAGCGCCAGCGCCATCGCGATCATCGCCCGCTGGCGCATGCCGCCGGAGAATTCATGCGGGTAGTCGTCGACCCGCTGGGCCGCGTTGGGAATGCCGACCGAGTCGAGCAGCTCGATCGCCCGCTCGTGACCCTGCGCCTTGCTCGTCTCCGGGCGGTGAGCGCGGATCGCCTCAACAATCTGGCTGCCGATCTTGTAAACCGGGTTGAACGAGGTCATCGGGTCCTGGAAGACCATGCCGATCTGTTCGCCGCGGACCTTGCGCAGCGCCTCGTCGTCGGCGTCGATCAGCTCGCTGCCGCGTAGCCGCACCGAGCCCTCGATCCGCGAGTTGGGCGAGCGGGTGAGGCCGATCAGCGTCTGCGCGGTGACGCTCTTGCCCGAGCCCGACTCGCCGACGATCGCCAGCACCTCGCCCGGGGCGAGCTCGAAGGAGACGCCGTCGACCGCCTGCAGGCGACCGCCTTCGGTGACGAAGCCGACCCGCAGGTCGCGCACGCTGAGCAGAGGCTCGGCGCTCACTGGGCCGACTCCCCAAGCCGGATCCGCGGGTCGAGATAGGCGTAGGCGATGTCGACCAACGAGTTGAAGAGGACGACGAAGAAGGCGCCGTAAAGGGTGATCGCCATGATCGGCGGCAGGTCGAAGTTCGCCAGTGCTTCCTCGGCGTACTGGCCGACGCCGTTGAGGCTGAAGATCTTTTCGATCAGGATCGCGCCGCCGAGCAGAGCGCCGAAGTCGAGCCCGAAGAGGGTGACGATCGGGATCAGCGAGTTGCGCGTCACGTGCTTGCGCATCACCCGCCGCTCGCTCAAGCCCTTGGCCCGCGCCGTGCGCACGTAGTCCTCGTTCATCACGTCGAGCATGCTCGAGCGCAGCACGCGGCTGTAGAAGCCTAGGTAGAGGATCGCCAGCGTGACCCAGGGCAGGACCAGGTGATAGGCCCAGTCGAGCGGGTTTTCGGTCAGCTTCGTATAGCCCTGCGAGGGGAAGATCCCCGTTTCGTAGGCGAGGTAGTTGAGCAGGATCGCGGCCAGCCAGAAGACCGGCATCGAGATGCCGGCGACGGCGACGATCGTCAGCGTCCGGTCGAGCCAGCCGCCGGCCCTGACCGCCGAGAGGTAGCCGAAGAGGATGCCGAAGAACATCCAGATCGCCGCGGCGCCGATGCAGAGCGAGATCGTCGCTGGGATCCCTTCGACGATCCGTTCGTCGACCGGTTCGCGGCCTTCGTAGGAGATCAGGTCGCCGCTGAAGATCTTCCCCATCATCGTTATGTACTGCTGCGGCAGGGAGTCGTTGAAGCCCCATTCCTCGTTGATACTGGCGATCAGCTCCGGCGTCGCGTTCTTGCCGGCCATCCGCGCCGCCGGGTCGGAGTTGGGCACGACGTTGAAGATCAGGAAGGTCAAGACCGAGACGGCGAAGAGGACCAGCACCGTGCCGACCAGCCGTCTGATCACGAAGCGGCCCATCAGCGACCCAGCTCCTCGAGGCCCTCGGTGCCGGCAGCGCCGGTCGCGGCCACTCCCGCGTGAGCCTCGAAGCGAACTTTCGATTTCGGGTCGAGGGCGTCGCGCAGGCCGTCGCCGAAGACGTTGAGCGAGAGCACCGTGAGCAGGATCATCGTGCCGGGGATGATCGTCAGCAGCGGCGCGCTGGTGATCAGGTCATTGCCGGTCGCGATCATCGTCCCCCAGGACGAGTTCGGCGGCTGCACGCCGACGCCGAGGTAGGAGAGGCCAGCCTCGAGCAGCATGTTGCCGGCGATGTTGAGGGTGAAGAAGACGATGATCGTCGACCAGAGGTTCGGCAGCAGCTCGGCGAACATCACCCGCATCGAACCGGCCCCCTGGGCCACGGCGGCCTCGACGAACTCCTTCTCGCGCAGGGAGAGGACCTCACCGCGCAGGGGCCGGGCCATGTAGGGCGTGGAGACGAAGCCGATGATCAGGATCGGGATCCAGATCGACCCGCCAGAGATCTCCACCGGACCGATCTTGAGGCCGCCGATCGCGAGCGAGACGCCGAGGGCGATAGCCAGCAGGAGCACCGGGAAGGCCCAGAGGACGTCCATCGCGCGGGAGATCACCGAGTCGGTCCAACCGCGGTAGTAGCCGGAGAGCAGGCCCAGCACGGTCGCCAGGAGCGTCGTGATCAGGGCCGAGACGACGCCGATGATCAGCGAGGTCCGGCCGCCGTACATCAGCCGCACCATCTCGTCGCGGCCGAGACGGCTGTCAGCGCCGAGGAAGAACTTGCCGCCGGCGCCGAACCACTGCGGACCGAGCGGTTTTCCTTCCGGGTTGACCACGTCGCGCTTTTCGCCGCCGACCGTGATCCTCTCCAGGGTGTGGGTCGCGTTGGGCCCCGTGTGCGCTACGTGATCGGCCCAGAGCGGCGCCGCGATGACGAAGACGACGATCGCGACGAAGAGCCCGAGGAAGCCGAGCGCGACCCGGTTGCGGCGCAGCCGCCTCAGCGCCAGGCGCCAGGGGCTGCTCGCTGGTCCCGCAGCCAGGTTGGGATCGGCCGGCACGCCCGCCATTGTGAAGCCGCGGGCGGCTACTTGAACTGGAAGCTGGTCAGGTCGTCCTCGAAGGTGGGATTGAAGATCACCTTGTCGAGGTCGATCGCGCTGGAGACGAAGGTCGAGATGATCCGCGTCCCGTACGGAGCCCAGGGCGCGTGTTCCATGAATTCCTTGTCCAGCTCCGCGTATTCGGCTTCCTGTTTCGCCCCCAGCGGTTCTTCCCCGAGCCGGGTGATCTTCGCGTTCAGCTCCGGGATGTCGGTCTGGGAGAAGTTGCTGTTGTTGGTCGGCGCGATGCTCTCGCCCGAGAGCAGCGGCTGGAAGAAGTCATTGGGGTGCGGGTAGTCCTCGAACCAGTCGAACCAGCCGGTGTCGAGGTCCGGCGTGTTGACGTTGCCGATGATCGAGTAGTAGTTGTCGGCGTTGATTTCCTTGAACTTGGCGTTGAAGCCGAGCTTGTTGAGGACGTCCTGGTAGTACTGGGTCGCTTCGCTGTTTTCCGGTTCGTTGTCGCCCCAGACGGTGATGTTGCGGTCCGAGGGGTTGGCTTCCTTGATCAGCTGTTCGGCCTTGGCCATGTTGTGCGGGTAGAGGTCGAACTTCTCGTACCCCGGCATTCCGGGCGGCAGGATCTGGTGGGTGGCGGCGAGCGAGCCGGCGTAGATCCGTTCCAGGGCCCGCGGGTCGATCGCGTAGTTGACCGCTTCGCGGACCTTGAGGTCGTCGAAGGGCGCCTGCTTCATGTTCATCCAGAAGTAATAGGTGCTGACCGTCGACTCGACCCGGAACTGGGTCCCTTCGTATTTACTCTTGACTTCCTGATATCGATCGGGTGGGGGCGGGCCCTGCATCCAGTCGGTCTTGCCCTGTTCGACTTCGTTGACCTGGGTCGAGTCGTTGCGGATCACCGAGATATCGATCTTGTTGACGTGGCCGCCGGGCAGTTGTGGCATCAATTTGCCGTTGGCACTGGCCCAGGCCGGGTTGCGTTCGTAGGTCCAGCCGCGCCCGGGTTCAGAGTTGGTGATCTCGTACGGGCCGGTTGCCGGCGGTGGGTCGGCGGTGAGGTTCTTGGCTGGCGTGCCTTTCGGCACCAGGGCGAGGAAGGGGATCGCCAGCTCGTCGGTGAAGGTTCCGCGCGGTTTTTCGAGATCGATGACGATTTCGCCCGTCTTGTCATTGGTCTTGATGCCGCTGATGCCGCCCTGCTTGGTTTCGGCGAACTTTTCGGCACCGACGATGCTGGTGTAGAAGGGGACGCCGCCCGAGTTGAGCTTGAAGAGACGTTCGACCGTGGCGGGGAAGTCCGAGGCCTTGACCGGGGTGCCGTCCGAGTACTTGAGGCCCTTGCGCAGGAAGAGCGTGTAGGTCTTGCCGCCATTGCTGATCTTGGGCATCGCCGTGGCCAGGCCAGGGATCACTTTGCTGCCCGCCTTGCCACTGGCGTGGGCAAAGGAGAGTAGCGGCGTGTAGCTGTTCCAGAGCGCCGTCCAGCCTTCCGAGGTGTAGGAGAGCTGCGGATCGAGGTAGTCGGGGAAGGAGGCGTAGCTGCCGGTCAACGTGCCGCCCTCTTTGCCGCTGCTCGAGGTTCCGCAGGCGGCAAGGCCGACCGCTGAGGCGGCGACGAGTGCGAGGACGAGCAGAACGGAACCGAGCTTTCTCAAGTCACTACCTCCGATTTCGACTGTGAAGGCTGGCGCTGCTCCCCCACTGGAATCAACTCCACCATAATTTGCTCTTCGGCGTCAAGGCCATCTGGACCTGTTTTTTCCCTGCGCTCTGGCCATTTCGGCCCCATCACTGCAGCGGAGATGACGACGATGACGAAGACGCCGAGCCCAGCGACGAGGAAGGTCGCCCGCGGGCTGGCGCCGGTGGCGATCAGGCCGCCGAAGAGGTAGCCGACCCCCGGCATCGCCGCGCCGGTCGATTCGAGCACGCTCATCACCCGCGCCTGCATACCCTGAGCGGTTAGCTCCTGGACGGCGCTGATCACGCTCACCCACTGCACGCCGTTGCCGGCGCCGCCGACGACCGAGACGGCACAGGCGACCGCCAGCGTTGGCGCCGCGGCAAGCCCGAGATAGCCGGCGCCGACCGCGACCGTGCTGAAGAAGAGCAGCACCGGCAGGGAGGCGCGGCGCACGGCGGCGAAGACGATGCTGCCGAGGACCATGCCGACGCCCCAGCTAGCCAATAGCAGCCCGTAGCCAGAATCGCCGGCGGCGAGCGTCTGCTTCGAGTAGATCACCTCGATCGGGATCACCGCGGCGAAGAAGATGAAGGCGGCGCCCTGGGCCAGGATCAGGCGCCGCAGGGTCG
>Ga0207687_10000401_pt1 | contig 29438 bp, 5 predicted proteins | sample KBSM54metaG_FD_184399 | JGI IMG/M metagenome (GOLD analysis project Ga0207687, IMG submission 184399) | Miscanthus rhizosphere microbial communities from Kellogg Biological Station, Michigan, USA - KBS M5-4 metaG (SPAdes) (version 2) | ecosystem: Host-associated > Plants > Roots > Rhizosphere >...
ATCTCGCTCCGCCTCTGCCAGCCTCTTCAACACCACCACACCCACGCCTTCACCCGGTACAAAACCATCGGCTCGTTGATCGAAGGTGTAACATCTGCCTTCGGGCGACAGCATGCCCGCGTGCGACGTCATCAGATGCAGCTCTGGCCCTGCCATCACATGCACACCCCCTGCCAAGGCCAGATCACTGCTCCCCCAGCTCAAACTGTCACAGGCTTGCGCCAGCGCCACCAACGATGCCGAGCACGCCGTATCGATTGCCAGACATGGACCTTGCAGGTTCAAAAAGTACGAGATACGCCCGGCCAGAATTGACGTCGCATTCCCCGTGAACCCATGCGCATTCAATTGCTGCGCTCGCGCCAACTGCTGATATTGTCCACTGGCACAGCCAACAAACACCCCGCATTTACTTCCTGACAACACTCGCGCATCGTATCCGGCGTCTTCGATACTCTGCCAGCAGGCTTGCAGAAACAAACGTTGTTGCGGGTCCATGCTCTCAGCTTCGGTCGGCGAGATGTTGAAAAACAAGGGGTCGAAGCGGTCGTAATCTTCCAGCGCCCCCATCCACTGGCTGTTGCTCTTCCCCGCCACCACCTTCCCCGGCTGATAGAAGGTCTTCACATCCCAGCGATCGCCCGGGATCAGGCTGATGCAATTCCGGCCTTGCGCCAGATTCTGCCAAAACTCTTCCAGGTTCCTGGCCTGCGGAAATTGTCCAGCCATGCCTATCACCGCTATTGCACGTGAGGCAGGAGAAGGAGGAAGCGCCGCAGCACTGGAGATGAATCGCGATGCCGTTCGGCCGCGCCAGGAAGAGAGACTCTCCACGGCCAGCTTCGTCGTGCTCTGGTTCGGGGAGGTGTAGGTATTCTCAATCGCCCGTCTTACACCCGACGTAGCAGGGACGTCCTGGAGCGACAGCTTACCGTCCTTCTGAGCTTCTTGCTCTACGTAGCGGCTCAGCCGCCTCAGCGTCGGGTAGCTGTAGACCTTAGTGGCTTCGATCGAAGTGTGATACCTCTCATTGATCTTGCGCACCCATGTCACTCCAGTGATCGAATCCAAGCCTAGATCGGCGAACTGAATGTCCTCATCAATATCGTCTGCCGTCATCTGGAGTTCGTTGGCGAGAAGCGTTTTCAGAGTCGCACTGATCGAGGGCAGTGCGTCATTTTCAACCGATGGGGTCGGTTGTTCAACCTGAACGGCGATACTCTGCGCTTCATCCGAAGACGCTATGATCTCCCGATAAAAGTTCTTTTGGATCTGGAGCAATACTTCCGCCTGGCCCACAAAACTCTTTTCATGCATCTCCAATTCCAGCTGGGTCGTCACTTCCAGCTGAGGGTGCACATATGTCGCGAAATGTTGTTTGAGCCACAGCAAACGTCCCCGTGGCCTTTGCGCTATTTGCCGGGCCAATGCGATTGACGCGTCATACACCTCGGCCCGCGGCAATACCCGAACGCGCACTCCTCTGCTTTTCAACTCGCGTCCGCTACACGGCTCAGCGGTTAGCAGGCTCTCTTGCGCCACATCTGGCCCCAGGGTTTCCCCAAGAACCCACGTCGCGCCTGCACCCGGGGTGAACCCATAATTCATATAGGGGCTCACATACCGGCTCTCTTCACTCAGCAAAGCTATGTCAGCAAACATCCCCAACGTCCATCCAGCGCCCACGCAATTGCCCTGCAGAGCCGCGATCACTGGCAGCTTACAATCCAGCGCCACTTGAAACATTTTGTTATCGGTAAATTTCGCCTTGCCTGCGTGGATGGCCAGCAAACCTTCTTTCGTCCCACCTGAAGCAAAATAGCTCTCGTAGCCGGTCAGCACTACCACCTTATATTTCGGCGTCTGCTCAATATGGGCGAAGACTTCTTTCATCCCCTCCTGTAAGGCGTCGGAAAACATGTTCTTCGTTTCCCGATCTTCCATCTTCACGACCACAACGCAATCAACATGCGCAGTGGCCGTGACTACTTTCGACTTCAGCCGTATGGGGTGCGATTCAGACTGCAACGCCTCATCTGATTCGTCTTTCTCTTTCCACTCAGCTATCGCTTCGAGGCTGCCGATCTCCTCCTGCAGTGTCGCCACGGTGTGTTTTTTCCACTCCACCAAAGTAGCTAGAGGCAGGCTCGACCAGGACTCAGCTACTTTCAGGGCCGCAGACACAACCCGATTCTGCTCCACGACCAGCAACGCGCCTACCCGTTGTTGGAGATCAACTCCCGAATAGGCGGCCTCGGTCAGGAGCACTTCTTTGCCCGCAGCGTGGCCTAATCGATGGCCAAACAGCACCGCCGCCATTTGCGCCATGAGCCCGCTTTGGCCCATTGACGCGGTCGAATAAAGCCCGGTCTCGCTGTACACGCACGCATCGCAAAATTGGCTGATCAGCCACCCATGGCCTTGCGCGTTCCCATCCAACGCGACAATCACGGGAATCTCCAACTCCGTAATCAGCCGTTGAAACTCCAACCCCACTTCTTCTTCCACGCTCAGATCTATTCCCGGTAAAAAGTCCGGATACTCACTGGCAAGAACCACAGCTTTGTAGCCGCCCCTCCGTTGAAGCTCCGTAAATATCACCCTTAGCTCTACAACCAGCGCTTTCACCTTCTCGTCAGCGGCCTTGCCATCAACACGGAACTGGATGAAAACAACGTTCTGTACCGGAACTTCCACACGGATATTCCCGCTCGATGAAGCCATCGTTTGCACGATCGTATGCTGCGGATTCTCAGTCGTTGAAGCCACAATCTCTACGCGCTTCAGTTCTTTGACGAGCCCCGCTAATTGACGCATCGAATGCTGTTTCAGTAATCGCAGCGCCCTTTGAGACTTCGCAGCCACCGCTGCTGCCAGTTTCTGGCCATACTCCCCTACTTGCTCCTTCGGCAGCATGGGAAAAGTCCAGCCTTTACTTCGAAGTTGCTTGCCTGTCATAGAGGTCGTCAGAAACAAGAAATCCTGGGTCTGAACTGCACCAAAACGCTCAGTCAAGAGCATCGCCTCGGCAGTAGTCGGATAGAAATGCCCCTTCACATCCGTGTACGAATAGATCGCATCCTCGTTGCCCACCATCAAGTCACAGAGACCAGCCGCCAGCAAAGCCGCGCCCGTCACATCGCCTTGCAGCAAAGCGATCACCGGGTGGGGGAAGGTCACAAGCACCTGATACAGCTCTTGCTCTGTGGCTTCGTTATAGTCTTCTCTTTTCCCGCTCCGGAAGCATTGCTCAAGTCCGCTCAGCATCAGCGCCTTGACCGACTTCTGCTGCCGCACCGTTTCCAGGGCCTGCATCAACTGAGCAATTAAATCTTTTGTTTGCGGCTGGATGCTTCCTGGCGCCGTGATTTGGATGGAGAATGTTCCATGACCATCGTCATACAATTTCACAGGCGAAACGGCCGGCGCCGTGCTCCCCTGAATAGGGAACCCTGGTCCTCTCTGTGACAGAGCAATGACCGGCCGGGGCCGCGGCATAATTCTTTGGAAGGAAACAGATTCGTGCGCGACTAGCGCACGGTCTGAAACGGCAAGTGCGGTGCTCGTCCTTACAGGCTCAGGCAACCCCGGTCCCGGCTTTGACAGAGTAATGAATGGTCGAAGCCGTGACGTTAGTTGATTTTGCGCCTCTTGAGTGGATGTTGCTTGTGGAGAGGCACTGAATGCAAGCTCCTTGTACACCGGCGCGGCAGCGTTAATTACTTTGTACTCTGCGGGTAGAGCGTGATCGGCCATTTGATCAGTGCCGCGTTCACCGATATCCAATGATGCCAAGTGCCATCTGACTCCGCGCATCTGCACGCAAGTGTTTCCCCGCTCATCACACAAATCGATGTCGAGCTTGACCGGGCTGCCCGGGGAGTAACGCACCCAGGCATACAGCTCTGCCGTGCATGGCTGGATGATGCGCAACGTTTCCAGCCCCGATGCCAATCTCAGCCGTTCCTTGTTCAACAGTCCGCCCGCTGCCCGCAGCGCCTCTTCCAGCAAACTCGGATGCAGGACATATTCTCCCAGTGTGTTCTCGGCCTCCTTCGGCAACTCCAGCCGCGCCACGGTTTCACCGCTCGCTCTTAGTTGCGTGAGATCAAGGTTCGAGGACGGCGTTTGACCGCTCCACACCGCATGGCCCTGGCAGTGAACGATCTCTTCGTCGCCGGCCGGGCTGTAAATCTCAAAGTCGATCTGATCGTGGTCATTCGCTAACAGCGCGATATTCACTTGCTTGCTCTCGCTCACCACCATGGGCTGCGCCCACACCACATTGCGCAACTCCAAAGCCTTCAACTCTGACGGCGCTGGCCAAGCGTGCTCCACCGCCGCTCGCGCCATCTCCAGAGTGGCCGCCGCCGGCAGGACCTTCTTGACCCCCTGGTCGTCGATAGCTACTTGGTGATCCTTTAGAAAAAATTCGTCCCCGGTGAAGATCGAGTTATACCGTTGGTGCCTCAGATCTGAGGTATTGCAGTGCAGCAGGGGATGCAGCACTGGTGCCGCCACCCCGTTGCCGGCATTCTGTGCTCCCACCTTCCTATCGATCTTCCTATCGATTTCCATCCAGTACCGCTCGCGCGCGAATGGATACGTCGGCAGACTCATCCGCCCCGGCTTACTCTCCCCGTACAGCTTGCTCCAGTCCACCTCCAGCCCCTTCACCCACATCTCCAGCAGTTTGGAATATTTCCTCTTCACCACCCACTGCTCTACCGTTTGCTTCAGGTCTCCATCGCTGTGGAACAACGACAGCACCTCTTTATTTCCCTTCACCTGCCCTTGATATACTTCTTCAATCTCCTCCTCCCCTCTCACATAGGCCGTCAGCTTTTCCTCCAGTTGCTCCAGCGATTTCACCTTCAACCCCAGCCTCTCCTCCATCGCCTCTCGCCCTACCTGCAACGTATATGCCATCGCCACCAGATCGATCCCGCTCCGCCGTCTCCCTACAAACTCCAACAACTCCACCGCCTTCTGCCGCAGTTGCCCTGCCGTCCGCGCCGATAGCAGGATCACCACCTCTCCCAATTCCATTCCACGCCGCTCCCGCCTCTCCCGCTCTCCGTACTCCTCCACGATCATGTGCGCATTCGATCCCCCGGCTCCAAACGACGAGATCCCCGCTATCCGCGGCAACTTCTTCCCCTCCACCTCCGGCGTTTCCCACGCCCGCAACTCCTGGTTCACCTCAAACCGGCTCTGCGCAAAATTGATAAGCGGATTCAGCTTCTCTGAATGCAACGACGCCACGATCTGCCCATGCTCCATCTGCAGCAACACTTTCGTCAGCCCCGCTATCCCTGCCGCCGCTTCGCAATGCCCTATATTCGATTTCGCCGATCCGATCAGGCATTTTCCTCTCTCCTGCCTCCACTTCCCCATCCCCTGGTTCAGTCCCGCTATCTCAATCGGGTCCCCAAGCTTGGTTCCCGTTCCGTGCGCTTCGATATAACTGACTTCTCCCCCATCCAGCTTCGCTCTCTTCAGCGCCCGACGGATCGCACTGGCTTGCGCCTGCGGATTGGGCACCGTATACCCATTCGTCTTCCCTCCATGATTCAGCGCACTCCCGCGAATGATCCCGTAGATGTGATCTCCGTCTCTCTCCGCCTCCTCCAGCCGCTTCAGCACCACCACTCCCACTCCTTCCCCTGGGATATATCCGTCCCCTCCTTCCCCGAAGCTCTGGCACTGCCCCGCGCTCGAGATAAACTGCCCCGCACTCAACGCCAGGTACTTGTTCGGATGCAGACTCACATTCACCCCGCCCGCTATCCCTACACTCGTCCTCCCCTGCTTCAAGTCCTGGCACGCAAAATGGATGGCGCTCAACGATGACGAACACATCGTGTCCAGCGTTACGCTCGGTCCGTGCAGGTTCAGCGCATACGACACCCGATTCGCTATGCTCGCCACGCTCCCCGCTATCCCCACCCTCTGCCCTCGCACTCCCGCTTCGGCCCCAAACAACTGATATTCGCTATACATCACCCCTACATAGACTCCGGCTTCCCCACCCAGATCCTCTTCCCACCCCGCCTGCAGGTTCGCACGCGTGTACCCCGCATCCTCCATCGCCATCCACGCATGCTGCAAAAATATTCGTTCCTGCGGATCCATCATCTTTGCTTCCCGCGGCGATATGTTGAAAAACAGTGGATCGAATTCATCCACCCCCTCGATAAATCCTCCCCACTTACTAAAATGATGCCCGCTCTGCGTCCGGTCCTCGCTGTAGTACTCCCGCCAGTCCCAACGTTCCTTCGGCACCTCCTCGATGCAGTCCTTCCCCTGCCGCAGATTCTCCCAATATGCCTCCACATTCACCGCTTGCGGATACCGTCCGCTCATTCCGATAATCGCGATCCCTTCTGCCTTATCCTTATTATTAGCCCTATCCTTATTATTAGTAGTATTGGCCGCAGCAGCAGGCAGAGGAGGCCCAAACCGCCTGTTCGGAATGGATTTTGGTTGGGCAAGAGGCAACAACGGCGCCGATGGCATTGCCGCTGTACTCTTCGAAGTCATTTCAAACAAAGCAGTTAGCGCTTTGCCATGATGGGCGACAAAGTATCTGCTCAACTCAGCTATGGTTCGATATTCGAAAAATAGAGTCTTGGACAGCGAACCAAACGTTTTTTCCAGTTGGTTTACCAGCTTGATCGCCAGGATCGAATCAATCCCGTATTTCTCGAAAGCGGACTGCGAATCGATCCGGTGCGACGAGAGTCTCAACAAGCCTGCCAACTGCTTCTGCAGGTACTTCTCGGTCTTCTCGGCAAGACTCTCCCCATCGATGTCAGTAACCATTACAGCTGGATCGGTCGCCGGTTCGGCTGACGCTGCCAACCCACTCACCAAGGCGCGCCGCATCGTCGATAAATTCCCTTCCAGCGCCAGAATTTGATCTTCTGGTAATGCCAGGCTGCGATAAAACGTTTCCATCCCGGCCGGCGTTTGCATCGCGTGCATTCCTGTGCTTTGCTCCAGCAACTCATGCATCGCACTGTCGATCCTCATTCCTCCCGCTTGCCACAAACCCCAGTTGATCGCCTGCGTTCGCCCATGCCGTTGTTTCGCTCTGACCATCTCATTGCGATGCCTCGCAAACTGGTCCAGAAAGCCATTCGCAACCGCGTAATCGGCTTGCCCCAGGTTCCCTATCGCTCCAGCAATCGACGAAAACAGCACAAAGAAATCCAGTTCAACATCTCGGCTGGCTTCATCCAGGTTGCAAGTGCCACGTACCTTCGGCTCCAGTACAAGACTGAATTCCTCGCTCGTCTTCTTTACGATGAAGTTGTCCGCAATGATCCCGGCGGTGTGCAGTATCCCGTGGAGTTGTCCATACTCCTCTTGGATCGCGGCCATCAACTGTTTGACCTGATTTTGGTCGCCGACATCTACCTGCCGATAGCTCACTCGGCCAGCCTCTGCCGACAATCCCTCTAAGAGGGCCTGCTTATCCCCATTCAGTGGCGAGCGCCCGATCAGGATCACTCGTCCTTGCCGCGTTTGGTGCAAAATTTCCTTCGCAAAAAGAATGCCCAACCCACCCAGTCCACCCGTAATCAGGTACACTCCCTGCTCGCGAAACCCCACACGCGCTTCTTCCCCTTCCACCGGAACTTCCCGCCAATGCAACGCCTGCCGGACACCCTGTTCATATTTGACCAGCGGCTGCACCCTACTGTTCTTCTCAACTTGTAGTTGCTGGCACAGTCTCTCGGCCGTCATGTCCGAAGGGACCAGGATGAGTTGACCCACGATCCGCGGATTTTCCAACGCTGCTGTCTTCAGCAGTCCCGATAGACCCGCAAAGAGGGCGTGCTCCCCCTGGTTGACCACGACGATCTGCACCAGTGCTTTGCCACCACGCTTGGCGCGTAGAATGGTTTGTATCCGTTCAAAACACTCTCGCGCGTGCTCGCTATAGCGTCCTGCTGTGTCCTTCGGCTCCCGTGCCCGCAGTGCAAGGCATTGACTCTGCGGAAGCATAGACCCCAGTTCCTCTACGCCGACCTGCTCCAACTCACACAGAATTACGTAGTGTTCCGCATATTCCTCGATTGGTCCCGCGTACGTCTCTGCCCGGCTCTCTTCCCAGAATGGCCTTGCCAATAGGCTACCAATCACTTGATCTTGCAAAGAAAATTCATCAGCCTTCTGGCTCACCACGCGCGTGGAAAAGCCCCGCATTTGCACGCATACATTCCCATGCTCATCACACAGATCAATGTCGAACTTAAATCCGTTATCTTCTGCCTGGCTCTCCGGCGCATATCGTACCCAGGCAACCATATCCTGGGTACACGGGGTTATAACCCGCAGCTGCTCCAGCGCAAACGGCAGTGGCGGGCGCTTACGTTCTTCACTCTCGTCTTCAATCAGCCCAATACATGCTTGCAAGGCGCCGTCCATTATGCTCGGATGCAGAACATACTCTCCCCACGTCTTCTCTGCCTCCTGCGGCAACCGCAAATACGCAAGGATTTCACGTTGTCCCCGAAGCAGAGTACTGATTGCTTTGAACGACCGTCCATAGATCAGCCCCATCCCGGCACACGCCCTGTAAATGCTCTTCCCCTCTACTTGTCCTCGCACCATCCGGCTCTTGAGTTGGTCGATGTCAAGTTTCGCAGGTCCCTCTTCGCCACTCCAGACAGCGCCACCTTGACAATAGACTCTCTCAAGCTCTTGCTCCTGGCCGTAAACCTTGTAATCAATGATTCCATTCTCGTTGGGAGCTAACGCGATACTGATTTGTTGGTTCTGGGTCACAACGAACGGTTGCACCCACACAGTATTAAGCAGCTCCAGGATTGCGGACGGGGGACGCTCCGGCCACGCTTGCTCGATGGCTGCGCGCGCCATTTCCAAATACGCCACCCCGGGCAGCACTCTTTGTTCTCCATTGCCATCGACGTTCACCCGATGATCGGCCAGGAAAAACTCATCCCCCGTAAACACCGAGCTAAAACGTTGCTGGCCCAGATCCGAGATGTTGCGTTGCAGTAGCGGATGCAGGACCGCTGCCCCGGCTTCCCCTTCGTGGCTTCTCCCTGCCTCGGCTTCGATCCAGTACCGCTCCCTGCCAAATGGATAGCCGGGTAGGCTAATGCGGCGTGGCTTCTGCTCTCCCCACAGCTTGCTCCAGTCCACCTCCAGCCCCTGCACCCACAAATCCAGCAACTGGTTGTACTTGTGCCCGGCGATACAATTGGCCACCAGTGTTTCCTTGACATCTTCGTACTGGCTGAGAATGCTTAAGTGCTCCCTGGCCTTGGCCTGTCCGTGGTACAGATCCGCGATCTTGGCTTCGCCTTTGACATAGGCCTCGAGTTTCTCACTCAACTCTGCCAGGGATCCGGCCAACAGGCCCAGCCGCTGCTCCATCGCTTCGCGGCCCACCTGCAGGGTGTAAGTGAGCTGGCTCAGATCGAGTCCTGGTCGTGTCGGCCGTTTCTCTGCAGCACGAATAACGCCCAACAGGTCGACGGCTTTTTGGCGCAACTGATCTTTTGTTGCGGCGGATAGCGGGACAAGCATCGGCCCGCCTGTCCCGAGGTTATCGACGGCACGGTCCTCCACAGATTCCACATATTCCCTGATCACCAGGTGGGCATTCGATCCACTATGTCCGAAAGAATTGAGTGCCGCCATCCGCGGGAATTCCGTGTACCTATTCCATGCGGATTCTTCGGCACAAATGTAAAAGGGAGATTCGGCCAATTCGATCAGCGGATTGAGCTCTTTGAAATGCAACTGGCCAGGTAGCTTCCCATTCTGCAAAGACAACAAAACCTTGATCAACCCGGTTACTCCCGAGGCCGCAGAGGTATGACCGATATGCGTTTTCACGCTGCCCACTGCGCAGTATCCCGTCTTCGCACTAAACTTTCGAAAAGCCCTCACCAAAGCATTGACTTCCACAGGATCGCCTAATTTCGTTCCCGTACCGTGGGCCTCAACGTAGCTGATCATCTCTGGATCGATACCGAACTTTTTGTACACTTTGTCTATCAGTTGTTCCTGGGCCGCGCCATTCGGTGCGGTGATTCCATTGCTTGCTCCATCCTGATTCGTCCCCGATCCGCAGATCACGCCGTAGATGAAGTCTCCATCGCGAACTGCATCATCAAGACGTTTCAGAACAACCACAGCAACGGCCTCGGAAATGATTGTTCCGTCTGCTGTGCTATCGAAAGTGTGACAGCGACCGCTGGGAGAGAGCATGCCGATCTCGTCCAGGCTGATCAGCAGTTTCTGTTCCATACAAGCATTGACGCCGCCAGCCAGGGCCAGGTCCGTTTCCCCGTTTCGCAAACTCTCGCATGCTAAATGAATGGCCACGCCCGATGAAGAACAGCCGGTGTTGACGACAAAGGCGGGGCCGCAAAGATTCAAAACATATGCCAGACGAGACGCAATGATGGCATCCGAATAACCCGTAAAAGTCTCGCCCAGATATCCTGTCGGTTCGGCTCCGATGAAAATTCCCGTTTGCGAACCGGACAGTAGCTTAGGGTTATACCCCGCATCCTCGATGGCCCTCCAGCCTTCCTGTAAAACCAACCGCTGATGAGGATTCATCGATTCCGCTTCTCTGGGAGCAATGTGGAAGAATAAGGGGTCGAAGCAATCCCTGTCGGTTAGAATTCCTCCCCATTTGCAGCATGTCTTCCCGGGCTTCTTCTCCGTACTGAAATACTCTCTCTGGTTTAAATAGCCGGCCGGCAGTTCCTCAACGGCATCCTTGCCCTCAACCAGATTCCTCCAGAACTCATGGACATTTGCGGCCTTCGGAAACATGCCGGACATTCCGATCACGGCAATCTCTGAGCTTTTTGATACTGGATGATTGCGAGTGTCTGTTTCAGCCGATCGATACATGGACGTCAACGGTCGCGAGCTGGCGACTTCAAGTCCTTGCGGTGAAATCTCCGGAATCGAGGGCGCTCGCGTTTCCGCAGCGGGGACACGAGAAGCGATTTGCTCATGGTTTCGAATTTCTATTTGCTCGCCATGTACCTCCATCACGTACTTGCACAGGCGGTACAGTGAGGGGTGCTCAAAAATGACGACCGTATTCAGGTTGATCGAGAGACGTCGATTGACTTGGTTAATAAATTCCCCGCCCAGGAGCGAATCGAGGCCATAATCCAAGAAGGCGACATGGGCATCAATATTCTCAGGGCTGGTCTTCAAAACGGAGACCAAACACTCGAGAATGGCAGTCTTGACATACCATTCTTCGCTTGGCGACGAAGCTGGCGGAGGAGCGATTCCTCGTTTCGACTCCCTTTGAGTTGGCGCCGTCTGGGCAGTTGCGCTGAGCAACTGAATGTCAGCGCCCTGCTTTTTTTGCCGGACAACGCCGTCGCTCTGAGCCAAAATAATTTGATAGCCGAGATCGTGCGCTTCTTTCGCCGGGAATTGCACCGGGTGAAAACCCTCTTCCTGGAGTACTTGCTGCCATTGACATGGCAGGAGAGCTGGGCAATTCGGGATGCGCAGATCAGCATCTTCAAAACGCCACCATCCGTCCAGCAGTCCAAAGGTCAAATGTGCCCAGATCGCTTTGGCGCTGATTTCATTGAGTATGAGGAAGCCACCGCCCCGCAGAAGGCCTTTGGCGTTTCGTAGCGTGTGCCGTATATTTTTTGTCGCGTGGAGGACATTGGCGGCTATCACCAAATCATATCCGCCGAGATCAAATCCTTGATCTACGATCGCTCGCTCAATGTCCAACCGCTGACATCTCACATAAGGATATTCTGGGACGTAATGCTCTTCGGCGTGAAAGAAGAACGCCTTTGATAGATCGGTGTAGCAGTATTCCTCGATGGACTGTTGGAAGGGGCCCAACTTGGCGAAAACAGCGGACGACGTCCCGCCGGTTCCCGCGCCGATTTCCAGTATCTTCAGACGAGCGCGGGAATCTGAGTGAAGCCGTTGCTTGCAATAGGCCAGAACGGCATTGGCCACCATCTCATTGAAGGTCTCGTAAAGCGCGTCATTTCTGTAAATCCCTTCGACCTTTTCTATAGAAGAGTGAGGAAAGATAAGGTCGGTCGCCAAGATGCGCCCCTGCAAAACATCCGGCAACTTTTCCAGGCATTCGCTCAGCAAAGCGGCCAATGCCCGCACACCGGGGTCTTCACTAAATTTTTCTCTTTGCGCCTGCTCCCCTTCACCAGTCGCGACCGCTGCGCTCCCTATGCGAACTACGCCATCTTCTAACTCGAGGTATTTGTTTTTACAAAGTACCTTGATCGTTTCATTCCACCACGGCACATACTTGCCAAGGATTGCTAATCGCCCCGTTATGTCCGGCAAGCTTATCGGCCACCGCTGACCAGTTCGCTCCACCAGGGACCTGACCTGCTGAAATAACAATCGGATGGACCATTGCTCCAACTCGTTTCTAATGGATGTATTCCTTACTTGAGCAATTCTCTCTTCCCCAACTCTAATTTCATACTCATGCAAGGGTCTTGATATCGGGAGCGGCGCTTGAGTAAGCACCATGAACTCACTCACGTTACGGTTCATCACGGAATCAAGCAGTCTGGATTCTCCGACGCAAAGGGTCTGATAAGTACGGCGCCGTTGCAGTTCACTCACGAATCGCTCAAAGTGCTCAAATCCTTCCTCATCGCTAAAACCATCCAAGCCATCGGCCGTTATTCCTTGGGGGGATCGTTGGGCAGCGGACTTCCAAACTCCCCAGTTAATGGTTCCAACCGGGAAGGCCGAGGTGATGGCGATCGACCGCACCCAGGCATCTAAGAATGTGGTGCCGCACACGTAGGCTGGGTGTTTTGACGCACCGAGTAATGCGTAAGCCTGACGCGACGAGAAATAGCACATGAAGTCCATGCGTTCGTTTTGCAGGGCCGTGTAAAACACCCAGCTTCCCAGGGCCCTTGTATCGAACGTGCCGCGAAAATCATCTTCGGAGATTTGCTCGATAGAATGACCGCGCGCCTCTGCCATCGCGGAAAAGATCGCACCATTGAGATCGATACCCTTTTCCTTTATGAGCCGTACTGCGTTCTGCATAGAATCCAGGCTCGTGACATCGGCCTGGAGGTAGTGCACGCTCGTGCGCATGCCATCAAGAGATTTCAGGGCTCTCTGGACTTTTTCAGAGCTTTCCGCACTCCTTCCGATCCAGATCGCGGTGGCGCCATATTTTGTTATCAGGTTGCGCGTAATGATCTGGCCAACGGTACCTGCCCCACCAACGAGGAGAAACGCACCGTTGTGTCGGATGGCCGGCGGTTGCGACTTGTCCCATTTCAAGTCGAAGAAGGTCTGGCGATAGCGATGCCCGGAGTGGAGTTTGTAGGCTTCCCCGCGGTTGGATGGAGGCTCGTTGATGATGGCGTCAAATATGTTTTTTCTGTCTTTGGGACTTTGCAGGTCTTCAGGAGCGAGGTCGAGATTCCTCACCCGATACTTGGAATCGCCCTGCGCTAGAGAGTAACCTAAGCCGATCACGCCGGAGCCCAGAAATGCACTCTCGCTATGATTTAAAGAATGGCTCTTCAACGTTAGGATGTAGAAATCAATCTTTGCTTTGGCGTTGCTCCTTCGCTTTAAACACTTGACCAGACGCAGGAGTTGGATCTCATTAGCCTCTCTGCTTTCGGTAAGCTCCGTCCATGCAATGGAGCTCGGCTTGTCGCCCATAGCAAGGAAATAGACAGCATCGACCTCTTCGGCGGGCAGGCATTTGTGAAAACCCTCGGGGTCTTGAATGTCGCAGCACCACTCCCCTTCAGCTAATTGCTTCGAGGCGTGTGCCATTCGAATCAGTACGGTTTTGGTGTTCTGCTGGTGATAATGCTCAATGATAGTAGTCTCGAGTTGGCAGAACGGAGCGCTACAAACGACGACGACATTCTTGTGGGAAACAGGCGGATTTTGCTTCATCTGCGGTTGCGGCTCCCACTTACACAAGTAGCTCGTTCCGTCGCATGAATCTAACGCTTCAGTGGTGTGCGGTTTTGCTGGCAGGTGCAACAAAGGATCGTGGGCAGCAGCAGGGACATCATCGCGCAGTCCCCCGCCTTCCTCGGTATCGATCCAATATCTTTCCCTGGCAAATGCATAAGTCGGCAAACTCACAGGCCGGCGTCTGTCTCGCAAGGTCCCTTCGTAGAGCTTTCCCCAATCAAGGTCCACTCCTGCCGTCCAAATGATGGCCAACTGCTCAAGATCCCCTTCCGCCAACGTTTGGTCGATCACACGTTCCGCTGACTTCGTTCGCCATATCCGATTGACGCCGGGATCTTGATTTCCATGACCAGACCACAACTCCGCGACATTCTTGTCCCCAGCCAACCATTGCTCCAGCTTCTCGAGCAATTCCTCGCGATCCTTCACTCGAATCGCCAACCGCTCCCGAAATGCAGTCCGCCCGACTTGCCAGGTATAAATCGCATCACCAAAGTCCACCTCGATCGATTCTTCCTGCAGCCAGTGAATCATCTTTTCAATGTAGGTTTGCAAGCGATCACGGGTAGGTGCCGACGCCACGAACAAATAACTGTGATTCGCTCTATGAGATTTCTTATCCTCGCCAGCATACTCTTGCACAACGACATGCCCGTTGGCTCCGCCGGAACCAAAGCTACTCACTCCGGCCGTACGCGGCTCATCAACATCCCACGGGCGAAACTCATCTTGTATATAGAAAGGAGTATCCTTCAGGTGAATCTTTGGATTAAGTTCGTCATAGTTTATCGATGCCGGAAGTTGACGATTCTTCAGAGACAAGACAACTTTCAACAGACCCGCAAGCCCGGCCGCTGGTTCCAGGTGTCCGAGATTGCTTTTGATGGAGCCAATGCCACATCTCTTGCCGTCTGGTACAGACCCTGCAGCACTGTAGGCTGTTTGTAAAGCTTCTATTTCAATAGGATCCCCCAGAGGGGTACCGGTACCGTGAGCCTCTATGTATGTCACGTCTTGAGCATGGACTTCGGCATCCTTCCATGCAGTTTTTAGCAGCTCACTCTGCTTGTGTGGATTTGGGACGGTCAGACCACCGCTAAGACCTCCGTGATTGATCGCAGTGCCTTTGATAACGGCGTGAATTTGGTCGCCGCTGGCCACGGCTGCATTCAGCGGTTTAAGCAACAGCATCACCGCTCCTTCCGCGCGTACATAGCCATTGGCCTTAGCATCGAATATCTTGCATTTACCGTCAGGCGCGAGCATCCCTGCCTTGTAATAAGCAAGCGATAAATCGGGATGACAAATCATGTTGATCCCGCCCACCAACGCTGTTGGACACTCACCCGAGCGTAAAGACTGAATTGCTTCATGCAGCGCTACTAATGAGGCTGAACATGCAGTATCGATCGCCAGGCTGGGGCCGCAAAGATCAAAAAAGTATGAGAGGCGATTTGCCAGGACAGCCAGCGAGCTGGCAATGCCCTGGTGCGCCTGGACTTCCAAACCAGCCTCCTGGATGAGACGGCTGTAATCACAATTGCTGGCTGCTATAAAAACACCGGTATTGGTTCCTTTCAGGTTGACGGGCACAATGCCGGCGTCTTCTAGGCACGACCACGCAAGTTGGAGCAGTATGCGCTGCTGGGGATCCATCCGACGCGCCTCGGCGGGCGATATACGAAAGAACGGCGCATCGAACGCATCCACATCTTTCATGAAGCCGCCTTGAACTATGCCAGGGTTGTCACTGGGCCACTTGCAGCGCGCCGTTGGAAATGGACCTACTACACATTTTTGTTCGACCAATACCTGCCACAGTTGACCCGGCGTCTCTATGCCGCCGGGAAGTTTGCAAGACATTCCGACAATAGCGATGTCTTTCGTACATCCACGATTTGTAGATGGCTTGTTGGCTCTAAATAAGGGTACTGGCTGGTTGGGTTGCATCACCGGACTTGCGCCACCAGATTCAGTAGCAATCCCAGATTGGGCTGTCCAATGATTGATAATCTTTCTAATGCTGTTATTCTCGAAAAAGAAACCTGCCTGAAGCTCCGCACAAAATTTTTCTTCATATCGCTGTTGCAACATGAGCAGGTCCGCAGAGTCTAGACCCATTTCCATCAAAGGCCGGTCAATATCAAGCTCGCTTCGGCTCAGCCCCAGGAGCTGGGCTATTCCTTCCTGCACGAACTCAGTGATCTCGCCTGGGCTCATGGTCGCCAGCGGGGCCTGAATATCGATCGTTGTTTTTTTCTCTCTTTTAACGCGCGGTTGCCGCGGCGTTCGGTTGAGGATGTCATATTCGGCTAAGACGCCGTTGTTCAAATTCACATGATCCTCCGGGCGATAGCCCGGGATGGCTTGGATGATTTTGGCGCCATGAGCTTCATGAAATGCCAAGATGGGATCTTGGTTAACGCCTGATTGACGAATATATTCATCAAAAGATTGAATGCCCGCGGAATTGTAATCTCTACACAAAGTCACCCCGACGACTTTGTTGACGTTAGGTATAAGGCCGCAACGCTGCAACATGAATTCCAATAATTGGTCTCCATAACTTGCGTCTTGTGCCTGAGGATCAACGTTGACGGCGAGCAGCTGAATAATGCAGCCCGCGGCATTATGCAGCTTGTGCACGTCTGCGGCGCACACAGCAAAAAGCGCGTCTACACTTTCAATGCGCTGGCTGTAGATCACGCCGAGCACTCTTCCTTCTTTCTCCAGCACGAATTGCCCTTGCGGATAACGCTGCAGCCTTGAACGAATTTGCTCTTTAGGGGTCCGTGAATGCTGCCAGCAGGCCTCTTCCAACTGGTAAAGCCGCTCCAGATCACGTTCAGTCGCATGGCGGACGACGTAGTCCCGTTTTATGAAAGCGTGCAAGCTCAATTGACACGGAGCAGAAGTGCGTGGATAACGATTGACATAATGGTCATTGAAAAGACCGACGCTTGCCGCCAGGGTGATAAAGGCTTCAGCAGTAATGGAATACTCACCGGCAAGACGATGGATCCAATCCAAATGTAAGACGTCACAATCTGCCAGGTGTGGATCGCCGGGATGAAAGGGTACCGCATGTGCCTGCAGAACCAACAACCGTGATTCGCCGAGGTTTTGCGCCAACCCTCGTAAGCTCTCTTGCCTGGAGGACAGAACCGATAATGCATCGATTGGGCGACCGTGTTGATCCACGTAATGGACCGGCTGATCTACGTGTAAAACAGCAAGCTCTGCATTAGGTGCCGCCTCACCAACATCCGCAAGAAGATTTGAGTCCAGGGCGACCTGCTTGAAAAGAATGTCATCATTGCGTTTTTCATTTACCACCGCATAATGCCGTCTTTGCCAGGGTTCCGATTTGAATATCTCAATCAGTTCTCTCCAGGAATCTTCAGCAGGTTGGGTATTGAAGTCCATTCGCGGCAACAGCTCGGCGGCATTGAAGGGTTTTCTATTGCGAACTTTCAGGATGACGCCTGTTGGATCTCCAAATAGCAGGTCATTGGCCGCACAAAGCAAGGGTCGGTAAGAAGCCGCAATATCAAATAGACGGTCTTGCAGCAAGGTCCTGCCCGAAGCTGTCAATTGCGTCTGATCTTCTGTGAACCACTGTTGTCGTGTAAACAAATCACCGATAGCACCAGACAACCCTGGATCAAATCGCTTGAGTTCCGCGCCGAAATTTTCCGCATTCAGGGCCCGTAAACACAACACGAGCGGAACGATAACGGCGCCTTGCGCCGGAGCCAGTGAAAAGGACCGTGCGGCATCACCTGACCTGAGAAACACTTGCTCAATCTTCTCTTTCAGTATCCCGGCGTGCGACGGCTGTGTGAGCAAGTGGTGCGGATCGATCGCGTAAAGCGATGTGAGGCCACATTCCTGGAGCAGCGACGCCTCTTTCGTTAGGCGGTAAGCATCATGTCTTCTTTCGATCCATCCAAATCGCCCCAACTCTTCCAAGGCGACTGTGAAAGGGCCTGCATTCGCTTGCAGGTTCTGGATCAGCCACGTGCGCTCCCGAAATTCACGGACATTGAGCAGTTTGAAGAGGCCGTGACGGTGGCAGGCTTCAATAATCGGGGTCGCTGCATAGCCGTGACAATAGAAAATCGATATGTTTGACATCCGTATTTCTCCCAAGGGATGGCCTAGCTGCTTGTGAGTTGATTTTGAAGGGGCGCGCGATTGAGTTCAGATGCCTGCACTAGCAGTCTCTCTTTTCACTCATCCAGCACTGATGAAGACATATGAGCGGTGCGTGGACCGCTCTGTTCTGAAGGCAGGGTTTTGCTTGGAAGTGGCCAAGCCGGGACGTAACGAATCTTCCACTGATCGCGCAGCTAACCGTTATCGACCGGGAAGAAGGTTAATTCCTGCTACTCGGCCAAAGATGCAGCAGAGGTCTGTCTCAGCCATGGGACGTTTGCGCAATGTTTGCTCTTTTCCAGGCTAGCCATCTCTGGTGAAGAGGGCCTGCACTGATGCCGACTGCCGCTGTTCGATGGAGCGTCACTTAATAACCGGAGGGAAAACTACCAAGTGGCAAAAAACAGCTTGTTTTCTCATTCTTCTTTAAGCAATCTCAACGCATCCACCGCCAGCGCGCGTCGTGCTGGAACCCAGCTAGCTATCAGCCCGAGCAATGACATCGCTAGAACAACGCCACCCAAAACCAGGGGATCCTTGGGAGTTGCCTGGTAGACAACGAAAGACAGCACTTTGCTGGCAAGAATTCCGAGAAGCAGTCCTGCCGCGGAACCAAAGGTTAACAATTTGATAGCGCGCCCTAGAGCGGCCTGCAGTACGTCTTTGCGTTGGGCGCCGAGCGCTACACGAAGTCCCAGTTCACGCATCCGCTTGCTGACCGAGTAGGCTGCTATTCCAAATATCCCAGTGAGGACTAGCATTCCGCCGATCGACCCCATCATGCCCAGCGCAATCGTGGCCATCCGTGGAGCAAAGAGAGCATAGTCCATTTCCTTAAACCAGGGTTGAACGTAAAAGGGCAAACCCTTATCCAGATCGCGCAGCGTGTTCCTGATGTCTGGTCCTAGTTGCTTCGAATCGCGTTTCGAGCGCACCACAAGCCATGTTTGAGTGGAAGGGGATTGGAGGAGTGGAAGAAACATGGCAGGCGCTGGTTCTTCCGTGAGACTGCCATACTTTCCCTGCTCTGCAATACCCACTACCTGGATGCGCGTTCCATCTGACGTTTTGTAAGCACTGCCCATAGCGCTCTCTAGTGAACCAAAGACCTTGCGCGCGAATGCTGGGTTGATCACAGCCACGCGAGGCGAGTCTTTGTCGTCATGCCAAGTGAAGATCCTTCCTTTCAGCAAGGTGGTACCCGCCGCGCGGAAGTACTCAGGAGAGATTCTGTAAGTGTGGGGATGGGCAATGGCCTTGGCTGGAGTTAGATCAGTCGCGGTATCGGTGAAGACGCCTGAGTCATTCACGGCCGCACTTAATGGCACGCCATCGGCGACTGCCACGGACTCGACTCCTGGAATCGCCGCAAGCGTTTCCACCATGCGTTTTTGCATTGCCATCGCTTTGTCGCCGCTATATAGGCCCGTCGCCAGATCCGTATCGGCCAGCATCGCGTCCTGCGGAAGAATTCCGAGATCCACATGTTGGGACTTCATCATTCCACGAACGGCCACCAGCGACGAAGTGACCAAAACCGCGCAAACGGAAATTTGGGCGACCACCAACAGGTCGCGAAGAGTGATCCGCCGCCTTTTCCGCTCCATGCTTCCTGATTTGACCATCTCGTACGCATTGATGCGCAGCGTCTGCCTAACCGGGATCGCGCTAAAGACAAATCCGCTGGCTATAGTCAAAAGCAAGACGACTACAATCACACTCGCGTCCGGAGCGGAGGCTATATGGACGGGATATTTGGGAAATGGCTGCCAGCGGTTGAGGCCACGAAGCAGCAGGAAGCCCGTCAACAATCCGATAGCGCCCCCGGCGAGCGAAAGCATCAGCCCTTCAGTAAAGAGCTGTCGTAGAATGAGCCAACGACTTGATCCCAGCGCGAGCCGCAGAGCAACTTCGCGGGAACGATCAGCGGCACGCGCCGCAAACAAGCTGCCCAGGTTGGCACAGGCAGCCAGCAGAATCATTCCGGCAAGCACCATCAATCCTGTCATAAAGGCTTGCATCGGCCGGCCAAGAAAATCTCCATTAAGAGCAGGACGAGCCAGGGTAAATCTTCTTTCTCCGGCATCTTTGGGATAGGTGTTTCCCAGCCAAGAGCCAATCGAATTCAAGTCGCTGACGGCCTGCTCCACCGAGACTCCTGCTTTCAGGTGTCCCATAGTCATAAAAACCGAGCTCTTCCTGCGTGCCTCCAGGTAGTTTTCACCGTCTACTTGCTCCTGGTTCACCATGGGGACGAAGAGATCGGCGTAGAAGAATACCAAGGTTCCATGGAACTCGGGCGGGGCTACACCGATGATGGTGAAAGGATGCTTGTTCACCTGAACCGTCTGCCCGACAACACCGCGGTCACCCTGAAACTGGGTGTTCCAAAAGTCGTAGGTGAGCACAATGTAGGGAGCGCTGTTTGCTCCGTGCTCATCCGCCGTGTGAAAAAAACGACCTAGATACGGCTGCAGTTTGAGAGCGTCGAAGTAGTTCCCGCTCGCCTCCACCAGCGTGACGCGGGCGGAATTCCTTCCCATATCCAGCGCTGCTGGCGCGTAGGTATAGGCCGCCAAATCTTCAAAGCTGCGGTTCCGATCACGAAGATCGAGATAGTCGGGATACGACTCAGCGCATCCATTCCTGTCAGCGTGCTGGATTGCGTAGAGGTTCTCCACTTGGGGCAACCTGAGAGGATGCAATATCAGCGCATTGGTGACGCCGAAGACTACGGCGTTTGCCCCGATTCCCAATGCCAGCGTCAAAATCGCCGTAATCGCGAACCCAGGAGACTTGCGCAACCCGCGAAGGCTTACGCGCACATCCTGGAAAACAGGTGTAAGAAAATTCATACCGCCTCCCGCTGAACGCCCGGCAGAATCAACGGCACCGGCAAGGCGCTCATATTGTAATTCAATTGAAAGGGCTCCGAGTTACCTCGTAGCTGTAGACCCTTCGTGCCTTTGTAAAGGCCTGTTGCGGCCATCAAAGTGCCTGCTAGTTAACCAAAGCGTCATAGTTCATGCTTCCTCCCATGGGCCCTGGCTATGAAACAGCCCTGCAACAACGTGGTGCTATTTCACCACTTGCCGCAAAAAAGCTGGTACTGGTTATATAGTCAGTTCGCAGCTTTCTGCAGCGACGCTTCTGTCTCCGGTTCCTGTAAAAAATCGAACTTCCCATCGGGGCCTTTTTCCCGGTCCATCAGCGCTTGGACGGTTGACATAATTTTCCACACCTCTCTCGTCCTGGCATTCCACAAGATGTATGGCACCTGTACATCCATATCCTCAACAACTTCGGCTTCGAATTCGCCGTTTTTTAGAGGAGTCCAGCGCCATTTGTTGTCCATATGGGTCACACGGACGCAGCAGTTGTCCGGGGGAAGTAGCTCCGGAGCAGCGGTGATTTCGATAAACAGCGTCTTGGTTTGCGGGTCCTGAGAAAACTGGTCTTTCATCACAAGTTCCCTCGGCAAAAAAGGCTTGGGAAGCCTTGCACGCACCATACCCACCCAGTAATGACTATTTGCATTCCATGGTTCCACCACAGTGGAAGTGAGGCAATTGCTCATGATGTCATGGCAATGTTGCATAGAACTGTCCGTGAATACTGTCATCACGCGTTGCAAACTGGTTTTCACTTTTCCCACAGATTTAAAGTGCTTCAAAGTAGTACCTGGCACCTTCATGGTGTAGACCTGGACGCCGCCTTTATCTAGCGCCAACTCCCATTTGCCGGAACCAGACATTTTCCAGATCATATGCGCCGTGAAAAGGCCAATCACAAAAACCAGGCCAGTAATGAGCGCAAACCGAAATAACTTGCGCACCCAGCCGCGTTTTTTCGGGGTTGCCGTTGTTGTGCCTTGAACTGTCGTGTTTTCGATTGCCATCTTTCGTCTCCTAATTTTCGTCCGGGATCGGGCCTTGATTTTCATGACTTCGCCCATCTACCACGCCTAAATTGTGATATTTGTCATACAAGCTAAGAATGCGCCGAAACGTTGGGTTGTCCCACTTGAATCCAGTCAGCGCCTGGTCCAACCTGATCGAGTACTTTAGGCTATCGGGAATATTCCGATAGGACCGCCGAATCTCCTCGGTCACACTGGGGTGATCGAAATTCAGGGCGAAACCATAAGGCTCCAGCGATCCGTAATGGTGAGTGGAGTGTTGTGCAATCTCCAGCATTTCCCGTTTCATTCTGGGAAAAATTCCCGGGATATATTGATGAACATCAATGTCCTTCTTGATCTCCAGCATGTAAAGCAGAAAAGCGGCCACCGGGTTGTAAAACGTAGAGGGATAGCCAATCGTGTGGCGCAGAAATCCCTCCAGGAACCCATTTTCCGCCACGGCGATCAATCCAGAGGGAATCGCGTCGTGGTGTGGGCCGTGAAGAAATATGAAATCCAGCTCGGAATTGTGCCCTAACCAATGATCGCGATAGAACCATTCATTCAGCACTTTTGTCCATTTAACGTGAATGACTATATTGAGCACGAGCGTGACTGGAAGAAAGACCAGTGAAAACCTGACATGCGTAATTACGATGTACCAGGGAGCGATCAGAATGATATGTGTCAATATTCCTGTGGCATAAGCGTGGAAGATTTCGAGGCTAATATTTGTATTTTCCTTGATGGCCCTTTGCCATGCGGTTTGCATCAATACCTCGCGCACCAGGTGTTTCTTGCGCAAATGATCGATCAAAATCGCAGTTCGATACACAGTTATCGACAAGAAATGTCCATAGAAGAGATACAAAGCGGTTTTTCGCAGCGCTTCTGCATAGTGCGGGAGGTTCGGTGTTGCAACAGTCAAAAAGTTCTCCAGCAAAAGCATTCCCAGAGCAACAAAATAGACCGGCTTAAGGTTCTGAAGCTTGTAGACAAACAGGTAGAAAAGCTCCTGTGGTCTCACCAGAACCACAGGCAGCCTAAACTCAACGCCGTGTCTTGCCACAAACATGCTGAGCGTAAAGGCGCATAGCGCCAGACCTGCAATCGACATCGGGCTCACGAGACCATATGACAAAATGATGATGCCCACACAGACCATGATCATCAGCAGGTAGTCGCAAAAGTCCTTTTTATAGTAGACAGCTCTTGGCTTTCGCGGTCCATATAACTTATGGAACTCAGATTGATCTATCGTGTGCATGTTTCTCACCACTCCTTTCCCACTAGTCTCTGCCCCAGGCGCACCGCGGCTCTTGTGCAGGGTGAGTTCCATTTCGCCTTTTTGTTAAATACGAATGGGACTGCTGTTTATACGCAAAAAAAATGGCGCCCCGATGAGGTAATCTCCAAGGAGGCTGTTGTCTGGTTGCCTTCCCCTGCTGTTTATAAAACTTATCGTTACTTGTCGTGCTGCTGGAGTTAGGAACCGCAAGTGGAGGCCGAGCCGCGTTTCCAGGTGCCGCGGCCTGTCGCAACGACGTTAAGAATTCACGAAGCCATCAAGCTCCGGTTGCGATCGCACAATTTTGGAGATAGTCGGGATGATTGCTACCGAGCCTTATTGCTCTCAGCCTTATTGACTGTCGCTGCAAGGCTCGTAGAAGCTCTGCTGCCAAGTCATCTTCAGTGAACGTGGAACCAGCGCGTTCAGGACACTGAAGATTCCCCTGGCTATGAAGCAGCTCTGCAACAAGGTGGTTCTATTTCGCCGCCTGCCGTAATGGCCGGCACTCCGCCCTGGTTAGTTCGCAGCTTTCTGCAGCGCCGTTTCTGTCGTCGGTTCTTGTATAAAATCGTACTTCGCATCGGGGTCTTGCACAGGATATTTCTTCTCATCCATCAGATCTGGCAGAGATTTCATAATTCCCCACAACGGCCCCGCCTGGGCATTATGCACGATGTATGGTATTCCCGCATCGAACTTCTCTAAAACTTCAACTTCGACTTCGCCGTTTTTTAGAGGGGTCCAGCGCCATCTGTTATGTATAAGGACACGAACACAGCATTTGTCCGCTGGAAGTCGGTCCGGAACATCCGTGACGTCGATAAACACCGATTTGGTTTGCGGATCCTGAGAAAACTGAAGTTTTATTACAAATTCCCTCGGTGAAAAGGGCTTACCAGGAGTCGCACGATAAAAAGCCAGCCAGTAATGACCCTGCTCATTCCAAGGTTCTATTGCCGTCGAAATGAGGCAATCATGCATCCAGTCGTTGCAATGTTGAAGAGAACTGTCGGTGAATACTGCCACCACGTGTTGCAAACTGGTTTTTACTTTGGTCACAGCTCTAAACTGCTTCAAAGTAGAGCCTGGCGCCTTCATGCTGTAGACCTGAACGCCGTCTTTATCTATCTCCAGCTGCCATTTGCCGGAACCGGACCTTTTCCAGACCGCAGTCGCCGTGAAAAAGCCAACTACCAAGATCAAGCCAGTAATGAGCGCAATCCGCAATAACTTGCGCGCCCAGCCGCGTTTTTTTGCGGTTGCCGTGGTTGTGCTTTGAATTGTCGTGTTTTCGATTGCCATCTTTCGTCTCCTATTGTTTTTTTGGACTTGGCGGTTAATTATGATGATTTCGCCCATCAACGCCTGCTTGAGATCGTGGAATTTCGACCAGACCAAGCCTTCAAATCTGCGCGTAGTCGCACATCGGGGTCTGGGAATACTGGCTCAGCCTTTTCTGCGGCGCTTGCGGCACCTGAGCAATCAGGTTTTTGAGCTGTTCACCTAACTCCACCACGCGTTCCTTGCTGAAGAGATCGGCATCAAAGGCCAGCATGCAATCGATGCTCTCGGATTTCTCTCTCAACGCTAGGATCGCATCCCATGACGAGGCGCTGGTCTCATGATAGTAATAAAGGGGATCCGCCTTCAGGCCAGGCAACTCCAGCTCATGGTCGGGCACATTGATATAGTTAAACATGACCCTGCTGAAGTCCGAGTTCCCCAGCGCTTGATACACAATCCCAAACGGTAGACCCTGATGAGCGAAGGCTTCCTGGCTGACCCCGTGCAGTTGCCGCAGAAACTCCTCAAAATTGAGATCCTCAGGTACTAGCGTGTGTAAGATAACCAGATTGACGAGCAGCCCTGCCACGTCTTCCAGTTCGACAAGGTTGCGTTCGGAAACCGGCACTACCACGGCGATGTCTCGGGCAGCCGTGTTCTTGTACAGCCACAATTTAAAGATTGCCAGCAAAATGATGAAGGGCGTCACTCCCTGCCTTCGACTCAGAACTCTGATCCTTTCCGTGGCTTCTTTCCCGATCACAAAAGCAAAATGTTCCTTCCGCAGGCTCGGGGACAACCCTGGCAAACGGTCCGCAGGCAAACGGGCCAGGTTCTTCACCCCCCCTAAACGCTTCATCCAGTAACCCAGCAACTGGTTGAACACTTCTCCCCGCAACCAGTCCCTTTGCCATGCCGCGTAGTCGGCATATTGAATCTTTAAAACCGGCAGACGTGCCCGCCGCCCTGCCACATGCCCCGCATACAGAGTCTGCAGTTCTCGCGAAAGAATCGACATCGACCAACCGTCGGTGATGATGTGGTGCATGGTCAGCAGCAGTACGTGCTCCTGCTCGTCCAGTTTCCACAAGTTGATTCGCAGCAGCGGGCCCAGCTCAAGATCAAAGGGCTTGGTCTGCTCTTGAATCACAGCTTGTCTTACCTGCTCCTCCCTCTCCACTCCTCCGATTTCCGTTGGCGTCGCGTGTACCTCCCATGCTGGGTCGAGGATGCGCACTTCGCGTCCATTCTTCATCCCATATCGCGTCCTCAATATTTCATGCCGCTCCACGATCTCTTGCAAGCTCCTCTCCAGAGCTCTTAGGTTGAGTTCTCCCTGGAGACGAATCGTAATCTGAGACGCAAGGCGCCGATAAGCCGGTGAATATTGCGCCATCACATAGATACCCTGTTCATGGAATGAGAGCGGCATATCCTCGCTTCTCTCCTGCCGCTCAATCCTTTTCAGTTTCTTCTTCTGCTCCAGCGCCGTTTCGCCAGTCCGCATTTTTTCAATGGCCACAGCCAAACTCGCCAATGTCCGGTTCTCAAATAAGGCCTGCAGCGGTATCTCCACTTGCAGAACATTGCGTATGCGAGCTATTACTTGCGTCGCCAGCAACGAGTGTCCACCCAATTGGAAAAAATTATCCTGCCGCCCCACCCGCTCTAATTGCAGAAGCTCGCCCCAGATCGCAGCTACCGTGGTTTCCGTCTCACCCACTGGCCCTTCGTATCCACTCATCGCATACGCATCTCTGTCCGGCGCCGGCAGCGCTTTCCGGTCCAATTTCCCATTCGGAGTCAAGGGCAGCGATTCCAGCCGCACATACGCCGCCGGCACCATGTACTCGGGCAGGCTCCCCTGCAGGAATGCCCGTAGCTCTTCCGCCCCGACACCTATCTGGTTCAACGCAGCTGTCTCCGTGTAGTAGGCCACGAGCCGCTTATCTCCCGGGGTATCCTCGCGGACTGCCACCACCGCCTCGCGCACTTCTGGATACTCGACCAAACGGGACTCGATCTCTCCCAGCTCAACTCGGAAACCGCGAATCTTTACCTGAAAATCACTCCGTCCCAGACACTCGATGTTGCCGTCACCCAGCCAGCGCCCCAGATCCCCCGTCTTGTACATCCGCGAGCCATCACCACTGAACGGATCCCCTACAAACAGTTCCGCCGTTAACTCCGGACGATTCAGATAGCCCCGCCCCACCCCAACCCCGCCAATGTATAGTTCTCCCGCCACACCTACAGGTACTGGCTGCCCATAGGAGTCCAGAATGTACACCTGCGTGTTCGTGATCGGACGGCCGATATGCACGATACCTGCTTCTTCCACACGCGCCGTAGTCGCTGCCACCGTTGTTTCCGTCGGACCGTAGACGTTCACCAGCGAGAAGTTCCATCCCTTCCCTGGTAACTGCCGCAAATGATCTCCCCCAACCAGTAGAGTCCCTAAACTTCGGCTGACGATTCCCCGGGAGAAAGCAAACTCAGCCAGCGCCGTCGGCAGCACACTCACGTCCAGGTCCAGCCCGCTCCACCAGCTCAGCAGCGCCTCCGGATCGATCGCCTTTTCAGAAGGGGGTACAAACAGTGTGCCTCCCACGCAAAGAATCGGCCAGACTTCGCACACCGTCGCGTCAAACCCAATCCCGGCCACGTTCGAAGAATGAGAGCCTGCTCCGATTCCGAAGACGTGGCAATGCCACTGAACCAGGTTTGCTAAGCTGCTGTGTTCGACCATCACCCCCTTCGGGGTACCCGTTGAACCCGACGTATAGATCACATAGGCCAGATGGTTGGGAGTAAGCCCGATGTTATTGGGATTGGGATTGCTATCGGGCAAGTCTTTCCACGGGGCCTTGCCGTGGTTCAGATCCAGAACCGGCAACGTGTCAAGCAGTTGGGGGAACCGATCTGCCAGATGACTCTGTGTCAGCAGCACCATCGGATCGGAATCCTCAAGCATGAAGCGGAGCCGCTCCAGCGGATAGGCCGGATCCAATGGCACGTAAGCTCCTCCGGCTTTCAGCACCGCCAGCAGACCGATCATCATTTCGAATCCGCGCCCCACGCAGATTCCTACTCGCGTGTCCGGCTTGACTCCCATCTTCCTCAGATAATGCGCCAGTTGATTGGCCCGCCGGTTCAACTCTCCATATGTTAAGTCTTCATTCCCATACACTATCGCCACCGCATCCGGTGTCTTTTCCACCTGCTCTTCAAACAGCTCCTGGAGGAACTTGTCCTTCGCATATTTTGCTTCCGTGTCGTTCCACTCGAAGAGCACTTGTTCCAGCTCTCTCTCCCCCATCAGCTGGATAGTGTCCAACCTCTGGTTCTCCCCGGCAACCATCCCCTCCAACAGCCTCGAGAAATATCCCAGATAACGTTCGATGGTTCCAGCTTCAAACAACGACGTGGCGTACTCAACTCCGCCCGTGATCCTCTCGCCTGTCTCCTGCAGCGAAAGACTCAGATCAAACTTCGCCTTGACCGTCGCTTCCGGCAATATCTCGATCTCTACTCCCGGAAACTCCAGCTTCCCTTCCAGCGCGTTCTGCCAGCCAAACATCACGTTGAACAACGGAGTGTGTGACAGACTGCGCTCCGGCCCAATGATCTCCACAACCCGCTCAAACGGAAGGTCCTGATGCTGCTGGGCAGCAAGAGCCTGTCTTTTCGTTTGCTCCAGCAGTTCCCCCACCGTCTGTGCCCCTGAAACATGGATTCGCAGTGCCAGGGTGTTCACGAAAAACCCGATCAGCTTCTCAATCTCCACTCTTCCACGGTTGGCCGCCGGAATCCCGATCACCACCTCCTCCTGCCCCGATAACCGTCCCATCAGGGCCGCCCATCCTGCCAGCAACGTCATGAATAACGTTGCCCCATGCTGCCGGCTTAACTCTTTCAGCCCTGTTAATAAGGTCGCTTCCAGTTCGAATGGACTGAACCCTCCGCTATGGTTCTGCTGCGCCGGCCGCGCATGGTCCCACGGCAATTCCAACAGCGCCGGCGCCCCCACCAGCGCACCTTTCCAGTACTCTGCCTGCTGCTGCAGCATCTCGCCTTCAATCAACTGCCGCTGCCACACCGCGTAGTCGGCATATTGCAGCTCCAGCTCCGGCAGCGGGTCCCACTGGCCCTGCCGATAAGCCGCGTACAGGGTGTTGAGCTCGTTGAGGAAGATGCCCCTGGACCATCCATCGGAAACGATGTGGTGCATGGTGATCACCAGAACGTGCTCGTCTTCAGCCACCTGCAGCAACTGTCCCCGAATCAGTGGCCCGCTCGCCAGATCGAAGGGACGCTCGGCTTCCTCCTGCATCCGCCGCGCGAGCTCCTCGCTCGTCTCGCCTCGTTCCCGCAGATCCTCTTCCCTCAGCTCGAAACGCGCCTGTTCGACCGCTTGAATCCTCTGTTCCGGCTCTCCCTCCACCACCGCAAATGTCGTGCGCAACACCTCGTGCCGGGCCACGATCCTATCCAGCGCCCGGCGCAGCGCTCCTGCATCCAGTGCGCCCCGCATCCGCATCTGCAAGGGTACGTGATACGCTTCGCTGCCTCCCTCCATCTGCCCCAGAAACCATAAACGCTGCTGCGCAAAGGACAGCGGCAGCCGCTCGCCGCGCTCCGTCCGAGTCAGCGGCGGCAGCTCCCACCGTCCTGCCGCTGACAGCTTCCGCACCAGCTCCGCCAGCACTGGATAGGCAAACACATCGGTGAGTTTCATTTGCTTGCCCAGCTGACTCTGCACCCGGCTGACTACCCGCACGGCCAAAAGCGAATGCCCCCCCAGTTCGAAGAAGTTATCCTCCC
>Ga0207687_10000409_pt1 | contig 29125 bp, 25 predicted proteins | sample KBSM54metaG_FD_184399 | JGI IMG/M metagenome (GOLD analysis project Ga0207687, IMG submission 184399) | Miscanthus rhizosphere microbial communities from Kellogg Biological Station, Michigan, USA - KBS M5-4 metaG (SPAdes) (version 2) | ecosystem: Host-associated > Plants > Roots > Rhizosphere >...
CGCGGTGAGCAGGTTGAGCGCGGCGGCCGGCCGCATGCGGAGCAACTCGTCGAGGTCGCCGCGATCGACGACGATCAGCTGGCCGGCCTCCTTGCACACCGCACGCGCACTGCGCGAGCCACCGTCGAGCAGCGAGATTTCGCCGAAGAAGTCGCCGCGCTCGGCGAGCTCGAGGAACACGTTCTCGCCGGTCTTGATCTTGACCGACATCTCGACGGAGCCGGACAGCACGATGCCCATCCAGTCGCCCGGATCGCCGTACTCGAACAGCGTCTCGCCCTCGGTCATGTTCTCGAGGTCGACGCGCTCGGCGAGGATCGTGCGCTCGTTCGGGTCGAGCTCTGCAAACATCGGCACTTCGCCGAGGATGTCGGCGGTCGTGCCCACGCTATGCCGCCCACCCCAGCTGCATCACTTCTTCTTCACGACGTTGCCGTCGACCCGGTAGGTCTCGGCGAGCGGACCGACGAGCGCGCCGGCGACCTGCGCCTTGCGATCGCCGAGCGGTGCCTTGGTCCGTTCGAGGACCTCGATGATCGTCCGCTTGATCCGGCCCGACTCTTCCTCGGGGCGAAGCAGCGCGTCGATCAGCGGCTCGGCGATCCGCGCCGGGTCCTTTGTCCCGAGCCCTTCGATCGCGGTGAACCGCGAGTTCTCGTCGAAGTCGACGACGTAGGGCGTGACGCGCGGGATCACGTCGTCATCGCTCATGCCCTTGTGCTCGGTGAACCACTTGAGGAGATCGATCCGCTTGTCGGGCATGCGGACGTAGCCGGGCTGCTCGCCCGCGAGGATCTCGTCGACGATCGCGAGCTGCTTGTCGTGATCGGCGACCTTCTCGACGACGCGCAACGGGAACGACAGCTGCTCGGCGCCCTTCATGTAGCGAACGAGCGCGGTCAGGACCATCGGGCCCTTCTCGACGAGCACGTCGACGACCCAGTTCTTCTCCTGCTCGTCTTCGACGCCCTTCATCGAGGTGACGCCGAACCGCTTGCACAGGCCGAACAGCGCTTCATCGCTTCCGTCCTCGCGCAGCTTCTCGAGCGCGCCCCAGCGATCGGGCTGCTGGGCGAGCTTGTTCGTCGCTTTTTCGATCGTGCGCTGGAGAGCGCGGTCCTTGGAGAACAGGCCGAAAACCATTTCTTTTTTCTCTTCTCGAATCGGGCCAGGGCGGGGGCAACCTACCGTTCCATGCGCGGGACGGCAAGATGGCCTAGAACTGATCTGGTCGGGCGGGTCTGTCGTACAGTAGGGTCGTGGAAGCACGCTCCTCGCTCGTCCTGCTGATAACGCTCGCCTCGTGTGCGAGCAGCAAATCGCACCCGACGACGGGAAAATTCGAAGACTGCTACTACGACTGCAAGCCGGGTCAGACGCCGAAGGCCGATCCGGGGGCTGCAGCGACGGGAACGACGGCTGCACCTACGCTAGGCACGGCCGTGCCCGCTGGCAAGGCGACGCCTGCAAATCAGAAGGCGCAAGTGTTCCGAGACGCGGCCGATCTGATCGACAAGGCGCAGGCCGCGCTCGATAACGGCAACAAGAACCTCGCGGATCAGTACTTCTCCAGCGCCGAGCTGCTGACCGGACCCGAAGCGCTCGCCGCGCTCGCATCGACGTTCCGCGATGGCGCACCGCCGCGCGTGACGACGCCGACCGAGAAGATCGACACCCACGTCGCGCCGCAGCCGAAGACGGTCGGCAGCTCCGAGGAAGAGGACGCCGCCGCGAAGGTCGCGCCGCCGAAGGTCGAAGGCAGCCTCACCGGCTCGGTCCAGATCGACGGCAAGCCGCTCGTCGGGGCGTTCGGCCTCGTCACGCTCGAGCCTGTAACCGGCAAGGGGCCGGCGCGTACACCGAAGCGCCGGGTGATCGAACAGCGCGATCGTACGTTCCTGCCGCACGTGATGGCCGTCCCGGTCGGGTCGACGATCGCGTTCCCGAACTTCGATGGCGTGTTCCACAACGTGTTCTCGACGTCGCCACTCGCCGCGTTCGATCTCGGCATCTACAAGGCGGGCGAGGCGCGCGAGTACACGTTCCAGAAGGAAGGCATCATCCGCCTCGGCTGCAACCTGCACGCGAACATGAGCGCGTACATCGCGGTCGTGTCGGCGCCCGCGTATGTCATCACCGACGACGCCGGCAAGTTCGCGTTCAAGCACCTCGCGCCGGGCAAGTACCACCTGAAGGCGTGGAGCGAGCGGTCGAAGGCGCCGATCGAGCAAGAAGTCACGATCAAGCAGGGCGCGAACTCGGTGAACGTCGGCGTCGCCGGCGATGCACCGGCGGGGCCCGCGCCCGACAAGTTCGGAGGCAAGCGTGGCTAAGCCCGCGCTGATCGCGGCGGGCATCGTCTTGCTCGCCGCGGGCGCGGGGCTCGCCGGCTACGGAGCGACGCGCAAGGCGACCGGCGGGATGACGCCAGAAGCGTCGTCGATGATGACGTCGGCGATCGGTCAGCTCGACGGCGATATCCGCGCCGCGCAGTCCGACGTCAGCGGCAACGCCGAGGCGCTCGCCGGGCTGCAAGCCGTGCAAGGTGCGGTCGCCACCGACGACGCGACCGTCAAGAACATGGTCGAGCGCGGCGAGCTCGCGTTCACGATCAAGCCGGGCACCGTCGTCGAGCTCGGCCAGGTGATGAAAGGGCAGGCGGCGACGCCGCTCTACACCCAACCGCCGGGCTCGATGCGCTCGGCGCACGCGGGCAAGCCAGGCGACTACGTCGAGCTGATGGGCGACAAGGCGCTCGTCACGCACGTGTCGAACGTCGTGCCGAAGGATCGCGCGAACGAGCTGACCGGCTACGTGATGGTGTCGCGGCCGCTCGATCTCGGGCCGGCGTTCGCGAAGCTCGAGCAAGCGCACGTCGAAGGTACGTTCGAGCTCGACGGCAAGACGCATCAGCTCGGTGCCGCGCCCGCCGCGGGTGCGCAAACGCAGGCGATGCCGTTGCCGTCGGTGCCCGGCGCGAAGATCACGGTCGCGATTCCGCCGGTCACGGGTGGTCCGCAGACGCCGCTCGTCGCCGGTGGCGGAGGCGCGGCAGGGCTCGGCCTCATCCTGTTGATCATCGGCGCGATCGCCGGCAAGAAGCGCGACGCCGGCTCGACGGCCCAAGGCATGGCCGTCGGCACGCAACCGTCTGGTCAAGCACCTTCGAGCTTCGGTACCGCGCAGACCCAGATGTCGAGCAGCTCGCACGCGGTCGGCACGCCGTCGCCGATCGGGGCAACCGAAGCCGCGTTCTCGTCGGCGAACCTCGGGCCGGGCGCGATGATCGGCCGGTGGGAGATCCTGAAGCGGCTCGGCTCGGGCGGCATGGCGGATGTCTATCTCGCCCGCGCGCGCGGCGAGGCCGGGTTCGAGAAGCAGGTCGCGATCAAGGTCATGCACCCGCACCTCGCGCGCAACGAGCGCGCCGTCGATCACTTCCTCGACGAGGCGCGGCTGTCGTCGCGGATCAGCCACCCGAACGTCGTCCAGATCCAGGACCTCGGCAAGATCGGCAACGACTACGTCATCGTCATGGAGTTCGTCGACGGCGTCGATCTCGAAAAGCTGCTCGCGTCGGCGCGCGCGGCCCAGCGCCAGGTTCCGATCGATGTCGCGCTCGGCATCCTGTGCCGGATCTGCGACGGCCTCAACGCCGCGCACAAGTCGACGACGACCGACGGTGCACCGATGAACCTCGTGCATCGCGACGTGAAGAGCGCGAACGTGCTCGTGTCGAAGCAAGGCGGCGTGAAGGTCGTCGACTTCGGCATCGCGAAGGCGACGTCGCAAGCGCACCTGACCTACGCCGGCGAGACCAAGGGCACGCCTTCGATGATGGCGCCCGAGCAGCGCGTCGGCGAACAGGTCGACGTGCGCGCCGACGTCTACTCGGTCGGTGCGGTCGCGTTCGAGCTCCTGACGGGCCATGGCGTCAACCTCGATCTCGCAGCGCTCGCCCACCTCGGCGTCGAGAACTGGCCGCACCTGCCGATGCCGTCGACGCTGCGGCCCCAGCTCCCGGGCGAGCTCGACGCGCTGCTGATGCAGTGCATGTCGTTCGATCGCGAGAAGCGCCCGGCCGACTGCGCGGTGCTCGAGGCCCAGTTCGAGGCGATCATGAAGCGCAACGCGCTGACCGCGAGCGACAAGGACATCGCGCGGTGGGTCGCTTCGGAAGCGGCCGCGCTCGTCCCGAATCAGCCCGAGCCGACCGAGCCGCGCGCCGCGCGCTAGAAGTGGACGGTGACGGCGGCGCCCGCGCTCGACGGCGTCGCGGTCGGCGTGATCAACACGCGGCGCTCTTCGACGACGTGATCGTGGATGAAGATCAGCGTCGCGGCGATGCCGAATCCGGCGGCGACGCCGAACGCGCCCCACGAGAGATACTGGTAGCGATGACCTTCATCGAGGAGGTCCTGGTACCGCGCCTGGGTCTTCATGTCGTACGTCGGCGTCTTGCCGTCGACGCCGACGTAAAGATCCTTGATGTCCTGCTCCGACGACGTCGCCGAGTACGCGAGCACTGCACCCGCCGTCGCGAACGCGAGCGCACCACCGACCATCAGCCATGGCAAATCTCGCGTGTGCGGCTTGCGATCGATCGCGCCACTTCCGAGCCCCGTGAGCGTGACCTCCGAGCCCGAGCCCGAGCCCGTTTCGGATCCGGATCCCGATGCCGATCCTGATCCTGATCCTGATCCCGCATCGGATCCCGAACCCGCGGCCGTGTCCGTCACCGCCAGCCCCGCGCCCGCGAGCACGACCTTCCAATCCCCTCCGCACGCCTCCACTCGTTCCTTCGTCAGATCCACGAACGACTGCGCCGGCTTCGCCTCGCGCAGATACCTCGTGTAGTAGCTGAGCGCGATCTCGCAGCTTCCCGCTTTTTCGTAGGCCGCGCCGATCTTGAAGAACAGCACCGGGTCTTTCGTGATCTCGTAGGCGGCACCGAAATCGCGTTCGGCATCGCTCCACTGTCCCTTGTCGAACGCCGCGGTCGCGCTGTCGTAGAGCTGCTTCGCCCGCGCGTAATCCGGCTGTACCGGAGCTGGTCCCGGCGCCGGTTGCGCGCCCGAATCTCCGTTGGCTGCCAGGGTGGCCAGGCCGGCTGCGAGGCCGATCGCAGCGACGCGGCCCTTGAGGAGCATGGACACGTTCGGAGCGTACATTCCTCGGCGATTTCACGCTATACCGCGCACCGGAGTACGCGATGGCGAAGATCGATCTGGTCCGCAATCTGGGCGTCGTCGCACATATCGACGCCGGCAAGACCACCGTTTCGGAACGGTTCCTGTTTCACAGCGGCAAGATCCACAAGGTCGGCGAGGTCCACGACGGTGAGACCGAGATGGACTGGATGGACCAAGAGCGCGAGCGCGGGATCACGATCACCGCGGCCGCGATCACGTTCGACTGGAAGAAGCACGAGATCCATCTGATCGACACGCCGGGACACGTCGACTTCACGATCGAGGTCGAGCGTTCGCTCCGCGTGCTCGACGGCGCGGTCGTCGTGTTCTGCGGCGTCGCCGGCGTTCAGCCGCAGTCCGAAACGGTCTGGCACCAGGCCGACAAGTTCAAGATTCCGCGGCTCGCGTTCATCAACAAGCTCGATCGCGTCGGCGCGTCGTCGCCGGCCGTCGTCGCCGATATCCGCGAGCGCCTCGGCGCGAACGCGGTGCCGATCCAGCTCGTGATCGGCAGCGAGGATTCGTTCGCAGGCGTCGTCGATCTCGTGACGATGAAGGCGCTGATGTTCACGGGCGAGGTCACCGACGTTCCGGAGGTCACCGACATTCCCGAGGACATCGCGGCCGCGGCTGCAGACGCGCGCGATCAGATGATCCAAGCGATCGCGGATCTCGACGACGCGATCGCAGAGAAGTACCTCGAGGGCGGCGAGCTCACCGTCGCCGAGCTCAAGGCAGCGATCCGCAAGGCCACGATCGCGGTGAAGATGGTCCCTGTCCTCAACGGCACCGCGCTTCGCAACAAGGGCATCCACCCGTTGCTCGATGCCGTGATCGACTATTTCCCGTCGCCCGTGGACGTCCCGCCGGTCACCGGCGTCGATCCGCGCAACACGACCGAGAAGCTCCAGCGCCAGCCGAAGAACACCGAGCCGTTCTCGGCGCTCGCGTTCAAGATCGCGATGGACGAAGGCCGCAAGGTCGTGTTCCTCCGAATCTTCAGCGGCATGCTCGAGGCGGGCGACGAGATCCTCAACGTCCGCACGAACAAGAAGGAAAAGGTCGCTCGCCTGTTCCGGATCCACGCGCAGAAGCGCGAGCGGCTCGAGAAGGCCGTCGCCGGCGAGATCGTCGCCGCCGCGGGCCTGAAGGACGCGACGACCGGCGACACGCTGTGCGATCCGAAGTCGCCGATCCTGCTCGAGCGGATCGACACGTACGAGCCCGTGATCTCGCAGGCGATCGAAGCCGACAACGCGGCCGCGAAGGAGCGCCTCGACTTCGCACTCGGCAAGATGACCGAAGAAGACCCGACGTTCCGGGTCAAAGAAGACACCGATACCGGCCAGACGATCATCTCGGGTATGGGCGAGCTCCACCTCGAGATCATCGTCGACCGGATGAAGCGCGAGTACGGCGTCGCGGCGCGCGCTGGCAAGCCGCAGGTCGTCTACCGCGAGACCGTCCTCGCATCGGGCGAAGGCCACGCGGTGTTCGAGCGCGACATGAAGGAGCAGCCGATCTACGGCGAGGCGACGTGCGTCGTGAAGGCGCGCGAGCGCGGCGCCGGCATGGATTTCAAGCGCGACATCCCGGCGATGCCGCCGTTCCCCGACAACATCGTCCAGGCCGCGATGCAGGGCCTTCGGGATGCGGCGTCGAGCGGTCCCGATGGTTATCCGCTCGAGGACGTCGAGGTCACGCTGACCAAGGTCGCGCTCAAGGACGGCTCGAACGGAGAGATCGGTGTGCGCGCGGCTGCCGCCGAAGCGTTCCGTCGCGCGGTCCAGAACGCGGAGCCGGCGCGGCTCGAGCCGATCATGTCGGTCGAGGTCATCGTCGACGACGACGGCCTCGGCTCGGTGATCGGCGATCTCCAGCAGCGCCACGGCCAGGTCCAGAACATGGAGGCCGCTGGCAACAAGCGCGTGGTGAGCGCGCTCGTCCCGCTGCGCAACATGTTCGGTTACTCGACCCGGTTGCGGTCGATGACCGCCGGTGGCGCGACGTTCCGCATGCAGATGCACACGTACGACACGCTCCAGGCGTAACTCGTACTCGTGTCACGTGCACGTGCACGTGTACGTCTCTACTGAGCCCAGACTTGGACCTTGGCGTGACCTTCACCGGTGCACGTGCACGTGCTCGTGCTCGAAACGGACGCGAAAGATCGAGCGCCCGATCGCCGCCACGTCTCGACGTGCGGCTCGCCCAGCGTCGTGCGAAGTGCGCGGTCGCCAACGAGCGGGACGCTCGAGGATCGAGCTCGCGACTCGGGTTCGGCCGAGCTGCGCCCGAACGTCAGACGCGACCGAGCACGAGCACGTGCACGAGCACGTGACACGAGCACGTGTACGTCTCTACTGAGCCCAGACTTGGACCTTGGCGTGACCTTCACCGGGCACGTTGCGGTACTTGAACTGGATCGACTCGATCGTGCGCTCGCGGCCATCGTTCGACAGCTCGATCACCTTCGTCCGCGTGCCCTCGCGGAAGAACTGGTTCACGGTCGGGTGATACGGCTCGCCGTGGCGGAACTGGATCGAGAAGTCGATCATCTCGAGCTCGCTGTCGAGCACGACCAGCGTCAGCTTCGAGAACTTGCCCATCGCGCGACCGACGTCGATGCGGTCGTTGTTCTCGCGGCCATGGCCGTGAACCTCGCGCTCGCCGAGCATCTCCCAGCCCTTCGACTCGAACCGCCACGGCGAACCGCTCGGCGGCGGCGGCGCGTTGTCGCCCTTCGCCCAGACCTGGACCCTCGCGTGCCCGCCGTGCGGGACGTTGCGGTAGCGGAACTCGATCGCGCGGATCACGCGCTCGTCACCGGGGAAGTCGATCACCTTCGAGCGGGTGCCCTCGCGGAAGAAGAAGTTCATCGCCGGGTGCCACGACTCGCCGCGCCCGAACTTGACCTCCATGTCGAGCATCTCGAGATCCGCATCCTGGACGACGACGGTCATCTTCGAGAACCGGCCCTCGTAGCGGCCGACGTCGATCCGATCGCGGTCCTCGCGGCCGTGACCGTTGACCGTGCGCTCGCCGAGCATCGTCCAGCCCTGCGGGTTCCACGCCGGTGCGGGCGCGATCGGGGGCGGGCCACCTGCGGTGCCGTCGCCGATCTTCCACGCCCACACGCCGACCTTGGCGTTACCGCCACCCGGCGTGTTCTTGTACTTGAAGTCGAGGAACCGGATCGAGTGCTCGCCGGGCGGCAGCTCGATCACCTTCGTCCGCGTGCCCTCGCGGAAGAACTGGTTCACCGTCGGGTGATAGTTCGTGCCGTCGCTGAACTCGATCTTGAAATCGATCATCTGGAGATCGCTGTTCTCGACGACGACCGTCAGCTTCGAGAACTTGCCCTCCATCCGGCCGACCTCGATCCGATCGTGATCGTAGTTGCCGTTGACCGTGCGCTCGCCGAGCACCACCCAGCCACGGGAATCCCACACCGATTGGGCGTGGGCCACACTCGGCGCTGCGAGCGCGGCCGCGGCTACCACCACACTGAACAAGAGATTGGGTCGCATTCGCGCGATGCTAACAGGGGTCTTCATTCGCGAGAGACGATCGCCCCAGCTGTGTATTCAACTACGTAAGTGTCTATCTAAGTAGTCGTGATCGTGGCGAAAATTCGCCGAAAACTGGAGCCGATGATCGCCGCCTTCGACGATTATTTTCATGGTTTCCACAAAGCGGGCCGCGCATGTCCAGCGCGCTCCCGAAGCAAAGATCGTCGCTACGCCCGTGGTGAAGTGGGTCGGCGGCAAGACCAAGCTGCTGCCCGAGCTCCTGGCTCGGATGCCCAAGACGTTCGGCCGCTACTACGAGCCGTTCATCGGCGGCGCGGCGATGTTCTTCAAGCTGTCGCCGGCGCGCGCCGTGATCGCAGACGTCAACCCCGACCTGATCGCGCTCTACAACGCGATCGCGCGCGATGCGAACGCCGTGATCAAAAAGCTCGCGCATCACCGCGAGGCGCACTGCGAGAGCCACTACTACGCGACCCGCGAGAAGTGGAACCAGCACCACCTGTCGTGGTCGTCGCCCGAACGCGCGGCGACGTTCATCTACCTCAACAAGACCTGCTTCAACGGCCTGTGGCGCGTGAACCGCTCCGGCGACTTCAACGTCCCGATCGGGCGCTACAGCGATCCGCCGATCCTCGTACCCGAAGCGCTGCGCGCCGCGTCGGCCGTGCTCGCGCGCGCCGACATCCGCAACGCGGACTATCAGACCGCGATCGAGGATTCGAAGGCGGGCGACTTCCTGTACTTCGATCCGCCGTACGATCCGGTCACGCCGACCGCGAGCTTCACGAGCTACACCGCCGGCGACTTCGGTCCCGACGACCAGCGGACGCTCGCGGCGACCGCGAAGCAGCTGATCGATCGCGGCTGCAAGGTCATGCTGTCGAACAGCGACACGCCGTTCATCCGCTCGCTCTACAAGGGTCTGAAGATCGAGAAGGTGAAGTGCTCGCGCGCGATCAACTCGAACGCGGCGAAGCGCGGTGAGGTCGACGAGCTCGTGATCACCGGCGGCTACTAGCCGTCACTCAGGCGAGAGCGGTCGCTGCGGCGTACTTCTGTGACTTCGCGTCGTAGTCCTGGAGGACGCCGACAACGCCCGCCGAGCGGGCGATACGGATGATGTCCTCGCGGTTGCCGCGAACGACCATGCGCGGTTCGGCGCCGTCGAGCTCGGTATCCGCAACGAAGCGGCGAGCTTTGACGACGTCCTTGAACACGAGCAGGTACGTCTGGTCGTTACCGGCGCGAGCCATTACGGGCACGCGGCCATTGGGGTCTTGGGCCGTTAGCTCGCCTTCATTAGAGACGAGCAGGACCCACAGACCATCGATCGCTGGAGACGAAACGGTGGTGGGTTGCAACAAGGCGAGGGATATGTGCGGTTTTTGGGTCGATCTGTCAAGGAATTCTGTAACCGCACCCCCTGTCTTGACGTAGTCGGGATCGGAGGCTCTAGTACATTTCGTGGAAGCCCGCGTTCACCTTCCTGTCATCGGCCCGAGCGCCGGTCAGGTGGTGCCCGTGGCGGGGGCAACTCCCGGGGATCCCTTGCTCGATCGGTTTGCCCGGCGAATCCGCTACCTGCGCGTGTCGGTGACGGATCGGTGTAATTACCGTTGCACGTACTGCATGCCGGAGAGCCTCGCGGGCGATCTCCAGTTCGAACCGCGCTCGGCGCTGCTGTCGTTCGAAGAGCTCGAGCGCGTGATCGCGGTGTTCGCGCGGCTCGGCGTCCGCAAGATCCGGCTGACCGGTGGCGAGCCGACGATCCGCAAGGGCATCGTCGACCTAGTCGAGCGGATCGGGGCGGTGCCCGGTATCGCCCAGGTCGTGATGACGACGAACGGTCACTTGCTAAGCGAGCTCGCATCGCCGCTCGTCGCAGCGGGGCTCGCAGGTGTCAACGTCTCGCTCGACACGCTCGATGCGGCCACGTTCCATCGCGTCACGGGGCGCGGCGATCTCGCGCGCGTGCTCGCCGGGATCGATGCGGCGCGCGCCGCCGGGCTCTCGGTCAAGACGAATGCGGTCGCGCTCGCCGGCGTCAACGAGGGCGAGCTCGTGGCGCTGTGCGAAGCCGCGTGGTCGCGCGGTGCGACGCCGCGGTTCATCGAGCACATGCCGATGTCCGATGGCGCGCTCTACGATTCCGCGCGCGGCCTGACGTCGCTCGCGATCCGTCACGCGCTCGAGCGCGAGCTCGGCGAGCTCGTCGCACGCCCGACGCTCGCCGCAGGTCCCGACGCGGGACCGGCGCGCTACTGGAGCCTCGCCTCGGATCCGAGCCGCGAGGTCGGGATCATCTCGGCGATGTCGGATCACTTCTGCGACGACTGCAACCGCCTGCGCTTGACCGCGACCGGCGCGTTGCACGCGTGCCTCGGCCACGACGACGCGCTGAATTTACGCGATCTCGTCCGCGCGGGTGCGAGCGACGACGACCTCGTCCGCGCGATCGCTGGCGTGGTCACCGGCAAGCGCGCCGGCCACACGTTCGCGGATGCGCCGCCCGCGAAGCACATGATCGGCATCGGCGGCTAGTCAGAAGTTTTTTGGAATGGATCGCGAGACGCTCCGGTTGCGGCGTCCATGCGGTTGATCACGAAGGTCGGCATCACGGCGGCGGTCGCCGTCGGTGGTGTAGCCGTGATGATCGGCGCGGCGTCGGGCTCGTCGCACTACCGCATGGTCGATCAGCTGGTCCGCGAGGGCTTCGAGCAGTGGACCGACACGCAGCTCGAGCTTCACGGCAAGGTCGTCCCGCACTCGATCCACACGCAGGTGGTGCGGCAAGAAACCACGCGGACGTTCGTGCTCGCGATGAACGGTGCGGTGTTCCGGGTGTTCGCGAAGGGGCCCGTGCCCGATACGTTCACGGACGAGTCCGAAATCATCGCGACCGGATATCTCGTGCCCGCATCGTCGGAAACCGCGACAGCGGCCGCGCTGGGGGTGCGTGCGGATGGCGAACACCCGTGGGTGCTCGAGGCCTCCAACGTGTCCGCAAAATGCGCGAGTCACTATGGCGAGCAGCCTCCAACGGCGCGCGCCATCTCCTCGGGATCCGGGCACTAACGACCCCCAACAGGTGGTCGGAATGGATCGAGAACATGCTACGGTTGGCTCCTCACGGGCCCCGGGTTAACCGTGCGTTCGCACGGAGGCAACACCATGGAAAAATCCACGCTTTACAAGGTGCTCCTCACCATCGGTGTCGTCCTCGGCGGCGGTGGTTTCTTGATCTACTCGTCGATCGGCCATGCGCAGCACTACCGCATGGTCGACGAGTTGATCGGCGACGGCTTCAACGGCTGGACCGATAAGGAGCTCAAGGTTCACGGCTTCGTCGAAGCCGGGACGATCGTCGAGAGCGTCGTCGGCCAGGTCCAGCACCGCACGTTCGTGCTCCAGAAGAACGGAAAGAAGATCCGGATCTTCAACGAGGGCCCGAAGCCCGACACGTTCAAGGATCAATCCGAGGTCGTCGCGACCGGCCGGCTCGTCAAGGCGAGCGAGGTCCAGGCGCTCGCGACCCAGATGTGCGCGACGAAGGATCATCCCGCGCCGGTGGGCTGCCCGCTGCGCACCGATGCCGAGCAAGAGTGGGTGCTCGAATCGAGCGAGCTGATGGCGAAGTGCCCGTCGAAGTACGACGGCGCTCCGACGACGAAGATCGATACATCATTCAAGCCGTGATCGGAGCGGCGCAAACATGAGCGAGCAAAACGTTCCCTTCTCGCCGATCGCGGTTGTCGGCACGCTGGCGTTACTCGCGGCGTTCCTCACTGCGGCGTGGTCGTTTGCATCCGGCATCGCCGGCAACGCGCGCAAGAGCCGCCGGCTCGTCAACGCGTCGGTCTACGGCCTCTACGGGTTCGGCGCGCTGATCGGCCTCGCATCGTCGCTGATGATCTACGCGTTCGTGTCGCACGACTTCTCGCTGAAGTACGTCGCGAACGCGAGCGATACGACGATGCCGACGATCTACAAGGTCACGGCGTTCTGGGGCGGCCTCGACGGCTCGCTCCTGTTCTGGGTGCTCGTGCTCGCGATCTTCTCGACGATCGCGATCGTCGTGAACCACAAGCGCCACCGCGACATGATCGGCTACGTCGTCGCGACGATCATGGCGGTGCAGCTGTTCTTCCTGTCGCTGCTGCTGTTCACGAAGAACCCGTTTGCGACGTTCCTCACGACGCCGCCGATCGACGGGCAGGGCCTCAACCCGCTGCTCCAGAACTACTGGATGGTGATCCACCCGCCGAGCCTCTACACGGGGTTCGTCGCGGCGACGATTCCGTTCGCGTTCGGCGTCGGCGCGCTCGCGTCGGGCCGGCTCGACGACATGTGGCTCGGCTCGGTCCGCGTGTGGATGCTGATCTGCTTCGGCTTCTTGTCGCTCGGCCTGATCCTGGGCGGTCGCTGGGCCTACGAGGAGCTCGGCTGGGGCGGCTACTGGGCGTGGGATCCTGTCGAGAACGCCGGCCTGATGCCGTGGTTCACGGCGACCGCGTTCCTGCATAGCGCGATCATCCAAGAGCAGCGCGGCACGATGAAGACGTGGAACCTGTCCCTCGTCATCATCACGTTCTTCCTCACCGTGTTCGGCACGTTCATGACCCGCTCGGGCGCGGTCCAGTCGGTCCACGCGTTCGGCGAGGACAACGTGCTCGCGCTCCAGTTCATCGTGTTCATGGCGGTGATCCTGATCGTCTCGATCGGGCTGCTCGTCTACCGCTCGAACAAGCTGACCGCGCGCACCGAGTTCGACTCGTTCTACTCGCGCGAGTTCGCGTTCCTCTTGAACAACTGGATCCTGCTCGGGTGCGCGTTCTTCGTCCTGTTCGCGACGATGTTCCCGACGATCTCCGAGGCGATCAACGGCGAGCGCGTCTCGGTCGGCCCCGACTTCTTCAACAAGTGGATGACGCCACTCGGCCTGGTGCTGCTGTTCCTCGCCGGCGCGGCGCCGCTGCTCGCCTGGCGCAAGACGACGCGCGAGCGCTTGATCAACCAGTTCGCGTTCCCGCTCGCGGCCGCCGCGGTCACGATCATCGTGCTGCTGATCGTGTGGCCGCAGACCAAGCACCTGACGCCGATGTTCGCGCGCCAGATCAAGCTGCCGGTCTCGCTGATCAACTTCGGGCTCGTCGCGTTCGTGTGCGCCTCGATCGGCCAGGAGTTCTGGCGCGGCCTCGTCGTCCGCCGCCGCCAGACTGGCGCGGATCACTTCTCGTCGCTCGTCGGCCTCGTGCTCGCGAAGCGCCGCAAGTACGGCGGCTACATCATCCACCTCGGCGTCGCGCTGATCTTCTTCGGCTTCGCCGGCAAGGCGTACGAGCGGATGTACGACCGCACGGTCGAGAAGCCCGGGCCCGCGGCGGCGAACGGCACGGGACCGTCGTCGTTCGGCATCGGCTCGTTCACCGGGCCGTTCTCGACGAGCGACTACTACTTCTCGTACGAGAACTTGTTCCACACGAGCGACGATCACAAGGACGCGATCACCGCGCAGATCGGCATCTACGATTCGGGCGATCGGATCGGCACCGTCTATCCGGCGAAGTGGGATTTCCACAAGGGCGACGGTCAGATGACGACCGAGGTCGCGATCCGGGTGCGCGCGCTCGAGGACGTCTACGTCGTGCTCACCGGCTACGACCTCGACACGTCGCTCGCGAACTTCCGCGTCTACATCAACCCGCTGATCCTGTGGGTGTGGACGGGCTTCCTCGTCCTCGCGTTTGGCACGCTCGTGTGCCTGATCCCGCAGGCGGTTGTCGATCGCATGCAGTGGAAGCCGCGTACGCGGTTGGGCCGCGCGGCCGACGTCGGCCTCGTCGTCACGGTCGTGCTCGCGCTGCTCGGCGGCCTCGCGTCGCAGGCGCGCGCGGATGCCCCGAGTGGTGCGGCGGGCGCTGGGGCCGAGCACGTGCCCGCCGGCATGGGCATGGGCAAGGCCGGTGGCGGCTATGCGGCGATGAATCGCCCGGCGAACGAGACCGAGGCGCGCGCGATGAAAGAAGTCGCGTGCCCGTGCGGCTGTGCGCGCCAATCGATCCACGATTGCGATTGCGCGACCGCCGCGCAGCTCCGCGCGAAGGTCCAGGGCCTGCTCGCCGGGACCGACCTGTCGAACGACGCGGCGCGGACGAAGGCGTACGAGTCGGTGCTCGCGGCGTTCACGTCGGAGTACGGCCAGAAGGTCCTGTTGACCCCGAAGAGCGACGTCTCGTGGCTCTTCCCATCGTTGGCCGTGGTCGGTGGCTTGGGCCTGCTCGCGTTCGCGGGCCGGCGCTGGCTCGCGCGCGGCAACAAGCATCCGGCGCAGCCCGTCGCGATGACCGCGGCGGCCCAGGCGCTCGACGACGAATATGCCGACAAGCTCGATGACGAGCTCGCGGAAACCGACTGATGGCGAAACAGCCTGCAAAGCGCGCGACGGTGGCCGAGCCCGAGTCCGACGAGGAAGCGGCGGCGGATCTGCCCGAAGCGAAGGTGGTCAGCGAGGAGGATCGTGAAGATCCACTGCGCATGGTCAAGCTCGGCGGCTTCGCGTTCGTGCTGATCGCTGGCTGGGCGTTCGTGATCTTCGCGAATCACCGCCACATCACCGCGCCGGTCGTGTTCGTGTGCCTCGCGTACTTCGCAATCCTGATGACAGTCGTCAACCTGTGGCGCACCGGCGCCGCGGTCGCGGATGCACGCACGGTCGATGACTGGCAACGGCCGATCGGCGCGCGAGGCGAGCTGTTGAAAGAGAAGAAGACGCTGCTGAAGGCGATCAAGGAAGCCGAGTTCGACTTCGCGATGGGCAAGCTGTCGAAGGCCGACTCCGACGCGCTGATCAAGGACTACCGCGCGCGCGCGATCGAAGTGATCAAGGAGCTCGATCGCGGTAGCGGCACGGAAAAGTCCGCGCGCGAGCAGATCGAAGCCGAGGTCAAGGCGCGGCTCGCGCTCGACGCGCAGAACAAGCCGAGCAAGCGCGCGAAGAACGAAGCGGCGAAGCAGGCGGCGAAGTCGGCGAGCGCGCAAGAGCGCCGCGACGTCGCCGATGCGAAGATCAATGCCGGCTCGGTCGACCGCCGTGCCGCGAGCGAGCCCGAACCGGCGCCGCCCGGCGAGGTCATCGAACAACAGACGGCTGAAGAGCCGAAGTCCACTGCCACGGGAGAGTCGTCGTGAACGCCTGGCTGCGCCGAGCACTCGTTCTGACGCTCGCGGGCGTCGCATCGTTGACCGTAGCGTCGACCGCTGCATACGCCCAGGTTCCCGGCGCGATCGGCAAGCCACTGCCGTCGTCGGATCTGCCGGTCGGCACGGTCAGCGTGCGGGTGATCGCGGGCAAGGTGTCGGCGCCGATCGTCGGCGCTGACGTCACGCTCGTGGTGAACGGTACGCCGCGGGTCGCGCGCACCGATGCAGGTGGCCGCGCGACGTTCGCGAACCTCCCCGCCGGCGCGACCGTGCAGGCGAAGGTCACCGGTCAAGACGAGGACAAGAAGGAGTTTTCGTCCGACGAGTTCCAGCTGTCGAGCGAGAGCGGCGAGCGCCTCATGCTGTCGACCCGGCCGTTCGAGCCGATGGGTGGCGGCGGTGCACCGTTCGCGGGCGGTGGGGGCGCCGGCGGTATGCCGGAGCCTCGCCAGATCACCGGCCAGCCGCGTCCCGAGGCGAACGATCAGCCCGGCACGTACACGGTGCGGTTGACCTACGACGATCTCGCCGACAAGGCGCCGCCGCAGGGCGTCCCGGTGTTCCTCGTCGGCTATCAGGCCGACGACAAGGTCGTCGTGCTCGAGCAGAAGAGCGACGCCGCGGGCCGCGCGACGTTCTCGAACCTCGACCGCACCGGCGCGACGTCGTACTTCGCGATGTCGGAGCTGCCGCGCGGCGCTGTCACCGAGCGTCTGGTCTCGACGCCTGCCGTGCTCGACTCGCGCGGCGGCGTGCGGCTGATCCTGTCGGGCGACAAGCGCGCCTCGACCGGCCCGGCCATCGACGACATCTCGCGGATCGAGAAGCAGGACTTCGCGCCCGAGGTGGGCAAGATCCGGATCGTCTTGCTCGGAGTTCCCGAGGACAACGCGCAGGTCACGCTCGTCGCGCAGGGCTCGCAATCTGGATCGCGCCGCGCGATCGCGACCGTGCCGTCCAAGCGGACGACGCCGGATCCGAAGGACATCAAGGGCGAGACCAACTTCCAGCCGAAGGACGACATCCCGGCGCACGGCGTCCGCGTCCAGGTCCACGGTGGCGCGAACGCGAACGAGCCGCTCGCCGGCACGCTGATCCGGATCGCGCCGGCGTCGGACCCGACGAAGATCATCCAGCAGCAGACCGTGCCCGAAGGCGGCATCGTCGATATCGAAGAGCAGACCGTCGAGCCGCTCCTCGCGATCGCGACGATCAACGGCAAGGACATCACGAGCCAGCCCTTCGACATCTCGAAGAAGGGCGGCTTCCTCGACTTCTATGCGACGTGGGACGCGCAGGGAAAGCTCTACGCTGACTTCGATAGCTCGACGATCAAGCCCGACGAGGTCGTGTTCGCCGAAACGACGATGCGCAAGCAGCTGTATCGCTCGGTTCCGTTCCAGGCGCTCGCCGGCGTCGGGACCAAGGCGACGCTCTACATCTATCCGCGGATCATGTTCCAGTTCGAGTGGAGCGCGCAGATCGACGACGAGTTCCTCGCGGTCGGCGGCAAGTTCGACCTGACGAACAACTCGTGGGCGCCGTACGTCGGATCGAGCGACGGCCTGATCATCCCGCTGCCCGCGCACTTCAAGGGCGCGCGCGTCGGCGAGCAAGATCAAGACGACGTCGCGGTCGCGCAAGGCGAGGGCTTCCGGATCGGCCGGCCGATTCCACCCGGCGGCAAGGAGTTCCACGCCCAGTTCTCGCTGCCGGTCGAGAATGGCGAGGTCGACTGGAAGCTCGACCTCCCGCTCGGCGCGTTCCAAAGCGGCATGGAGATTCGCCAGACCCCGGGAATGAGCGTGCAGACGCCGCCGAGCGTGCGCGGCCAGGTCATGACCGTCCCGCAGGGCACGTACTACGTGCTGCCGCAGATCTCGATCCTGCCGCACCAGTCGATGCAGATGACGATCTCGAACCTGCCGCACCAACCGGAGTGGAAGGTGTGGGCGCCGCGGATCGTCGGTATCTTCGGCCTCCTCGTGATGATCGGCGGCCTCGGCTTCGCGATCTACCGGACCTCGACGGCGCGCACCGAGGACCTCGCGCGCGCCGACAAGAAGAACGCGCTGCTCGACGAGCTCGTAGATCTCGAGAAGTCTGGCAAGAATCCCAAGCGTCGCGCCGAGATCGCGAACGAGCTCGAACGCCTGTGGGTCGACTAGACCGCGTCCTCGTCGAGAAGGTCGCGAAGCGCTACGGCACCGAGCGTGCGCTCGCCGGCGTTTCGCTCGAGCTCGTGCGAGGCACGATGTGCGCGCTGCTCGGCCACAATGGCGCGGGCAAGACCACGCTGCTCGGCGTCGTGTCGACGCTCGTCCGCCCGAACACCGGCAGCGTCACGTATCGCAGCGGCGAGGTGAAGCTAAAGGGCGAGGCCGTGCGCCGCGAGATCGGCCTGCTCGCGCACGCCTCGCTCTGCTACGGCGAGCTCTCCGCGATCGAGAACCTCGAGCTCGTCGCCGGGCTGTACGGCATCACGGCCTCGGTGACCGCGGTGCTCGATCAAGTCGGCCTCGAGCCGCGCGCGCGCGAGCGAGCCGCGCGGACGTACTCGCGGGGTATGCTTCAGCGGCTGGCGCTCGCCCGTGCACTGCTGACCAAGCCGTCGCTGCTGCTGCTCGACGAGCCGTTCACCGGCCTCGATCGCGGTGGCGCGCTGACGCTCGGAGAGCAACTCGGCGGGCTCAAGGCCGATGGCACGATCGTCGTCGTCGTCACCCACGATCTCGAGGCGATCGCGGGCCGCACGGACCACGTCGCGATCTTGAAGCGCGGCAAGCTCGTCTGCGAAGAGCGCAGTGACCTATCGTACTCGTACGATCAGTTGAAGGACCTCTACCACCGGAACGCCGCCTAGATGCTGCGCCACGCATTACGCATCGCCTGGAAGGATCTCCGCATCGAGGTGCGCTCGAAGGAGATCTTCATGACGGTGGCGTTCTTCGGCGCGCTGCTCGTCGTGATCTACTCGTTCGCGTTCCAGGACAAGAGCGCGATCCGCGCCGCGGTCCCCGGCATGCTGTGGGTCGCCCTCGCGTTCACGGGCACGATCTCGCTCGGCCGCGCGTTCGATCGCGAGCGCGAGAACGACACGATGCGCGCGCTGTTGCTCGCGCCGGTGCCGCGCCTGTCGGTGTTCATCGGCAAGGCGATCGCGATGGGCCTTTTGAACCTCGGCGTCGCCGTCATCATCGTGCCGCTCCTCGCACTGTGGCTCAACGCGCCGCTGTTCGCGTACCCGCTCGAGCTCGCCGGCATCGTGATCGCCGGCTCGTTCGGGATCGCGATCGTCGGGTCGGTGTTCGCGGCGACGCTGCTGAAGGCCCGCTCGCGCGACGTGCTCTTGCCGGTCGTCCTCTATCCGATCCTCCTGCCGCTATTTGTCGCGGGGACCAAGTGCACCGCCGCGCTCGTCGCCGTGAATCCCGATCTCGACATTGCCCACTATTGGATGGACTTCGTCGGAATCTATGACGCCGCGTTTTTGGTACTGTCCTTGTGGGTCTTCGAGTCCCTGGTGATCGAGTGAAGAAGCTCATCGTTCCAATCCTCTGCATCCTCGGCGCGATCGGCTTCGTCGCGTCGGTCTACCTCGTGTTCTTCAACGCGCCGCTCGAGTACGCGATCGACAAGGACACGGGCCGGCTCGTCGGCACGAGCTTGTTCTTCAACCAGAAGATCTACTTCTTCCACGTCCCCCACGCGATCCTGTTGTTCGTCGCCGTGTTCGTCGCGGGCATCTCCTCGATCATGTACCTGTGGAAGCACGATCTCGCGTGGGACGACATTGCCGCGGGCACGGTCGATATCTCCGTCGCGTTCGGCGCGGCGGTGCTCGCGACCGGCTCGATCTGGGCGAAGGCCGCGTGGGACGTGTGGTGGCAGTGGGAGCCGCGGTTGACGATGTCGCTGCTGCTCTGGTTGATCCTCGTCGGCTACGCGCTCGTCCGTAAGTTCGCGGGACCGTCCGCGGACCGGGTCGCCGCCGGGATGGCGATTTTCGGCATGGTCGGCGTGCCGTTCATCTACACGATGGTCGGCCACGATTCGCACCCGGCTTCCGGCTTGAACGGCGTCGTCGCGACGCAGGGCGCCGCGATGCGTCCCGCGTTCTGGATGTCGTTCGCGACGTTCACCTGCTGGTTCACCGCGCTCGTGATCACGCGCGTGCAAGGTACGCGCGCCGAACGGGAGGTTCGCGAGCTTCGCGAACGTGCCCTCGATCTGGGAGTCATCGAATGAAGAAGATCGCGATCGTCATCGTCCTCCTCTGCGGGGGGATCGCCGCCGCCGATGGTTCGGGAGCGCCAGCCGCGAATCCGCAGGTCGAAGCGCTGAAGAAGACCTGCGCCGACGCGATGAACGCGGACCCCAACTTCGCGAAGTCGATCGAGCTCACGATCGACAAGCAGCTCGATCAGAAGACGATCGAGGCGCACGACGAGGCGTTCCATCACATCCAGAAGAACGAGAGCCACGTGATCTACGCGTACGCGGCGATGTGGGTGATCGCTGCGCTGCTCGTCGGCTTCTTGTTCTTCCGCCAGCAGGCGCTGAAGACCGAGATCGCGCAGCTGAGGCGCGACCTCTCGAAGGCCGAAGCGGCCGGAGACAAGGCGTGACCGGCGAGCACGTCATCTTCATCCCGGGCGTGCTGATGATCGGCATGTTCCTCGGCTTCATTCTCGGAACCCGCGCCGCGCGCAACCAGTTCGATCTCGCGCAGAAGCGCGCCGACGAGCGCGAAGCGGTGAAGGCCGCACGCGCTGCGAAGAAGGCGAAGCTCGCCGAGACGAAGCCCGAAGACTGATCGTCACGGAGCCGGGACGAACCCGGCGCCGAGGTTTCCCGGATCGCGTAGGACCTGGATCCCGGGCTGCGGCGTGCACGGTAGCGGCTCGTCGAAGCAGCGGTCGTCCGTGGATGGGACGAGCACATCGGTCTGGCCGGTGGTGTTGTGGACCGCTGCTCGCGGTGGCGCGGGGGGACGGCCCCAGAGCTTCGGGACCGTCGTGGTCTCGTGAAACGCGAAGCCGCCGCTCCACGCGCAGAGCCCGATCGACAGTGCGACGATGCCCGCTCGCACGTGTGCGATGCGCATCGCATCCGCCACCATCGGCGCGAACAACACCGTCGGAAGGAGCCAGAACCAGAAGTTGCCGTACCGGAGGTCTGGAGCGCCGGTGAGCCACTCGAAGATGCCGAGCAGACATGCCGCGACCGCTCCCCACTCACCGGCGGCGCGCACGGCCGAGCGCGCAGGTCCCTGTGACGCTCGCCAGGCGAGCAGCGCGCTCGAAACGACGAGCAGCAGAAACTCGCGCGACGCGCGAAACGTATCCAGCCACGGTGCGAACCACCACCAGAAGTCGTGGGTTGCGAGGACCTCCGGCGGCGTGCCTTGCATCCGCGACCAGCTCTGGATGTTGCCGTAGTCGAATGCGGCGAGCTTGCGAGGAACGGCCCAGCTCACCGGGAGATGCCCGAAGACCGGATACACGAGCCAGCCAGAGAGCATGACGCCGCGCACGAGCCAGCCGAGCACGAGGAGCGCCGGCAAGGCGAGCACGACCAGCCATCGCTTCGCGAGGAGTTGGTCGCGTGCGATCACCGCGACGATCACGCAGCTGACCACGAGCAGCGCTACGCCGCCGAGCTTCGTGGTCGCTGCGACCGCTGCGACCGCGACGATCGGGGTCAGCAACAGCGCGAGCCGATCGCGCGACGCGCGCGGCAGGGAGACGAGCTCGAGGACGAACACCGCCGCGAAGACCGCGAGCGGGAGGTCGGTCGACAGCGACGAGACCTCGCCGGACCAGATCTTGGCGAGCAAGAACGGCAGCGTGAACAGGCAGTAGACCTGGCGGACCCGACCTCGCGGCGTGTGCGCTGTCAGGATCTCGACGAACCACTGGCTCAGCGCGCACGCGAGCAAGAACCCGTTCGCGAGATGCGCGGCGCAGCCTTCCCACAGCGTGTCGGTATACGCGCCGAACAGATGGACGCTGTTGTTGTAGCCGAACCGCATGTGGAGGTTGCCGAGCCCCACGACGACCGGATACCGAGTCATCCACTTGACGGCCTGCAAGTGGTAGAGCCCGGTGTCGTAGATCGCGATCTTGTCGCACGCCGCGTACGCGACGACGATCCAGGTCAGCGCCGCGACCACCACAGCGGCAATGCTCGCGCGGCGTGGGCGCACGATCAGGCGCCGGCGAAACAGCGCGAACCCCGCGAGCGCCGGCACGCACGACAGCGCGAACGCGGCGTTATTGATCGCGAGCGCGAACGAGGCGAGCTGCAGGAAGCACTGGAGCGCCGCGTAGCCAAGCCACACCGTCTGAAACGTACCGAGCGGACCAGCGAAGCTGCTGCCGCCGAACCGACGCAACAACCAACGCACGAGCAGCCCCCAGCCCAGCACGATCCCGAACAGCAGGACCCAGAGCCCCAACACGTTCACCATGGAGGCGGTCTAACACGGCAACGCGCCTAGTTGCCGCTGAGCCGATCCGCGAGCTCGCGCGGCGTCGCGATCCGGTCGGCCGCATTCTTCGCGAGCGCGGCACGTGCGATCGCATCGAGATCGCGATCGGCGAGAGCAGGGGGCTCGTGCTCGATCACGGCCTGCATCGATAAGTACGACGGTCCGCGATGAAACAGGCGCGTGCCGGCGCAGAGCTCCCAGAGGACCACGCCGAGTGCGAACACGTCGGTCGCCGGCGTCCACGCTTCGCCGCGTACCTGTTCGGGCGCCATGTAGGCATGCGTGCCACGCGGCGTGCCGGCTTCGCCGATCGCGCGCGCGATGCCGAGATCGATCAGGACGGTGCGATCCCCGTCGACCACGAGGTTACTCGGGTTGATATCGCCGTGGACCCAGCCGTTGGCATGGAGATGTGACGCCGCGTCGCACGCGGCGCGCACGATCGCGATGACGCGCTGCTTGTCGAGCCGCGCAGCCTTCTCCCCACTGCGTGGATCCGACATGAGTTGCCGCCGCAGATCGCCGCCTGCGACGAGCTCCATCGCGAGGAACGGGCGCTCTTCAACCTCACCGATCTCGCGACCCTGGACGACATTCGGATGCGCCGGCAGCGTCGTCGCGAGCTGCTGCTCGCGTGCGAATTGCTCGCGCGCTTCGTCGTTGCGGAGCAGATGTGTGTGCATTCGCTTGAGCGCTACGGCTTCTGACAGACCGTCGCGCGTCGCTCTCCAGATCTCACCGAGCCCACCTACGGCGACGAGCGCGTCGAGCTGCCACGTGCCGAAGCTGTCTGACATGTAGGCTCCAACGTAGCACGCGAGCTACCCGTCGGTGACTTGCGTGCGACGACGGCGACTTCTAAAATTCTCGATCGTGGGTGGTGAACGTCTCGGTCGCTATACGATTTTGCGTCCACTCGCGTCGGGCGGTATGGCCGACGTCATGCTCGGCCGCGCCGAGGGGATCGAGGGCTTCGAGCGCCACGTCGTCGTAAAGCGGATCAAGCCGGAGCTCGCGCGCGATCGTCACTTCATCGAGATGTTCCTCGACGAAGCGCGCCTCGCAGCGACGCTGCATCACCAGAACGTCGTCCAGGTTCACGACATCGGTGAAGAGGACGGCACGTACTTCTTCGCGATGGAGTATTTGCACGGCGAGGATCTGCGCAAGCTCCTCAGCACCGTCTCGAAGCAGAAGCAGAACATCCCGCTCGCGAACGTCGTCGCGATCATCTCGGCGGCAGCGGCCGGTCTGCACTACGCGCACGATCGCCGCGCGACCGACAAGAAGAAGCTCGAGATCGTCCATCGCGACGTGTCGCCGTCGAACATCATCATCGGCTACGACGGTTCGGTGAAGCTCGTCGACTTCGGCATCGCGAAGGCGTCGATGCGGTCGTCGGATACGCGCACGGGCACGCTCAAGGGCAAGACCTCGTACATGTCGCCCGAGCAGTGCAAGGGCGAGCCGAACATCGATCGGCGCAGCGACGTCTACTCGCTCGGCGTCGTGCTCTACGAGCTCGCGACCACCACGCGCCTGTTCAAAGGCGAGAGCGACTACCTCGTGATGGACGCGATCGTGAACGGCAAGATTCCGCTGCCGAGAGTCCGCCGGCCGGACCTTCCGAACGAGCTGTCTTCGATCATCATGCGCGCGCTCGCCGTCGATCCGAATCGCCGGTTCCAAACTGCCGACGAGATGCGCCAGGCGCTCGACCAGTTCGCGTTCGGCGCGAACATGGCGGCGTCGACCTCGGCGCTCGCGACGTACATGAAGCGGCTGTTCGGCGAGAAGCCGGAGCCGTGGCTCGACACCGGCGGGTTCGACAAGGTCGCAGACGGCCGCAGCTCGCGGAACAGCTGGAGCGACGTCCCGCGGTCGAGCGAGGACCTCCTGCCGAACGAACAGGTCACGCGGGCGCAGCGCAAGTCGACGTCCCCACCGGGGCACTCGAATAGCGGCTCGCACGCGGCGATCTCGACGCCTCCCGCGATCGGTCGGACGACGACCAGCAAGCGCGCGATCCCGCAGACCCGCACGAGCACGCGGATGGCCTGGGAGAATCAAGGCGAAGCGCCGGTCGAGCCACCGCCGCCGCCCCAGATGCGCGGCCTGACGAAGGTGCTCTTGATCGCCGCGCCGATCGCGATCGCGATCGGTGGCATCGGCGCGTGGCAATACATGCAGAAGCAGCACGGCGCCGCCGCATCGGTCGCACCCGGCGCCGTGGCGAGCGCGCATGCCGCGCCGACCGTCACGCCGCTCGCGGCGGATCCAGCGCCCGCGCCGGTCGTACAACCCGAAGCGACGCCGCCGCCACCGGTCGTGGAGCCGGATAAGAACGTCGCACCGGCACCGGTCGCGAAAGCGCCGGTTCGCCAGGCACCGCCGAGAGCCACTGCTCCAGCGCGCACGCCGCCACCGCGTGGCAAGGCCGCAGTCGCGGTGAATGACGATCCGCCGCCGGCGCCCGCACCGACGCCCGCACCCGCGCCGGTCGTCGAGGCCGCACCGCCGCCGCCAGCACCGACGCCACCGCCGCCCACGCCGAAGGTCGAACCGCCCGCGCCGCCGCCGCCGCCGGCACCCGCCGTCGTCGAGCCGACGATGATGGTGCTGTCGACCGCGACGGTGTCGATGGTCGCGAACGACCACGCGGCGCAGCTCGCCAAGTGCGAGGGTGGCAACACGCTGCACGGCGACGTCGCGATCACGTTCGAGATCAACGGTGCCGGCCGCGTCGTCAAGAATCAGATGTCGTCGACGATCAAGAACGTGAAGGTCGCCGCCTGCATCCTGACCGCGGTTCGCTCGTGGCAGTTCCCGAAGCCGCCGTCGGGCGCGGCCAAGGGCGTCTACACGATCACATATCAATAGACCGGTAGTAGAGTGCGGGGGTCATGGACCTCAGCTTTACCGAAGAACAAGACGCTCTCGTCTCGACCGCGCGCGACTTCACCCGCAAAGAGATCATTCCGAAGGCCGCGCACCTCGACGAGACCGGCGAGTTCCCGCGCGAGATCCTGAAGAAGGCCTGGGAGACCGGCCTGATGAACATCGAGATCCCCGAGGCGTACGGCGGCCTCGGTGGGACGTGCCTCGACAACTGCCTCGTCCAGGAAGAAGTCGCGTTCGGCTGTAGCGGCATCAACACGTCGCTGTCCGCGAACTCGCTGGGCGCGACGCCGCTCGTGATCGCCGGCACCGAAGAGCAGAAGAAGAAGTACCTCGGCCGGCTCGCGAGCGAGTACTGCTTCGCCGCGTATTGCTGCAGCGAACCGGATGCCGGCAGCGACGTCGCGGGCATGCGCACGCGCGTGACGAAGCACGGCGACGACTACGTGCTGAACGGCCAGAAGCGCTGGATCACGAACGGCGGCGTCGCGAGCTTCTATACGGTGTTCGCGACGTTCGATCCGGCGATGAAGCACAAGGGCATCGCGTGCTTTGTCGTCGATGCGAGCACGCCGGGCGTCAAGGCGGGCCGCAAAGAGAACAAGATGGGCCAGCGCGCGTCGAACACGACCGACGTGATCTTCGAGGACGTCAAGATCCCGAAGTCGGCGCTCGTCGGCACGGAAGACGGCGGCTTCAAGGTCGCGATGAAGACGTTCGACAAGTCGCGCCCGTGGATCGCCGCGATGGCGACCGGCGTGATCCGCCGCGCGCTCGAGGAGAGCACGGCGTACGCGCTCGAGCGCAAGACGTTCGGCGTGCCGATCGGACAGCACCAGGCGATCCAGTTCATGCTCGCCGAAATGGCGATCGCGTACGAGTCGACGCGCCTGCTCACCCACAAGGCCGCGTGGATGGTCGACAAAGGCGACCTGTCGAGCATCGTGTCGAGCTATGCGAAGGCGTACGGCGCCGACGCGGCGATGCGCTGCACGACCGACGCTGTCCAGATCTTCGGCGGCTACGGCTACACGAAGGAATATCCGGTGGAGAAGCTGATGCGCGATGCGAAGCTGCTCCAGATCTACGAGGGCACGTCGCAGATCCAGCGCGTCGTGATCGCCCGCAACATCCTGGGAGGTAAGTGATGCGTCTCGCGTACTGTCTGCTGGTTCTCTCCGCCTGCGGCACTCCTGAAAAAGAGGACTACAAGAAGGAGAAGCCGGTCGAAGAAGCGCCGGCGCCTCCGCCGACGACGACCAAGCCCGCGGTCAAGAAGGCGCATACGGCCGACGAGCTCGGCACGTGTCACATGAATGCGACCGGCGCGGTGACGAGCGAGCTCACCACGAAGGGCGGCAAGGACGCGACGAACATCTCGTACTGGTACACCGCCGAGGAGCAGAAGCTGATGGCGGGCGTCGATGGCTTCGTCATCGACTGCAAGGGCGCCGACTTCGAGTTCAAGGTCGTGCCCGGCGGCGGCAAGAAGGACGGCATGCCGTTCAAGCCGAAGAAGTACGACTTCGCCGCCGGTAAGGGCGACGGCGTCCTCATGATCATGTTCGGCAAGAAGCCGCTCGACAAGCCGACCGGCTCGATCGATGTCACCGCGTTCGACTCGCACCACATCGCGGGCACGGTCGATCTCAGCGGCACGCTCAACGGTGCAGCCGAGAAGATCAGCGGCAACTTCGATCTGATCTGCCCGGATCTCTCCGGCTGCGAGAAGTAGCCTACGGCTTCGACGCGACGCCCCACCGCAGCAGTTTGCGATAGAGCGTCTTGCGATCGATGTGGAGCACCTGCGCTGCGTTGGTGCGATTCCCACCGCACATCTCGACGACGTGCAGGATGTGACGGCGATCGACTTCTTCGAGCGTAAGCAATGCTTCTTCGGTCACGGAGCCTCCAAGAGTTGCGGTTTAGGTGGGAACCACCGGTCGCGTAGAGCGCCGGCCCAGTAGTAGGTGACGGGGAGAACGATCAGCGTGAGCAGGGCCGCCGAGAGCGTGCCGCTCACGACCACCATCGCGATCGGGCGTTGGGTCTCGCTGCCGATCGCGTGCGACATTGCAGCGGGCAGGAGGCCGAGCGAAGCGAGGAGCGCCGTCATGATCACGGCGCGCAGCCGTTCGCGCGTGCCCTCGACGGTCGCAGTCCACAGGTCATCGCCGGCGGCGCGGCGTGCGCGGATCGCCGAGACGACGAGCACGCCGTTCAACACGGCCTGACCGAGGAGCGCGATGAAGCCGACCGCGGCGGACACCGACAGCGTCATGCCCGCGAGCGCGAGGCCGGCGAGTCCGCCGAGCAGCGCGATCGGCAGGTTGAACATGATCAGCATCGCGTCCCACACCGTCCCGAATGCCGAGAACAGCAGGAAGAACGTGAGCACGAGCGACAGCGGCAGCACGAGCTCGAGCCGCTTCATCGCGCGCTCTTGGTTCTCGAACTCGCCGCCCCAGGTCATGTCGTAGCCGACGGGCAGCTTGACCTTCGCGTCGACCTGCGCGCGCGCATCGGCGATGAACGAACCGAGGTCGCGGTTGCGCAGGTTCATCCGGATCCCGATGTAGCGCTTGCCGTTCTCGCGGGTGATCGCGGCGGGGCCGCGGACCATGCCGACGGTCGCGAGCGCCGATACGGGGACGACGACCTCGTTGGGCAGGGGGATGCGCAGCGCGCGGATCGTGTTGAGGTCCTGGCGCGATGCGATCGGGAACCGGACCGTGACGTCGAACTTCTTCTCGCCATCCCAGTACTCCGAGGCGGCGTGGCCCGAGAGCGCGGTCTCGATGTAGTTCTGGAGTCCGCCGAGGTCGAGGTTCCAGCGGGCCAGCGCCTTGCGATCCGGGTTGACCGCGATCACCGGCTCCTCGTCGGCCTTCACGATCGCGGGGTCGGCGACGCCGGGAACCTTCGCGATCACGGCCTCGGCTTCGTCGGCGAGCTTGCGGAGCTGGACGACGTCGTCACCGTAGATCTTGACCGCGACCTGACCCTGCTGGCCGCTGATGTTCTCGTTCACGTTGTCGCGGATCGGCTGGCTGAAGTCGGACTCGATCCCGGGGATCGCGCGCAGATCGTTCGTCATGATCGCGGTGATGTCGTCGAGCGTGTGGAGCCCGGCCCGCCACTCCTTCATCGGCTTCAGCTTGATGAACACCTCGAGGTTGTTGAACAGCTTCGCATCGGTGCCGTCCTCGGGCCGGCCGAGCTGCGACAGCATCTCGGTCACCTCGGGCACGTGCTTCTTCAACGTCGCGAGGATCACCGGCGTGAGCTTGCGGCCCTCGTCGAGCGAGGTCGTCGGTGGCAGCGTGAACGTCACGTAGATCGAACCCTCGTTCAGCTCCGGCAAGAACTCGCTACCGAGGCGCGGCGCGAGCTCGACGCCACCGACCAGCAGGCCGAGCGTGATGATCGCGACCGGGATCGGGTTGCGCATCGCCGCGTCGAGGATCGGGCCGTGGACGCGGCGCGCGAGCTTCAGTACGGGCGAGGTCCGCACCGCCTTGTGCTTCTTCAGCGCGAAGAAACAGAGCACCGGGACGAGCGTGAAGCTGACGAGCATCGCGCCGACCAGCGCGCTCGCGACCGTGTGCGCCATCGGCGCGAAGATCCGGCCCTCGACCCGCTGGAGCGCGAAGATCGGCAGGTACGCCGCGATGATGATGAGCAGCGAGAACAGCGTCGGGCGCGCGACCTGCCGCGCGATGTGGAACAGCTTGTCGACCCGCTGGCTGATCGTCAGCTTGTCGTAACTCGGCCCCGCTGCGTGCTCGAACACGTGCTCACGAGGATCA
>Ga0207687_10000412_pt1 | contig 29013 bp, 30 predicted proteins | sample KBSM54metaG_FD_184399 | JGI IMG/M metagenome (GOLD analysis project Ga0207687, IMG submission 184399) | Miscanthus rhizosphere microbial communities from Kellogg Biological Station, Michigan, USA - KBS M5-4 metaG (SPAdes) (version 2) | ecosystem: Host-associated > Plants > Roots > Rhizosphere >...
CGGCGATGAAAGAGGCGGCGACGATCAAGGGCGCGCTCAGGCACGGGCGCGTCGTCGCCCTCGACGAGCTGCCGGAGATCGACTTCGTCCTCTGCGGCTCGGTGGCGGTGAACCTGAGCGGCGCCCGGGTCGGCAAAGGCGGCGGCTACCACGACCTCGAGTACGGGATCCTCAGCGCCTCGGGCAAGATCGACGAGCACACCACCGTCGCCACCACGGTCCACCCGATCCAGATCCTCCGCCAGCACCTGATGGTCACCGACCACGACCTTCCGGTCGACCTGATTGCGACGCCGCGGGCGGTGATCGACGTCGAGCGCCAGTACGCGCGCCCGCGCGGCATCCTCTGGGACCACCTGCAACCGCCGCAGATCCGCGAGATCCCGGTTCTGGAAAGGATGGGTTATGCCTGATTCCCAGCACCAGCCCGCTCCGGCCTTCCCGGGGACCGATTACGGCAGCCCCGACGCGACGCCGGAATGGCTGCGGATCGATTGGCGCCAGCACCTGAACCGGGTCGACCTGCCCGGGGCCGACGGGGTCAACTACGCGGAGATCGGCGAAGGCGAGCCGATCGTCTTCGTCCACGGGATCGCGGGCTGCTGGCGCAACTGGCTCGAGAACCTGCCTTACTTCGGCCGTAACTACCGGGCGATCGCGCTCGACCTGCCGGGGTTCGGCGACAGTCCGATGCCGACCTGGGAGATCACGATGGCCAACTACGGCCGGCTGATCCACGACTTCTGCGAGCGACTCGGGATCGACCGGGCGGCGGCGCTGGTCGGCAACTCGATGGGCGGCTTCATCGCCACCGAGGCGGTGATCGAGGAGCCGGAGCGCTTCGACCGCCTGGTGCTGATCTCCGCCGCCGGCATCAGCTTCGCCGAGTGGGAGGGGCGCCAGCTCGACGCCGCCGCCCGCATCTTCAAGGCGGCAATCCCCATGCTCAGCGGCGAGCGGCGTTCCTACTGGACGCGGCCGCGGGGCCGCAAGCTCGCCTTCGGCCGGATCGTCCGCAATCCCAACAGGCTGCGACCGGAGCTGCTCGCCGAGCAGGTGCGGCCGGGGCTGCAGGCGCCGGGCTTCTCCGACGCGCTGGCGTCGATCTGGGGCTACGACACCCGCGGGCGCCTGCCGGAAATCGAGATCCCGACGATGGTCGCCTGGGGCCTCAACGACCAGATCGTCCCGGTCGAGGCGGCGCTGGGGTACCACCGATTGATCCCGCACTCGCGCCTGGAGATCTTCGAGCGCACCGGGCACCTGCCGCAGCTGGAGCGGCCGGCGCGGTTCAATCCCATGCTCGAAGAATTCATCGAGTCCTCGCGGCCGCTCGAAGCGGCAGCGCAGGACGACACCGCGATCGGCTAAGAGGTGATCGCGCCTTCCGAGGCGGACGAGACCGTGGCCATGTACTTGGCCATGACGCCGCGGGTGTAGAGCGGCTCGGGCTGCTGGTACTCGGCGACGCGCTGCTCGATCTCCTCGTCTGAGAGGGCGACGTCGAGGCGGCGGTTGTCGATGTCGACGGTGATCTCGTCGCCCTCGCGGATCGCCGCGATCGGACCGCCTTTGGCGGCCTCCGGGGCGACGTGGCCGATCATCAACCCGCGGGTGGCGCCGGAGAAGCGGCCGTCGGTGACCATCGCCACGCTCTCGCCGAGCCCCTCGCCGACGATCGCCGCGGTCACCTGCAGCATCTCCCGCATCCCGGGCCCGCCGACCGGGCCCTCGTTGCGGATGACGACGACGTCGCCGGGGTCGATCCGCTGCTCCTTGACCGCGCGGAAGCACTCCTCTTCGGACTCGAAGACGCGGGCCGGCCCGGTCTGCTGGCGCCGCTCGGTGCCGGCGACCTTGACGACCGAGCCTTCGGGGGCGAGGTTGCCGCGGAGGATCGCCAAGCCGCCTTCGGGCTTCAGCGGGTTCTCGACTTGGCGAACGACTTCCTGGTCGGGCGCCTCGCTCGCCGCTGCGGCCTCCTCGCCGATCGTGCGGCCGGTGACGGTGATCGCCTCGCCATGGAGGATTCCCGCTTTGGCAAGGCGCTTGAGGATCACCGGCACCCCGCCGGCGGCGTAGAGGTCGGTGGCGACGAAGCGGCCGCCCGGCTTGAGGTCGGCGAAGAGCGGCGTCCCGCGGGAGATCCGCTCGAAGTCGTCCATCGTCAGCTCGATCCCGAGCTCGTGCGCGAGCGCGATCAGGTGCAGGACGCCGTTGGTCGAGCCGCCCGAGGCGCAGACGCAGGCGATCGCGTTTTCCAGCGACTCGCGGGTGATGACCTTGCTCGGCCGGATGTCCTCGGCGAGGACGTTGATCACCAGCTCGCCGATTTTCTCCGCCACGGTCGGCTTGTCGTCGTCTTCGGCCGGGACCATCGCCGAGCCGCCGGCGCTGATCCCGAGCGCCTCGAAGGCGCAGGCCATCGTGTTGGCGGTGAACTGGCCGCCGCAGGCCCCGGCGCCGGGGCTCGCGACCCCCTCCAGCTCGTGCAGTTCCTCGTCGGTCATGTCGCCGGCGTTGTGGGCGCCGATCGCCTCGAAGATGTCGAGGATGGTGACGTCGCGGCCGTGCCAGTGGCCGGGGGCGATCGAGCCGCCGTAGAGCAGCACCGAGGGCACGTCGAGCCGGGCCAGCGCCATCGCGCAGCCGGGGATCGTCTTGTCGCAGGCGCAGAGGGCGACGATCGCGTCGAACTGGTAGCCGCGCGCCATCAGCTCGATCGAGTCGGCGATCACCTCGCGGCTGATCAGCGAGGCCTTCATCCCCTGGGTCCCCATCGTCACCCCGTCGGAGACGGCGACCGTGTTGAACTCCATCGGCGTCCCGCCGGCGGCGCGCACGCCCTCTTTGACGTGCTCGGCCAGCGCCCGCAGGTGGAAGTTGCACGGCATCGCCTCGGTCCAGGTGTTGGCGATCCCGACCGTCGGCCTGCTCAGCGCGTCGTCGTCGAACCCGATTCCCTTCATGTAGGCGCGCGCGTGGGCGCGGTCGGGGCCGTCGAAGACGGTCGCCGAACGGGGGCGGGGAAGCTTGGTCGCGGTCTGGCCGTTGTCGCTCATGGCGTCGAAATCTACTGAGGGCGCAAAGGCCGCGACTGCCGGTTTTCGACAACCGGGGAGGCGAAAATGCTCAACCGAGACCGAAGACGTCGACAGGCCCCGGCCCGGCGCCGATATCGCGAAGGCCGTGGCCGACCGCGGCCGAGGCGATCTCGCGAGCCCGGCGGGCAGCCTCAAGCGGCTCGGCTCCGCGGGCGAGGTGGGCGGCGAGCGCGGAAGAATGGGTGCAGCCCGAGCCGTGCGCGGCGCCGTCGGGATGGCGCTCGCCAGGAATCTCAACCAGCCGCTCGCCGTCGAAGAAGAGGTCGACCAGCTCCTCGCTATGGCCGCCGGTGACGACCACCGCCTTGGGACCCAGCTCCAGGACCGCGCGCGCCAGCTCCCCTTGTGAGGCATCCTTGCCCAGCCCGGTCATGACTCGGGCCTCGGGAATGTTCGGCGTCGCAACGTCGCATCTAGGAAGGAGGTACTCCACCATGGCCTCCCTCGTCTCGTCGTCGATCAGAGCGGCCCCGCTCTCGGCCACCATCACCGGATCGATCACCAGCGGCGCGAGCGCAACCCCGATATAGGTGAGCCCGACCGCGACCGCGTCGATGATCTCAGGGGAGCCGAGCATCCCGATCTTGACCGCGTCGGCTCTGATGTCCTCGGCAATGGCCAGGATCTGGCAGAAGACGAGGTTCGGCGAGACCAGCTCGACCTTCTCGACCGCGCGAGTGTTCTGCGCCGTGATCGCCGTGATCGCCGTCATCCCGTGCACCCCGCAGCGCGCGAACGCCTTCAGATCAGCCTGGATGCCGGCGCCCCCGCCGGAGTCGGAGCCGGCGATCGAGAGGGCAGTTGGAGTTCGCGCTCTAACCATGGGAACGGGAGCCTAGAGAGACACCGGCGTAGTCGATGGAAGCAGCGTCCGCGAGTAGGTGCCGAGGCTGGAGCAGGTGAGGTAGCCGAGGAGCTCGAGGCGGGCGAGGGCCGAGGCGGCTGCGGGTCCCGGAAGGCCGGCGGCCGTGGCGACGGCGTCGCAGCTGGAGTGGCCGGACTCGACTGCGGTGAGGACGGCTTCCAGGGCGGAGTCGAGTTCGGGGCCGCGGTGCTCGATCTGCTGGCGGCCGGGGCCGAGCATGGCGTCGAGGACGTCCTGGGCGTCGCGGACGACGCAGGCGCCGCCGGCGAGGAGAGCGTTGGGGCCGGCGGAGACGCGGGAGGTGACCGGGCCGGGTACGGCACCGAGGTCGCGGCCGAGGTCGGCGGCGAGGTCGGTCGTGATCAGGGACCCGGAGCGGGCGGCGGCCTCGACCACCACGGTCATCCCGGCGAGGGCCGCCATGATCCGGTTGCGGGCGGGAAAGGTCCAGCGCCAGGGAGTCGCGCCCGGCGGCAGCTCGGAGATCGCCAGGCCGACTTCGCAGATCCGCCGCCAGAGCGAGCGGTGGCTGGCGGGGTAGGCGACGTCGGGTCCGCAGCCAAGGACGGCGATCGTACGGCCGGCGTCGACGGCGCCGCGGTGGGCGCAGGCGTCGATGCCGAAGGCGAGGCCGCTGACCACCGTCATCCCGGCGCTCGCCAGTTCCCGGCCCAGCTCGCGAGCGATCTCGCGGCCGTAGGAGGTGGCGCGGCGGGCGCCGACGATCGTCACCGCTTCGAAGGGCTCGAGGCCGTCGAGCAGCTGCGGGCTGCCGCGGCCGATCAGCGCCCAGGGAGCATCCGGGGCGTCACGCAACGAGTCCGGATAGAGATCGCCGTGACGGCAGCAAGCCCAGCACTCGGCCAGCAGCAGCTCTTCGACCAGCCGCTCCTCCGGCAGCGCCGCGTTCCGCGCCAGCATCTGCTCCCCCACCTTCGGCGCCGCGACCTCGACCAGGTCCTCGTTCGAGAGGCGCAGCAGTTCCGGCGAGCGCCTGCCGACCTCGCCGGCGGCGATCTTCTCGATGTAGGGACCGAGAGCGGCGAGCAACCACGATCGCCGCAGGCACTCGAGACAAGCCGTCGGCTCAGCCACGGTCCCGCCTCCGCATCTGCAGGGCCTGCGCCATCTGCTCCTCGCCGATCCTTTCGGCGCCTTCGAGGTCGGCGATCGTCTGCGCCAGCCGCAGCGCCCGGTCGTGCGCGCGACCACTGAGCCGCTGGCGCGCGTAGAGATCCGCCAGCAGAGCGGCGGCATCCGAGCCGAGAGTGCAAGTACGCGCCTCCGCCGGCGTCATTTCCGCGTTGCAGCGTCCCGGCCCGAGCCGGCGTTCCTGGCGCTCCCGTGCCTGGCAGACCCGATCCCGTACCGCCGCCGACGATTCCCCCGGCGCTCCGCCGATCTCGGCCGCGCTCGGCTGGCGCACCGCGGCGAGGACGTCGATCCGGTCCGCCAGCGCCCCGCTCAGCTTCCCCTGGTAGCGCTGCACGTGGTGGGGAGCGCAGGAGCAATCCGGGTCCGTCTCTCCCCGGCCGCAGGGGCAGGGGTTGGCGGCGGCGACCAGCATGAACCGGCAGGGCAGGCTGCGCTGGCCGCCGGCGCGGGAGATCGCCACCTCCCCCGCCTCCAGCGGCGCCCGCAGCGCCTCCAGGGCGTCCCGCCGAAACTCGCAGAGCTCGTCGAGGAAGAGGATCCCGCGATGAGCCAAGGTCGCCTCCCCCGGTCGCGGCGGCGTGCCGCCGCCGATCAGGCCGGCGGCGCTGATCGTGTGATGCGGGGCGCGGAAGGGCCGACCGCCGGAAAGGCCTGAGCCGAGCCTGCCGCAGGCGCTGGCGATCCGCGCCACCTCCAGCGCCTCGACCGGGGCCAGTGGCGGCAGGATCGACGGCAGGCGACTGGCGGCGAGCGACTTGCCGGCGCCAGGTGGGCCGACCATCAGCAGCGAATGACCTCCGGCGGCGGCCACCTCCAGCGCGTGCCGCAGGTGCGGCTGACCGCGGAGGTCGGCCAGGTCGGGAGCGCCGAGAGGCGGATCGAGCTGCAACGGCAGCGACTGCGGCCGCGCCGGCTCCCACTCCTCGGCGACAAGAGCCGGCAGTTGCCCGAGCGCCTCGACCGGCACCACCTCGATCCCCTCCGCCAACGCCGCCTCCGCCCCGTTCTCGGCCGGCAGCACGATCGCCTCCGCCCCGCTCTCCCGCGCCGCCTCGGCCATCGCCAGCGCCCCCTGTATCGAGCGCGTCGAGCCGTCCAGGGCCAACTCCCCCGCCAGCGCCACCCGCGCCAGCCCCTCCCACTCCAGCTGCCCTGAGGCGCTCAGCAGCGCCGCCGCGATCGCCAGGTCCATCCCCGGCCCGGCCTTGCGCAGGCTCGCCGGCGCCAGATTGACGACGATCCGCCGCAGCGGGAACTCGAAGCCGCAGTTGACCAGCGCCGCCCGCACCCGCTCGCGCGCCTCCCGCACCGCCGCATCGGGCAGGCCGACGATCGTGAAGTTCGGCAGGCCGCGGTGGACGTCCACCTCGACCCGGACCGGGCGGGCGGAGATGCCGTCGAGGGTGAAGGTGCGGGCGGTTGCGAGCATGGCGGCGACGCTAAGGAGGCAGGTCGCACGCGTGGCGCGCAGATTTCAAGAATTGCGTCCCAGCTCTGTCAAATCTTTGGAACTTTCGAGATTCGGGGGGAGAGTTCGCGCCCCCGAACCCTTAGACGTGCATGACTGACGCTCGCCGCCGCACGGGACAGATCGCCGAGGACCTGGTCGCCGAACGCCTAGCCGACGCAGGCTGGGAGATCGTCGAGCGCAACGCCCGCACCCGCTACGGCGAGCTCGACATCGTCGCCCTCGACGGCCGCACTCTGGTCTTCGTCGAGGTCAAGGGCGCCCGCGCCGACACGATCTTCGGCCCCGAGAAGCCGATCCTCGCGATCAACTTCACCAAGCAGCGCAAGGTGCGTCGGCTCGGCACCGCCTGGATGGCCGAGCGCCGCGACTGCTCGCGCTTCGACGAGATTCGCTTCGACGCGGTCGGCGTCACCCTCGACCGCGCCGGGCGCGCCGTCGAGGTCGAACACATCGAAGCTGCGTTCTAGCCCAGCTCCAGCTGCGAGTAGGCGACCGACTGGAACGACCGGCGGTGCAGCGGCGAGATGCCGATTTCCTCGATCGCCTGGCGGTGCTCGGGGGTCGAGTAGCCGACGTGCTCCTCGAACCCCCAGCCTGGGTGCAGGTGGGCGACCTCGCGCATGTAGCGGTCGCGGGTGACCTTGGCGATGACCGAGGAGGCGGCGATCGCGGCGCTGGTCGCGTCTCCCTTCACGACCCGCCGGTGCGGGACCGCGCAGTTCGGCAGGCGGAAGCCGTCGACGAGGGAGATCGCCTCCTCGTCCGGCGGCGCCAACCGCTCCAGGGCCAACGAGAGCGCTTCGACGTTGGTGACGTGCAGGCCGCGACGGTCGATCCCGGCCGCGCAGCGCACCACCACGCTGACCCGCTCCGCCGCCCGCAGCACGCACGGGTACATCTCCCAGCGCCGCTCCTCGGTCATCTGCTTGGAGTCGTGCAGGCCGCTGAGAGCGCGGCGGTCGGAGTGCGAGAGGGACTCGTAGTCGAGCAGGACGGCGGCGGCGACCAGCGGCCCCGCCAGGCAGCCGCGACCGGCCTCGTCGGTGCCAGCCACGTAGCGGCTCCCCAACCCGCGATCGAAAGCGAACAGGCGGCGGCTGCGCGCCAGCCTGCGGCGGTGGAGCTTGCCCGGCTTAGAGCCCGCCGATGCGGTCTGGGGGCCAGTAGGTGGCAAAGGCCTCACCGATGATCCAATCTCGGGGGACGGGTCCCCAGAAGCGGCTGTCGTCGCTTGCCCCACGGTTGTCGCCCATCATGAAGTACATGTCGGGTGGAATCGTGATTTTCCTCGGCATGTTGCAGGCCGAGGAGCTGCCGCAGGGGTTGATGTAGGGCTCTTCCGTCTTCTCCACCCCGTTCACGACCGGGTGCCCGTCTTTGACCGAGAGGGTGTCCCCCGGCCCGGCGACGATCCGCTTGATGAAGTTCTGGCTCGACTCGCCCGCGGTCGGTTTCGGGCAGGGTTCGCCGTTTTTCGGCTGCACTCCGCATTCGGTGCCGTTGTCGGCGCCGGCGGGCGGGTGGAAGACGACGACGTCGCCGATCTTCGGGTCCTTGAGGTGGTAGATGAAGCGGTTGACGAGGACCCGCTGGCCGACGTCGAGGGTCGGCTCCATCGATTCGGACGGGATCTGGTACGGCTTGATGATCCAGGCCTGGATCGCCAGCGCCAAGCCCAAGGCCAGCGCGACGATGACGGCCAACTCGATGAGCCCGCCGCCTTTGGTTTCCGGCTTCGGGATTCGAAGTTTCAGGCTGCCGAGTCCTCGTCGGAGTCGCCGGACTCGGCCGGCTCCTCGTCCTCGGCTTGCTCGGGCGCTGAAGTGTCCTCGGTCTCCCCGGCCTCGGGCGCATCCGCGTCCGCCTCTGCCGCCGTCTCAGTCTCTGCACTCGCCTCGGGCTCGGCCGGGGCCTGCTCGGCCTCCTCGGCCTGCTCGGAAGCCTCCACCTCGGGCTGATCGCCCTCGGCCTCAGCCGCAGGTGCCTCCTCGGCCTCCGCAGCGGCGTCCTCGGCCTGCGCCTCGCCCTCGACCGACGTCGCCTCGGGCACCACTTCCTCCTGGCTGACGCCCTCGGCGTCGACCGCGGTGCTCTCGCCCGACGCCGCCGCGGGCGCCGCGACCACGTCGTCGTCGATGCCCCAGCGCCGCTCGGCGACGCGGGCGGCCTTGCCGATGCGGCCGCGCAGGTAGTAGAGCTTGGCCCGCCGCACGTCACCGCGCGCCGCGACCTCGAGTTTCTCGATCTTCGGCGAGTGCAGCGGAAACGTCCGCTCCACCCCGACGCCGAAGGACTGTTTGCGCACGGTGAAGGTCTCGCGTACGCCGGAGCCCTGGCGCCGCAGCACCACGCCCTCGAAGACCTGGATCCGTTTCCGGTTGCCCTCGACCACCTGGAAGTGGACGCGGACGCGGTCTCCCGGATCGAAATTCGGGAGTCCCTGCCTCAACTGGGCGCGCTCGATGCTGTCGATTACAGAGCTCATTTGGCGAGAAAAAACCGCCGGACCCAGATGCGGGAACCGCGCGGTCGCGGAATGGTAGCCCAAAGGGGCTAAGCGGGACCTTAAGCGCGGTTCAGGTGGAGCTCTTTTTCTCCTGCTCGTACCGCTCCGCCCGCTGCCGGCTCTGCTCCAACCGCCACTGGCGCACCTTCTCGTGGTCGCCGGAGAGCAGGATCTCGGGCACGTCCCAGCCGCGGTAGTTGGGCGGGCGGGTGAAGTGCGGGTACTCGGGCATCCCCTCCAGGGCGTGGCTGAAGGACTCCTCGACGGCGGAGTCCTCGTGGCCGAGGGCGCCGGGGAGCTTGCGCACGATCACGTCGGAGACGACCATCGCCGGCAGCTCGCCGCCGGCGAGGACGTAGCGGCCGATCGAGAGCTCGTCGTCGGCGAGGTGCTGGTGGACGCGGTCGTCGAAGCCCTCGTAGCGGCCGCAGAGCAGGGCGACGTGCGGCTCGGCGACCAGTTCGTCGGCGATCGGGTCGTCGAGCACCGGCCCGGTCGGCGAGAGCAGGACGATCCGCGGCCGCGGCCCCTCGCCGTAGGCGGCCTGCAGCGCCGCGTCGACCACGTCCACCCGCAGCACCATCCCGGCGCCGCCGCCGTAGGGCGAGTCGTCGACCTGGCCGGCGCCGAGCGGCGTCGTCTCGCGGTAGTCGAAGAGGTTGAACTCGTTGCCTTCGCGCAGCGCGTTCTGGACCGAGCGCTGCGACCGGAACCAGTCGAAGGCCTCCGGGAAGAGGGTGAAGACGTCGAGTCGCAAGGCGCGGGGCGCCTCAGTCGAGGATGTCGACGATCACCCGGCGGTCGATCCGCACCGCGGCGGCCTTGGCGATCGTGCGGATCGCGTTGGCGATCCTCCCGCCCTTGCCGATCACCCGGCCGAGGTCGCCCTCGGCGACGCTGATCTCGTAGATGAGGTCGCCGTCCTCTTCCAGCTCCTCGACCACGACCGACTCCGGCTCCTCGACGAGGGCCTTGACGAGGAACTCGAGCAGCTCCGTCATCGACAGGTTCTAGCTGCCGGAGGCCTTGATGCCCTTGGTCCGCAACAGGGTCGCCACGGTCTCCGAGGGCTGGGCGCCGTGCTCGAGCCAGTGGCGAGCGCGCTCCTCGTCGATGTTGATCGTCGAGGGCTCCGTCTGCGGGTTGTACTGGCCGATCGTCTCGATCGTGCGCCCGTCGCGGGGCGAACGTTTGTCGGCGACGACGATGCGCCAGATCGGGTTCTTCTTCGAACCCACTCGTCTAAGTCTTATCCGGACTGCCATAGGGCCGGGCAGATTAGCGTCTTCGCATCTTCGGGCGCGGTGCGCGTTGCCCTCCACTGGCCAACTTGGACATCTGCTGCGGGGTCGGCATCTGCCCGTTGGCCATCGCTTTCATCATCACTTTCATCTGGTCGAACTGCTTGACCAGGTTGTTCACCTGCTGGACTTTGGTCCCGGAGCCGTTGGCGATCCGTTTGCGGCGGGAGCCGTTGATGACCCCGGGATTGGCCCGCTCCTTCGGCGTCATCGAGAGGATGATCGCCTCGACCCGGTCCAGCTCCTTCTCGTCGACGTCGGCGTTCTTCAGCTGCTTCATCGCCCCCATCCCGGCAGCAATCCCGATGATCCCGCTCAGCGGACCCATTTTGCGGACCTGCTTCATCTGCTTGAGGAAGTCCTCCAGCGTGAACTGGTCGCGACGCATTTTCTCCTGCATCGCCTCGGCTTCGTCTTCGTCGACCTGCTGCTCGGCTTTCTCGATCAGGCTGAGCACGTCGCCCATGCCGAGGATGCGCTGGGCCATGCGGTCGGGGTGGAACTTGTCGAAGTCCTCGATCTTCTCGCCGGTCGAGGCGAAGAGGATCGGCTTGCCGGTGACGGCTTTGACCGAGAGGGCGGCGCCACCGCGGGCGTCGCCGTCGAGCTTCGTCATGACGACGCCATCGAACTCGGCGACCTCGGCGAAGGATTCGGCGACGCCGACGGCATCCTGGCCGGTCATCGCGTCGACGACGAGGAGGACGTCGTGCGGGCGCGTCTGCTTGCGGATCTTCGCCAGCTCGGCCATCAGGTCCTGGTCGATGTGCAGGCGGCCGGCGGTGTCGACGATCAGCACGTCACGGCGCTCGGCACGGGCTTCGTCGAGGGCCCAGGAGGCGATGTCGACCGGGTCGGCCTCGGTGCCGCGCTCATACACGTGGGCGCCGGCGCGCTTGCCCATCGTCACCAGCTGCTCGACCGCGGCCGGGCGGTAGACGTCACAGGCGGCGAGCGCCACGTCTTTGCCCTGTTTGCCGAAGAACTGGGCGAGCTTGGCGCAGGCGGTCGTCTTACCCGAGCCCTGCAGGCCCGCCATCAGGATCACGGTCGGCCCGCTGGAGGCCATCGCCAGCTCCGAGCCGGTACCGCCCATCAGCGCCGCCAGCTCCTCGTTGACGATCTTCACCACCTGTTGGCCCGGGTCGAGGCTCTCCAGCACGTCGGAGCCGAGGCAGCGCTCTTTCAGCGTCTTCGTGAAGGCTTTGACGACTTTGAAGTTGACGTCGGCCTCGAGCAGGGCAAGGCGGATCTCCCGCATCGCCGAGTCGACGTCGGACTCGCTGAGTTTCCCCCGCGAGCGGACCTCGGAGAGGGTCGACTGCAGGCGTTCTGAGAGCTGGTCGAACATGTCCGAGCAGCTTAGACGGCTATGAAGTCCGAGCTCGGCAGACCTTGATCGTCTCCCCCACCAGGTCCTGCAATTCGTGCCCTGGGGTGAAATCCGCTACGTCCGAGCTCTGGACCAGATCGCAGAACTCCTCTGCCGCAGCGCGACCGCGAGCATCGTTCTTCAGGCCCGTGCGAACCGTCATCCGGCTGTCCTCGACTTCGATCGTGGCGATGTTTTCGCAGAGGGCGAAGGTGGTGGCGATGCTTTCTTTGAGTCCGGCGTAGTAAGGAGTGCCCCGATACTTCTTGGGAACCGTCGGCTTCGTCCCAGGAGGAGGGCACATGCGGACGAGATATTGCTTCAGACCTGCCCCGATCTGGCTGTCCTCGTCTCCACTCGCTCTGACTTCTGCGTCTGCCGCCGGTCCGGGCGAGGAGGGCGGCGGATCCTCGGACCCACCGCAGCCTACAGTGGCGGCAAGCGCCACCGCCACAGGAATTGCCAGCCGGTACCCACTCACTCGGCCAGCAGGGCTTTGGCGTAGTCGCCGGGGTCGAAGGGGCGCAGGTCCTCGAGGGTCTCGCCGACGCCGATCAGCTTCACCGGGATGCCGAGGTCGGAGGCGATCGCGAGGGCGATGCCGCCGCGGGCGGTGCCGTCGAGCTTGGTGAGGACGACCCCGTCGACCTCGACCGCCTCGGAGAAGACCTTGGCCTGGCGCAGGCCGTTCTGGCCGGTGGTGGCGTCGATCGAGATCAGCGTCTCGTGCGGGGCCTCGGGAATCTGCTTCTGGATCACGCGGCGGACCTTGGCCAGCTCCTCCATCAGGTTGCTCTGGGTGTGGAGGCGCCCGGCAGTGTCGACGATGACGACGTCTGCGCCGCGGGCGCGGGCGGCGTTGATCGCGTCGTAGGCGACCGCGCCGGGGTCGGACCCCTCTTCGCCGCGAACCAGCTCGGCGCCGGCCCGCTCGGCCCAGGTTTCGAGCTGCTCGGCGGCGGCGGCGCGGTAGGTGTCGGCGGCGGCGAGGATGACGCTGAGGCCCATCTCCCTGCTCAGATGCCAGGCGACCTTGCCGATCGTCGTCGTCTTGCCGGTGCCGTTGACCCCGACCATCATCAGGATCGCCGGCTCGGCGCTGAGGTCCATCGGCGCCCGCCCGGTCGAGGCGACCTCGGCGAGGATCTCGATCAGCCGGTCGCGGACGGCGACGCCGTCCATCGGCACGGCGCCCGACTCGACCTCCTGCTCGAGCCGCTCCACCACCGCGGCCGTCGTCGGCGCCCCCACGTCAGCGAGGATCAGCGCCTCCTCCAGCAACTCCCAGGTCTCGTCGTCGATCCGATCAAAAAGACTCGCCGAGATCTCCTCGGTCAGCGCCTGACGGCTTTTAGAAAGACTCTCCCGCAGCCGCTTGAAGACCCCCCTGCGCTCCTCAGGAGCTTCCTCCTCAGCCGTAGCGACCGCAGCCGGGCTGCGCGCCCCCAGATCAACGATCTCCTGCCAACTCGTAGCCACGGCGAAGAAAGGTAGCGGCCCTGCTGGAGGGGGCGGGTGACCCTGGCCAGACACTCAACCCCGAGCCATAGGCGAGGGGTGTCTGGCGAGGGTCACCCGCCCCCTCCTAAGCGACTGCGGACAACCCCGGTGCTTCGCCCTCGTCGTCCTCAGCCACTTCGCGCGGCAGCTTCCTCGAAACCACTTTCGTCACGCCATCCCCACCCATCGAGACCCCGTAGAGGACGTCGGCGGCGTCCATCGTCCGTTTCTGGTGGGTGACGATGACGAACTGGGCGCGGTCGGAGAAGCGGCGGATCAGCTGCAGGAAGCGGTCGATGTTGGCGTCGTCGAGGGCGGCCTCGACCTCGTCGAGGATGTAGAAGGGGCAGGGGCGGGCGAGGAAGACGGCGAAGACGAAGGCCAGCGCCACCAGCGACTTCTCGCCGCCCGAGAGCAGCGAGAGTTTGCGCGTCGACTTGCCCGCCGGGGTGACCTCGATCTCGACCCCGAACTCTTCGCGCTGCTCTTCCTCCTCCTCGGGCTCCGGCTCGGCGTCGCTCGGCACCTCCTGCTCCCCCGCCGGGCGCTCCTCGTCGCGGACCGGCCGCAGGCTGACCCGGCGCAGGCGCCCGCGCCCACCTGGGAAGAGGTGCTCGACCATCTCCTCGAAGTTCTTCGCGGTCGCCTCGAAGGTCGTCTCGAAAGCGCGCTCGATCTCCTCGTCGATGTCGCGGATCAGCGACTCCAGCTCGCGCATCGAGCGCTCGATGTCCTCGCGCTGGGCCTGCAGCGCCTCGACGTGCTCGCGGGCTTCGTCGTACTCCTGCTCGGCCAGCGGGTTGACCGGGCCGATCTGCGCCCGCCGCCGCTCCAGCCGTTCCAGGCGCTTGTCGATCTCCGCCCGCCCCTCGTCGGTCAGGGCCTCCTCAGCCGGCGCGATCTCCTCGCCGAGCCGCTCGGCGATCGAGGCCAGCTCGCGCTCGGCCTCGGCCCGGCGGTCGCCGAGGTGGGCGGCCTCGACCTCGGCCCGAGTCAGCTCGTCGGAGGTCTTCTTCATCTCGGCCTGCAGCTCGAACTCCTGCTGCGAGCAGGTGCGCAGTTCCTCGGCGATCTCGTCGCCGTCGCCCTCGCCGCCGACCACCTTCTGCTCGATCTGCTCGACCCGGGCGCGAATCGCCGCGCCGGCCGCTTCCGCCGCCTTTAGCGCCGAGCGAACGTCGTCGAGCAGCGCCTCGCCGGCGGCCAGGCGCGCCCGCATCGCCTCGCGGTGGCGCTCGCCCAGCAGCCCCTCGGCTCGTTTCGCGTGCCGGGACGCGCGCTCAGCCCCGGCGCGAACGTCGCCCAGGGCGGCCTCGCGCGCGGCCTCGGCGGCGTCGCCGGAGCGGGCGACGCGCAGCCCCTCCCCCGCGGTCCGCAGCCCGGCGTCGATCTCCCCCAGCTCCTCTTCGAGTTTCCGCGCCCGCTCGCCGGGGGCCGATCCCGGGCCGACGTCGAGCGTCAGCGGGCCCAGCTCGGTGCGCAGCTTCTCCAAGCCGGCCTCCACCTCGGCCTCTCGACTGGAGAGGTTGGCAATGCGGACCGCCACCCGCTCCTGGTCGCCGCGCAGCTTGGTCAGCAGGCCCCAGGCCTGGGTGCGGGCCCGGTCGCGGTCGGCGAAACGCTCCTCGGCCGCCGAGCGGCGTTTGGAGACCTCGGCCAGCCGCTGCTCGAGTTTCTCCCGCACCCCGCGTGCCTGCGCCGCCGCCTTTTCGGCCGCGGCGGCACGGTCGGCACCGAAGCGCAGCTCCTCGGAGACCAGCTGCGCCCGCAGGCCCAGCTCCTCGCGCTCGATCCGCGCCCCCAGCTCGGCCGCCTGCGCCTGGCGCTTCAGCGGCCGCAGCCGCGCCCGCGCCTCGCGCTCGACGTCGAGCGCCCGGTCGAGGTTGTCGCGCGCCGAGCGCAGCTTCAGCTCGGCCCGGCGCCGCCGTTTGCGGTGCTTGCCGAGACCCGCGGCCTCCTCGACCAGCAGCCGCCGCTCGCGCGGTTTCGAGTGCACGATCGTCTCCACCCGGCCCTGGCTGATCACCGAGTGCATCTCGCGGCCGAGGTTGGTGTCGGAGAGGACGTCGGTGACGTCGGTTAGGCGGCAGCGGGCACCGTTCAGCCGGTAGCCGCTGTCGCCGGCGCGGTCGAGCCGCCGCTCGACGGCGATCTCGGAGAACTCGCTGGCCGCCCGGCCGTCGGAGTTGTCGATCGTGACCTCGACCTCGGCGGCGCGGCGCTGGCCGATCCCTTTGCCGCCGGCAGAGATCACGTCCTGCATCGAAGCGCCGCGGATCGCCCCCGGGCTCTGCTCGCCCAGCGCCCAGAGCACGGCGTCGGTGATGTTGCTCTTGCCGGAGCCGTTGGGACCGACGATCACGCTGACGCCGGGGGAGAACTCCAGGGTCGTCCGCTCCGGGAAGGACTTGAACCCCTTCATCGAGATCGATCTCAGATACATCCGTGCGCTCCTCGCATCCCCCAAAGGCTCTCGCCCGGATCGGACGCAACTGCGGGGCGATTAACCCCCAAGATGCGTCAAAGCCTCCTCGGCGGCGAGCTGCTCGGCGGCCTTCTTGCTCCGCCCTGTCCCCGTACCGACCCGCTCGGAATCGACGACCGCGGCCACCTCGAAGGTTCGCCGGTGCGGGGGTCCGGTCGCCGCGATCACCTCATAGGTTACGCGGGCGCCGCGCCGAGCCAGCAGCTCCTGCAGGGCCGACTTGAAATCGATCCGGGTCTCGGAGGCGAGCTCGATCCGCGGCTCGAACGCATCCGCCACCGCCTCGGCGGTGCGCTCGAAGCCGAAAGCGAGGTAACAGGCGCCGATCAGCGCCTCGGTCGCCTCCGGCAATGGTCGCCCCCCTTCGAGCAGGGTCTCGGCCGGGATCGCCGCGACGACGTCGTCGGGCTCGTTCTCGCGCAGCATGTCCGGAACCCCCAGCTGCAGCCCCACGTCGGCGCAGGAGACGCCGCTGACGGCCTGGTTGTGGACCTTGGTCAGGCCGCCCGCCGCCAGCTTCTCGAAGCTCTCGAAGACGCGGGTGGAGACGGCGAGGCCGAGGACGCTGTCGCCGAGGAAGGCGAGGCGCTCGAAGGAGTCGACCCGGTGCTCGGTCCAGGAGGAGTGGGTCAGCGCCTGACGGCGCAGGTCGTCGGGCAGCTCGGCGATCAGCGCCGAGAGCGGAGCGACCGGCGAGTCCGGGTCCGCTGCCAAGACCTCAGGCGGGAGCGTGCGCCAGCACGAAGCCGACCGCGTCGCCGACCGTCTTGATGTGGGTCGCCTGCTCCTCGCTGACGGCGACGCCGTAGCGGTCCTCCAGCTCCATCACCAGCTCGTAGAGGTCGAGCGAGTCGGCGTCGAGGTCCTCCTTGAAGCGGGTCCCCTCGTCGATCCGCCCGACGTCGACTTCGAGCTCCTCGGCGAGGTGCTCGCGAACCAGGGTGAGGACCTCGTCGCGCGTCATCCGTGCCGCTCTGTTTATCACGGCTCGATCACGGCTCCGATCACGCGCTGTCTTCGGCGGCGAGGGCGCCGCGCCCGGCGCCGCCCTCGGCGAGCAGCGCGGCGGTGCGGCCGACGGCGTCGACCTCGGCGCAGCGGGCGGCGAGGCGGACGGCGTTGGCGATTCCCTCCGGGCCGGAGCTGCCGTGGCCGACGACGGCGATCCCGCGCAGGCCGAGCAGGATCGCGCCGCCGGTGGTGTCGGGGTGGAGCTCGCGGCGGAGGCCGTTCAGCGCCGGCTTCAGCAGCAGGCCGCCGAAGGCGGCGACGGGGTTGGAGCGGGCGGCGTCGCCGACCGCCGCGGCGACGGTCTTGGCGGTGCCCTCGAGCAGCTTCAGCGAGACGTTGCCGGTGAAGCCGTCGGTGACGACCACGTCGACCGCGGCGGCGGGCAGGTCGCGGCCCTCGACGTTGCCGGCGAAGCGGATCCCGGGCGCCTGGCTGAGCAGGCGGTGTGCCTCGACGACCTCCTCGCGCCCCTTGCCCGCCTCCTCGCCGACGGTGAGCAGGCCGACCGAGGAATCGCGCACGTCGAGGACGGCGGCACTGAAGGCGGCGCCGAGGAAGGCGAACTGGACGAGGTGCTGGGCGCGAACCTCGACGTTGGCACCGACGTCGAGGAAGAGCACCGGTTTGCCGGGGACGGGGATCTGGACCGCGAGCGCCGGCCGCTGCACGCCCTTGAGGCGGCGCAGGCCGAAGGTCGCGGCGGCCATCGTCGCCCCGGTCGAGCCGCAGCTGACCAGCGCCGCCGAGTTGCCCGCGGCGACGTCGGCGGCGGCGCGCACGACCGAGGCCTCCTTCTTGGCCCGGACGGCCGGGACCGGGTCCTCGTCGTTGGCGATCGACTCGGCGGTGTCGACGACCTCGATCCCCTCGGCGCCGGAGAGCCCGAGCGCGCGCTGCGGTCCGAAGATCCGCACCCCGATCCCGTCGGCCGCGGCCAGTCGCGCCCCTTCCGCGAGCACGTCGAAGCCCTGCTCCGCCCCGTAACCGTCGAGGGCGACCGTCACCGCGCGGCCAGGCGCCACGGCTGCTCGCTACTCGTCGTGGGTGTGGCCGGCCGTCGGATCGGCGATCCGGCGGACCTCGACCTCGCGACCCGCGTACGTCCCGCAGTTCTTGCACATCCGATGCGGCAAACGCGGCTCGTGGCAGCGCGGGCAACGGTTGATCGTCGCCTTGCCAGCCTTGTGCTGCGCCCGCCGCTTGTCGCGTCGAGCGCTGGAAGTTCTCTTCTTCGGGACGGCCATCGGTCGCGGGATGGTAGCGGGTCGGGAGTCGAGAAGGGGCCGGTACCCCCTCTCCAGACACTCAACCTCGAGCCATAGCGAGAGGTGTCTGGAGAGGGGGTACCGGCCCCTTCAGTACACAGCTCGGATCACCGCGAGGTCGTCGGCTTCCCAGGTGATCTGACCGTCGGTCCACTCAGCCAGATCAGCTGCCCTCTCGGGGAAGTCGTAGTCCTCGTCGATCGGAGTGACCTGGACGTCGGCCTTGACGACGTCGCCGATCACGAAGGAGCGGGCCTGCTCGCGGACCTGGCGGAAGAGGTTCTGCTTCTGCTCGGCGCGCAGGTGGTGGATCGAGAGGACGCCGATGACGAGGTCCCAGGGGCCCTCGGGCAGGGGGTCCTCCATCCGCGCCAGCTGCACGTCGTCGTAGTTCGCGCGCGCCCGGAAGACCATGTCGGCGCTGGAGTCGAGGCCGATCACCCAGGCCTCCGGATAGGCCTCGATCAGGCGCCGGGTCGTTTCCCCCGTCCCCATCCCCAGCTCCAGCACCCGCTCGGGCGCAAAGGGGATCGCCGCGATCGCCTGCTCCTGCAGTTCGTCGTAGCGCGGGACCTCGGAGCGGATCAGCTCCGAGTAGGTGTCCGGTTTCCAGTGGAATTGGCCCATTTCGTAACCTCGTCGGGAAGTCGTCCATCGTAAGTCCCAACGCAGCGGAGGTGCGGAAATGGCCCAGGAGCCAATGACGACCATCGATCTATCGCGCCTCTCCCTGGCTCATGGCGAGGGCAAGCGGCTGGAAGTGCCGGTCGCGCTCGAACCCTTCGAGCTGGCCGGCCAGACCTACAAGCCCGAGCCCTGGTCCCCGACGGTGCGGCTCGAGGTCTCCCGCCCCAGCAACGGCTTCGCCTTCCGGCTCAACTTCCCGGTCCACCTCGAAGGACCCTGCATGCGCTGCCTCGAGCCGGCTGCGCTCGACCTCGAGATCGAGGCTCGCGAGATCGACCAGGCCGGAACGGACGATCCGGAACTGCGCAGCCCCTACGTCTCCGACGACGAGCTCGACCTCGGCCGCTGGGCCCATGACGCCACCATCCTCGCCCTCCCGACCCGCATCCTCTGCCGCACCGACTGCGCCGGCCTCTGTCCCGTCTGCGGCGAGTCGCTCAACGACAACCCGCACGAGCACGAGGCCGCGACCGACCCACGCTGGTCAGCCCTCAAAGACCTAAAGCTCGAGTAGAGGGGCAGCGCCGCGTGCAGCGCTCCCGACTTTGACCCCACCCTGGTGGGGCAAATCTCGGATGCGGTGACAGGGGCCCGGGCTGGACCGAGGGGCGGGGTATCCCTCTTCAGACACTCAACCTCGAGCCATAGCGAGAGGTGTCTGGAGATGGGGCACCCGCCCCTCCCCAGCCCCTAAGGCTGCTGGTCGAGCTCGGGCTGCGGTTCCTCCTCGCGCCCGGCGAGCCGGTCGCGGCCGCGCTGCACGGCGGCGAGGAACTTCTGCAGGTTCACTTCAAGGGTGTTGAGGATCTCGTCGGCGTAGTCCTCGGCGCCGAGGCGGATTTCGCGCTCGCGGGTGCGGGCGTCCTCGACGATCTCGTCGGCGGCGCGCTCGGCCTGCTTGGTGACCTCCTCGTCGGAGATCAGGCGGGCCTGCTGCTCGCGGGCCTCGCGGACGATCCGCTCCGCCTCGCGTTTGGCCTCCGCCAGCATCTCCTGGCGCTCCTTGACGATCCACCGCGCCTGCTTGATCTCCTCCGGGATCGTCGCGCGCATCTGATCGAGGAGGTCATAGATCTCCTCGCGATCCACGCGCACCTGATCCGTCAGAGGGACGGGACGGGCGTTGTGGACGACGTCGTCCAGCTTGTCAATGAGGACCAGAACGTCCATTTTCAGGTCGTAAGCCTACGTGTATGCGGGGGTTTTGGTGTGGATGCGTGCGAAGAAGCAGTTTTTTGCAATGCGGCGCCCAACGAGACTGACTGGTCTTTCACAGCCTACCTGTCGCCCAGGCGGTCAGCCAGCGCGGTGGCGACAGACGCTGGAACGAGGTCGGAGACGTTGCCCTTGAAGGTGGCCATCTCCTTCACCCCGGTGGACGAGAGGAAGCTGTAGTGGGGAGAGGCGATCACGTAGATGCTCTCGATCCCCGGGTCGAGCTTGCGGTTGAGCTGGGCCATCTCGAACTCGTACTCGAAGTCGGAGATCGCCCGCATCCCCTTGACGATCGCCTTGGCCCCGTTTTCGCGGGCGAACTCGACCAGCAGGTTGGCGAAGATCTGCACCTCGACGTTGGCGAGGTCGGCGGTCGCTTCCTCGATGAACGTCTTGCGCTCCTCGGCGGTGAAGAGCGTCTTGTCCTTGCGGATCGGGTTGTTGACGACGCCGACGACGACGCGCTCGAAGACGTTCGAGGTGCGGGTGATGATGTCGAGGTGGCCGTTGGTGACCGGGTCGTAACTGCCCGGGCAGACGACCGTCCCGTTGCGCTCGCTCACTCGCCGGCCTCGCCGTAGATGGTGACGTCGGCGGCGCCGTAGCGGCGCTGGCGCAGCGGCTCCAGCGACTCGATCCGCAACGGCCGGCGGGCGCCGCTCTCGATCACGGCGCGGCCGTTCGAGGCAAGCAGCATCGGCAGGTGTTGGTTCAGGTCACGAGACACAGGGTCGGCGAGTCTATAAGGGGCATCGACGAAGACGAGGTTGAACTTTCCCGCTGCAGGTGCCAACGAAACCTGGTGTAGCCAGCGGCCGACGTCGGCGCGGACCAGCTCCACCCGCTCGGCGAGGCCGAGGCGCTGGACGTTGCCGAGCGCCGGCCGCGTGTCCTGGTCGACGAGGACGGCGCGCTCGGCGCCGCGGGAGAGCGCCTCGATCGCCAGCGCCCCGGTGCCGCAGTAGAGGTCGAGGACGCGGGCGTCGAGGACGCGGTCGCCGAGGGCGGAGAAGATCGCCTCGCGGACGCGGTCGGAGGTCGGCCGCACCTTCCAGCCTTTGGGGGCGACGAGGCGCTGGCCTTTCAGATCTCCGGCGATGATTCTCATCGGCAGCGAGCTTCGCTCATAACGGGATCGGGTCGGCGGCACCGGCGCCGAAGCGCCGGTGGGCGGCGTCGAGGAGCGGGCCGAGGGCCGGGTCCGAGAGGGAGCCGTGCCGGCGCAGCAGCGCCAGGACCTCGCGCTGGGCCTCGATCAGCTGCGGCCCGTCCTCGGGCAGCTTGGCGACGGCGAAGCGGGGCAGGCCGCTCTGGCGGGTGCCGAGGATCTCGCCCTCGCCCCGCAGTTCGAGGTCCTTCTCGGCGAGCTTGAAGCCGTCGCTCTGCTCGACCACCGCCTGCAGCCGCTGCTGCGCCAGCTCGCCCGCCTCTTCGGCGAAGAGCAAGCACTGGCTCGGATGCTCCCCGCGGCCGACGCGGCCGCGCAGCTGGTGCAGCTGCGAGACGCCGAAGCGCTCGGCCCCCTCGATCACCATCACCGTCGCGTTGGCGACGTCGATCCCGACCTCGATCACCGTGGTCGAGACCAGCACGTCGGTCTCGTGGGCGGCGAAGGCGCGCATCGCCTCGGCCTTCTCCTCCGATCGCATCTGCCCATGTAAGAGCCCGACACGGAAGTCGCGCAGCTCCCCCGCCCGCAGCCGCTCCGCCTCGACCGCGGCCGCTTTCCCCGCCATTTTCTCCGACTCGCTGACCAGCGGGCAGACGACGAAGGCCTGGCGCCCCTCGCGCAGCTGCCGCCGCAGGAACTCGAAGGCTTCGCCGCGCTGCTCTTCGGCGACGAGGTGCGTGCTGATCGGTTGCCGCCCGGCCGGCAGCTCGTGCAGGGCGGTGGTGTCGAGGTCGCCGTAGGCGGTGAGCGAGAGCGTGCGCGGGATCGGCGTCGCGGTCATGTGGAGTACGTGCGGCGCCATCCCCTCCACCCCCTTCTCGTCGAGGGCGCGGCGCTGGCCGACGCCGAAGCGGTGCTGCTCGTCGACGACGCAAAGGCCGAGGCGGGCGAACTTGACCGTCGGCTCGATCAAGGCGTGGGTCCCGACGAGCAGGCCGAGCTCGCCGCTGGCGAGGCGGTCGAGGGTTTCGCGGCGGCGCGGAGCCGGGGTCGAACCGGTCAGCAGCGCGAACGGCGTCGCCTCTTCGGCGAGCAGCCTGCCGAGGGTGATCGCGTGCTGCTCGGCGAGCGTCTCGGTCGGCGCCATCAGCACCGCCTGGTAGCCGGCTTCCAGCGCCCGCAGCATCGAGTAGAGGGCGACGACGGTCTTGCCGGAGCCGACCTCCCCCATCAGCAGCCGCTGCATCGGCTCGCCGGAGTCGAGGTCGGCCTCGATCTCGTCGAAGGCTTTGAGCTGGTCGGCGGTCGGCTCGAAGGGCAGCGACTCGAGCCAGCGGCCGACGAGGTCGGCCGGCTTGCCGAAGCGCGGCGCCGGGCGCGCGGTGCGGTGGGTCCGCTTACGGGTGGCGAGCAGCGCCTGGTGGAGGAAGAGCTCTTCGAAGCCGAGCCGCTTGCGGGCCTCGTCGACTTCTTCCGATTCCTTTGGGAAGTGAACGATGCGGAGGGCGTCGCCGACGGCCGCCAGCTGCCGGCGGGCTCGCAGCTCGGCCGGCAGGCCCTCGATTGCGTTCGGGGCCAGGGCGACGGCTTGGGCGACCCAGTCGCGGATCTGCTGGGGGCGGATGGCTTCGGTGGCCCCGTGGATCGGGACCATGGTCTCCGGCTGCGGGTCCTGTCGAGGGCCGTTCGCGGATGCCTGCGCAGGATGCTCGGCATCCCCGGCGCCCCCGCCACCCGCAGAAGGGGCGCTGGACAGGAGCTCCCATTCGCGGACTGCGAAGCCTCGACCGGAGTATTTGCCGGTGAGGAGAAGGGCGGTGCCTGGCGTCAACTTTGAAGCGATCCAAGGCTGGTTGAACCAGGTGGCTCTTACGTGGCCGGTTTCGTCGCCGACTTTGACGCTGACCATGCGCAGGCGACCTTTGCGGAAGGGGCGGGGCTGGGAGCCCTGGACCTCGACGGAGATGGTGGCGGTCTCCCCCGGTTGGAGGTCTCCCAGTTTCCGGATCCGAAGGTCGCGGTGGCGGCGGGGGATGTGGAAGAGGAGGTCGCCGACGGTGCGGATGCCGGCTTCGGCGGCGGCTTCGGCCGTTTTCGGACCGATCCCCTTCAGGGCGCCGAGGCCCTGCTCCAGGACGCTCGGCCGCGGCCAGTGGACGGGGGCGTCGAGCAGGTCGCCGCGCTCGAGCTCCCGGGCGCCGGCGAAGGAGCGGACTACTGGGCGGCCAGGAGCCACCACCAGCTCGGCTGCCCCCCCTCGTGGGTCTCGACCTCGACGCCGTCGGGGACGTGGACGTCGATCTCCTCCATCGCGATCGGCGCCCCCTCGCCGGCGATGATCGTGACGATCTCCGCCTCCTCGGCGAGGCGCTGCAGGGTCTTCTCCAGGGTCGAGCCGGCGCCGCCGTAGGCGACGATCTCGCCGTCGACGAAGCCGACCGCGTCGCCCTTCTTGAACCGCCCCTGGGCGTCGTCGCGGGCGGCCGGGGCGACGCCGCCGATCGCGATCTCCGCGATCGCCGCCCCCAGCCGCTCGGCGTTCTCGTCCAGCGAGGCCTCGGGGTCGAGCTCGACCAGCGCCAGCAGGCTCGCCTGCTGCGACGTCGCCGGCACCACCCGCGCCGGCTTGTCGGAGAGCTCGCAGGCGCGCTCGGCGGCCATGATCACGTTCGAGGAGCTGGGCAGGACCAGGACCTCGTCGCTGGGAACGCTGTGGATGCCGGCGAGCAGCTCGTAGGTCGAGGGGTTGAGGGTCTCGCCGCCGGGGACGACGTGGGCGCCGAGCCCGCCGAAGAGGCGCTGCAGCCCGTCGCCGGCGGCGACCGCGACCACCCCGGTACGGCCGACGGCGCCGAGGCGGGCCTCGCGTTCGGCCACCTGCTCGCGCATGTCGGCGACGTCGAGGTTGGTCACCTCGCCGACCCCGTCGAAGACCGCGACCGCGGCCTCGGGCTCGTCGGTGTGGACGTGGACCTTGAGGGTGACGTCGTCGCCGACGACGAGGACCGAGTCGCCGAACTTCTCCAGCCGCGGCAGGTACTCGCGGTTTTCGAGCCCCGTCCCGGAGACGATGAAGTTGGTGCAGTAGCGGTAGCGGCTGTCCTCGTGGTGGGGCAGGCTGCGGCGCGGCGGCTCGTGGTGCGGGACCTCGGGCAGCGCCGCCCCGTCGCCGCGCAGGCCGGCGACGACCCCGGCGAGGATCAGGACCAGACCGTGGCCGCCGGCGTCGACGACGCCGGATTCGCGCAGCACCTCCAGTTGCTCGGGGGTGCGGGCGACCGCGCGCTCGCCGTCTTCGATCGCCCTCTCCAGCACTTCGGCGAGCACCGCGTCCTGCTCCTCGGCGCTGACGTCGCGGCCGAGCCGTTGCTTGTCCCGCTCGAGCCGGGCGAGCTGGCGCGAGAGCGAGTGGGCCATCTCGCGGAAGACAGTCAGCATCGTCCCCTCGGCCGGCTCCCGCACCGAGTCGTAAGCGGCGTCGGCGGCCTTGGCGAAGGCGGCGGCGACGAGGGTCGGGTCGATCAGCTCGCCGGGGCGGCTGGCGAGCTCCTCGGCGGCGCCGCGGACGATCTGGCTGAGTATGACGCCGGAGTTGCCGCGGGCGCCCATCAGCGCCGCCCGGGCCAGGGCCTGGACCAGCTCGGTGCGGCCGACCTCGTCGACTTCCTGGCCGTCGAGATGGTCGAGCTCTTCCATCACCGCACGCAGCGTCATCGCCATGTTGTCGCCGGTGTCGCCGTCGGCGACCGGGAAGACGTTGAGGTCGTTGACCTCCTGGCGGCGCGCCTCCAGTGAGGCATAGGCAGAGCTGATTACCCGTCGGAACCGGGCGATCTGGGGTTCGGGCATCTCCGAAGAATCTATTCCCCAGCCGAGACGCGTGGATGTGTCACACGCACCCGCCTGCAGCATTGGTACGTTGCCCGTTCCAATGCGTCGCTTCGCCAGTTGGATCACCAGTCATCGCAAGACCGTCATCGCCGGGTGGATCGTCGCCCTGATCGCGATCGGGATTGCCGCGAGCTCGGTCGGGTCGGATTTCTCCGAAGAATTCAGCCTGCCCAGCTCCGACTCCAAGGACGCCCTCGACCTGCTCGAAAACCGCTTCCCCGCGCAGGCGGGCGACACGGTGCAGATCGTCTACAAGGCCGAAGACGGGGTCGAATCGCCGGCGGTGAAGCGCGAGATGGAAGGCGTCTTCAAGAAGGTCGTGGCCCTCCCCCACGTCAGCGAAGTCTCCAGCCCCTACGAAAAGGGCGGCGCCGGGGCGGTCAGCAAGGACGGCGAAATCGCTTACGCGACCGCCCAGTTCAACGTCACCACCGACAAACTGAACGACGGCGAAGTCAAAAAGATCGTCGACACGGCGCAAGCTTCGAGCGGCGACGGGCTCCAGGTGGAGGTCGGCGGTTCGCCGGTCGAGGAAGTCCGGGGCGAAGAAGAAGAAAGCTCCTCGGAGGGCATCGGGGTCCTAGCCGCGATCGTGGTGCTGCTGATCAGCTTCGGCTCGGTCGTCGCGATGGGGCTGCCGATCCTCACGGCGCTGTTCGCGCTCGGGGTCGGGATCAGCGTGATCACGCTCTTCACCCACGTCTTCAACACGGCGAACTTCGCGCCGCAGCTGGCGTTCATGATCGGGCTCGGCGTCGGGGTCGACTACGCCCTCTTCATCCTCGCCCGCTTCCGCAACGGCCTCGACGAGGGGCTCGACAAGCGCGAGGCGGCGATCGCCGCCGTCGACACCGCCGGCCGGGCGGTGCTCTTCGCCGGGATCACGGTGATCATCTCGCTGATGGGGATGCTGCTCCTCGGGCTGCCCTTCCTCTACGGAGTGGCGAGCGCGGCGGCTATCGCCGTCCTCTGCACGATGATCGCGGCGCTGACGCTGCTGCCGGCACTGCTCTCGCTGGTCGGCAACTGGGTCAACCGGCTGCGCATCCCCTTCCTCGGCAGCGGCGCCCGCAGCATCGACGAAAACAGCTGGTGGTTCCGCTGGAGCGGCCGCATCCAGCGCCGGCCGTGGGTCGCGGCGCTGATCTCCGGCGGCATCCTGATCGTCCTCTGCATCCCCACGCTCTCGCTGCGGCTCGGCACCAACGACGCCGGCACCGACCCGGCGGGGACGACGACGCGAGAAGCCTACGACCTGCTCGCCGAAGGCTTCGGTCCCGGATTCAACGGGCCGTTCGTGCTCGCCGCGGAACTGCCGGAAAAGGGGAACGACGAAGCGCTGCAGGACCTGCGGACGCAGCTGAAGAGCGAAGAGGGGGTCGAGGAAGTCACCGACGTCACCCTCAACCCGGACAAGACCGTCGGCGTGTTCCAGCTCTACCCGACGACCTCGCCGCAGAGCGTCGACACGACCGACCTGCTCGACCACATCCGCAACGACGTGATCCCGCCGGTGGAGGAATCGACCGGGGCTCAGGTCCACGTCGGCGGCATCAACGCGATCTTCGAGGACTTCGGCAACGCGATCTCCGGCAAGCTGCCGCTCTTCATCGGCGTCGTCGTCCTGCTTTCGGCGCTGCTGCTGATGATCGTCTTCCGCTCGCTGCTGGTGCCGCTGAAGGCGGTGCTGATGAACCTGCTCTCGATCGGCGCCGCCTTCGGGCTGATCGTCGCCGTCTTCCAGTGGGGCTGGGGCGCGAGCCTGATCGGCGTCGACGCCACCGGACCGATCATCTCCTTCTTCCCGATCTTCCTCTTCTCGATCGTCTTCGGGCTCTCGATGGACTACGAGGTGTTCCTGATGTCTCGCATCCACGAGGAGTGGGAGCACGGCAAGGACGCCAGCGAGGCGGTCCACCGCGGCCTCGCCCTCACCGGCCGGGTGATCACCGCCGCGGCGGCGATCATGGTCACCGTCTTCGCCTCCTTCATGCTCGGCGAAGACCGGGTGATCAAACTCTTCGGCCTCGGCCTCGCCTCGGCCGTCTTCATCGACGCGGTGATCATCCGCTCGGTCCTGGTGCCGGCGATCATGCAGCTGCTCGGCAAGCGCGCCTGGTACTTCCCGGGCTGGCTCGACCGCGCCTGCCCGACGCTCCACGTCGAGCCGGCCGAAGGCGACCCCTCGCCCACCGGCGAGCACCCGGTTGTCGTGGCTGCCGGCGCGGGTACGGGCGATTCGGACGGCTAGGCGTTAAGGGCCGCGGCGACGTCGGCAGCGACGCGGTCGGGTTCGTTTTCGATCTGCGTGTCGGCGAAGCGAAGGACGGTGAAGCCGCGTTGACGTAGATCGAGGTCGCGCGCGTAGTCGTCCTCGAAGGCGATTGAGCCGCGGTGGTAGGTGAAGGAGTCGACCTCGACGACGAGTCGCTGAGTGCGCCAGAGGAAATCAACCTCCCAGCGGCCCAGCTTCACGTTGGTCTCGGGTGGCGGGAAGCGATTAGCAAGGAAGAGGGCGAGGAAATCTTCCTCGAGGTCTGAGCGCTGTCGTTTGCGCTCTGCTCCTTCGAGGTGGATTCCCTTGAGCTCGGCCTGGCGGCGGGCCCTTCGCACCAGGTACGACGGGACGGTCCCCTCGAGGTCGTCGATCGTGCGCTGGATGGTGGTGACGGGGATGCGGTGGCGGCGGGTGCAGTGCCCTCCCTCCCGCCCTCCTCTAATTGGCAAGGAGGAGGGCGAGAGGGAGGGCACTCGGTGGAGGTGGATACCAGGGCGGCGCTTGCGGCCCGAGGTGGAGGGAACGGAGACATGGACCGGGCCATTAATCGGGCGCAGGAGCTCCCATAGCGCTGCGGCGGAGTGGTGACTCAGAAACGCTCCTTCTCCGCAGGCGAGGACGGCGGCCATCCAGCGTCTGTGATGAGTGGGAGCGCGGTGGCCGACCGCATAGACGCCGCGGTGGAGGCGGTGCAAGCGGCCGCTCTGCACCCGTCCCGTCGCCGCCCTTCGACTCAAAGCCGCAGCTTCGAGCTGTCGCAAGGTGATCACGCCGTGTTGCCGAGCGGCGATTCGCGCTATCCGAGCGTCGGGCGTGTCGCTTTTGTTCCCCACGAGGTAACAAAGTCGACAGAGGTCTCGGACTCGCCCCCCTTACCTGCTTCTTTTTCTATTTCTCGCCGCGTTTTGGGCGACGGAGAGGCTCTAAGCGGCCTTGGTGACCTTGCCGGCCTTGAGGCAGCGGGTGCAGACGTAGGCGCGCAGGGGGCGGCCGTTCTCTTCGATCCGGACCTTTTGCAGGTTCGGATCGAAGCGGCGCTTGGTGGCGACCATCGAGTGGCTTCGGGACTGGCCGAACGCGGGTCCCTTGCCGCAGCTGTGGCATACCTTGGCCATAAGGAGCGAGGATGGTACCGGGTTCAGCTGATCTGGCGCTTGAGCAGGGCCATGCGGGCGATGGTGAGGGCGGCGTTGCGGCCCTGGTCTCGCTTGTCGCCGCCGGAGCGGGCCAGCGCCTGCTCCATCGTGTCGCAGGTGATGACGCCGAAGGCACAGGGGATGCCGGTCTCCAGCTGCACCTGCTGGATGCCGCGGGCCGCCTCGGCGCAGACGAAGTCGTAGTGGTCGGTCTCGCCGCGGATGACGACGCCGAGACAGGCAACGCCCGCGTAGCCGTTTTCGGCGAACTGCTTGGCGGCGAAGGGCAGCTCGTAGGCGCCGGGGACCGAGACCTCGGTGACCGAGGAGACCGGCACACCCGCCAGCTCGAACCCCTGCCGCGCCCCGCTCAGCAGCCGCTGCGCCAGGTCCTCGTAGAAGCGCCCGACGCAGACGCCGAAGTGCAGAGGAGCGAGATTCCCCCGCTCCTCCTCGCTGAACTCCTCAAGGAACGCGCCGGCTTCAGCCATCGCCGTCCTTGGCGTCGCGCTCCTCCTCGTCGTGGATCATCTCCTCGTCGAGCGCCAGGCCCTGGTGGTGCAGCGAGTGGCCCATCTTCTCGCGCTTGGTGCGCAGGTAGGCCTCGTTGTGGGTGTTGGGGGCGGACTCGATCGGCACCTGCTCGGTGACCGAGAGCCC
>Ga0207687_10000414_pt1 | contig 28961 bp, 18 predicted proteins | sample KBSM54metaG_FD_184399 | JGI IMG/M metagenome (GOLD analysis project Ga0207687, IMG submission 184399) | Miscanthus rhizosphere microbial communities from Kellogg Biological Station, Michigan, USA - KBS M5-4 metaG (SPAdes) (version 2) | ecosystem: Host-associated > Plants > Roots > Rhizosphere >...
TCGCCGTTGCCGGTCGAGACCGCCGAGCCTTCGTCGCCCAGGATCTTCAGCAGCGTCTCGTGGGCGGCGCGGTTGGCGTCCTTCCAGAGGCTTTCCGCCTGCGAGGTGGCCAGCGCCCGTTCGGCGACCTGTGGGGCGAGCTGATGCAGCGCCCCGGCCGCCGGGCCGGCGAGGGCCGCGAGCCGCGGCGGGAAGGTCTTTTCCAGTTCGGCCTGGACGTCGACGTTGGCGAACAGTTCGTCGGCGAGGTAGCCAGAGAGCTGGGTCCTGATCTCTTCGTTGCGCAGGAGCTTGCCGCTGGTGTCGACCCAGTTGTCGGTGTTGAGCGCTTGCCGATTGACCCAGATCGAAAAGACGGCGACAAAGGCAAGTAGCGTCCCGATCAGGAGGAGCGCGACGACGATGCGGGGATGTCCCGAGCTGTCCTGCTCGGCGCTGCGCTCGGGTCCTGGGCTCGCCATTGCTCCTCCTCGTTTCGGGTTCGACTCGACTCCGGCCGAGCGTAGCCCAGGGTCGCCCCCTGCCTATCACCCTGTTCAGATGATGTTGCGAAGGTGCCACTGCATCCAGTCACAGATCAGGGGAGCCGCCTCCCAGGCCCCGGTCCGCGGCCGGTGGGCGTTCACGGAGCGGATCTGATGTGCGGAGCACAGCTTCCGAGCCGCCGCCACCGCGGCCTGCGCTTCGACAACGTCATCGCCGGCGATCAGGAGCAGGGTGGGCGCACCGACCTTCGCGAGGCCGTCGCCTGCCAGGTCGGGTCTGCCTCCGTGCGAGACGACGGCAGAGATCTTCGGCCCGAGGGCGACGGCGGCGACCAGCGCGGCGGCCGAGCCGAGGCCGGACCCGACATAGCCGAGGGGCAGGCTGTCGACTCCCCGCTGCTCAAGGCTCCACCCGGTCGCCCCGAGAAGGCGCTCGATAAGTGCCTCCAGATCGCCCTCCGTCTCTTCGTCGTCGGTGGTCTGGACCAGGTCGAAGAGGAGTGTCCCGAGGCCCCGCCTATTCAGAGCTTCGCCGAGGGCGACCTGCCGGCGGTCGAGGCGCATCAGGTCGCGACTGGAGGCGAAAAGGACGAATCCCCGGGGCTCTGGAGGGAGTCGGATCTCGCCGGCCAGCCTCGCTCCGGCGGCTTCTACGCATACTCCTCGGTGGATCTCAGAGGTCGGCATCGGCGGGGGCGGTCGGTCTTAGATGACGCTATTTCTCCCGGCGATGTGCGTCTATGGCCTCTGGGGCAGAGATGGGAAGACCGGGCGGGCCGAACGGGGGGTAACGGCTCGGTACGACCTCTTACTCCGCTTGGGCCGGGTCGACTTAAGCACGGAACATCGCCTCCAGCCTCGCTGCCACCATCACGTCCCCCTCGACGCTGCAGCGCCCGGCGGCCATCGCGGTGATCGCATTGTCGACACCGGCCATGACCCGAACCCACTGGGCGAGGCCCATGTGGATCGTCACCGCGGCATCGAGCGGCGCCGGCTCCAAGAGCTTCGCGCGCCCGGCGGCGGAGTCAACCTCGATCGCCCAACGCCAAGGCGCCTCGGGGGGCGCCTTGACCTCAAAAGGCTCCAGCTCGTAGGCGACGATCCCACTGAAACCCGCGGCGTGATCGGGCTGGAAGCTGCGGGCCATGGCGCGCAAGAGCCCGCGCTGGCGCTTCGGCTCCAGGAACCGGCGCTCCAATTCCGCATCGCCCTGGTCGCCGACGAGCGCGGCGAGGGCGCGGCGCCCGCCGCGGGCCGTCAGCGCCCGCAGCGGGCGGGCGCGCTCTCGCGGCGGGCGATGGTCGGGAGGCTCACGGCCCTCCAGCTCGGCTCGGACCGGGGCCGCCTGGTTGCGCACCCAGCCCAACCCGTAGCGCTCGGCAATGGCTTCGGCCTCGGCCAGCACTGCCTCGGCCTGGGGATCGCCGAGCCGATGCAGGGCGAGCGCGAGATCCAGCCGTGCGCCCCCCGAGAGCCAGACGATTTCGAGCTCATCGGCCTGGGCGACCGCCGTGCGGAGCTCCCCGACGGCTGCCTCGGGGGCGCCGGCGAGCAGTTCAAGGCGACCGATCTGCCACTCGGGCAGGAACCCGACGTAAACGGTGGGTGGGCCGTTGACCAGGTAGGGACGCAGGGGCTCGAGCAGCGGGCGCAGGCGCGCGCCGGCCGCGCGGTCTCCGGCGAGCGTCGCGGCGAAGGCCAGGAAGCACAGTGCCGGCGGCATGTGCATATCGGGCCGGCGCAACAAGTCGAGGTCGTCCAGCAGGTCGGCGATTTTTCTGCTGGCGGTGGCGCAGTCGCCCACCCTTGCCGCCCCCAGGGCACTTAGGGCCGACATCATGCCCCAGGGCGCCACCGCCTCGATCGCGTCGACGACCGCCCGTTCGGGTCCCGCCTCGTCGTCGTAGATCCACCCGACGGTGATGCGCAGGAGCAACTCGGCGTTGGCATGCAGGTCGGGGCGCAAGCGCCGCAGGGTGTTGCCGGCGCGCCGGGCGAGCTCCACGACGCGATCGCGATCCCCGCGGTCGAGCGCTCGCTGAGCGCGGTAGAAATCGATCTCCCAGGCAAAGCGCGGGCTTCCCAGGCGCTCGGCGATCTCCGCCGCCCGCTCGATCGCCGCCTCGCACTCGTCGATGCGCCGGAGCGTGTACAGCGCGGACGACGACCATAGGTAGAAACGAAGGCGCAGGTCTTCGCGATCGCACCGCTCGGCCATCGCGGCCAATTCGATGACCACCGGCACCGTCTGCTCGAAAACCCTCAGCGGGTCGGGTCCCCTCGCCTCCATCACGAAAACCCGAGCGGCCCGCGTCATCAACTTCGATTCCGGGTCGTCGAGCTGCGCACCGAGCGCCTCGGCCCGTGACGCTAGCCGGTCCAGGTCGCCTTTGTCGACATTGAAGGTGTTGGCAAACGAGAGCCTGAAGGCGATCCTCAGGGCCAGTTTCGGCTCGTCTTCGCCGAGCGCGTCGAAGGCCTCGCGCAGCAGATCCACCGTCTCGCGGTCATAGCTGTTCGATTCGATGCCGAAGGCGATGTCACCGCCGGCGAAACCGAGGGCGGCGTGGGCGAAGGTGTAAGTGTCGCCCCTCGCCCGCGCCAGCTCGCCCGCGCCTCTGAAAGCCTGATTGGCCCGGTGCAGATCGGCGCTGAGCAGTGCCTGCTCGCCGAGCTCCAGCAGCGCCTCGGTCCGCCCTGCCAGATCGTCGTCGGGAAGGAGCGAGAGTGCGCATTGCAGCTGGGCTGCGGCCTGCTCGTGGTCGTGGGCCGTGGCCGCCGCCCTGGCTGCCGCGCGGTAGGCGGCGATTGCCGGCTCCCGGCCGGCCAGGGCTACCGAGAGCCCATAGTGGCGCGCAACCTCGGCCGGCTCGGCCTCGGGCTGGGACGCGAGCGCGTCGGCTATCGCCAGGTGCAGCCGGGCGAGCTCTGCGCCTTCGGCGGAGGCGAGAAGGGCCTCGCGAACCAGGGCGTGCGGGAAGGCGATCGTCGGCTCGGGAGCCGCCACCTCGTCGACCAAACGCTCCGAGAGCGCTTCGGCCACGGCCGCTTCCGCCGGAGCGCCCTCCAACCCGATCACCCTGGCGGCCAGCGAGACAGGAGCCGAGGGACCGATCGCCGCGACAGCGGCAAGTAGCCGCTCGGTGTCGGGGTCCAGACGGGCCAGGCGCTCCTCGATCAGGTCGGTGACAGCCTCCGGCACCGGCGCCTCCTCGAGGGCCTCGCTGTTGCCGAGCGCTCCCTGCTCGGAGAGGTCTCGTGCCAACTCGCCGGCGAAGAACGGGTTGCCGGAGGTGCGGCTGGCAAGGCGCGAGGCGACCTGCGGCGTGATCGCCTGCCCCACCCGGGCTCCGACCAGAGCCGCCAGGCCCGAGGCATCGAGACCGCCGAGGCGCAGCTCGCTGAGGTCACCGGTCCGGCGCAGATTCGAGAGTGCTCGCGAAACCGGGTGCCGGCGGCCCATCTCCCGGTCGCGGGCCGTCGCCACGAGGACGAGTTCGCAGGGGGTCGAGTCCAGCAGGTGTTCGAGCGCTTGCGCCGAGGCCGGGTCGCACCAGTGGGCGTCGTCGAGGACGATGTGCAGCGGAGCGTCGGCGGCGGCGTGGGCCAGCGCCGCGCCGATCCCGGTCAGGAGCCGGTAGCGCGCCCCCTCGGCAGCCGCCAGCTCGCCGCTCCTCACCCGCTCCGCTCGCTCTCCCTCTCGATCCAGCTGCGGCACCAGCGCCGTCAGCTCGGCGCCCGCCGCGATGGCCAAGCCTCGCCGCCACTCGTCATCGCCGGCGAGGGCCAGCTCGCCGACTGCCCTTACCCAGGGCTCGAACGGCACCACCGCCTCGGGCGGGCAGCGCGCCAGGACGACCAGCTCCCCCCTCGCATGTGCTTCGAGCGCTCCTGCGGCGGCGTGCCGGGTCTTGCCGATCCCCGGCTCGCCCAGGATCAGCGCCGCTCGCCGCCCAGGGCGCGGACGCGTCGCCTGGCGCAGCTCGGCGACCTCGGCCTCGCGCCCGATCAGCGGCTCCTCGGCAAAGGCGGCCAGGGGAGGGGGGAGACGGATCCGAGCTGAGGGCGCGGGGCCGGCGCCGGAGCTCGCCGTCTCCTCTGAGCGAGCGGGGGTCTCCTGCTCCGGCGCCAGCTCGCGCCATCGCAGGCTCGCGGCGCGCACCGGCTGCGGCACTCCCTTGAGCGCGTACTCGCGCGCCTCCTCCAGCTCAATGCCGTCCCGGGAGGCGACCAGCTCGTGGACGAGATCCTGGACCAGCACCTCGCCGGTCCCCGCGGCGGAAGAGAGGCGGCTGGCGATCACCACCGTCATCCCGTGCAGATCCTCGCCGTCGGGGATCGGCTCGCCGGCGGCCACTCCCACCCGGGCGGCGATGCCGATCTGACCGTGCGCGGCGTCCAGCTTCTCGACGCTCGCCTGGATCCGGGCGGCGGCGCGCAGGGCACCGAGGGCGCTGTCGAAGCTCGACATGACCCCGTCGCCGAGGGTCTTCACGACCCTCCCGTCCGAGGCGGCGACAGCGTTGCCCACATCCTCGACGTGGGCTCGCCGCAGGCCGTCCATCCGGTCATCCCCGAGCCTCGCCAACAGGGCGGTCGAGTCGACCAGGTCACTGAAGAGGACCACCGCGATCCCGGACATGGACAGGGATCCTCTCGCAATATCGTCGGGGCTGTCGAACTCGATGCATTCCCGTCACAGACCCGTCGCGGGCGAATGCCCGATCGTCAGACGACCTGCGATACGTTGCTCCCGTGAAGCGAAGCCGGGCGCTGACCAGCCTGATCGCGAGCCGGATGGCATTCGGCGTCGCTATCTGGACGCTCCCGGGCCCTGTCGGCAAGGCGTTCGGCGTCGATATGAGGCGGGACCCATTGGCGATCTACCTGTCCCGGTTGGTGGGCGCGCGCGATGTCGCGCTCGCCTGGGAGCTTCTGGTGACCGAGGGAGACGCCCGGCGAAGGTGGCTGCTTGCCTGCCTGGCCTGCGACGCCGCCGACACGCTTGCCGCGATCGCCGCAGGGCGCAGCCTGCCAAAGCGCACGACCGCGATGTTGTTGGCGGCCTCACTGGGGCCGATGGTAAGGGGCGCAATCGTCTTGCGCGAGCAATGATCGGTTTCCGGCCGCGACGCCTTTCTGCGTAAGGCTCTTAAGCGCAGCGCCGGCGGGCTCTGGTCGGGTCCGCGGGTTTGGCGATGCGGGTTCTCATGCGCAGGCTTTGCTTCTAGGACCCCGGACTGCTTCCCGCCGTGACCGGGTGGCCGTATAGGCGGATCTGTTCCAGCGTGGCGCCCCATTGCCATAGGGCCAAGGAGTTGCTGGTGGAGGCGTCGACGAAATACACCTGCGGCTGCCCGTTGTTCGGCGTTGCGCTCGGACTGGTGCCGGCAGCCACGGCATCTCCGTAAAAGAACGATTGCTGGAGGTAGGTCGGCCCCCAGGTCCAGACGGCGATCGTGTTGCCCTTCGCGGAATCGGCGAAATAGATCTGTGCCTCGGTGTTGTTCCTGATCGCGCTCGGGCTGCTGCCGGCCGCGACCGGATCTCCGGAGAGGAACTGTTGGACGAGGGCAGTGGGCGTCCAGGTCCAGACGGCGACAATGTTGCCCTTCGCCGCGTCGGCGAAATAGATCTGCGCGTTCCCGCCGCTGTTAACGATCGCGCTCGGGCTGCTGCCGGCCGCGACCGGATCTCCGTAGAGAAACTGCTGCACGATGGCGGTCGGCGTCCAGGTCCAGACGGCGACGATGTTGCCCTTCGCCGCGTCGGCGAAGTAGACCTGCGGATTGCCGCTGCTGTTCACGATCGCGCTCGGGCTGCTGTTGGCCGCGGCGGGGTCCCCGTAGAACCTCGTCTGGGCCCAGCTGTTCGCGGCGGTGTTATAGACCAAGGCCGAGATCGCTCGGTTGGTGGCAGCGTCCGAAAAGTAGATCTGCGGTACGCCGTTGACGATGACCCCGGTCGGGCTGGAGCCGGCGGCGACTGGATCGGTTTCGAGGAAGCGCTGCTGCCATCCGGTTACCGGGTTCCAGGACCATTCGGTGATCTGGTTTCCCCGGCTCGCGTCAACGAAGAAAATGTGCGGCGTTTCGCCGTACCAGAGGATCGCCGGTCGGGTTCCGGGCGCAGATTCATGGCCCCACAGGAACGTCTGCTGCCAGCCGCTTCCCGATCCGAACTGCCAGCCGGAAATCGAGTTGGCGTCACCGGCGTCTGAGTAGGCCACCCGGATGCTGGGTCCGGGGGTCGGCCACCGCGGTGCCCCCACCTGTTCTTGAAACGCAAACCAGGCCGGGCGGTAGCTGCCGTCCAGACGTCGTAGCCCCATGTGTTCGTCCCAGCTGGACCCCGTGATCCCGTCTTGGAGGTTGTACCAACTGATCAGCGAGATCGACTTCGTCACCGCGACGCCCTTCAGCCAGTTGAAAGCTTCGGCGAGCAGGCCGGCTTGTTCAGGCTCGCTGACGCCGTGTTCGACCGAGGCAGGCGTCGGCCAGCCCATCTCCGTCACCCACAGCGACCTGCTCGTCCCGCCCGGGAGGCCGTTCAGGGTGGTGCGGATTTCTTTGATCTCGGTTTCCAGCCCGGCTACCTTGGCGGCAAAGGGATAGGGATGAACCGACAGGCCCTGATAGATCGCGTCGACCCCCGGGACTTTGTAGACGTCTTTCAGGTACGAGTTGAAGTTGCCTCCCCCCGTCATGAAGAGCCCGCCGAACAAGACGGTGGGCGAGGGTGCTTTCTGTTCTTCTGCGCCTTTTTTAACCGCCGCCGCCGTATATATAAGGAAGTTGCCGTAGTTTTCTGGCTGGACTTTTTCTTCACCGCCGAGCAGCGGATTATTCGCCGGAAGATTCGGCTCGTTCCAGACCTCCCAGGCCGTGATCGGCGTTTTTTCGGCCTTGCCGACCCAGAAGGTGCCGTTGACGCCATAGCGTTCCACCGCCTGCTTGACCCAGGTCCACCATGCTTCCCAATCGGGGTCGCCGGGGGTGAGGAATCGTTTTTTCAACCCCGGGCCTTCGCAGGTCGGGGTCGAGCGAGTCAGGACGGGCAGGATCGTGAGCCCTCGTTGCCAGGCTGCTTCGACGACTTTGTCGAAGCTCTGCCAGGCGCCGCCGTGAGTGCAGGTGTAGTTGAGGTCGAGGCGGTAAACGGTGGCGCCCGAGCGCTTGACGTATTCAAGGTCTCCAGCGCTGTAGTTGCGCCAAGCGACCCCGTACGTGAGCGCGGAGGCGGTCGCGGCGGTTGCCAAGAGTGCGACGATTGCAGCCAAGAGGCCCACCATCAGGCGCGCAGTCAGGGCTGGGCGGCCGTAAGGGCGCGGGAGGTGCCGCATACTTGCATTCGGGTCCATGGCAACTCTGCCTTCAGGATGCTTCAGCACTATAAGAATACTTGAGAAATACTGAGGTAACAAGGGTCGATTCGTCAATATCTACGACGCACCTAGGCCAAAGAATTTGGACCTTTGGAGTGCTCGGTCCCGAGTGCCCGGAGGGCTGCGTCGTTCGACGCCGAAGCGATCAGTATCGAGGGGCAGACCTGCTGGCCCGCGCGGCCTCACCACCGCCCGCTGTCGCGGATCGTCGACTACCTGAGCGCGGACACCCTCGAGAAAGTAGCGGCGGGCATCGAGCGCCCGCCCGTGGGAGATAGCGTGGTCGCCCTCAACGCTGCCGGCTCCCACGCGGAGACGCGGGGCGGTCCCGGCGGATGACCTGGCCGATTGGGGCTGAGCTCGACACTGCCCGCGCCGCCTGCGATCCGGTCGCCCTTCCGAACCGCATTCGAGTGCCGCCGATGGTGACTCGGCATTCGTGCCCCGGCCAGTAAACGACCGGGGCACCTCCCGCTTCGTTAGCGGCCAACCCGCCAGCCGCAAACCCACTCGGCGAGACCCTGCTGTGGCTTAGACCGCCTTCCGAATCAGCAGAAATGGCGCTGGACTGCCAACGCTTGCCATCTTCATGCTTGTCCACCTCCTCCAAAGTCAATTGGCCAGATATGGACAACGTAACTTGATTATTTAAATTAAGTCAACTACAGCCGGGTTTGTAGGTCGGCTCAAACTTCTGGTCTTTTTCGCATTGGCGTCCTCGATTTTCGCTTGGCAATCACAAACCTCCGCGATTAGCGTCTGCTTCAGCCCGGTGCAGCAATCAGGGAGTACCGGGCCGATTACTGGGTTAGAAGGGAGGATGGAAATGCAGAAGTTCAACCCCGTCGTCGGCGGCATCTTGCCGCCACGGGAAGCATTCAACGCCGCGCTGCGGATATTGATCATCTCCGCCTGCAGCCGCGGGAAAGTCGCCACCACGGCTTTCGCCAGGCTGTACGACCTGCCCGAGGCCAACGTCCGCTACCACTTCAAGCAGCTGTGGAGGGAAGGCATCCTGCGGATAGAGGAGGAAGTGCAGGCCGGTGGCTTCTTGCGACGCTACTACGTCGCAGTGCACCAGCGGGAATATAAAGACGAGCAGTTCGCCGAGATGGTGCCCAAGAAGCGTCACGGCGTCAGCCTGGGAGTGCTCTGGGATCTCACCGAACAATGCCGTGAGGCCAGCGAGGCTGGCACCATCAACGCCCTCGCCGGCAGCCACCTGAGCCGGTTCGACTTGTCGCTCGACCTCTTGGGCTGGACTGAAGTGATGGCCGAGCTGATGCGAAACTTCGACCGCAGCTTCGAGATCCAGGCCGAAGCGCTCGACGAGCTGAGTTTCTGCCCTCAGGAAATTACCCCCGTGACGTTTGCTCTGGCCGGCTTCGAGGCGCCGAGGGCCGCGCGGCATGCGCCAGGGGAGACCCCCCTTTCACGGCGGCGCGGTCCCAGCTGGGCAGTTGCCTCAAATTTGAGCGAGCACGCGAAGGTGGCGCTGGCAGAGGGCACGATGGACGCCCGGGACGACAGCCACCTGACCTGGAGTCCGTTCGTGCTGAATCAGCGGGGTTGGCATGCCCTGTCGACCGAGCTCAGCCGATCGCGTACTCGGATCCTGGAGATCCAAGCGAAAGCCACCGCCCGGCTGAAGTTCAGCGGCGAGGAGCCGATCCGAACAACGGTTGCGCTGATCAGCTTCAAGAGCCCCAGCATTTACCAGCCCAGCGCAGAGATGCCGCTGACCTGGCCGCCGCAGGAAGCCACGCCCCTCCACCCATAGTCGCAGTTCATCGGCCAGATAGCCCCGGCCCGACCGTTCGAGCGGGCCGGGGCATTGACCAAACAAACAACCAACTAAGAGGAGGCTTACCACCCCATGCACTTCTCGATCTCAGGAAGCGAGGACGGCCAGTTCTACTGGGAGCTGGTCGGAGGAAATGGCGAGATCATTGCCGTTTCCGAGACGTACACCCGCAAGGAATCAGCCAAAGACACCATTGCATCGGTTCAGGCGGCGGCTGGCTTGGCGAGCGTTGTCGACTACACCACGAATGGGAAACGCTATGACCGGCGCCTTCCATAAGGCCCTTGCCGAACTCCACGTCTGGGAGCGCATCAAACCGTCCGATCAGGACCATCGGGGCCAGCACGGCGGCCTTCAGCGACTCCAAGGCAGACCGAGCACGTCATCACCGAGGTCGGCTCCTCGCCGGACCCCACTCCGCCTATGGCGATAAATTTTGGAACGCGTTTTCCTAACCGGGGGAGAGATGGGCATTTGAGGAAGCTGTGGCCACTGACCGCCCTCTTGGGAGCCATGGGACTGCTCGTAATCGCTAACGCCCTGCTTGCGGGCTGTGGATCGAGCGGCGCGAGCTCACCCGGTGGCGGCAGGACGCTGACCGGCACCTACGCCGCCTTCCCCGAATCCCTCGACCCCGGGCTCTCGTTCACCCTGGAAGGCGCAACCGCGCTGCAGAACGTCTATCTGCCGCTGCTCACCTACACGCATGCGAACGGCGCGGCCGGCACGAAGCTGATTCCGGGCCTCGCCAAGAGCTTGCCCCGCGTCGACCAGGGCGGTCGCCGCTACACGCTCTACCTGCGACCGGGTCTCGAGTACTCCGACGGGCGCCCGGTGCGCGCCTCGGACTTTCGGTCCACCGTCGAACGGCTCTTCCGGATCAACTCGGTCGGCTCCACCTTCTACACCGGCATCGTCGGCGCCGAGGCATTCGCGAAGACGAAGAAGGGAGGGATCGGCGGGATCGAAACCGACGACCAAAGCGGCAAGATCGTCATCCACCTGACCGAACCAAGCGGGGTCTTCGAATACCTGCTCGGCCTGACCTACGTGGCGCTGCTCCCCGCGAACACTCCCGCTGAAGACATGACCGCGCACCCGCCGCCGGCGACCGGTCCCTATGTCATCACCGACGTCCGTCCCGGGCGCAGCTGGGAATACGCCCGCAACCCGGCCTGGGCCTCCGCCAACGCCGAAGCGCTGCCGCAGCTCCCCGGCGGCCACGTCGAGAAGATCGTCTTCAAGGTCCAGCCCAACACCGCGACCCAGGTGAACGAAGTCGAACGCGGCGAAGTCGACTGGATGGAGAACCCGCCACCGCCGGATCTCCACGCCGACCTCAAGCGCCGCTTCGAGGGCACGCAGCTCCGCGAAGATCAGACGATCAGCGTCTACTACTTCTGGATGAACACCCAGCGGCCGCCCTTCGACGATCCAAGGGTGCGCCGCGCGGTCAACTATGCGGTCGACCCGGCGGCGTTGGAACGGATCTACGCCGGCACGCTCGATCGCACCCAGCAGGTCCTGCCGCCGCAGATGCCCGGCTATCGAAAGTTAGTCCTCTACCCCCACAACCTGGCGGAGGCAAGGAAGCTGATCGCCCGGGCCGATCCCAGTGATCGCCACGTCACCGTCTGGACCGACAACATCGCGCCCAACGACGAAGCCGGCGAATACTTCCAGCAGGTGCTTGAGCAGCTCGGCTTCGACGTGACGCTGAAAAAGGTCAGTGGATCCAGCTACTTCGCGCTGATCGGCAACTCGAGCACGCCCGAACTCGACGCCGGCTGGAGCAACTGGCTTCTCGACTACCCGCAACCGAACGACTACTTCGGACCGCAGCTTTCGGGCGAGAGCATCCTCCCGACCGGCAACACCAATCTGGCCAACTTCGACGATCAGGCGGTCAACCGCAAGATCGACGAACTGGCGCGTGAGCGACTCGGGCCAAAGGAGGAACGCGAATACGGCGTGCTTGACCGCGAGGTGATGAAACAGGCTCCATGGGCGCCTTTCGGCACCCTCACCCTCGGTACCTTCGTCTCCGACAAGATCGACCTCGACAAGGTGATCGTCAGCCCGATCTTCGGCCAGGACCTGACCAGCTTCGAGTTCAAGTAGAAGGCCCGTGCGCCGCTCAGTCAACTTGGGACGATTCGGCCATCGACGATTCGAAAACCCGTACGGCTGACGATCCATCTGAGCTGCATCTCCTCACGGACGCCCAGTTGAGCTAGATGCCTGCTGGCGGCGTCGAGATCAGCATGCTCCCGATCCGCGACGGCGGCGAGGACGATGTCGGTCAGCGCCTCGATGTCAGGTCCGAGGATCCATTCATCGCCGACCCGGAAGTCGCAGAGCCACAAGAGCAGTTCTCGGCGGTGCGGATGGACTCTCGGCTCCAGAACCTGGTTCGGGTCGAGATCGGAAAAGACTCCGTCGAGCTCCTCGCTGCGGGCAACGGCGCCCAGCCTTTCACGTAGCTGCTCTGCGGCGAGGCGGATCGGCCAATCCGGCTCGCGCATCTGAAGTTCGAGCTCCCGCTCGAACGAGGCCCCGAGCTGCCCGATTCGGGAGCGGGTGACACCCAGCTCTGCTGCCAGCTCTCGATAAGTGGCACGTCTTGCCGACCTCGCTAGCCGACGTTGCCTGAACACAGTGAATCCTGGCGTTTTCTCCAACTCGACGAAGGCGTGCTCGAGGCCGAAGCGAGCCTGCCCCTCCGAGCCGCCGATCCGACGCAGAGTCCGCATCGCGCGGGCGACCCGGGGAGGCAGACGTTCGTGGGCCTCGCCGGCGGCTGCTATCGCCGCCACGGCCCCCCGGGTCCCTCGTGCCGATTCACCCCAGGCGCTGAGGGCCAACAGGCCGTCATGGATCTCGGCCGGATTGATCTCCGCCGGGTCCCGCAGGTGGAATCCCGCCCACTCCTGGAGCGTCACCCTCAATACCTCCTCCAGCGTGTTCGCGCCTAACCCGCGCAGATCGCCGATGTCTGCCGGCGTCCAACCGACGAGGGCATCCCAGTTCGTGACCTTGGCGCGCAGCAGGCAGTTGGCTGCGCGTGCATTGAGCGCCGGCGGGAAGGGGGTGCCGGAGCCTTCTATTGAGCTGAGGCCCGGTAGTAGGGTGCCCAGCGGGATCTTTCTCCATCTCTCGTCGGTATGCAGCCTTTTGGCAAGCCTCGCTAATTCGGGGGCTCCGCTCTCGGCACGTAGCAGCGCGGCGCGATCGCGCTCCGGGTCAGGAATACATCCGATCAGACCGTCGAGCGAATGAGCACTGTCCGCCAACTTCGCACACCTCCTTCAAGACCGGCTACACCTTTGTCGCAGTCCCAGACCTCAAGCCCTAGCGGCGATGTAGATGACCTTGTAATGCCGATCTTCGTCGGGCGGTTCGGTGAGGATGACCTCACCACCAACCTCCTCCATGCCGAGGACTGCGCGGCACTCGAGACCGGTTGCCGCCAACGCCTCCCGCACGGCGGGTTGGGAATGGAAGCGCTCCCGATGGATGATCGGCTCAATATCGTCGCCTTCGATTCGGGTTTCGTGCAGACCGGGCGCGATTTCGCCAAAGCCGCGCCAAGTCCAATGACGACCGCTGTATTCAACCTCTCTGATGGTCGTGTAGCTGGTCTCGAAGTACGAGATCGAGTTGCAGTCGAAGACGAGGAGGCCGTGGTCGGCCAGGTTCGCGTGTATGCCGGTAAGAGCGAGCTCGAGATCGTTCTCCTCAAGTAGAAAGTTGACGAGGTCGTTGAGCCCGATCACCAGCTCAAACTCACCGAACGCCGGCAACTCCCGCATGTCGGCCACGGCCAGGTCAACCTCCTCGCCTCCCTCGCGTCGTGCGATCTGGAGCATCGCAGGCGAGAGGTCGCAGCCCTGGATCTGCCAGCCGCGATTCAGCAGGGGATTGAAAGCGCGGCCGGTGCCACAGCCGACGTCGAGGACCCGCCCGTGCTTTAGCCCCTGCTCTTCCAGCGCCGGGAGCAACGCCCTGCCGAGCCACATCTCGTAGTCGTTCAGGTGATTGAAGTCGTTGTAGATCGGAGCAAAGGCTTCGTATGCGGCGAGGACCGAATCCTTTCGCATGCCCCCGGGACCCTACCTAGTCCCAGATGCCTGCGTAACCGGTCCTAGCGGGGCAACATCGATCGACCTGCCTCCGGCTCCCGAGAAGCGCCCCCAGTAGCTCATACCTTCCCCTTATAGCCAGAAAAAACCGGCCAGCCGCCCCTGGTTCAAGCCCGGAGACGGCTGGCCACACGTCATCTCAAATCAGCCGCTCTTGCCCGTGCTCAGGGCGGGAATCACGATACCGACAGATTGAATCTTCAACCTCCTCACCTCCCTTCATTTTTTTGCTTAACCGCATTTAATGACCAGCGAGGGAGGACCCGTCGATTCGAGCTGAGCCGGAGAATCTGATAACTAGTCAGGCTCTATGCAGCCAAGCTCAACGGGCAGCGGCAATTTGGCGGAGGGAGCGAAGTGGTCTGGAGGCTCGACCAGAGTCCGAATTAGCCCAGGAACGTCCTATCTCAGCCGTCTCGGACTCGTTTGGGCTCATCCCCTCCGCCTGACGATCGTGACTGAGCTCTACATGAGGGAAATGAGCGCCACGGAGTTCTTCCACGAGTTCGGCGGCGGTTCGCTAGGCAACGTGCATTGGCACTTTCAGAAGCTTGCTGAAGACGGGTGGCTTCGATTGGTTGCGCGGAGGCAAGGTCCTCGAGGCCGACCACAGAATGTCTACCGCGCCACGGAACTCGCTTATTACGACGATGAGTGCGCGGAAGAACTCCCGCCCTCAGTCCGCGCGGCGTTCAGCACTCGAATCCTCCAGCAGATGGGTGAGCGAATCGCATTGGCGAGGGCCGCGTCCACCATTGACTCAAGGGAGGACCACTATTTCTCCCTGCGCTCCGTTCGTCTTGATGAGCCTGGTTGGGGCGATTCGATCGAGGTTCTAAATCAATTCTTAAGGGCGCTTGGCCAAGAGCAGCTGGATGCCAAAGTACGAATCGCGGCCTCAGGCGAGAGCCCTTCGCTGCTGATGGTCGCCTTAGCCGGCTTTGAGTCTCCTACTCATAGGGCCACGGACCGGGCAGCAAGAGGCCGGACGAGGGCGACGCCCGAGATGAACATGAATATGGATATGCCCTTGGAGACCCGCTTAGCGAAGGTATTTGCCGATCCGGTGAACATCAGGATCCTTAATGAGATAACGGATGTGGAAATGAGCCCAAGTGAACTCGAGGCGAAGATTGGTCATCTTCCCGACCGGGGCGCCGATCACAAATGTAAGCACTTGGAGAAATACGGATGGGTTGCAAGAGTTGAAGAGAACCCCGGTGATAGTCGCCGGGGGTCGGGAAGGGTCTTCTACCGTGCCACCAAACCACCCATAGATGTTGAGCTGTGGCCTGAAGCGGCACGGTTGTCCGGACCAGGGCGCAGCGCGCAGAGCCTTCACAAATTCTACGAGCTAGTGGTGGACTCGATCAGGGCAGGCGTCTTCGACGCCAGGCATAACCGATACCTGACTTGGAGTGCGCTTCTTCTCGACGAGGTCGGCTGGAGACAGGTGATGAAACTTCTCGAGACTGAAGAGAAGCGACTCATCCGAATTCAGAGTGAAGCGAACCAGCGTCTTAAGGCAGCCAAGATATCGGGATTTCCAACCACGTTTTTCTTTTCTGGGTTCGAAATTCCGCCTCTTACTGATGTGGCAACCTCCTAGTCGCGGGGCGCCACTGAAGGATTTTCCTGCCTAATTTGTTTGAAAAACCGTTGAGCATGGTGGACGCTTCCATTGGATTGAAAGTACCGACCACCAAATCGCTCTCTATCGGCACCGATTTCAGGCTGTGAAGCAGTAGGGAAGTGGATGCCCTCGGCTCCGCCCCGCAGTCGTGCGCGAGAGAGGGCGCTGCAAACCCAAGGGGGGCCGAGGGGAACATGCCAGGCAAGAGACAAAAAGCGCAGAGGCAGAAGCGGCAAAAACCAAAGTACTCGCCGCAGGAAGCTCTAGTCAAGGCACTTAACCATCCCATTAGGCTGAAGTCGCTGGCGATCCTGACGGAGCGGGTCGCAAGTCCCAAAGAAATCTCCGATCAGATCGAGGTGCCGGTCACGAACGTTGCTTATCACGTCCGGGTTCTGGACGAACTCGGGCTGATCGAGATCAGGGAAGAAGAATCAGTGCGCGGTTCGGTTGAGCATTTTTACGCTGCGGTGGAACCCCCACTGATCGCCAGGGCCGAGTGGGCCAGCCTCGATCCAAGAGTTCGAGCTGCTGTGTCTGGCTCCACCCTCGAAACTCTCATAAACGACGTGGCGTCCTCTCTTGCGGCGGGCGTATTCGACAAACGGGCGGATCGCCAGCTCACCCGGACGCCGTTGCTTCTCGATGAGGAAGGGTGGCAGAATGTCTTGGCAATCCAGGCCGACGCGGCCGACGCAATTCTTAAAGAGCAAGCCGCTGCCGCCTCGCGGCTGAGCGGATCGACCGCCGGCATTCGCGCGATCGTCGGGGTTGTCTGTTTTGAGGCGGCACCCAATGGAAAGAGCTAGTGGCGCACCCGTCTCCTCCGGAGGCCGGGTGCGCTCGGAGGAGGTGGCAGATAAGCTCGGCCAAAACGTCACGCGCTGCCGGCGGCGGGCCTGTATCTCCCAGGAGGAGCTTGCTGCCCTTTCTTCGCTCCACCGGACCGCGATCGGGAAGATCGAGGAGGGAGCCCGTCTCCCCAGGGTCGATACGTTGGTGAAGTTGGCGGGCGCGCTCTCGATTTCGCCAGCGGAGCTACTCGAGGGCATTCAATGGACGCCATGCACCCGCTCAAAAGGCGGCTTTACGATCAGCGAGCGAGTGTTCCCTCCCGGTCGATGACGAGGCCGATTGGCGACGAGGTTCGCAATCTTCGCGAGAGGCGGCGGAGCAGCAGGAGTGAAGGGCGTCGTGGTCGCTGACCGGTCGTCTGCGGCGTCCTTCACGCCTGCACCCACTCTCGGGCCACGATGTGGTCGAGATCAGGGCGCCCGGGGGTCAGCAAGGCCGCCGGAGTGGCGCGACTGGCCGCTTCGATCGGGACCGATCTGTCACGACGGCGTCGCGTTGGCGTTGGACCGACTCGTAGAGGGAGTGCTGGTGGGATTGAGTGGGATGACAGCTCGATGAAAAAAGACGAGGACAAGCGTCTCGCCCGTCAATTGGGGCAAAATGTTCGCAAGGCGCGGCGCCTGAGGGGGTACAGCCAGGAGAGACTCGCCGAGCTTTGCTCGCTGCACCGCAGCGCCATCCACAGCATCGAGAAAGGCCAGCGCCTTCCGCACCTGGTCACCGTGCTGAAGATCATTTCGGTCCTTGAGATCACTGCCGAGGAGCTACTCCGCGGAACTCCGGCCTGGGTGGCGGGCGCTGGTGGCGAATGGTTACTCGCGCCCCAGCGGGAAACAAACGTGCCAGCTTGATTTTCGACGGCATAGGCCAGCGGCGAAATGCCGAAATGTCGCGTTCGCGCTACATCGCCCGAAAGGAAATCCTTATTGCTGCCCACCCATGGCGAGCAGCGAAATCGGCCGACTCCGGAACCAATTCCAAGTCGAAGCTAGACAGCAGGTCTGCCTCGACGATTCCCTTCGGATCCACTGTTCGTAAGGACACAAGCCCTTCGAAGGCCCCTGTGTTAGACAGCCAGTCCATCTATCAAAACGCCCGAAATGAAGTAACCGGTGTAACTGTTTATGCCATCCCCAAATCGTGTTACCCAAAAGTCGGCCTTGCACTTTCTGTAAAAGCGTGCATGATGCCCCGCCAGCGGGAGCTGCTGGTTAAAGCCGCTCCGAATTTCGAGCGGTAGGGAGAGTCCGAATGAGACAGCGGTTTCACAGGCGTGCTTTCAGTATCTCGCGGCGGCCGAATGGCGTACTCGTGTTGGCTCTGGCCTTACTGGTCGCTGTCGTCGCCTCGGCGTCGGCGCTTGCCGCGACCGATCCGTCCGAAGAATCGAGCGCGCTGCTCCCGAGTCAGTCAGAAGTCGCTGCGGCTATCGAATCAGGGGGCTCAGAAAATGCCATTTCGACCTTGGCCGAACCGGCAGCTGCGGAAGGCGTAGACCTTGAAGGGCTTGGTAGGGGCGAAGCACTGGAAATCCTCAACGGCGTCTTCGGAGCACCTGTCGAAGCAGCCGCGGGAATCTATGACGAACTTCAGGGCGCAACCGTCCTCAGCTCGAATGTCGCCGTGCTCCCCGACCCGGACACCGGGGAAGAAGAACCCGACGGCGCCGATGGAAGCGGCGAAGGGAAGTCGGTCGACGGGGCAACCGGCCGAGATGAGGCTGCCGAAGTCATGCCGGAGGCTGAATCTAGGAGGGTCGAAGGACCGCCCCAAGCTTCGCCTGCCGAATCGGCAAACGCCGATCTTGTCGATTCCACGATCCCCCTGCAGGTCGGTGCTGGAGAAACTATCGATCTCAGTCTGGAACGCCAGGAAGGGCATCTGGAGCCAGCCGCCCCGCTGGTAGAGACCAGCATCCCCGGAGAACTCGGCGAAGAAATCGAGTTCCCGGATCTGGGCATCGGTATAGACGTGACGGGTGCCGCGCCCGAACGTGCGGCGTCGATCAGCGACGGTAGCGTCGCCTTCTACCCGAACGTTGCCGAAGACACCGATCTGGCGATCTCGCCCACGCCATCCGGAGTGGAGACCATGAGTCAGCTGCGGAGCGTCGACTCGCCTAAGGTGTCGACCTATCACCTTTCGCTTCCTGCCGAAGCGAATCTCATCGAGACGGATGGCGGCGGAGCCGAAGTCCGAGCCGGAGAAGAAGTTCTGCTCACGGTTCCGGCTCCAGTTGCAATCGACGCCGCTGGGAATCCCGTTCCGGTCAACCTCGAAGTCTCGGGGGACGATTTGGCAGTCCGGGTCGAACCAGCCGCAGGCGCCCCCCTTCCGATTCTTGTGGACCCCTTGTTTCAGACCTACGAATGGGCAGCCAAAGACACGGCGCGCGGCATCTGCTCTAGCAGCACTCCTTACGAACCCGGTGGGACCTGCTCTAATCGCGAAGAGTGGGGGTATGACCTGAGCAGCCACTACGGCCAGTCGCCCGCGCATCTGCAGATAAGAACCTTTTATGAAGACTTCGGGATCGTCATCGAAGCCCATGAAGCGCAAACCGCCGGCGATCATGCCACCGTTCTTTACACCGTTCCCCGCTACTTCAAAGAAACTCCCCCTCCCACCAGCTTCATCAAGAGTCTGAAACTGTCCGACGTTACCTGGCAGGCACAGGGCCTATCTGCCAGCCCGTCGCTCTTCATGGGAATCTGGGATTCGACCATTCCCGGCTGGGTCAACTACTACACCCAGAGTGGTCTGGTCGGACACGGACTCAACAACACCGAATTTGTCTACAACTTTGAAGACAAATTCCAACATGGGACCGAATTCGACCGCGAAGCAAAGGCAGCCGAGGTCAGCATCAGTGCCACCGAAACCACTGCCAGCAGCAATGCGCGGATCAAAGTCGGAGCCGCCACCGTCGAGCTCGGCGACGAAGGTGCTCCTAAACCGCCTCAACCTGTTCCGCAGACTCAGTGGGTAAATCTCACGGCGCCGCCGATTGCCTTCACTGCAGCGGACTACGGTCTCGGCGTTTACGCCGTTACTGCCAGCACCGAAGAAGTCAACGGAGAAGGCAAACCCCTTCATACCTGGATAGCAAGTGCCGGCTGCATCGGGGTGGGCGATGCAGCCTGTCCGCAGAGCTGGGATTCGTCAAAATGGAACAGCGCCATACCAAATGCACAAGCGCTCACCTACGATCCGAGCCTCCTTCCCTCCGGCAGCAACTACCTCAAACTTGTGGCCGAAGATCCGGTCGGCAACAAGTCCAGTACGGGGCTCGAGGAAGTTCGCGTCGACCACATCGCGCCCACCCTCGCCTTCACCGGCTCGATGACCGAACAGGAACTCCTCGGAACCCGCCGCGCCACCTACACCCTCAAAGCCACCGGCTCCGACGGCAACGCCGAACACCCGCAGTCGGGCATCGCCAAAGCCGAAGTCAAGCTCGACGGCAAAGCGGTGACGATGGAAGGCAAACAGGCTGAAGAATGGTCGCCGAAATGCGCGAGCCAGAACTGCCCCCTCTCGGCTGAATGGACGCTCGCCACCGCCGGGCTCGCTGAAGGCAAACACACGGTCGAAGTGATCGCCACCGACGCTGTCGGGATCTCGACGACGAAAACGTTGACGATCGAAACCCATGCCGCGACTCCTCCCACGCTGAGCTTGAGCGGCTCGATGACCGAACAGGCGATGCTCGGCACTACCCGCCCCCGCTACATCCTCAAAGCGAAATCGACTGCGACTGCGGCCGGCTTCGAAGCGCCGACCCTCGGCTCCTCGCCGACCTTCACCTCCTCGATCGGCTCGGGCGCCGTGGGCAACGGGGAATTCCTCAACCCAGCCGACGTCGCCATCGATGGCGCCGGCAACAGCTGGGTGGTCGATCAAGGTCGCAGCCGCCTGCAGAAATTCAACGAAAAAGGCGAATGGGTGCTCGGCGCCGCCAGCAAAGGCTCAGGGGCCGGGATGCTGAGCGGGCCTGCGGGCATCGCCACCGACTCGAAAAACAACCTCTGGGTCGCCGACACCGGCAACAACCGGATCGTCGAGTTCAACGAAAAAGGAGAATTCCTCCAGACCTTCGGCACCAACGTCAACAAAACGAAGGTCGAAGCAAGCGGCTCCGAAGCCGAAAAGAACCTCTGCACCGCCGCCTCGGGGAACGTCTGTCAGGCGGCCACCGCCGGCAGCCTGGCGGGCCAGCTGAAAGAACCGAAGGGGATCGCCCTCACCTCCGGCGGCAACATCTGGGTCGCCGACACCGGGAACAGCCGGATCCAGAAGTTCGGCCCGACCGGCAACATGCTCAACAACAACTCCGGCCTGGGAAGCGAACCCGGAAAACTGAAAGAACCGGTCGCCATCACGGTCGCCCCCGACGGCTCGATCTGGGTCGCCGACAGCGGCAACGACCGGATCGAGCAGTGGAACTCCTCGCTTACGTTTGTGCGCGCGGTGGGCAAACTAGGCAGCGGCGGGGGCGAATTCTCCTACCCCTCGGGAATCGAGGCCGACCCCAACGGCGCGATCTGGGTCGCCGACCGCAAAAACAACCGCGTCGAGGAGTTCGACGACCAGGGCAACTACCTGGCGACCTTCGGCTCCAAAGGCAGCGGCAGCGGCCAGTTCGGCAACTTGACCGGAATCACCGTCGTAACGATGGGGATCACGGTCGACGCCAAGGGCTCGGTCTTGGTGACCGACCCTGTGAACACGCGCTTTGAGCGCTTCGCGATCCCCGGCTTCCCGGTCAACAGCTCCTCGATCGGGTCCCTCGGCTCCGGCAACGGCCAGTTCATCGAACCGGTCGACGTAGCAGCCGACAACATCGGCAACCTCTGGGTGCTGGACTCCGAACAGAATCGGCTGCAGGAGTTCGACGCGACCGGGAAATGGTTGCGCAACGCAGGCGCGGCAGGGAGCAGCGCGGGGAAACTCAGCCTCCCGAGGTCGTTGGCTACCGACTCGAAAAACAACCTCTGGGTCGCCGACACCGGCAACAACCGGATCGTCGAGTTCAACGAAAAAGGCGAATTCCTCCAGACCTTCGGCACCAACGTGAACAAAACCAAGGTCGAAGCCGCGGGCACCGAAGCCGAAAAGAACCTCTGCACCGCAGCCTCGGGGAACGTCTGCCAGGCGGCCACCGCCGGCAGCGCCACCGGGCAGCTGAAATCTCCGAAGGGGATCGCCGTGACCTCCGGCGGCAACCTCTGGGTCGCCGACACCGGCAACAGCCGGATCCAGAAGTTCGGCCCGGGCGGCAACCCGATCAACCTCCTCAATGGAAACGGCACGACTGGCGGGCTGATGAAAGAACCGGCCGCGATCACCGTCGCCCCCGACGGCTCGATCTGGGTCGCCGACACCGGCAACAACCGGATCGAGCAGTGGAACTCGAGCCTTTCGCTGGTCCATGTCGTCGGCAAAGAAGGCTCGGGCGGCGGCGAATTCAAAGCACCATCGGCAATCGAGGCCGACTCCTCGGGCAACGTCTGGGTCGGGGACCAGAAAGACAACCGCGTCGAGGAGTTCGGAGAAGGCGGTAAATACCTCGGCCAGTTCGGCGCCAACGGGAGCGGCAAGTTCAGCTTCTCGACCGCCGCGGGGATCGCGGTCGACGCCGGCGGCTCGATCTGGGTCGCCGACCCCGGCCACTTCAAGGTCCAGAAGTGGACCCAGGAATCGCCGCGTTCGGAAATCACGACCACCCTCTGGCTCGACGGCAGCCAGCAGACCGGGCTCCACGGCACCTGCAAGTCCGCCAGCTGCACGATCGAACCGCAGTGGACGATGGAATCCCAACCACTGTCCGTCGGGAGCCACACCGCCAAAGTGAAGACGACCGACGGCCTCGGTCGCAGCACCGAAGCCTCCGTCACCTTCCAGATCGCCCGAGACACGACCAAACCGACCCTCGAAGCGAGCGGCGAACTCGTCAACGCTCCCGAAGGTTGGGTCGAACAGGAAACCTACGGCGTCAACGCCACCGCGACCGATTCCGGAGCCGGGGTGACGTCGATCACCTTCAAGATCGACGGCCAGACGGTGGCTTCAGCGTCTCAGGCGTGCCCTGACGGGGGATGTAAAGAGACGCTCAGCAAACAGGTCAGCATGGCGAGCTACGCAGGTGGTGCGCATCCGGCCGAAATCATCGTTGCTGATGGCGCTGGTAATACCACCAAAAAGAGCTGGACGATCAATGTCGACCCAGAAGGACATATCTCAACGATGATTTCCGAAGCAACCCTTGAAGCGGTCGAAGGCACCACCGAAGAAGCTCCGATCGCTGCAAACGAAGAACTCCTAGAGCAAGAACAGATGGAACTTGGTGACAACCCCGAACTCAAACAGGTCGGCTCGAAAATCACGAGCACCGGAGTCCCGGATCTCACGACGATGACCACCAATCCGGCAGTCGGTTTCACGATCGGCAGTCCATACGGGGAAACGACGATTGTCCCCGTAGCAACCGAAAGCGGTTCAACGACCGCAATCGTCGAAGGAGTCGCTGGCGTTTCAGCCAATGCGAGCAGCGAAGTCGACAGCGTGATCCGTCCCGAATACAACGGCGTCCAGATTTTCCAGGCGATCCGATCAGAAACGAGCCCGGAAAAATATTCGTGGAATGTCCATCTCTATGAAGGCCAGACGCTCCAGCTTGTCGACAGCGACCACGCAGAGGTGCTCTACGAAAGTGGAAAAGTTGCGTTCCTAATCACGGCAGAAGAAGCCCATGATGCGACCGGCAAAGAAGTTCCAACGTCCCTTGAAGTCAGCGGAAGCGTCCTCACCCTCAAAGTTGAAATCCACAAAGGCGCGTTCGTATATCCGATCCTCGCGGGCGCCGGCTGGGAAACCAGCTACAGGGTGCCGGTGCTTATCGAAGGTCCGGAAAACGAAATAGAAATCAAAGAACGTGAAGAACGGGAAAAAGCGGAACAGGAAGCAGCGGAAGAAGCTGCTCCTGCCCCGCCTTCATCGGGCGCCTTTACCGAAGCCGAAGCGCTGCAAGTGCTCGCGGACAAGGGCATAGGCCCGGAAATCATTCCGGCCCCAGAACCCCCGGCCAGTGGGGAAGCGAGTGCGAGCTCGGTTCCTGAGAAAGTTGTCAAGCCTTACAAACGCTGCTCTAGTCTGGGCTGCGCTGTGTGGTGGGTCGAAGAGAGGAACCCGTCCTACCATTACAAGCGAACTGAAAATGGGCTCGCGACCGCCTATTGGCAAAATGGAACGCAGGTGCATGGAGAATCGTGGTTCCCTGCGTATTATCGTCCGGAGCTCAATGTCACGGTGTGTGGTGCCGGGTCCGTCGGGCCAAGTCAAGTGTGGGCTGGTGAACAGAAGCATCTGACGGCGTGGCTAAGATCCTATATTGTGGCAACCGGGTTTACGTTTGACGGAGATGTTTTTAACTGGGACAATAGGTTGGCCATGCAGATCTGGGTTTGGCCAAATGGCTTCCAGGAGCATTGGCGCGGGCATTGGGAAGTGACCCAAGAGTGGATTGAAAGTGGAGGCGAATGTGCAATTACCGCGATTTAGACGAATTGGCAGTCTGATCACGGCTGCCCTTGCTCTAAGCGTGCTTCTGGCTGGGTGTCCGAGTCCACAGGAGCTTGCAGCGAGCGGGTCAAGTTGCCGGCGACCGTACGCTGGCGTTACTGGGGTTGACGCGCCGGAAACGAGCAGGCTCAGCTGCGCTGCTATCAACAACCAGACCTCCGACATGCCGAGTGAACCGGAAACCTACTTGTCTACGGACGATTCGCCGCGCCGCTTGCTCTGGAAATGCAAATTTTACGGGGCGGAAGCGGGACGGGTCCTGCTCCGGTGTGAACACAATAAGCGTCACTTCAGCATCGTCAAGAGCGCTAGGTAGCTCTACAGCCCCGAGGACCCTGTGAAGGCGGCTGGTTGGACTGCTATGGCAGACTGACTCTTCTTGATCGAAGCGCTTCGCGAGGCGGTTGGTGTCTGCTCGGCGAGCTTGGGCAATTAGAGGGGATTACCTGCTGCCCTGGCTTTTCCAATGCAAGCCGCGAGGGTGATGGCTGCGATGCCGAGAACCAACACACGAGGACAGACCGTCTACTCGTACCTCGATTTGTCATCGAGGCGCACATACCGCGACCACTCGCCAGTCGTGGCGAGCCGCCCCGCCGCGATCCGAGTTCATCTTCACGGACCAGCTGCGTTTCTTGGGCGTCGGACTGGATTCCACCATCGAGATGTGTTGCGTATCGCCGGGATTTCCGGCGACCTGCCGTGGTCCCCCGGATAGGACGCGTTCCCCCTTCTTGCAGGTTGCATGGCCGATCGCAAAGTTGAACTGGCCGTCGGCGGCGGTCGTATCGGTGTCGACCAGCCGCCCGATCCGATAGTTCAGTTTGCCCATCGACGATCGGTGAAAGGCGCCGGTCACAGCCACCGCGTTGCCCGCGAGGGAGCAGAATAGCGCGACCATCGCGACGACCATCGCAGGGGAGGGACGCCCGGGAATCCTGTTTTTCATTTTGGAGACCTCCTTGTTCTGGGCACGAGCCGCTCTCGCGTGCTCTTGCCTTTCTTCGGTGGGTGCGCGGCGACTCGGATATATCGGTTTACCGATCGACCGGGACGGTACGGGTATCCGCTCTGTTCGGGCACGTTGACGAACACGACGAAGCGGGCGGCGTGCGGGATCTGCGAAAAGCCGTAGTGGACTCTGAAATGGCACAGCGGGTCGGTCGTGCCCTGTTTGACGATGACTTTGCGCTTAGCCCCAGGCACCGTGACCGTGACGTATGCCGTTCTCCCGGCGCAGCTCGGTCCCGGCAGTTCGCCGGTGAAGTAGACCTTCTTATGAATGGGGGTACGGTGCGTGCTCAGGTGCAGGGTCGAGCGCGACCGGATATGAAGTGCGAGGGCTTCCCCCGTCTCGAATGACCCGTAGCGGTAGGCGATCCGGAACAGGCGGGACGGCCCGCGATTGGTCTTGTAGGACCACCCGCCGTTCTCGTTCGTGGTCGTCGTGGCCGCGAGATGGAAGGCCCTCCCTGGTAGGTCGGTGTGGGCCTGGATGCAGACCTGAGCGCCCCGGACCGGCTGTCCCGCGGCGTCGAGCAGCCGGCCGCGGATCAACGCTTTGTGGCGGAACGGCAGGGTCCGCTCGGTGAGCTTGTTACCCGCGAAGCCGGCCGTGATCCTGCTGGCACCGGCCACGCTCGAGGCGGGGCATAGATTGTTGACCAGGATTTCGTGGGAGTGGCAGACGCCGTTCGGAGTTCCCGTCTGCGCGTAGTCGTAGGCGCAGACCGAAACCGTGTTCGCCCCCTCCTTGAACGGGGCCTCTGCCGTGTCGAGGGTGTAGGTCTTTTCGGCGCTGAGCGGACAGGGGACCATCCGCGAGGTGAGCGCGCCGGGAAGCGGGTTGCAGCCGGCCGAGAAATCGTCGCCGGCAGCAGCCTGGCCGTTGACGGAGATCTGGATCGACTGGATTCCACCCCCTTGGTCGGTGGCGCCGACGTCGACGGTCTGCGGGCCACGAAGTTCGGCTCCCGAGAAGAGCGAGCCTCCCTCGATCAGGGTCGGCTGGGAGACGTCGGCGAGCGCAATTCGGATCTGCTTGGCCGATGCGGATGCCCCCGATGCAGGCCCGACGCAGCGGTTGCCTTCGTTGGGCTGGGTGCACTCCAGCCGGATTACGAGGTAGCGGGAGGGGCCGGGCGGGATGCCGGTTTCATGGCCCTGGTTGTCATTGGTCACCGCGAAGGCCGTGCCTTCGCCCGAATCCGGAGAGACGGCCAGGAATCCGTGCTGACCCGATTCGGTCGCCAGCCTGTAGAAGACCGAGCCGCCGACGATGTAGGTGCCGGCGGGGGCTTGGAAGACCCACGCGCCGAAGGCGCCTTGAACCGTGCCCGTTTCCCCCGATCCGAGGGTGTGCCGGACGCTCAGGCCCGGTCCCCCCGGAGTGCAGTCAACCGCCGGCTGGTAGTGGCTTGAGGAGTACGAGTATCCGGCGTCGGGCGCGTCGGAATTAAGACCCGGGGAGCACTCCGCGACCACATAGTTTCCGGCACGGGCGAGAGCCGGCATCAGGACGACGAGCGCCAGAAGCGCGAGAGCGACGACGATACGGGCCCGCCACCAAAGGGTCTCCTGATCACACCTGGTGCTCATCTTGACCTCCGTCCGCCGGGGCCTCGTTGCGCGGGGCAAGCGGGACGCGCCCCTCGACTGTCGTGGTTCTTCGTCTGAGCGAGATCATGGGACCAGACCCTCTGCTCCCTGCGAGCTCGCAACTTCCGAGGGAGAGGCGGACGAGGATGGGCTGGTTTCTTCTGCGGGCGCCGCTGAGGGTTCCGGCGATTCTTCGGTTACGGCTGCCTCCGGCCCTTGGCTCGCGACCACTTCCGTGGCTTCCCTTTGCTGTCTCTCAGACGACGATTCCCCGCGCTGCGACCGTGACCCCGTCGACCTCCCCGCGAGACCGGAGCTCTTCGACGCAGGCGATGGTGCGGGAACCGCCGGGGCCTGGACGATCCGAGGAGGCGCTTTCGGCCTGGGCTCGGGGACGACCCGAGCAGCCCCGACTCGTTCCACGGACGGGTCTCCCTCTTCAGTCACGTGTGCCAGCTCAATCCCGCCCGCGGTGAGGAGGCAGGCGGCGGCGATACAGGAGCCGATCTTCACCGGGCTGTTGCCCGAAAGGACCAGCACCCGCTCGCCGCCGCTCCCTCCGACCCGACCGGCGAGTTCCCTCGCCCGGTCCACGGCCCAGTCGATCCGCGAGTGGAGACCTTCGACAACGGCCGCCAGGTGCTCGAGCGGCGCCTGCGCGAGCGCGACCTGTGCGCCGCGCAGAGCCACCCAGGTTGCCAGGCCGATCTCGATCGCCAGCTCCGACCCGGGCTCGGGCGCGGGCACCCCGAGGTGCTGCCCAAGTTTCTTCAGCGCCTGGTTCAGCCTGCGGCGGTAGGTCCGTTTGCTGCAGAACAGGACCTCGGCGCTCGCCTCATTCGTCAACCCGTCGAAGTAGCGCAGCCTCAGCACCTGCTGCTCTTCGGGAGAGAGCCGGCCGACGGCCTCGCGAAGCTCCTTCGCCTCCAACTGGTCCATCGCCACCTCGTCGGTCGGCGCCTCGGCGACGCCGCCGCCCTCGATCAGAGAATCGACCAGCGCGCCGTCGGCCTGCCGCGCCTCCCGCCGGAGCTCGTCGATCGCCCGGCAGAACCCTGCCTGCACGACAAAGCCGGCCGGGTTTCCGATCGCCTCGCCTCGATCTATGGCGCGGAGGTATTCCACAAGCCCTTTCTGGAGCGCGTCCTCGAGATACCGCTCGATAAAGCTGTCGGAGAGGTCGTAAGCCTTCAGCTTGCCGCGGAGGGAGCGCTCGATTTCCCCGAGCGCCCCCGGTTGCAGTGAACGGTCGGTCTCCCGCGTTGCCATGGATGAGGTCTCCGCGCCGCCTATACCCGGGTTTTTCATCGAAATGCCCCGCTAAACGAAGAGATGGTCGATCGGTGGTGGCGCATGGCTTCTCCTCTCCCTGTCGAACGACCCCGGTCAGGGTGGCCAACTTTTTTTGAAGTCGGCCGGCCGGGCCGCTGAGGCGCGACAGGGGGGCATGAAGTCAGCAAACGGAAAACACTCGTCTGCTGGACCTACTCGCAAGCGCGAGCCACTGCCTCGGGACGTTGTCGAGCTCACCGCACAACGTCTCGGCGTCATGGCTCATCCGAGCAGGATCGCTCTGCTCGAGCTCCTGAACGACGGCGAGACCGGCGTTCAGGAGCTGGCCGACGCAGTCGGCCTCACGCACCAGATCGCATCTCGCCACCTGGCCATCCTGCATCAGGCCGGGATGCTCAGTCGGCGCCGTCTGGGGGCCATGACCCTCTACGCGGTCACCGACTGGAGCGCGTGGTGGGTGATCGAGCAGATCGCGCGATGGGTCGAGTCCTGTCAGGACGAACAGGGCGCTTCGGCGCCTGCGGAATAACGCAGCTCGGAGCGCGGGGGGCCTAGCTACCTCCCGCGCTCTCGCTGTCTCATAGGTGCGGACAGACCGGCCCTGCCGGTCCGCATTCCCCTGCCTGAAAACCACACCCTCACCGCTATTTCAGGCGACGCCATAGCACAGACAACCCGCCTATTCGCCTAGGCGAATAGGCGCCTAGGCGGCTTTGTAGCCATTTCACCTCAGCGGCAGTACTCCTGGCTCATCAACGCAAAAACACACCCCGCGCCGGGTGACTCACACAGTCACTCAGGCCGGGAGCCAAGGAGGCAGATGCAAGGTGAGGCAAGAGGTAGGTAACAAAGTTAGGTCATCCAACTCAAGCGTCAGGTCGCTGCTGCGGGGAACCGGACGGGCCGCGATCTGGACCGTGCTCGGCCTCCTGCTGATCCGCGGGGTCGTGGCCGAACCGACCGGGACGCCGCCGGCACCGGCTGAACCGTCGGCCGCAGCCGATCCGGCGACCAGCGCCTTCGCGGTGCGCTTCGCCCGCACCTATCTCGCAGACCCGAGCGGGGCTGCGCTCGAGCCGTTTCTGGCCGAAGGAGCCAGGGTCGGTACCGGCACGCCGCCGCAAGAAGAAACGGGAGACGTCGCCCAGGCGGAGGTCAGCGGCGTCGAAGACCTCGGCGGCGG
>Ga0207687_10000415_pt1 | contig 28949 bp, 23 predicted proteins | sample KBSM54metaG_FD_184399 | JGI IMG/M metagenome (GOLD analysis project Ga0207687, IMG submission 184399) | Miscanthus rhizosphere microbial communities from Kellogg Biological Station, Michigan, USA - KBS M5-4 metaG (SPAdes) (version 2) | ecosystem: Host-associated > Plants > Roots > Rhizosphere >...
AGATCGGGTTCGATCGCATTCGCGCAGGCGACCGCGCGGTGTTTCGCGAATTCGGCGGCGGCGGCTTCGGGAGAGACCAGCAGCGCGGTTCGGTAGGCTCCGACCGCGAAGATCGGACTAGCCTCCACGCAGCGCCGCCTCCACCATGTGATACCGCTTGGCCATCGCCGTATCATACAGGACGCGGGTCGACTCCTGAAACACCTCTTCGCCGAGCTGGAAACCTCGCCCTTTCGGCGTCCGCGTCGCACTCTCACCGATCATGGCACGCCCGCGGATCGCCTCGATCAGCGCGAAGTGATCCGGGAGCGCGTGCATCGTCGCCCGGTTTCGCGCCCGGGTCTCAGCCCAGAAGATGCGCCACACATCGGGTGGCACGACGTCGACCTGAGTCAAAGCGGCGTCGTCATAGAAACCCTTACCGAATAGGACCGACTGAACGCTCCAATGGCTGAAGATCGTGTCGGTGCGCGCGTCGGCGATACTGGGCAAAACGTGCTTCCACACCGCCAGATTCTCGCGCAGCCCGTCGGAGATTTTCGCGTCATACCGTATCGCGCGCCAATAAGGCGTGTCGTCGCGGTCGCTCAGCGAGAAATGCAGCCCCAGGAAATCGCGCACTTCGTCGTAGAAACGCTCAATGTTGCGGTTGAACTGACGGAGCAAAGGCGGCTCGTAATCATTGGTCGGGAAATTCTGCAACAGCCAGCGCGCCGCAAGCTCGATCGACATGATCGCGGTGGATTCGAGCGGCTCGAGAAAGCCGCTCGACGGGCCGATCGCGATGCAATTCTTCACCCAGGAGCGCCGGCTGCGGCCGACCCGCATCTTCAGCACACGCGGCGCCATCACTTGCTCGGCATCGCCGAGGAGGCGGCTGAACTCGTCGAGCGCCCGATCGTCCGAAATGAAAGCGCTCGAATAGACATAGCCGGTGCCGTCGCGGGAATGGAGCGGAATCCTCCAGGCCCAGCCGGAGTCCATCGCATGCGCTATCGTCGCGGGCGTGATGGCGCCCTGCTCCTCGCGCCGCACCTGGATCGGGATGGCCCTATCGTTGAGGAGATAGTCAGACAGGGGCAGGAATGGCTCGTCCATCGCCTCATTGATCAGCAGGCCGCGGAACCCAGTGCAGTCGACCACCAGCTCGACGGGCCAATCGCCGCGCTCCTTGAGCCGGAGAGAGGCGATATGACCGCGCTCGTCGCGGGTCACGCCGTCTACGTCGTCGCGGATATGCTCGACGCCGCGCGCAACGCACAGCTCCTCCAGGAACCCTACGAATAGCGCGGCGTCGAGATGATAGGCATATTGCAGCGGGCCGGAGAATTCGGGGTCGTCAAGGCCACGTGCGCCCTTGGCCTGATCCATCGCCGCGCGGGTGAGGCTGACGGTATCCAGAAAATCGTCGCCATGCACCGTCGCCTGCCCCGGCAGGCCGTGACGCTGGAAGGAATAGCCGGGGTTCCGTCCCCGCACCGTCGCGCCGCCGGTGAAAGGGTGGACATAGCTGTACGGCGTCCCGTCGGTACGGCGCTGCCAATTGTCGAAGCGAATCCCGAGCTTCAATGTCGCGTTGGTCCGCGCTACGAACTCCGCTTCGGAGATCTCGAGGATACGTAATGTGCCCTTGAGCGTTGGCACCGTCGCCTCGCCGACCCCGATGGTCGGGACATTCGGAGATTCGATCAGGGTGATGCGGACGTCCTTGCTCCTGGTCAGCCCCCATTGCAGGCGGTGATTGAGATAGGCGGCGACGACCCAGCCGGCGGTCCCGCCGCCGACGATCGTGATGTTTGTAATTGGCTTCCCCATGGTGTCGGGAAGGATGACCCGATATCGCGGCCGGAAGCAACAGGCGGACGCATGGGTGACGGAAAAGCATTCCAGCGGAAAGGACGACAGGCCGATGCCGCCATCCGGCGGAAAAGGAGCGCGCGCACCGCTGAGCGAGGCGGAAAGAATCGCGCGCGCGCTTGCCTATGCCGCCTATGACGCGCGCACCATACGCCTGGTGCGGCATGACCTGATCGGCATGAGCCACCTCGTCGCGACCCGACGCGGATTGTTCGCCGTGAACGAGGCGCGGCATATCCGGATCGCGCATGGCTCCTTCTTCGGACTGACCCTGCGCGGCAACACGATCTTCGCGTTCGAGACTTGCGATCTGGCCGGGCTGCCGACACGGCGCGGCCGCATTGTCCGCCTCGACCGGCTGGGCGACCAGATCGCCGAGGCACGCGTGATTGTCGAGGGCCTCGACAACGGCTGCCACCAGATCGATTTCATCGACGGGCGGCTCACCGTGCTCGACACACAGAACCAGCGTATCCTGCGCTTCGATGCGGGCGAGATCGGGTATGAGACGCTGTACCCGCTCCCGTCGATGGATAGGCGTGCCTGGTCACGCGGCTATGTTCATGCGAATTCGCTGTTGCAGGTGGAGAACCGGATTCTGGTGCTGCTCCACAATGGCTTCGCTTATACCGGCAGGCCGAGTGAGGTCTCGCTGTTCGATCTCGACTGGAACGAGATTGACCGTCGGCAACTGCCCGGGCGGAATTGCCATAATCTTGTCGCGCTGGAGGATGGCGCGCTGATCAGCTGCGGTTCCGCCGCCGGCGAGATCATCGGCTTCGACGGGCCGCGCGCGAAGGTCAGCACCATGATGACCCGCGGCCTTTCCGTCGGCACCGATTTGATCGCGGTGGGCGCGTCGAAATTCTCGGCACGTGCAGATCGCCACCACACGCCGGGGACGGTCACCTTCCTCGATCGATCCTTTCGCCACCTTTCGACGCTCGAGCTGCCCGCAGCGCCGACCGAAATCCGCCGTCTCGACGGCCTGGACCTCGGATTGTCGCTCTTCGCCCGGGAGCGCGTGCCTGTTCCTCACCGCCTAGCCTGATGCTCAGAGCCAATTCGTCAATCGCGCCATCTCCGCCGGACCGAGTTCGGGCACTCCCATCCGCCGACTCCAGAGATGAATCGGGAGCACCTCGGACAGGCGGGCTAGCACTGGCAGAATCGACGGATTCTTGCCCAGCAAGGTCGGAATCCGCGGACGGTGGCGGCTGGCGAGCAACGCCTCCAGCGCGGCGACACCGCTCAACGCGCGAAACGCCGGCTCGCGCGACTCCGTCCGCGCACCTAGCATCACCAGGCCAGCGAGCGTGGCTGACACCCTTTGCTGTCCTGGCGACACGATCTCGAATCTGCGCGAAATATCTTCGCCGGTGCCGGCAACAAAATAGCCGCCCGCTAGACCGCTGACAGTTAGCTTGGGGCCATCAAAGCGCAGGCACAATGTGTCGTCAGCTACCAGGGCGCCCCCCGCCGCCACGAGTTGGCGCAGGATGGTCGACTTGCCGCTCGCAGATGCGCCGCCTATCGCAAGCGCGTCCGTCGCTCCCGGTAACAGCGCCGCCGCCGCGTGAAGGACGATCTCGCCACGCATCCAGAGGAGCGCCGGGAGCGCGGTCGCAATCAGATAGGTGGCGGCCACGTTTTGAGGCGTTTCGCCGATGCGCTCAACGATGATGTGCGCGCCTGCATCGCACCGGTAGCGCGCGATCTGCGGCATCTCGAACAACAGGCTATTCCCGGCCAGTCGATAGGGACCCGACACACGAGTTGGGTTTGGAAGCGCGGCGTCGCCTTCGATAATCTCAATATCCACGCCTGCCATGACGCGCGGATCGTCGTTCTCGATCTCGATACCGCCGGGCAACGCCAGTTCGGAGCGGACGACAAGATCATAGGCGAGATAATGTGGTGTGATAGCGAAGCCTTCAGACGTTGGTCGCGACGGCGCGGAAGATTCCCCGGGGCCGAACCAATTGATTTATTGTGGCGCGTTGGTGACGCTCCAGTCGATGCCCTAACATACCCCAAAATTTCCTCTCGAGAGATTTGGGACCGGCTGGCGAGAAAAATATAGGCGGACCGCCTCCATCAACAGGCACCAATGGCACCGGGGCCAGCTTTCATTGGATCGACCGCTGACAGGTCGACATCGAAACGCTTGCGCAAAAGGTCACGAATTTCTTCGTAGCGTTCCTGGTCGCGGATGCCGAATCGTCCATGCAATTCACCTCGGCAGATTGCTCCCACTTTGATTTTGCTGGCGAGATCGAGCTCCTCTGCAGATTTTGGGCGCCCCGCATCATCGGCTGGGTGCCAATAAAGTGGGCGCGGCGTGCTACCCTTCGCGTGATGCCGGTAAAGATGTGCGCCGACGAAATGCGTAGGCGTAAAAAGATCATAGCCGTAGCAATATGAACGCAACGCCATCGAAATCTCTTCGCCCATAAAAAATAATTCGGGATCGTAGGGCACGTCTTCGATGAACCTTCCGTGAGAAAAACAAAAATGCCCTGAAAAGAAATAGGCCTTACATGGTTTTTGATGAGGAAACCCGACCGTCCCCATACCATTTGGGAGCCAACCCCGCTGAATTACTTTGAAATGGAGCGGCACCTTTCTGGTTATGATCCGTTCACCATCGGCAAACTGATACGGCGGGAGGTACGCGGTAATTATAGCCGGTCGCTTGACTGCAGCTTGTATATAATTTTTCAAGATTATATCATTCCAGCCATGCGTCAGCTGAATATGCGAATCGAGCTGAAGATAATAATCCTCATTTCGATATTCCCGTTGTATTTCAGCCCTGGCCCAGCAGGCGCCGCGTGAGTTTTTCGGCTCAACAAACTTCTGCAATATTTCTATCTTGCGGCCGGAAGGTGGAGAAGGCAAATCCGGTCGCTCTTCCGGAAGGCATTGCGAAAGTACGCAGATCTTCAAATCTACGCTGTCTGTCGTATTTTCGATAATGCTTTGTATCGTGTGCCCGATTTCAGGGTCGCGGTAGTTAGCAATCGAAACAAAAACGGACGGCATCGGCGATCTCCTGCAGTTCGCACTTCATCCATTTGCCAGATGTCTACCCCCAACGAAATGATTTTGAGGAAGAGGCGCCCGCCTCATGCGAACCGCGGGGGGGCAAAATCAGGCCAGGAGATTCCGGTCGAGTTCCTGCCGAAACAATGCGAACCACTGCGGACAAGCCCTGGCGGAGACGGAGGGATTCGAACCCTCGGTACGAGTAAACCCCGTACGGCGGTTTAGCAAACCGCTGGTTTCAGCCACTCACCCACGTCTCCGGCCTGGCAGCAGAGGGGGGCTATAGCGAGGGGTTTCCCTGCGATCAACCGCGCTCGTGACTGCCATTGATCCCGAAAGCGACTCGTGTCGTCGCTGCGTTCATTGTGGGGCAAGCCAGCGGGGCGCTACACTGGCACATGAGTTTGTTGGGGGAGTAACGCGCGTGCGCAGGTTTTTGACGATTGCCTTGCTGGTGGCGCTGCCCCTCAGTGTCGGCTCCGCGCCTTCGCTTGCCCAGGTGCGCACAATCGACCCCAACCAGGCGATCGACAGCGATCTCCAGAGGCCTCAAAGCACGACGCCCCCAGCCCCCACAACTTCGCCCCAGACCACGCCGGGCTATGAGCCGGTTCCGGCATCCGACCCGCAATCCTATCCGCCCTATAATCCCGCCGAGCCGGGGGTTCAGGCGAATGGTGATACTACCCCGCCACCACCGGGGCCGAACACCGCACGCGAGGAGGCTACCGCCAATGCGGGTAAGGCCGAAACCTTCAAGCGGGAGGAAATCCTGAGCGCCGCTGAGGGTACGTTCGGCAAGGGAGCGGCCGGGCTTTCCGGCATCCTGGAGCGCACGCTCAAGCAGCAGGGCGAGCCCAACGCCTATATTTCGGGCCGCGAGGCCGCAGGCGCGATCGCGATCGGCCTGCGCTATGGCAAGGGCACGATGTTCCACAAGGTCGAGGGTCAGATGCCGGTTTACTGGACCGGCCCGTCGCTCGGCTTCGATCTGGGCGGGGACGCGACCAAGGTGTTCGTGCTCGTCTACAACCTCTATGATTCGGAAGAATTGTTCCGTCGCTTCCCGGCGGGCGAGGGCCGGCTCTATTTCGTCGGCGGGTTCGCCGCGACCTATTTGCGGCGCGGCAATATTGTCCTGATCCCGATCCGGCTCGGCGTCGGCTGGCGCCAGGGGGTGAATGTCGGCTATATGAAGTTCAGCCACAAATCCCGCTGGTTCCCGCTCTGAGTAAGGCGGCGCGCACCGCCCGGGATCAGCCGAACTCGATGGCTTCGAACCTGATCGGTTCGCCGATCGCTGCTTCCGCCAGCGCGCCGTCCCACATCACCCGCTGACCGCGCACGATTGTGCCGATTGGCCGGCCAGTCAACGTCATGCCGGTAAAGGGCGACCAGCCGCTGCGTGATGCAAGCCAACTTTCTTCGATCGTCCACCGCGCCTTCAGGTCGACCACACTGAAATCGGCGTCGTAACCGACCGCGATGCGGCCCTTGCCGATAATGCCGAACACTCGCTGCGGACCGGCGCTGGTAAGGTCAATCACCCGGGCAAGGGTGGTGCGGCCTTCAGCGACATGGTTGAGCATCAACGGCAGCATGGTCTGGACGCCGGGCATGCCGCTGGGGCTGTCTGGATAGGGCTTCGCCTTCTCCTCGAGCGTGTGGGGGGCATGATCCGAGCCGAGGATGTCAGGCACGCCCTGCCCCAGCCAGTGCCAGAGCCCGTCACGGTGCGCGCCCGAGCGGATCGGCGGGTTCATCTGCGCGAGCGTACCGAGCCGCGGATAAGCCTCCTCGCCCGCCAGCGTCAGATGCTGCGGCGTAACCTCACAGGTTGCTATGTCCTTGTTCTGCCCGAGCAGTTCGAGTTCAGCGGGCGTCGTCACATGCAGGACATGAATGCGCCGCCCCGCCGCGCGGGCGAGGGCGAGAATCCGCCGGGTGGCGAGCAGCGCGCTCTCATCGTCGCGCCACACCGGATGCGACGATGCGTCGCCCGGCACGCGCTCACTGGCACGCGCGTTCATCCGCGCTTCGTCCTCGGCATGGATCGCGACGCGGCGATGGCCCGAGGCAAGCACCCGCGCCAGACTGGCGTCCTCAGCCACGAGCAGATCGCCGGTCGAGGCGCCCATGAAGATCTTGACTCCGGCCGTCCCCGGCAACCGCTCGAGCGCGGCGAGTTCGGCGGAGTTGGCGTTGGTCGCGCCGACATAAAAGGCGTGGTCGCACCACATGCGGTGATGCGCGCGGGTGAGCTTGTCCTGGATCGCCTCTTCGCTGTCGGTATTGGGCTTGGTGTTGGGCATCTCGAACACCGCCGTCACGCCGCCGAGCACCGCGGCGCGGCTGCCGCTTTCGAGATCCTCCTTGTGAGTGAGGCCGGGCTCGCGGAAATGGACCTGGGTATCGATGACACCGGGCAGGATATCGAGCCCGGTACAGTCGATCGTCTCGCCGGCATCGCCGATGGCGCCGATCTCGGCGATGCGGCCGCCGCGCACGCCCACATCAGCGCGCGCCGGGCCGCTGGGCAAGTGGACCGTGCCACCAACCAGCTTCAGATCGAACACACTACCCGTCATGATCTTGCCTCTTCCGCGATCCCTCCGGCATCCCTACCTGTTCGCCATGAGCGAGACCACCCCGACCGCGCCAATAGGCGCCACCATGCTTGCCGACCGAGCGCTGATCCGCGTGGCGGGCGAGGATGTGCGCGGCTTCCTGCAGGGCCTGGTAACGCAGGACGTGCTTGGCCTCGATGCTTCAACGCCGCGCTGGTCAGGGTTATTGACGCCGCAGGGCAAGGCTTTGTTCGACTTCCTGCTCTGGGCGGATGGCGACGCGGTGCTGATCGACTGCGAGGCAGAAGCGGCGGATACGCTTGCCCGCCGGCTTGCCATCTACCGGTTGCGGCGCCCGATCACGATCGAGCGGGTCGCGGGTGCTGTACATTGGTCTCCGGGCGGCGAGGTCGGGGTCCCTGACCCCCGCCTGCCGGAGCTCGGCCGCCGCTGGCTCGGTGATGCGGGCGAAGCCACCGATGGCTGGCTTGCGCACAGGCTATCGCTGGGCGTTACCGAAGGCCTGGCTGAACTGGGTTCGGACAAGACGCTGTGGCTTGAAGCCAATGCGCGCGAGTTGAACGGGGTCAGTTTCACCAAGGGCTGCTATGTCGGCCAGGAGAACACCGCGCGGATGCATCACCGTGCCAAGGTCAACCGCCGTCTTGTCGTCGCGCCGCTCACTGAACCGGGCGAACGTACGCGCACCACCTATCCCGGGCTTGGCCTGATGATCGAGCTGCGCCGGATCGAGGCACTGGGTGACGCGGTCGTGCCTTCCTGGCTCGAGGCCGCCCTGGCCGATAGTCAGCGCCCGATCGAGCTATAGGCGAAACCGGCGCGCTCGACTTCGGCGGGCGGATAGACGTTGCGCAGATCGACCATCACTGGCCCCGCCATCGTCGCAGCGAGGCGCTTGAGATCGAGTGCCCGATATATGTCCCATTCCGTCACGATCGCGACCGCATCCGCGCCGGCGGCTGCTTCATAGGCGTCGCCGCAATATGTGACGTCGGGCATCATCGTCTCGGCGATCTCCATGCCCTCGGGATCATGCGCCCTGACCGTGGCGCCCGCATCGAGCAGGCTCTGGATGATCGCGAGGCTGGGCGCATCGCGCATGTCATCGGTGTTGGGCTTGAAGGTCAGGCCCAGCACCGCAACCGTCTTGCCCTTCGCATCACCGCCAAGCGCCTGGATGACCTTGCGGCCCATGGCGCGTTTGCGGGTGTCGTTGACCTGGACCACCGCCTCGACGATCCGGACCGGCGTTTCATAGTCCTCGGCGGTCTTAAGCAGCGCCAGCGTATCCTTGGGGAAACAGGATCCACCATAGCCTGGACCGGCATGGAGGAACTTCGAACCAATCCGGTTGTCGAGCCCGATGCCGCGCGACACGTCCTGGACATTGGCACCGACCGCCTCACAGAGATCGGCGATCTCGTTGATGAAGGTGATCTTGGTCGCGAGGAACGCGTTCGCGGCATATTTGATCAGCTCGGAGGTGCGGCGACCAGTGAACAGGATCGGGCTCTCATTGAGATAGAGCGGCCGATAGACATCGCGCATCACCTGCCGCGCCCGCGCATCATCGGTACCGATCACGATGCGGTCCGGTCGCTTGAAGTCACCGATCGCGGCCCCCTCCCGCAGGAATTCGGGATTGGAGACGACCGCGACTTCATGGCCCTGAACAATTTCCTTCAGGATTGCCTCAACCTTGTCTCCGGTGCCGACCGGGACGGTGGATTTAGTGACGATGACTGTTGGCCCGGTAATGGCCGCGGCGATCTCACGCGTTGCTTCGAACACATAGGTCAGATCGGCATGGCCATCGCCGCGCCGCGAGGGCGTGCCAACCGCGATGAACACCGCATCGGCGCCAGCCACCGCCGCCTTGAGATCCGTAGTGAAGCTCAGCCGGCCAGCGGCGACGTTAGTCTCGACCAGCTTGTCCAGCCCCGGCTCGAAGATCGGCATCTTGCCGGCCTCGAGCGCGGCGATCTTGCTCGCATCCTTGTCGACGCAGATCACGTCATGACCGAAATCCGAAAAACACGCGCCCGATACCAGGCCGACATAGCCTGAGCCGATCATCGTAATCCGCATGCGTGATACCTAACCAAAGAGACCGATAAAAAAGATTCAGCGCCTGCACGGCTCGAACCCGCGCTCCTCTAACGTATCGTTGGTCATTTTCCACCAGCGAACAGAGCGTCCGGACGAGAAACCATGTCGAGCCATAGCATCATTGACGAAGGCTTGAATCAGCGGCGCATCATCAGATGCGGCGCGCAAACGAAAGGGGAGACCGACGATGCCGATCTCCCCCTCGATAGCTTGCGAAACGCTGGAAAGGCTTAGTTGCCCGAACCAGGTCCGTAAGTGACTTCCACGCGGCGGTTCTGAACCTCGCGGACACCGTCGGCAGTCGCGACGCGCGGGCGGCTTTCGCCGAACGCTTCCGTCGAGATCACGCCAGCGGGGATCGCATGCGCCGTCATATAAGCCTTCACCGAGTCCGCACGACGCTGCGAGAGAGCAACGTTGTATGCGTCCGAACCCGAACGGTCGGCGTGGCCGGCCAGCATGACCTGCGCATTGCCGCAGTTCTGATACTGGGTGATGGCATTGTCGAGGATCGACGATGCATCCGGCGTAATGTCCGACTTGTCCCACTCGAAGAACACGATGAACGGTCCTGGCGAGCACGGGATCGCTGCCGGAACAGGAGCTGGCTCCGGTGGCGGCGGGGGAGGCGGCGGCGGCGGGGGCGGAGGCGGCGGCGGAGGAGGCGCCGGCGGCTCGCCGAAGTTGTAGGTGAAGCCACCAAGGATCGAGTGCGAACGATAGTCCGTCTGGATCGAACGACCCTGATTGTCGACCAGCTTCACATTGTCCGCGACGAAGTAGCGATACTTGATCGAGGCATCGATGTGGCGGGTGATCGGTGCGCGGATACCGGCAAGACCCTGCCAGGCGAACACCGAGTCCGAATCATCGAGGAAGCTGCTGAGAGTATTCAGCGCGTACTTGCCGGCCTTGATGCGGGCGACGCCGACACCACCGCCGACAAAGCCCTGAAGGCCATTGTCGTCACCGAAGTCGAGCAAGCCGTTCAGCATGAAGCTGAGCGCCGTGGTGCGGCCACCAGCATAATCATAGCTGCCCGCCGGAGCGTTCGCGGGCCTGCCCTGCTGGTTGAGGATCGCCGTCGTCGTAGTCGACGAATAGCGATCGACAGTAGCGCTCTGGTAACCGACTTCGGTTTCAACGCGGAACGCGCCGAAATCATAGCCGATATTACCATCGACGGTGTAACCGTAGTTAGAATCGACGGTGGCGGCACGCGGAAGTGCACCAATATCAAAATGCAGGTCTTGGACGATCATCGCCCCGCCTTCGACGCCCACATACCACGAATCGTCGCGGGCGAGGGCGGGTGTGGCGAGAGCGGTGGAGGCGAGCGCCATAGCAACGGCAAGCTTCCGCATAAAAATCCCCTTTCTTCGTTGTCACTCGGACAGCGCAAACTCCCTACTCAAAGGTTGGTTTCCGCGCAAGCGAACAAATTGTTTGGGCTGTTGCTCAAGCGCAACAGCTTTGGTGCTTTTTGTGCCATTCTAATCATCGCGAACAATCAGCGACCAGGATGGCCAGTGATCGCTCCGCAACGCGACCCGAGCGGCGGCCCCGCCTGGCGATACGCCCTGGTGATACGGCGCCGGCAACGGCGGCGCATCCAGGTGGATCGAGTGAGTAGATGAGTCTGATTCGCGTCCGGCGCGAGCAGGCGTCAGTCGTCGGGCGCCTGGATGTTCGAGGCCTGTTTGCCCTTGGGCCCTTCGGTGACTTCGAACGCAACGCGCTGCCCCTCATGGAGCGTCTTGAAACCGTTCATCTGGATCGCCGAGAAGTGCGCGAACAGATCCTCACCGCCATCATCGGGCGTGATGAAGCCGAAGCCCTTTGAATCGTTGAACCATTTTACGATCCCAGTCGCCATGCCATCATCTCCCCGCGGGCAGCAATGTCGCCGCGCAGCGCCTTTAAGTCAATTCCGTTTCGGAAAAGCAACGGTCTCTTTTCCGAACCTGTCCGCCGGGGTCGCGCGGGCGATTTTTCGCGGCTTTGATTTCCGATCGTTTCACGTGCAGTACACACCCATGAATGGTGGCACCGACCATTATGCCGTTCTAGGCCTGAGTCCGTCGGCGGACGATGTCGTCGTCCACGCCGCATGGAAGGCATTGCTGCGCAAGCATCACCCCGACGCCAACCCGGACGACCCGTCGGGCGCCCGCGCTCGCGAAATCAACGAGGCCTTTGCCGTGCTCGGCAAGCCGGACAGCCGCGCCAGATATGACCGCCTGCGCACTCGCGGGCCCGACATTGCCCCGCTCCGCAACCCGCCAGTGCAGGATTGGCCGCGCTATCGTGCGCCACCCCGGCGCCGCTTTTCGGCCAGCAGGGTGTTCGGCGCGGCGCTGCTGACCGTTGCCGCCATTCCGTTCGCGATCACCGCGTTGCTCGCCTTTCCCGCGACTGGACCGGCGACACACGGCGCGCTGCAATCCTTCAGCGCCGGCAGCCCCTTTGCCGAAGGCCTGGTCTCGCGGCTCGACGCGGTGGTGGACGGCTTTGCCGCTGAACCGACAGCGCCAAGTACCGCCAATGGCGATTCCGCCCCCAACGAAGCCGGCGGCAAGGCCGGCACAAACAAATAAGGGTACGGCCTTACCCCGGCTTCTTCGCCAGCCAGATCACATGCCGCGCGCCGCGGCCGCCGGCGCGGCCCCGAGCGACCACTTCCTCGACGGCGAAGCCAGCCTCACCGAGCCGCCGCGTAAAGGCCCGATCGGGCGCCGCCGACCAGACCGCGAGCACCCCGCCCGGCCGCAACGCGCGCCGCGCGGCAGCCAGGCCGTTCGCGCTGTAGAGCCGGCCGTTGCTCGCCCGGCTCAGCCCGTCCGGCCCATTGTCGACATCGAGCAGGACCACGTCATAGCCCGAAGGCCCGGCCCAGATCAGACCGGCGACATCATCCGCGACGATGCGGACGCGCGGATCATCGAGGCAGCCGCCGAAGATATCGGCCATCGGCCCGCGCGCCCAGGCAATCACGGCGGGCACCAGCTCAGCGACCGTGACCACCGCGCCGGGGCCGAGCCTGGCCAGCGCCGCGCGCAGGGTGAAGCCCATGCCAAGACCTCCGATCAGGACATGCGGCTCCGCGGTGCCGGCCAGCCGGTCGCAGGCAAGCTCGGCCAGCGCCTCTTCCGATCCGCTCAGCCGGCTGTTCATCAGTTCGTTGGCGCCGAGCATGATCGAGAACTCGTCGCCACGCCGGAACAGGCGAAGCTCGCCGCCGTCGGGCACCGCAGCGGTGTCGATCAGAATTCGGGGAACCACCGGGCATCGTCTCCATGAAAATATCGCAAGCGCATTGCCCCGGCCCCCCGCCTTGCGCAATGATGGCGCGCCAGAACCAGGACGGAACGATGAGCGACAGCTGCGCGCACCAGCGCGATATCAGGACCGTGACGCCGAGCGCCGATGGCTGCGAGGAATGCCTCAAGACCGGCAGCTGGTGGGTCCATCTCAGGCTGTGCCGGACCTGCGGCCATGTCGGCTGTTGCGACGATTCCCCCAATCGCCATGCGACCGCGCATTATCATGCGACGAGCCACCCGATCATCGAAGGCTATGATCCGCCCGAAGGCTGGGGCTGGTGCTATATCGACGAGGTGGATTTCGACCTGTCGGACCAGATGACGCCGCACCCCCGACCGATTCCCCGGTTCGTGTAGGGCGATTTCGGCGGTGGATCGCGGCGGGTCCTCCGCTGTTATCCCCTGTTTATTCGACAGAGTTTTTTCCCGCCGCTGTTATGTTGGCGTTTCGGCCAGGATTTCGGGTTGCTTTCCAGGTAGTTGGCGCCGCTTTTGCTGTTATGGAATAACAGCGGTGGAACAGCATGATAACAACGGAAGAACAGCGGCTGCCATCGCCCGTAACAGGGGCCAGAACAGGGGCGCCCGGCCGTTGGATTTTCAGTCATGTCAAAGAGCGGGTCGGATCCGGACGATCGCCCGGCCCCGTGCCCCGCTGCACTGATTCACGCTGGATTTGAATCGCGTCGACGTAAAGACCCAAACCAGATCGGCACGTATTTCGACATTTTCCGAGCCTGGGTGGCACCAGGATAGCGGGCGCCGCGCATCGCGCGGCGCCCGGAAATGTTTCAGCGGCAGTGGACCTCGCTGTTGTTCTTGTCGATCGATCGGCCGGCGGCGCCGCCGAGAATGGCACCGAGAATGGTGCCGACGCTGCGCGAATGGCCGCCATCGATGACGTTGCCGAGCACGCCGCCAGCGACCGCGCCGACCACCAGCCCGGTCGTGCCGTCATTGCGTTTGCAATAATAGCGCCCGTCATTGCCGCGATAGACCCGCTCGTCCGAGGTCAGCACGCGCTCCTGATAGTTCGGGCCTGCGCGATAATAGCGCGCTGGATCATAGCCGCTCTCGACACGATCGTCGTTATAGTCGCGCGAGTCATTATAGCCGCCACGCGTATCATTATAGCCATTGTCGCGGCGCTGATCATCATAGCCGCCGCGATAGCCACCGCGCGGATTATTGACGCGCGCAGACTGATAGCGATCGAATTCCTGGCGGAAGAGCCGGAGCTCATTATCGAAGCGCTGCTGCGCCTGCTGAAAACGCGCATCGTCCTGCGCGGTCTGCGCGACAACCGGGGTTGCGACCGCCAGACAGCTGGTGGCGAGGACGATTGCGATGCCGGTGAAATTTTTCATAAGGGCTCTCCCAAGATTGTTGCGGATACAGAACGATCCGCATCGCGGATCGTTGCATGGCGATTTTCGGCAGACATTTCACCAGGTCGGCGACAGGCCGAAGCGGGGCGGCGATCGCCGCCCCGCCGATTTGGTTCAGCGGCAGACCGTCACACGGCGGTGATGGCGCCATTCGACCCAGCAATTCCGATGGTGGCGATCCCAGCCATAATGACGGCCACGATCCCAGCCATAGTGATGGCCACGATCATAGCCACGATCATCATAACCGCGGTGATCGGAACGGCGATCATCGCGCCGATCGTCCCGGCGGTCGTCGCGGCGATCGTCGCGATGATCGCGATCATAATGGCGATCACCGCCATTATAGGTCTGCGCGATCGCACCGCTGCCGGCGCCGAGCGCGGCAATTGCGAGGCCCGTCGCGGCGAGAATAGTGCGGATGTTCATGGCATTCTCTCCTTGCCCGGAGATCGGGCGATGACCGGAGATACGATTGCGCTGCCGTATCGTTCCTGAACGCGGTTGTCGGCTTAGGTACAGGTTTCTCCGTATTCGTTAGAAGACACGGAACCGAAATCCGTTTTGGCGGCAAGTCGTTGCAAAGCTCGGACAGCTATGGTCGCGAGCAGAGTCCGATCCATGGCCGATCCCCATTTCAGTCCTGGAGCTCAGTGCCGAGCCAATTGGTGTCGGCCATCATGATTGACGCACGGCCTTACGGAACCGGGCGAGCGGACGGACGTTCGGTGAGTCTCCAAATTACAAGATCGCGCCGGGGCCGTCCCGGATCCCTTTTCGGGAGAGACAAGATGCTTTGGACAATCGTTGTAGTCCTGCTGATCCTGTGGGCGCTCGGCTTTGGCTTTCACGTCGCCGGCGGGCTGATCCATCTGCTGCTGGTGATCGCGCTGATCGTGGTCGTCGTGAATCTCGTGAGCGGCCGTCGGGCGCTATAGGCCAATCAGGCCTTTACCCGCGCGCTCCTGGAATTCCTCTCCACCTCCCCTTGCGGGAGAGGAGCATTGGGTGAGCAGCGCCGCGCGCGCTGCCGAGGTCATGCCGGGGGGCATGACCGACCCATGCCACCCGGGTGGTTTCAGCCGATCATTTCGACGACCGCCGCCCAGGCGGCGATCTCCGCATCGAGATGGCGATCGACGGTCAGATCGCCGGCGAGGCCGCGGGCGGCGTCGACTTCGGCCGAGCCATACCATTCGAACGTCGCATTGCCGGACAGGCTGACCATGCCGTCGCTCTCCGCCTGACCGCGGACAAGACCACCGCGGTTGAACACCGTCAGTTGCTCGCCGAACTCCGTGCCGCCGGTAAGGCAAGCCGCGAAGACGGAGGCGGCCATTGCGCTGCCGCAGCTGTCCGTCAGGCCGACGCCGCGCTCGAAGGTGCGCACGAACAGGGCCGTGGGGCCGCGCAACTCGACGAAGGAGATATTGGCGCGGTTGGGCAGCCAGGCGGGCGCCGCCTCGCACACCTCTCCGATTGCGACCAGTTCGGCCTCGTCGATGCTATCGACGAAGCTCACCAGATGCGGGTTGGGCATCGCCACAGCGGTGAAGCGCCGCTTGCTCGGCAGCGGCGGGACCAGCGCCTGGACATATTCGTGTGCGCCGATGCGATCACCATCCGCGAACAGGGGCCAGTGCGTCACGTCGAGATCGGCGGGGCCGGCGGTCTCGCGGATCGTGACCACGCCGGGTGCGATCGGGGTATCGCGCGCGACCTCGGCGCTCGACGTCTTGAGATGGACATTGGCGCGGTCGATCCCCAGCGCCTCGAAGCCGAGCCGCGCGACGCAGCGCAGGCCGTTGAGGCAGGTTTCCGCCTCGCTGCCGTCCGAATTGAACATCCGCATGCCGAAAGGATGGATCTTGTCGCCGGCCGTCAGCAGCAACAGCCCGTCGCCGCCAACCGGCGCGCGCCGATCCGCCAGCGCGCGGGCGACACCCGCCCAGACGGCGGTATCGAGATCGAGCGCACGGGCGTCGATCAAGGGGAAATCATTGCCGGAGCCGTGGCATTTGATGAAGTTGAAACGCATGAGAAGCCTCTATCCCAAATCGCGGCGGTGCTCCACCGTTGACGCGCGGACCGCCACTGCTAGCCTCGGCGCATGGCGGATGCTTCCAACCAGCGCACGATTGAGTTGTTTCGCGTGCAGTTCGCTCCCGACGGCGATGGCTATCTCTATCGTCGAGGGCGAAAGGGGGCTGCGATCCGGGTTTCCTCAGGCGAATATCAGGAGTTTGTCGACACCTTTGCTCGCGCCAGCAGGCGCCTGAGATGGGGTTTCGCTGGCGGGATCTTCCTGATCATCCTGGTCGACAGCATCTGGAGTGTCAGCACCGGCGTCGACGTGGATAGTCCAGCCGGATCGATAGTCCTGATCGGCCTGATCCTTATCGCGGCGATCGCTTTCGTGTGGCTTTTCAACCGCAGTTATCACCGCCCGGCACAGATACTCGAGCGCCGTGTGCCAGTCAGCGGGGAATTGTCGCGTGAGGAATTCCGGCGCCAATGGTTCGGCAGCATGCGCTGGACGACCATCCTCGGCCGGCTCGGCAGCCTCCTCGTCGTCAGCGTGGTGATCCTGCTGGACCATGATGTCATGCATGGATGGGGGCGGCTTTGGCTCCTGCTCCTTGGGTTTTTCGCCCTGATCGCCGTGCTGCTGGTATGGCGCAAGCTGAGCTACACCGTCCCCGCCCCCTGAACATCGGGCCAAGACAGGCGCGGGCGGCTGTGGCACACCCATGCAGGGGCGATGGGGGAGCCGAGTGTGAATTTCATCCTGTTCGTTGCCGTGATCACGCTCGGGGTGCTGGTGCACCGACAGACCAGCCGGCTGGCCAGGTTCGAGCTGATTTTGCGCGACCTTCACCGGCGCGTGACTGCGCTCGAGCCTGAGGCGGCGGCGGAGACGGCGCCGCCCGAACCCAGCGCCGAAGAGATCGAAGCCGCGGAACGCAGGGAGGAAGCGCAGCTCCGGGCCGCCGCGGTGATCCGCGAGCGGGCGCTTGCCGCGATGGCGCCGCCCGCGATCCAGGAGCCTGAGCCCGAGGTTGAGGTTCCTCCAATGGAAGCCATGGCCGAGCCGGAGACGCGCCAGGCGCGCGAGCCAATGCGGATCGGTTTCGAGACGCTGGCCGGCGGCAAGCTGCCGATCTGGATCGGCGGGGCGGCGCTGGTGCTCGCGGCCTTTTTCCTGGTGCGCTATTCGATCGATAACGGGCTGCTTGGACCGGCGGCGCGGACCATCATCGGCGGACTGTTCGGGCTGGCGCTGGTCGCCGCAAGCGAAGTCGCGCGGCGCCTGCCGATGACGCGCGAGGATCCGCGGATCGGCCAGGCGCTGGCGGGCGCGGGGATCGCGAGCCTGTACGGCACGCTCTATGTCGGGGCGGAAATCTATCATCTGATCAGCGCGGGAACGGCCTTTGCGGCTGTGGTGGCGGTTACGCTCGCGGGGCTTGGCCTCGCTCTGCGGCACGGGCCGCCGACCGCGATCATGGCATTGATCGGCGGCTTCGTGGCGCCGCTGATCGCCGGCGTCGATGCCGCCAATATCGGGCCGCTGCTTGTCTATCTCGCGCTGTTGGTCGCGGCTTTGTTCGGGCTCGCGATCCGGCGCGGCTGGTGGTGGCTCGCGCTCGGTGCCTGCGGCGGTGGGTTCGTGTGGGTGAATATCCTGCTCTTCATGGTCGATCAGGACGCGCTCGCCGGAGTCGGCGGGTTCGTATTGCTGCTCGCGATCGGCGCGACGTTGGCGCTACCGAGCACGGGTGCGGCGCGGCCATGGCTGCGATTGTTGCCGCTTCTCGCGGGGCTGCTCCAGCTGATGGTGCTGGCGCCTGCGCTCGATTTCGGGCCGCTCGCCTGGGGCCTGTATCTGGTGCTGAGCGCGGCCGCGCTGTTCCTCGGCTGGCGCGACGAGACGCTTGCGCCCGGCGCCGACGCGGCGCTGATCCTGGTGCTGACGCTGCTTGGCGTGGCATTCAGCCAGAATGAGCTGGTGAACGCGCCGCTGGCTGCGATCGCAATCACCCTTTTGTTCGGCCTGCCCGGCCACCTGCTCGCACGGCGCAGCCTGCTCTGGACGGGAATCGCACTCGGCGCGACCGGCGGCCCGATCATCATCACGCTCGCGCTGGCGCCCGTGCTGCTACCGGCGGCGCTATGGGCCGGGCTGCTCGCGCTCGCTGCCGGTGCCGCGGCGTCGCTGAGCTGGCGGGACCGCGAACAGGCGAGCGAGGTGCTTCTGCCCGTGATCGGCCTGACCGGCGGGGCGGCGATGGCGGCGCTGCTGGCCGGGCTGGCCCAGGCCCAAGTAATTTCCGAGCCGTGGCGGTGGCCGGCATGGCTGATGCTTGCCGTGGCGTTGGCCGCTTGGTCGCGGCGGACGCGCGATGTCGGGCTGGGCTGGCTGAGCCTTGCACCGATCATCGTCACCGGACTGGCCATGGCGATCGGCTTCGAGCAGCTCAGCGCCTATGCTGCGAGCATCGCGACAGATGCGGCGACACCACCGCTCACTGACCTGGTAGCGATCGGGCTGTTGCCCGCGCTGCTGATCGGGGCGACGGGCTGGCTGTTGATGCCGGGAATGCCGCGCATCGTGCTCGGCTGGGCTGCTTTCGCGCTTGGCCTCGCCTTCATTCCCGCCGTGCTGCCGGCGCCCTGGCACAGTGCCGGGCTCGGGCTGGCCACCGCCGCGCTGATCCTGCTCGCACCGCAGCGCCGATGCGCGGCGATTGCCGCAGGGCTGGCGACACTGGCGTTTACACTGCCGATTCTGTTCCACTTGCTCGTGCTTGCCGGTGGATCGCTTGTCGGCAACCGCCTGCCCTATCTCGACCTGCCGCCCTTATGGGCGCTCCTGCGCGAGCTGACCCTGCCTGCCGCCATGATCGGGGCGGCGTTGCTCGGCCGACAGACACTGCCCGGCCCGTGGCGGACCCGCGCGATGATGGTGCTCGCTGGTACAGGCGCAACCACGCTTTACGCGCTGGCCAAGGCGCCGCTCGCGATCGGGACGATCCCGCGCTTCGAGACGTTCGGCTTTTTCGAGCGCGCGGCAATCACGCAGATCGCCTTTGCCGGTGCCTGGGTCGCTGCGAAACGCTGGCCTGGAATTGGCCGTGCATTGCTGATCCTCGCGCTTGGCCGGTTTATCTGGTTCGATCTCCTGATCCTCGACCCAGTGCTCGTCCGCCAGGCAGTCGGCGGATTGCCATTGTTCAATCTCGCGAGTTTGCACACGGCTCTCGCTGCAGCCTGGCTCTGGCCGTGGCGGCGCGATCGCTATTGGCGTGAGGGGATGCTGGCGTTGGTCGGGATCGCGGTTGCCGTCACCGTGCGCCAGGCGATGCACGGGACGTTCCTGACCGGCTATATCGGCCGGACCGAGAACTGGCTGTATTCAGCCGCGTTCCTCGGCCTGGCTCTGGTCTGGCTCTGGTACGGGATCAGGACCGGGCTTGGCGATCTGCGCATTGCCGGGCTGGCGCTGCTCACCGCCGTGACGCTCAAGGTATTCCTGGTCGACGCAGCGGCGCTGGAGGGGATCCTGCGGATCCTCTCCTTCCTCGGGCTCGGCCTTGCGCTGATCGGGATCGGCTGGGCTTATGGCCGGATCGCGCCGGCTCAGAGCGGGACGAAATAGCTCCTTGCGGCGCGAGCCGCACGATATAGCTCCCTACGGCGCAAGCCGTGCAATATAGCCATGACTGGGCGGGGCGCGGCCGGCGAGCTGATCGCGCCAGACGCGCTGCAGTGCGTCGGCGCCACTGGATCGTTCGATCGTGATCCAGCCCGCGGCCTCGGCGACGAAGCCGGTCCAGCGTAACGCCAGCGCGGCGTTGAAGGCTTCGGGGCCGATGGCGCCGATCAGCGCCGTCGCGGCATCGGGGGCGAAGAACCAGACCGGTTTGGGATCGAGCGATATGGCGCCGTCGCGATCCTCATGATGGGTTACGCCGACCCGGAGGATATGGGCGATGCGGCCCGGCAAGGCGGCGTGGATGGCGTTCAGCACCTGCGCGTCTCCGGCAAAATCGACCACCACCGCGCTCCCCGGCGGATCGAGCCGGTCGAGCGCGTCATAGGGAATGACCTCGTCATACAGGCCGGTCGCGGTGACGAATCCGGCATTGGCGACCGATGTGAGGCCGATCCGCCGCACCGCCGGGCTATCCGCGCGCGTGACATGGGCGGCCGCCAGTGCGGTCTTGCTCGAGGCGCTGGTCACGATCAGCGTGCCGGCGCCGTGCCAGCCCTCGCGCTGGAGCTGGTCGGCGATCAGGAAGCTGGTCGTGAACAGCGGCGCGAACAGGGCACGCTCGGATTCACGGGCGGGATCATGCGCCGGATCGGCGGCGAGGCGGCGATACTGGTTGTAGATCGGGCTCATCGGCTGGCGGTGCGGCGCCATGTCGCGAAAGCCGTCCGTGGCGATATTGCCGGGGCGGACAATCAGGTGTGACGCCATCGGCAGATAGCCATAGACGCGCTCCCCAACTGCAATCTCCGGCACGCGCGAGGCGATCACCCGGGCATGGCCCCAGACCGGCACGATCCCCCAGCTTTCGGGCGCGGGAAAGAAGTTCCAATAGGCGAGCTGATCGCCGACCACCGCATAGGTGACGTTGTTCGCGGTCACCGCGAAGCCCTCGATTTCGAGCAGCGCCTCACCTTCGCCGGGCTCGCCGAGCAAGGTCTCGTTGACCGCAATCTGGTCGAGCGCATCGCGGCGCACCATCATCTCGCGCTTGATCGGCATCGCTGACTCCCTGCCCCGCCCGTCGACGGCTATCCCCGCTCATCATGGTGCCCGCGTGCGCGGAACGCCAGCCCAGTCGCCACCGTTTCTGCGCGGACCTCCACCGCCCGTATGCCGGGGCCATGACTTGCCATAAAGGCTGGTTTATGACATAGGCTAATAACCAATATGGTTATGAGGGCGTTATGATCACCGCTATCCGCGAAGTGCGCCGCGCCAAGGGAATGACGCTGGACGAGGTCGCGCAACGCTGCGTGCCGCCGACCACGGCGCAGACGATCGGCCGTCTCGAAACGGGTACCCGGACGGTTTCAGTGGGCTGGCTCAACCGGATTGCCGATGCGCTCGGCGTTGCCGCGGCCGATCTGGTGAGATTGCCGGAGCGCGCCGAAATCCCGGTGGCGGCGATCCTCGATGCGAGCGGTGCCCAGGCACCGAAACGGGCCGCTACGGTGGCGCCGCCGCTGCCAGCGCCGGGGCTGATCGCCGTGACCATTGCCACAGGGATCGGCGACTACCGCGCCGGTGACGAAATCTGGTGCGAAACGCTGGCGCCGGCGCAGTTCGGCCATGCGCTCAATCGCGATGTGCTGGTGCCGCGCCCGGCGGGTCGCTTCCTGTTCGGCCGGCTGATCGGCCGCGAGGAGGGCAGGCTCCAGATCCTGCCGCTCGGCGCGGGGGCGCGCCAGCAAATCGTCGCCGACCCGGCCTGGATCGCGCGCGCGGTGCGGCTGCTTCGGCAGCTCTGAAGCAATCCTGGCCGGCACTGGCGGAAAATGGGTGGGCCGTGCCCCGGAGGGTGGGGGCACGGCCCTGTTCGCTAGCCGCTGCGGGGGGATGGACTTGCGGCCGCAAACCTCTGAAATTCCGGGCTCTGAAATTCTGGGCTCTGAAATCCTGGCCTTTGAAGCTCCGTACTGGATGACACGGCACGGCGGCATGAGGCTTTCACCTCACGCCGCCATGTCGTGCCCGCCGCGCCGGTGGTTTTCCTTCGAAGGGGACTCGGGAAAACCTCGGCGCCGCTGAACAATCACGCACTTGAACAGGCCAATGACAATATCGCTTACCCCCCGTTTGACATGATCGACTGCCAAAGCTGAGGCATCGTATCGCACCGGACCGCCTTCGCCGCTATCCGGGGTTATTACGGAGTTCGAAGTAAAGACGCCGGATGCGGCAAAGTCGTGCTGCGTCGTTGCCGCGCCGGAGCTGGTAACGCGAAGATACCACGCGATGACTCCATCGTAGCGGCTGAAAGACGCGGCGCGTTACAATGTCACTCCATATAAAGCGTGATGGGTGACGATGAATAATGTGCGGTTGCCGGCGCCGCCAAACACGAGTTGCAGCGGCCGCTCAGGTACATCGATAGTCCCGATGTGCGTGCCGTTCGGGGCGTAAACATACACCTGGCCATTCGCGATATAGACATTGCCGTCACTGCCAACCGCGACGCTTTCGCCGCCGCGATCGGCAAAGGGACGCAGATCGGTGAGCTCGCCATGCTCGCCGACCTTCGCGCTGTAGGTCCGGTCCTCGGATTCGTTGCTGACGAACACCCGTGCGCCGGCCTCCGCCGTCACGAAACCATAGCTGTCGAGCGAATCGGAAAAGCGCCAGCCGCGGAAATCGGGCGGCCCCTGCCGTACCGCGCGGTAGGCGGGCAGGACCAGGCTGCCGTCGGGCGAGACATAATGCTGTACCTTGGGCAGGGCGACATCGCGCGCGAACATCTCGGCCAGGGTGGTGAAGCGCAGACCTGTCGGATCAAGCTGATCCTTGAACTCGCCATTGTTCCAGTAATTCACCGGCAGCGCGATTTGGGCGCCCGGCGGAATCGGCGCTTCGCTCGGGGCGATGACGGTGAGCGCATCGTCGGGCGCGCCCGGCCTGAAGCTGTAGACGGTGCCGGCGGGGCCATCGGATGACAGCACCATCAGATCGCCCGAACGCGCCACTGCAAGATTGACCGGATCGAGCGGGCTGTCGCGTACGACGGTCAGCTTGCGCGCAGCCGACCAAGCGTAGATCCGCTGCTGATGGTGATCCACGAAATAGAGCGTTCCGTCGGGAGCGGCCGCCGCTCCGGAGATCGAATAGAAGCCGTCAGCGAGTTTTTCGAGCGTCGCGCCGCCCGGATGGATGGACGGCGTGATCGCCGCCGGGCTTGCGGGAATATCGAGCGTCGCGAACTCGCGCTCGCGCACCGCGATGCCGTGCGTCACGTCTTCGATGGCGTTCGAATAGGGGAATTTGCTCGCGCGCAGATAGGTGAAGCAGCTGTCGTCCTGGCACAGGCCGATACCGCTCTCGGCGTTCACGTGCACATTGCGGAAGCGGATGTCAGCGACGTTGGACAGCCGCACCGCACTGGCGGCGGGTTTGATGGACCGGGTGACGCGGTAGGCGTGGTAATTGGCGACAAGAATGTCGTGTGAATCGCGGATGTCGAGCGAGACCGTATCCTGGCCCTCGCCCACTTCCTCCTCGGTCTGGGGGGCGAGCAGTTCCCAATGCGCGACCCGGTTGAGCGCGATTTCGGTGCGGACATGGTGTTCGCTGGACATCTCATAGACATGGCCTGGTGTGTCGGTGTCCGACACGTACAGGCCGGCCTGGGCATAGGTGTTGGGCGTCCAGATGCCGGAGAATGTGCCGCCGCCACCGCGTGTCACCCACAGGCTGGGATATTGCGCATCCCAGCGCTTGTTCGGATCGGGATCGCCGCTGTGGTTGGCATTATAGGGATCGAAGCGGGTGCCGTCGGCGAGGTCCGTGCCGTGGCCGCCCTGGAACTTGACGTCGTCGACCAGCGACTCAGCACCGGCGGTCCATAACAGGCCGGTCGCGCGCGGATTGATGCCGCCGGTGGCAATCCCGATTCCCGCGACGATCGCGGCACCGCCCTCCGCCGACTGGACCACCGCCTTGGGCGCGCCGACGCCCTGATAGCCGGGGCTATGATCGGGCAGGACGATCTGAGTGAGGCTCGGATGCAGGCCGATCAGCACGGTATCGGGCTTGAGCCGGAGCGTATCGCTGACGACATAGCGGCCCGACGGGAAATAGACGACGCGGTGCTGGTCGATCGCTGCCTGGATCGCTGCGGTATCGTCGCTTGCATTGTCGCCCTTGGCGCCGAGCGTTCGGACATTGGCCCAGATGTCGGTCGCCGGAATTGGCGGGAGCGCGGGTGGTGCAAGCGGTGCCGGTGCTCCGAGGGACACGGCGTTCATCACAGTCGCGGTCTTGCCGGTCGCGCCCGGCGCGGCGAGGGCCAGACCGTGATTGAACGCGGCGACGCGGTAATTGCGGCCCGGCCCCGCCACGGTCTTGCCGCTGTCCCGGAAGCGCGCGAAGACGGGGGTGTCGCTTGCGACGGCATTCTCGAAGCCGATCTGGGTATAGGCGCTGGCTTCGTTCGAGATCAGGACGCCGGCGCGGGCGACATGTTCGAAGCGGACATTCTTGCCCCATAGCCAGTCGCCATAGCCCGGATCGATATCGATCCCGACCGGCACGTTGCGCATCGCGACATTGACCAGTGTGAGGCCCGCCTGATGCTCGCGGATCGCTGCATCGCGCTGCCCGTCAAAGCTCGAATCGAGCAGGGTGAACTGCCACATCGGCGAGGTATTCTCGGTCAGGATACCATAGCGTCCGCCATGGAAGTGCAGATCGCTGGCGATGTTCGCGACCTGGTAAATGCCCGCCAGGCCCGACCCGAGATTGAAGTCGATATGGCTGAGATAGGCGTGCTGCGCGGCGTGAAAGCGGATCGCGGTCGCCGCCGGATTGCCCTTGCCGATGGCGAAGTCGATATTGCTCAGCGCTGAGTAGAAAGTGCCCGGATTGGCATCGGCGATCGCCGGATCGAACGGGACGCTGCCGGGCGGCGGGAACGGCACGCGCTTCAACTCGCCGCGTTTCGCGCCGGCGAAGATCACCATATTGGCGATGCCGCGCTGGAAGCCGGGGGTCGCATCGCCGAGCGTGATGACCGGCCGCGTCGCGCCGACGCCGAACACCCGGACGCCCGGCCAGATATAGATGGTGCGGCTGACGCGGTAACGGCCCGATGGCACGAACACGATTCCGCCGCCGCCCTTTGCCGCAGCGGCGTCGATCGCACCTTGCAGGGCGGCGCTGTCATCGAGGCGCCCGTCGCCATGCCCGGCGACCGTAACCGCGCGGGGATCGCTCGGCGCGGTCTGATAAGCCGAGCGGGACTGAGTTGCCGAGGCCGGGGCGGCGAGCGTCGCGAACGCGGCGAGGACAAGCAAATGCCTGTTCATTGGTGACTGCTCCTGCGGGCGGCCCAGTGCGCTTGGGCACAAAGACAAAAAGCGTCCCGGCAAGCAAGGCCGGGACGCGAGGGGGTGGTAATAAACCGACGTGGTGTCAGAAATTGTAGCGAACGCCGACCCGGTAGAAGCGGCCAAGCAGATCGTAGAGCGCCGCATTGACGTCGACGCCGGTGTTGCCCTGCGGCGACGGCTCAGGCGCCTTGTCGAACACATTGTCGATCTTGAAATAGGCGCTGAACTTGGGCGTCAATTTGTACGACCCACCGATGTCGAGGTAGAAGGCGCCCTTCATCCGGTTGGTGTCGATCGTCGGATAATTGTTATTGTCGGCCGCGCTGCGCCCGGTCGGACAGGTGCCGGCTCCGCAGACGATATAGGTGTTCGCATAGACGCCGTTGCTGAACCAGCGCTGCTGCAGGTTGAAGCTGAACTTGTCGGTTTCGAAGCTCTCAACCCCAAGCAGCTTCCAGTGCGGCGTATTGCCCGAGTTCGCGCCTGCCGAATCGACCGCGATCGTGCCGGGAATACCGGGATCGGTGATGAAATGGCTGACATGGGTAGCGAGTGCGCGAAGCGACAGCGTTCCGCCGAGCACGCGCTGCCGATAGCCGGCTTCAATGTCGAAGCCGCTGGTCTTGATCGAGGCGAGGTTGAAGGACTGCACATTGACATAAGGGGTTGTGCCGGCGGGTGGGTAGAAGTTGATCGCGCTGCACAGCTGGGTGATCTGGTTCAAATAACAGAGATTGACTTCCTGCTGGGCGCCCAGCGCGGAGATCACCCCTTTCACCTGAATGTTGTAATAGTCGATCGAGGCGGAGAACCCAGGCAGCCATGACGCGCCGGACAAAACGATGCCCAGCTCGGTATTGCGCGCGACCTCAGGCTTAAGCGCCGGGTTGCCGACTGTGTTCTGGAAGACAGTCAGCGTCGCGGGCTGCCCTGGCGGCCGGTTCGGATCAGGGTTGGTGAAATTTGGCTGAGTCGTCGTCGTCGGGGCTGCGAACAGCTCGGAGAGGTTGGGCGCACGCACGTCTCGCGACGTAACGGCCCGCAGGCGGATGCCGTCGAGAGGCGTATCCCAGGTGCCGCCGATTTTCCAGGTGTAGACGGTGCCCGACGTCGAATAATGAGTCGCGCGACCAGCGAGGTTCAGGTTCGCGTGCCCGGCCTCAGCCGACTTGAACAGCGGCACGTTGAGCTCGAGGAAACCTTCATACACGCTGTAGCGGCCACGCCCGGCATGGTAGTTGCCCGCATACCAGTTCGCGCCATTGGTCGAGAGCAGGGGATCAGCGGGATAGGCGGCGCTGTTCGGCGTCTCCGCGGTTACGCCGTTGCCATAGGGATCGGCGGTGACGTGGTAGAATTCCTTGCGATATTCCCCGCCGAACGCCACCGCGAGCGGGCCGGCCGGAAGCGTGACAGGCGAGCCGCTGAAGCTGGCGCTCACCACGTCCTGCGTTTGCCGCGTGTGCTGGAACGGGCCATTGGCGGGCGAGATATAGGCAAGCGTCGCCGCGCTCGGCGTCGCGCCGCCGAAGACGTTGAGCGGAACACAGCCATTGGCCCGGGCAACCGGATCAGCGCAGACGATCTGCCCGTTTAGCGTGATTGCCTGGACCGCGGCGCTGTAGCGATTGTTGAGCGTGATATTCCTGACATGGATGTCGGTGATGTTCTCGCCGTGCTCGCCATAGATGTCGTAGGTCCAGGTTCCACCCGCAACGTCCAGCTTGCCGGCCGCGCCCAGAACGAAGCGATATTGCTTGCGGCTCGGATAGACGGTGATGTCCTTGGGCAGTTCGCCGTTCGAGGTTCCGAACTTGAAGTTGGTGATGCCAGCATTCGTGCAGGCTTGCTGGATCGAGGCCGGCAGATAGGGATTGGCAATCGGATTCGTCGTGCCGCACTGGATGGTGACACCAGTCTTGTTCGCGCCCGGGTTCGGCGTGTTGCTCGTGTCGACGCGGGCGATGTTGACGGTCGCGTAGATCTCGTTGCGGTCGTCCAGATCATAGCCGATCCGGGTATAGGCATCCCAGCGCTTCAGCGCCGATTGCGGGGTCGTGCCGTTGCCGACATTGCCCGACAGATCGCCGCCGACGCAGAAACCGCCTGACGGATAGCAGCCGTTCACGGTGCCGGCTGCGTCCTTGGCGGGCGTGCCGCCGCCATAGTTGAAGGTGAACGGGTTGCCGTTCACGTCGAAGGCGGTGCCCTGGAGCGGACCGGCGGTGATCAGCCCGTATTTGGTATATTGATAGGCCTGAGCGTGATCACGCACGAGAAATTGCGGCGAACCGTCATTAAGAACGGCAGCGCTACTGCCACGGTTGATGAAGGTGGTGGTGCGATACCAGTCGCGCCCGTTCGCGCCGGCCTCGCCGAAGCGCGGCGAGGGAATGCCGTCCTCATGATCATATTCGCCGCTGACCTCGACATGAAGTGCGCCGAAATTGTGACCCGCCGCGGCCTGGATGAGATATTGCTTGTCGTCGCCATAGGTGGTGATGCCGCCGGCGACATTGGCCTTGAAGCCCTCGAACCTTTTGTCGGTGATGAAGTTGACCACGCCGCCAACGGCATCCGAGCCGTAGGACGCCGAGGCGCCGCCGGTGACCACGTCGACACGCTTGATCAGGAGCTGCGGGAACAGGCTGATATCGGGCACGCCGGTCACGTTCGCACCGACCACCCGCTGACTGTCGAGCAGCGTCAGCGTGCGGATCGGGCCGAGGCCGCGCAGCGAGAAGGACGACAGGCCCTGCAGGCCGCTCGACGTGCTGTTGACGTTGACCGAGGTGCCGGTCGATCCCTGCAACGACGGAAGCTGGGCGATGGTGGTGAAGACGTTTGGTTCGGCGTTCCTGGCGAGATCGGCGGCGCCGATCACCTGGGTCGGGGTGGGCGCGGTGAAGCCGCTCACGGTGATGCGCGAGCCAGTGATGACGATGTCGGAATCGGCCTTTGGCGCGTCGGCCTGATCGGCCTGCGCGGCGGGATCAGCGACTTGCAAGGTGGCGGGCGGGCTGGCGGCATTCGCCGCGAGCTGCTGAGCCTCTGCCGGCAATGCGATGCCGATGGCGAGCGCCGCTCCGACCGAGGCCAATAGCCGCGCCCGGCGCGAGGAAACCTGAATTGCGATCATCTCATCCTCTCCTGTATTCTGGTCTTATCATTGGAAATTCCGCCCAAACGCCTCGGTACAGGCACTGGACGGTAATCCCGTTAACGTTAACATTGCCGCGCCAGCCAATCCAGTGTTTTCATCCCCCACCCATCACCAGCGCCTGCTTCGCCAATCGTGATTTAAGGTGGAAAGGCAGCGTCAGCATCCGCGACCAAGGTCGTAGTTTTCCCTCGCGGGCCAAGCCGATAAGTTCGGCCGACACCATGGGTTTTCGCGACGCGTCGATCGCGCAAAAAACCGCTACCAATTATCGGGGAAAGCTACGTGCAAGCGGCAGTCAATCGCAACGAGCCCATCATTGTCGCTCCGTTGGCCATCGTTGTCATGGGCGTTAGTGGCAGCGGCAAGTCGACAGTCG